>FWPU01004134.1_pt1 | contig 34509 bp, 35 predicted proteins | sample 2228361 | NCBI WGS metagenome assembly FWPU01 (sample SAMEA103939777, study PRJEB20133) | metagenome
AAGAATCTGGATTTATCCATTTCCTTTTTAAATATTGCGGAAAATTTAAAAAGAAAAAATCAGGAGAAGATTTATTCTCCTCTTAATTTCAATTTTAATTCTTCCTTTAATCTGACTTTGAATAACCTAAAAATTGTCCCGGGAATAAGTTTCGAAAGAATAAGAGATTATAAAGATAAATTTAAAAATTATTTTGGAACAGGATTTGAATTTATTAAAAAGGGAAATCCTGAAATTTGCTTTGATACAGGATTTATTTTAAGGGAAAACAGGGGTATTGTATATGGATTTAAAATAAAATACGAAAACTTTAAATTTATTTTAAGTGAAACAGGTCTTTTAACCAATTATAAGAAATTTGATTTGCACTTTGGAATTGAAATATTTTTTGAGTTAATTGAAATTTAAAAGGAGGATTTTATGGAGGTTAAAAAAATTGCTGAGAATGTGAGGGGTGAGATAATTGGTGACCCGGACTTTGAAATTGAAAGAGTTGATGTTCCTGAAAAGGGTGATGAGAATTCTCTTGTATTTGTTTTTGATGAAAAGGCAAAGGAAAGATTAAAGGGTAAAATTGGTTGTGTTGTTACAAATAAAGAATTTCTTGAAGGTATTGATTATAGAACCGCAATTCTTGTTGATGATTTAAGAATGGCATTTGTTAATATTCTAAGTGTTTTCTCAAGAAGAAAAGAAATAAAAGGAGTTTCTCCATTTTCTCATGTTTCAAAAGATGCATTAATAGAGGATAGTGTTCACATATCACCTTTCTGCATTGTTGAAAGCAGAGCTATTATCAAAAAGGGGACTTATCTTTATCCTTTTGTTTACATAGGCGAAAATGCGAAAATAGGGGAAAATTGTATTATCCATCCAAATGTTTATATAGGTTATGGATGTGAAATAGGCAATAAATGCCAGATTTTTGCAGGATGTGTTATAGGTTCCGATGGATTTGGTTATATTGATACAGAAGAGGGTCTGGTTAAAATTCCTCAAATAGGAAAAGTTGTAATTGAAGATGATTGCGAAATAGGTGCAAATGTGACAATTGACAGGGCTACCATAGGAGAAACGAGAATTGGAAGAGGAACAAAAATTGATAACCTTGTTCAGATTGCCCATAATTGTGAAATTGGAGAATTTACAGTTATTGCAGCCCAGACAGGTGTTGCAGGAAGCTGTAAAATCGGGAAAAAGGTTAAGATGGCTGGACAGGTTGGAATTGCAGACCATTTGAAAATAGGAGATGGCGCAATTTTAACTGCAAAGGCAGGTGTTGCAAAGGATGTGCCACCTGGTAAGATTTATTCTGGTTACTTTGCAAGAGAGCATAAAGAAGTTTTAAAGGCTTTTACAATACTTTACTCATTGCCAAGATACTGGGATAAGATAAAAAAGATTTTGAAATAGGCTAACTTTTCCCCCCTGATCTTACAAGCATGAAGGAAACCAGAACACCAAGAATAAATCCGAATATGGTAAATAGCAAAAAGACGAGTATTTTTGATATATATAATTTCCATGTAAATATTTTTATTAGAATTAGGTCTGCATTTTGAGCTATGAATATAACAATAGCAATTAGAATTAAAAGGGCTATAAATATTTCTATTTTTCTGAACATAAATAAATTATAACCTATTTGAAATAAAATCTTCAATCTGATTTATAATTTAAAAATGGAAGAAAAACTCAAAAAAATAGTTTATGATATTTCAGAGAATATAGGGGAAAGAAATATATGGAAATATGAAAACTTAAAGAAAACAGCAGTTTATATAAAAGAATATCTCAGGGATAAATCTTATGATGTTGAAACTCTAACATACAAAATAGAAGATAAAGAATGCGAAAACATATACACTTTTAAAAAGGGGAAGAAAGATAATTTTGTTGTTCTTGGTGCTCATTATGATACTGTTTTTGACTCAAAAGGTGCTGATGACAATGCTTCGGGTGTTGCAGTAAATCTTCTTATTGCAGAGAAATTAAAGGATGAGAATTTAAACTTAGGGATTATATTTTCCTTTTTTCCAAACGAAGAACCGCCCTTTTTCAAAACTTCTTTAATGGGTTCTTATGCTTTTGCAAATTTTTTAAAAAAAGAAAATTACAAAATAGAGGGGATGATATGTCTTGAGTCAGTAGGTTATTTCTCTGATGAAAAAAATTCTCAAAGCTATCCTCTCTTTATAGGGTTTAAATACCCTGATAAGGGCAATTTTATAGGTATTGTTGGAAACTTGAAATCAAAAAAATTTGTTAAAAAGATTGCAAAAGGGATAAAAAAATATTCTAATATACTTGTTGAATATCTTTCAATTCCTCCTTTACTTGCTCCTGGAATTGATTTTTCTGATAACTGGTCCTTCTGGAAAAAAGGATTTAAAGCCTGCATGATAACTGATACTGCTTTTTATAGAAATCCTTATTACCATACATCTTATGATACCTTTGAGAAACTTGACTACAAAAAAATGAGAGAACTTGTTACAGGAATTTCTGGAATTTTAAAGAATTACTAACTTTATTTTATAATATATCTCTATGATTAATAAGTTTGACCCGTGGAAAGGAGGATTTTGCACCTGTTTGCCTAAGTACACATTAAATCCATATACCGGATGTAATCACAGATGCCTTTACTGTTACATAACATCTTATATAAAGGATGCTTTTAATTTAAGGGTTAAAAATATAAATTTCAAAAGTTTTGAAAAAAAATTGGAAAAACTTGATAAAAATATCCCTTTTTCAATTTCAAACAGTTCTGACCCTTATCCTTTAATTGAGGAAAAACTTGGTATAACAAGAAAAATTCTCGGAATCCTCAAAAAGAAAAATTTTAAGGTTTCAATAATAACTAAATCAGACCTTTTATTAAGGGATTTAGATATTTTGAAAGATATGAAAGTTGCAATAAGTGTAACAATTACAACCCCGGATGAAGAGATTGCAAAGGAGATTGAACCTTTTGCCCCTTCCCCTTTTAAAAGAATAAATATGATAAAAGAAATATCAAAATACAACTTACCTGTTTGTTTGAGAATAGACCCTGTGATTCCAGGGATAAACGATGATTTTGATGTAATAAAAGAACTTTTAAAAAAAATTTCACCTTATATAAAAATGGTTTCTGCCTCAATCTATAAGGCCAAACCGGACAATTTTAAAAGGCTATCCAGAAAATTCAAAAAGGTTAAAAGTATAGTATTTGAGAAGGAAAAAATAAGGGGATATAACTATATTAAAAAGGAAAGAAGGTTTGAAATACTTAATGAGATTAGAAGAATTGTTAAAAATTATGACCTGAAATTTGGAACTTGCAGAGAGGGCTTTGATTTTTTAAAAGATACAGTTTCCTGTGACCCGATTTTTGAGCCCTTTTAATGAAAATTGCATAATTTATGTGCAGAAAGTTTTAAAATTTTTGGCATAAAAATTTCATATAAAAGTATGATGAAACTTTTAAAACAGGAGGTAGTTATGAAAAAGTTATTTATCCTGACCCTGTTTTTATGGGGATGCGGTGTTTATTTCACAAAACCTGTTACCCAGAGATTAAAGGACGAGGCAAAAAGTGTGGATGCTCCCTTGCCTTCCCCTGAAGTGTTCGGAGGTGAATTTCGCCTTTTCAGTATTGAGAAAAATGTTGCGCTTTCCCTTGTTGGTAATATAGGTTACTCATGGAAAGGAGATGCTGTTCCCTATCAAAATTATGAACTTGGAAGGGAGATACGCTTTACCCATACCCAGGCATTTCTGGAAATGGGAGTTATCCCTTTTCCGAGAAGGCTTCCTCTTTTTTACCCTTACTTCGGAATAGGTGGAGGCATAATATCAGCGGATATTCAGGGAACTTTAAGGTCGATTCATATTGATTATGGTTATCCTGCCTTTGAAATAGGAGGAGAATTCTTGTTTCCCCTTGCAAGAAAATTTTGGAAAAAGAACTTTTATATGAACCTTTATTTAAGGGGAGGATATATATTTTCCTTTTCAGAGTTTTTTCAGGGACCTTATATTTCTGTGGGATATTCTGTGGGTGTTCCTCCTGAGGGGATAATTGCGTCTATTCTTGGAAGTGTTTTAATATTAGGAGGTGGAGAATGAGAAAGGCAATTTTATTTTTTATTTTCTTTTATGGCTGTGTTACAATGGGAATAAGAGGAAGTGGAGATTACCTTTATAATCCTGATTTAAAAAAGGATGTGGAAAATCACGGATTCGAATTTCCAGAGGAAAAAGGAGTGGGATTTTTATTTGGTATTGGATTTTTTCATCCTGATTATTTTTTAATAAGAGGTAAATTTTCTCAAATGAATCTTAAAAGTTCTGATGTTTCTTTATACACACAGGAAGGATGGGTTGAGGGAGGAGTTCCTGTTTTAAAGAATAGATTTTTTGCATTTTATCCTATTGTGGGATTTGGCGCAGAAAATCAGGTTGTGAAATTGAATCAAAAGTTTGAGGGAACCACTTACGGTGTTCTTTTAGGTTTTGAAAATCACCTTATTCTGACAAGACAGAAACCAGGCTACCTTGGCCTTGTATTCGGAGCAAATGTTAAAAGGATTGGTGGAACATTTCTTGATGCCACGGGTGATTTTTTAATTTCTCCTTCCCATACGAAATTTCAGGTTTTCATAGGAGTTGAAATGGGTTATATATATGAAAGATGATTTTCTCAGGACTTGATATTAGTGGTTATAAAGAAAAAGAAAAAACAGTTTTAAGTTTTATAGAAGATAAAAAAATATACACTTTTAAAAGTTTAAGTGATAAAAAAATAGTAGAAGAAATAAGGCTCAGAGATCCTGTGGTGTTCGCTGTAGATTCTCCCCTTTCGTTTCCAAAGAAAGGGATTTTTAGATGTTCTGATGAAAAACTGAGAAAATTTCTTGATAAAAAAAATCTCAAATATCTGAAAAAGTCCGTTCTTCCCCCTATTTTACCTTCAATGAGAGTAATCACAAGAAGAGCCATTAAAATTAAAAATTCCTTAAAAAACATAAAAATAATAGAAACCCATCCTACAATATGCCTTTTTTTAATTCTTGTTGAAAAGGAAGTTGATGCAAAGAATTTTGTCTCCTATAAGAGAGATAAGAAGGTGTTTATAGATCTTCTTAAAATCCTTCAAAAAAAGATGGGTTATGAATTAAAATTCTCTTCATCTGATGAACTTGATAGCTTTATATGTGCTTATATGGCAAAACTTTTTTATGAAAAAGAGAATATATTATCTCTTTCTAAATCAAAGACTCCCTTTGTTATATACAACTTTTGAAATAAGTTAATAAAAGCCATTATAATTAAAGATATGAAAGTCAAATTCAATGATAAACTTATCGAGATAAACGAGGACTTTCCTGAGAATGTTTCTGAACTTCTTAAAAAACTTAATTTATCCTCTGAAGAAGTGATTGTTATAAGAGATAAAAAGGTTCTTGTTGAAAAGGAAAAACTTGATAAGGATGACAATATAGAAATTATAAAGGTTATATCAGGTGGATGAGTTTGTAGTAAAAACCGAAGTTTTCACAGGCCCCCTTGAATATCTTATTGAACTTATTTATAAAAATGAAATTGATCCTTTAAAAATTCCTGTTTCTTTTCTCATAGAAGAATTTCTGATATATCTAAAAAAAAGAGAATGGAAAGATCTCTCAAGGTCCATAGAATTTTTACTTATGATATCTTTACTTATGCATCTCAAAATATCAAGGTTTTTACCCTCAAGCGAAAAAGAGGAAGACAAAGAGAGCTATATAAGTATTGAAGAAATAGGAAAGGAGTATGAAAAACTTTTAACCTTAACAGGCTTTCTTGAAAAGAAAAAGGATTTTTTTGAAAAAGTTTTCCCTCGAGGAGATTCACAAGCCCGTGAAGAGCTGGAAGTGGATATTTTTTCTCTTTACAAGATTTTTTCAGAGATTATTTCTAAGATAAAGGAAGAAGATGTTTTGATTCAGGATATTCCAAAGATAGAAGAAAAAATTGAGGATATAATGAAACGGATGGGGGAGAAAAAAAGGTTAAAATTCAGAGAGATTTTTACAGATTGCAAGAGAAAGATTGAGATTATAGTGTATTTTCTTGCACTTTTGGAACTACTTAAAAATAAAAAAATTATGGTAAAGCAGAGAAATCTTTTTTCAGAAATTTATGTTTATCCTGTATAGTTGAAAATTTATCCCTTTTACCTTTATATTAAAATATATTTAAAAATGCCGGGGTAGCTCAGTCGGTAGAGCACTGGACTGAAAATCCAGGTGTCCCCGGTTCGATTCCGGGCCCCGGCATTTTTTATGAAGAAAAAATTAGAGAATTTATGCCGGGGTAGCTCAGTGGTAGAGCATCGCATTCGTAATGCGAAGCGCGTGGGTTTAAATCCCATCCCCGGCTCCATTATGATATGAAAAACAATCTATTTTTTACAATCTCAGGATTAAGAGGAATAGTAGGAGAAACTTTTACTCCTGAACTTGTGGCGAAAATAAGTGCTCATTTTGGCAATTTAATTGAAGGAGGGGAGATTGTTGTGGGCAGAGATACAAGAAAATCCGGTGAGATGATAAAATCTGCTGTAATTTCAGGGCTCTTATCAGCAGGATGTATGCCCTGTGATATTGGTATCGTTCCCACACCCACAGTCCTTTTTGCGGTTAAGAAGAAAAAATCAAAGGGTGGAATTGCTGTAACAGCAAGCCATAACCCCCCTGAGTGGAACGCTCTCAAATTTGTAAAAAGTAATGGCACATTTTTAAGAGAAGAAGACATAGAATATCTAAAAAAACTTATGGATAAAGACCCTCTTTATAAAAAGGGAGAAGAGATAAAAACAGTGGAAAATGAAGATTTTCTTGAAAAGCATCTAGAAGCGATAGTTAAAAACAATACTTTTAAAGTAGAGGAGATAAAAGAGAAGAATTTTAAAGTTGTTATAGATGCAGCAAATGGTGCTGCTTCCTATGCTGCTCCTGCTTTGCTCGAGAGGTTGAACTGTAGTGTTATCAAAGTTAATTGTGACAGACCTGGTGAATTTGAAAGAGAACCTGAACCAACCTCTGAAAATCTTATATCCCTGCAAAAAACAGTTATAGAGACTGAGGCTGATATAGGCTTTGCAACCGATGCAGACGGTGACAGGCTGGTAATATCTTTAAGAGAAGGTAAAATACTTTCAGAAGAATATACCTTACCGCTTTTTATTTACTATATGCTTTCGAAAATTAATACAAGAAAGCCTATTGTAACGAATTATTCTACATCAAGAATGATTGATTTTGTTGCCCGAAGACATAGAGTGTCTGTTAAAAGAACAAAGGTTGGTGAAGCGTTTGTGGTTGAAAAGATGGAGAAAGAGGGTAGTATTCTGGGAGGAGAAGGTAACGGAGGTATAATTTACAGAGAAATAAATTTTACAAGAGATGCCCTTGTTGGAATTGCAGGAATCCTTTCATTGCTCTGTGAAATAGGAGATTCAAGAGAGTTTGAAAATATTATTCCCAGGTTTTACATGAAAAAAATTAAAGTGCCCTTGACAGAATTAATCTATGAAGACCTGGAAAAAGCCTTTAATTCAGAAGAATCCATCAGAGAAGATGGTATTCTATTAAATTTTGAAGATGGATTCCTTCATATAAGACCTTCAAACACAGAGCCTGTTATCAGAATAATAGGAGAATTTAAAGAAGAAAGAAGATTAAAGGAATCTTTTGATAAAGCCTTGAGGATTTTAAGATGAACCTGGCAAGAAAATACAGACCCCTGACATTTTCCCATGTAGTTGGTCAGCCAATAGCTACCCGTGTTTTGAAAAACGCAATTAAAATAAATAAAATAGGTAAGGATATAACTGCAATATTATTTTCAGGTCAGAGAGGAATAGGCAAAACCACCCTTGCCAGAATAGTAGCAAAATCCCTGAATTGTGAAAAAGGTATTGCTGATGAACCCTGCAATACATGTGAGAATTGCATGTCCATTTCAGAGGGTAAAAATATGGATGTTCTTGAGATAGATGGTGCCTCAAACAGGGGTATAGATGAGATAAGGACTTTAAGAGAAAATGTAAGGCTTGTGCCTGTTAAATCAAGATATAAAATCATTATAATAGATGAAGTTCATATGCTTACACAGGAGGCCTTTAACGCTCTTCTTAAAACTCTTGAGGAACCTCCGCCAAATGTTATTTTTATATTTGCGACAACAGAGCCTCAAAGAATACCCGACACCATTGTTTCAAGAACCCTTTATTTTGAACTTTTTCCCATAAAAGAAGAAGAAATTGCAGAAAGGCTCAAGGAAGTTGCAAAAAAGGAAAATATAAAAATTGATGATTCCGCTATAAATAGAATAGCAGATGCTTCTGAAGGAAGTCTTAGAGATGCTTTGACACTTCTTGAAAAAGCCTATATCTACTCTTCTGAAAAAATAACCCTGAAAGAGATTAACGAAATAATCGGTTTTGTCGAGAAAGAAATTTATGATGATATTTTTCAAAAAGTTATTAAATCAGAGCTTTCAGAAATTTTTAAAAAGATGAAAGAAATTTCTATGCAAGGAATTACAGAGATTAACTTTATCAGGGGGTTTCAGGAATACCTCAATGATTTACTTAAAAAATGTATTTTTGGCGAAAAGATTTTACCTGTAAATTTAAAAGAACTGGATATTGTGAGAATGACAAAGATTTTACTTGATGCAGAAAATGTTTTAAGATGGATTTCCAACCCACGAATATATCTTGAGTTTGTTCTCGCGAAAATGTGTTTTATACCCAGAAGCATTGAGGTTGAAAAGATTATGAGTGCGGTTGAGGTCAGGGGGATACCCGAACTAAAAGAATCCGAGGAAATAGAAGTTATAAAAGAAAAAAGAGAGGATAAGGATGAATGGAATAAATTTTTAGAAGAGATTAAAAAGATCAACGGCACTCTGTTTCTTATATTTGAAAATATCAAACCCCGATTCAAAGAAAATAAAATTATTATAGAGGTTAATTCCAATATTTACAATATGATAGAAAGTAAAAAAGATTTTATAGAAGAAAAGTTAAAAGAAACATATGGAAAGGAAGTAAATTTGGATGTTGTTGTGCAAACAAAGGAAACAGAAAAATCAGAGACAAGAGAAACTCTTGAAAAAACCTTTGACCTGGAACTTTTTGGGACAGATGAAAGTAAAGGTTAAAAAAGTTGAAGGGCTTAAATTAACAGGACAGAGTGCATCCAATCACAGCATTGTTATGGATACAAAAAAGGATGTGGGAGGTTTTGAGAGTGCCCCATCACCAATGGAATATTTACTTATGGCTCTTGGAGGATGCACATTAATGGATATCATTTCAATTCTTGATAAAATGAAAGTTAATTATTATGATATAGAGATCGAAGTTGAGGGAAAGAGAAAGAACAAACATCCCAGATATTTTGAAGAGGTCAGTTTAAATTATGTCCTTAAAGGAGATAATATAGAAATGGATAAGGTCGAGAGGGCGATTAATCTTTCTCTTAATAAGTACTGTTCTATTTCAAACAATTTGCAACCAAAGACAAAAATAAATTACAATATAAAAATAATAAAAGGAGGAGTATGATATGAAAGAATTGATAATTTTTCTTTGTATATGGGCAATTTTCATATTCTTCTCAATAATTTTCATGTCAAGAAAACTCGCTTTTCTCTCAACAGTTCCATTTTTCTGCGGGGTAATTGCTTATTTTTCTTCAAAAAAAATTATTTTAGCCTCACTTTTTTTGGGTTTATTTATTATTTATATAATATTCTCAAACTTTATTCTTAAAAGAGAGGAAACATGAAGATAAAGAAAATATTGTGCCCTCTGGAAATAAATGAAATTTCAGGAAACCTCCTTGCAACTGCATCATTTATGGCAAAGAGTTTCAACGCCCATCTTTACCTGCTCCATGTTGTTGAGAAGATTGATGTCTCCATGGCAAAAATTCTTGGCTATGAAGATAAAGTAAAAGACTTTGTGGAAGAAGAGGGTAAGAAAAAAGAATCTTATATGCTTGAAAAAATCAAAGAACTTGAAAAAGATGGACTTAAAGTGGAAGCAAGAATCAGATATGGTAGACCATATAAAGAGATTCTGGAAACTGCAGAGGAACTGAATTGTGACCTTATTATTATGGGGACGCAAAAAGAAGAAGGTATAAAGTTATATTTTATAGGTTCAAACACATGGAGAGTTATTGAGAGAAAAAAATTCCCTGTTCTTACTATAAGAGGCTCTTTTAATAAACCTCCCAAAAATATTCTTGTGCCCCTTGACCTTTCAGAACTATCCTTTAAAGCAATTGATTATGCAAATGGGTTCAGCAAAAAGTTTAATTCAAACCTTTTCTTTTTGCATGTTCTTATTATTCTGGAAAGTATGGCAAAATGGGAGGCTGTTGATAGAATAGAGAATGAGGTGAAAAGAAAGATAGGCAAAAAAGTAAAAAATGAAAGTAGTATAATAGTTTTAAAATCTCCTGATGCTGCAAGTGGTATTTTGAAAACAGTAGAGGATATTTCAGTAGACCTTATAATAATGACAACTCATGGCAGGGGTGGTGTGGAGAAGGCTTTGTTTGGTTCAGTAACCGAAAAGATTATAAGGAGTAGTGAGGTTCCTGTTTTGTCTTTACCACCTATCCAGAAAATATCGGATTAGCATATAGTTTATAAGTTATTTATAGTTTTTATTTTAGTTTTATCTAGTATTCTATATCTTGAATTATGAATCCTGCATCATTTCTATATCTCTAATATATTTTTCCAGTTTTTCAATTGGGTCTTTTGCATGGGTTAAAGGTCTTCCTATTACAAGATAATTTGCTCCCTCTTTTAAAGCAAAGGAAGGTGTTTCTATTCTTTCCTGGTCAAAACTTGCGTCTTCTAAAAGTCTTATTCCAGGGGTAATTATAATAAAGTCTTTTCCACAGGATTCTCTTATTCTTTTTACCTCTAAAGGTGATGATACAACACCATCAAGTCCCGCACTCTTTGCCATGTTTGAAAGGATAGTTGTTCCTTTTACAACATCAAAGCCTGTTATATCCTCAATTGTTGCTTTACCCATACTTGTAAGAATTGTGACACCTATTAGCAGTGGTCTTCTGCGATGTTTTTTCTCAAAATCCCATGCAGTTTTTGCACTTTCTTCAAGCATTTCAAATCCTCCAAGAGTGTGCAGGGTTAACATATCAACATCAAGTTTTGAAGACATTTCAACAGAAAGACTTACAACTGATGGAATGTCATGAAATTTTAGGTCTAGAAATACATTTAAATTTTCTTCTTTTAATTTTTCAATGAATTTGTTTCCTCCTGCAAGGTAAAGAGGGATGCCAACTTTAAACCATTTGATTCTTTTCTTAAATATTTCAATCCATTCCCTTGCTTTGTCAACCGAATTTGTGTTCAAAGCAAGTATTATCTTTTCCTCAGGTCTCATCCTGCCCCCTTTTTTTGTTTAAGTATCCTATAATATCTTTAAATTCCAGATTTTTTTTGTTCAAAAATTCCTTGACCCCTTTTATAATTTTGAAAGGTGTCCATGGGTCAATAAAAAGGGCTGTTCCTATTTGAATAAAAGTGCTCCCTGCAAGAAAAAACTCCAGGGCACTTTTTGTATCATTTATACCTCCGACCCCGGCAATCGGTATGTTAACTTCTTGGTACACTCTGTAAACTATATTAAGGGCAATCGGTCTTATTGCAGGACCTGAAAGTCCTGCGACCCTTCTCGGTATTTTAAAAGACATATTTTCAACATCTATACTCATGCCCATTATTGTGTTTATAAGTGTCAGGACATCAGCCCCACCTTTTTCAGCTGCTTTTGAAACTTTTACTATATCGGTAAAATTAGGTGAAAGTTTAGCAAAGATAATACCGTTAAAGTTTTCCCTTACCTTTTCCACAAGATTTCTGACAATGCGTTCACTTCTTCCAAATTCGAATCCCCCTTTCTCAACATTTGGACAGGAGAGGTTTAACTCTATAAACTTTACACCCTCTTTTTCAAGAGTTTTCGCTATTTCAACATATTCTTCAATTTTTTCTCCAAATATGTTTACAACTATTTCAGGACCGATTTTTTTAAGTTCAGGCCATCTTTCTTTTAAAAATTTTTCCAGCCCTATATTTTCCAGCCCTATGGAATTTAAAAGACCACAGGGAGTTTCTGCAAGTCTTGGTGGAGGATTTCCCATTCTTGGTTTCAGACTTATTCCCTTTGTTACTATTCCGCCCAGTTCACTTACAGGTATTACATCTTTTAGTTCATTGCCATAACCGAATGTTCCTGAAGCAGTTAACACAGGGTTTTTAAATACAACATCTTTTATTTTTAATTTCATAACTCTATATCTTTTAAAGAAAAAAGAGTACCATCAGTGCATGTTCTTAAATATCTATCTTCCCCTTTTTTCCTTACTGCACATCCCATACATATACCAAAACCACATGCCATAATTCCTTCAAGGGATACAAAGGTTCTTTCATGAGGCAAAGTCTTCTCAAACACTTTTAACATTGGGTAAGGTCCACATATAAAGTATTTTGTATATTCTGATTCTATATTTTTAAATTCTTTTTCTATAAGTTCACTTAACAGTCCTTTAAATCCCATGGAACCATCTTCTGTTGCAATCAGTAATGTTTCACAAACTTCTTCCATCCTTCTCAAAAGATAGGACGATGGTAGATGTTTGAAACCTGCAAGAAATATTTTTTTATTTTCAGAAATTCTTTCAGCATAAAAGCTCAAAGGGGCTATTCCTGTTCCGCCTCCGAGTAAAACTATTGTATCTTCTGGCGAAGGTTCTGGGAAAGGTTTGCCAAGAGGACCAAGTAGGGAGAGCCTGCCGAATTTTTTTTCTCTTAAAAATTTTGTTCCTATTCCTACTTCCTTACACAGGACCTCTATGTAGTTCTCCTTTGCACTCCATATACTGAAGGGTCTTCTCAAGAGAGGGAAAAGACTTCCTGTAACTTTTATATTTACAAACTGTCCGGGTCTGGCAAGTTTTGAAATCGCTGGTGAAGATATAACGATATGATAGTAATCTTTGCCCAGGTCAATTAAATTTATTATTTCTGATTTCTCTTCAATGAAATTCAAGTCTCCTCCTTATTTCTTCTATATAAAAACTATCAGGATATTTCTCCTGTAAGACTTTAAATGTTTTGTTTGCCTCTTCCTTTTTTTTAAGAACTGCTTTTTGAATAAAAAACAAAAAGTAATAGGCTTTAGGCGTGTAAATTGAATCATCAATCTGAACTGCTTTTTTTAAAAAATATTCTGTGTAAAAAGGTTTGGAAAGTTTTATATAGTAGTCTTCTGCAAGGGATAAATATTCCTTTATATCCTCATCCTTTTTTTCATTCATTTTCTTGAATTTTTCCAGTATTGAAAGGTAGTTGTTTGCTTTTTTTCCGTATTCAGTAAAGGAAGATATCTTTGTGATTTCCTTAAGTATTTCTTCTTTTTTTCCCAGGCTATCTCTTTCATCGTAGGTTTCTGCGATTTCAAATAGTGCTTTTTGCTTTAGACTATCCATCTCTGTTTTATCTTTAAACTCCAGAAGCATTGTCCTTACCTTTTCTTCTGGTTCTCCTCTTAATTTTTTCAATTCAACCAGTTTAAAAAATACTTCTGGCGAAAAACTTTTTTCATAGATGCTTTCAAGGGTTTCTATTGCCTTTAATGTATCACCTTTTGATATATATATGTCAGAGAGGATTATATAATAGGAAACAGGGAGTTTCTCAAATTTTTCTTCTTTGTAAAATTTATTTAAAAAGGAAAGTGCTTTATCCTCCATTTTATTCTTTAAGTAAGTTTTAACAAGTATTTCTGCCACTTTGTCTTTTTGCCCTGATTTTCTATATTTTTTCAAAAACTCTTCAGATTTTGAAACCACATTGTCATAGTTTTGTTTTAAAAATTCAAAATTAACTTCATAAAACATTCTTTTTTCTTCTCCCATCTCTTTAAAAATTTTCATATCTCTTATAAGAAGATAAATGTATTCAAAGTCGTCAAACCGTTCCTTTTCAAGAAAAACTTCACTGGATTTATCAAACGCTATTATGCAGAACTTGCTTTCAGACGCGTATTTTAGAAGCTCTTCAAATTTCTTTATAGATTTCGCATATTCTTCCAGCCTTAAATAACATATAGTTGTGTAGTAAAGAGCATCATCTACAAAAGGTGATGAGGGATAGTATTTTATCACATAGAGAAATTTTTTGATTGTGTTTTCATAATTTTGCTTTATCCGATCATTTAACTTGTAGTTATTCTTTTCGTAAAGTTCTTCTGTTTCTCTGAAGATTTTTCTGGCATTGTAAAAGGTATTAAAATAAGCTTTAAATGTTACACATGATATTAAAAGAAGTAAAAGGCAGAGTATGTATATTTTATTTTTTTGAACCACAATGCACTTTTCTAAATCTTGCAGCAGGGACCGCATGCCCCACATGCATTGATTGTCCTGGTTCTCCTTTTCCACAGTTGAGTAGACCAAAAAGTTCCTGCTTTTCTGAAATGCCATCACACGAGTTCCAGAACTCAGGTGTTATTCCCCAGTAAATCGGATTTTTGAGTATTTCAGTTATTTTGCCCTTTTTAATTTTCCATGCAATTTCACATCCAAACTGAAAATTAAGTCTTTTTTCATCTATACTCCATGATTTGTTAACATCCATCATAATTCCTTCCTCGATCTCATCTATCATATCTTCAAGTTTTTTATTGCCATGTTCTAAATTCACATTTGTCATTCTCACTATTGGGATTCTGTTATAGTTTGATGCTCTTGCAGCAGCTGTAGAATTTTTACCAATGAGGACTGCTGTATCTCTTGAAGAAAGATAATCATTTAAAATGCCATTTTTAATGAGGTAGACTTTTTTTGCTGGTGTTCCCTCATCATCATATCCATAAGTTCCAAGTCCTTTTGGATAGGTATTATCCGATGTTACATTTACAATTTCAGAACCGTATTTAAAATTACCAAGTTTTTCAGTTGTTACGAAACTTGTTCCCGCATAGGATGCCTCATATCCGAGCACCCTGTCAAGTTCTGTTGCATGACCTATTGATTCATGAACCTGTAGAACCATCTGCCCGGGAAGTAAAATCAAATCAAAAATACCTTCAGGACAGGGTTTTGCAAAAAGAAGTTCTATTGCCTCATCTCTTATTTTTTCAGCATTTTCAATTAATTTTAAACTCTCAATGAATTCCCATCCCTCTGTATGATAGTTACCTCCATGACTTCCTGGATATGACCTTTGTTGAAGTTCACCATTTTTAAAAGCGTAAGCTGTATATCCTCCTCCTGATTCAAGAATTTCCTGTTCTATCCAATGTCCTTGTGTTGATGCAAAATATTTTTTTGTTTTGAAAAAGTTCATATGGAGCATCGTTAAAACAATTTCCTGCTTTTTTCTTAAAATTTCGTCAATTTGAAAAAGAAGGGCAAGTTTATTTTCAATAGGTATTTCAAAAGGGTCTTTCCTGTAAGGAGTTTTATAACTATCCTTTGACACTCTTTCTTCTGAAAAAAGAGTTTTCCCTTTTGATAATTTTGAAGATGCTTCTGCTATTTTTATTGCTGAAATTGCAGTATTATATGCAGAATCCTTTGTGAGAACACTTGAAGAGGCAAATCCCATTCCACCGTTTTTGTATACTCTGACCCCAAAACCAGTTTCAGATTCCTCACCAAGTGTTTCTATATTCCCGTTTTTAATTTCTATATTCTGGGAATTTCTCTCAACAACTCTTATTTCACCATAATCAAGATTTTTCCCATCAAAGGTATTTAAAATAGTTTCAATTAACTCTTTCATTTTAAATTTCCTTTTTATGGAGGTGAGGGGATTTGAACCCCTGACCCCTGCCGTGCGAGGGCAGTGCTCTCCCACTGAGCTACACCCCCGAAAATGTGAATAAAATTATATTATTTGATGGGTTCAAAAATCAATTATAAGAAATTAAGTATTAAGGATAGGTTAGACATTCCACTTTTATAAATAGCCCTGATTAAAAATTTAAAGTTCTTCTTTATGGTGCTTTATTGTTTTTCCTTTTGCTATGAATATTACATCCTCGGATATATTTGTTGCAAGGTCTGCTATTCTTTCAAGGTTCTGTGCAATTTTTATAAGATGAAGTGCCCTTTCAATTGTTGAAGTGTCTGAAATCATATAGGTTATGAGTTCTCTTGTAATTTGGTCTCTTAAATTATCCACAATATCATCCCTTTCACAGACGGACTTTGCAAGTTCAGGTTTTTCATCTATAAAAGAATTAATACTATCCTTAAGCATTTTGATTGTTTCCTCAGCCATCCTTGGTAAATCAATATAAGGCTTTATCTGTGGTCTTTCTATAAGATAGAGTGCACTTTGAGCAATGTTAACTGCATGGTCTGCCATTCTTTCAAGGTCATTATTTATTTGAAGTATCATAAGAACCAACCTTAAATCCTTTGCCTTTGGTTCATACTTTGCTATTACTGAGATACCCATTTCATCAACTTTTATTTCCCATTCATTTGCTAAATGTTCATCCTTATCAATTACTTCTTTGAGTAAATTTTCTTTTTTCTCAAGTAAACCTTTTATGCTTTTTTCTATCATCTTTTCCACATGCAGCGCATAGTTAATTATTTCCCTTTTTAAATTTATTATCTCTTTTTCAAACATTTTTCACCTTCCCTTTAAATTAATTAAATAAATTTCTCATCCAAATTTACCACTCAAATATTCCTGAGTTTTTGGATGTTCAGGAACAGTGAAAATCTTCTCTGTTTCTTTATATTCAATTAATTCACCAAGATATAAAAAGGCTGTATAATCAGAAATTCTAGCTGCCTGAGATTGATTATGAGTAACAAGAATTATTGTAACATACTTTTTTAATTCTTCAAGAAGTTCCTCTATCATTTTTGTTGCTTTTGGATCAAGGGCTGAGGTTGGCTCATCAAGCAAAAGTATCTCAGGATTTGTTGCAAGTGCTCTTGCAATACATAACCTCTGCTGCTGACCACCTGATAAAAATGTTCCTCTCCTGTGCAAAACATCCTTTACCTCATCCCATAAAAATGCTTTTTTTAAAGATTCTTCCACCATTCTGTCCTTTTCTTCCTTTTTTAAATTCGCTCCTGTTAAAATATAACCTGCTAAAACATTGTTATAAATGCTCATTGTAGGAAAGGGATTTGGTTTTTGAAAAACCATCCCTATTTTTCTTCTTACAATTATTGGATGCATTTCAAAAATATTTTGATTATAAAGAAATATTTTTCCCTTTACTTTTGCCCCTGCTATAACCTCATGCATTCTATTTATGCATCTTATAAGAGTTGACTTTCCACATCCAGAAGGCCCCATTATTGCTGTTATTTTGTTTTTAAAGATACTAAAATTTATATTTTTCAATACCCATTTCTCATCCTCATAACTTGCACAGAAATTTTCTACTCTCAGGATTTCATTATCCATTTTTCTACAATTAGTTTTAAAACAATGTTAAATAAAAGAACGATTAATATTAAAACAAGGGAGGCACCCCATGCAATTCTCTGCCAGTTTTCATAAGGACTGATTGCGTATTTGAATGTTAAAAGGGGAAGGGATTCAACCGGTTTTAAAGGATTTAAGTTTAAAAAGGGATTACCAAAGGCTGTAAATAAAAGGGGCGCTGTTTCACCTGCAATCCTTGATATTCCTATCAATATTCCTGAGGCAATTCCTCCTGCAGATGCAGGCAGGATAACTTTAAATATGGTGCTTGTATAATTTGCTCCAAGTGCATAGGAGGCTTCTTTAAAAGAAAAGGGAATCATCTTTACTGTTTCTTCTGTGCTTTTTATTATAAGAGGTAGCATCATAAGGCCAAGGGCAACTCCTCCTGATAAGGCAGAAAAATGCCCTAAGGGTTTTACAACCCATAAGTATCCAAGAATTCCAATTACAATTGAAGGTAATCCCTGAAGAACATTTACAAGGTCCCTTAAAAAAGAGGTAAACCTGTTTTCAAATTCTGCAAGTAAAATTCCAATAATTATTCCAGGGGGAATAGAAAATAAAGAGGAAATTAAAATGAGCATTAAAGTTCCTGTAAGGGCATTAATAATTCCTCCTCCTTCCTCTCCTGGCGGTTTTGGAAGAGAAACAAAGAATTCCCAGTTTATTGCCTTTATTCCCTTCACAAAAATCTGCGAAAATATTATTATTAACGGAACAACAGAGAAAAGAGAAAGAATTATAACAATAAGTTCAAAAATTTTGTCCTTAATAATTTTAAATCTAAGTTCCTTCATTTGCCTTAAGTCTTTTTATAATAATGTTTCCTACAAGGTTTATTAAAAAGGTTATTATAAATAGCCATAATCCTATATGAATGAGTGAACTAAGATGAATATCACCGGTTGCTTCAGTGAATTCATTTGCAATAACCGATGCCATTGTATTTGCAGGACTGAATATGCTTTTTGGCAAAAAATTAGAATTTCCTATAACCATTGTAACAGCCATTGTTTCTCCAAAAGCCCTTCCAAAAGAAAGTAAGATTCCTGCAAAAATTCCTGAAAAGGAATAAGGTATAATTACCTTTTTTATAACTTCATATCTTGTTGCACCAAGAGAATAACCAGCCTCAATTAAATCCTGGGGAACAAGTTTTATTACTTCCCTTGCAATTGAAGATGCATATGGTATTATCATAACAGCAAGAATAAGTGAAGCAGTTAAAATTCCAACACCATAGGGCAAAACACCAAGTTTTATTTCAAGTTTTCTTATAAGAGGAACAAGTAAATAAAGCCCCCAGAATCCATAAATAACAGAGGGAATACCTGCTAAAAGGTCTGTGGAGTAGGATAAAACTCTGCTTATAAAGCCAGTTTTAAAGTATTCACCAAGAAATAAGGCAATTGAAATTGAAAAAGGCACTGATACTAAAAGGGCAATAATTGATGTTAAAAGAGTCCCAACAAGAAAGGGAAGCATCCCGAACTTTTCTACCACTGGATCCCACTCTTTTAAAAAAAGAAATTTAAATCCAAAACTTTTAATTGAGGGAGAACTATCCTCTAAAAGGAAAAAAAATATTAGAATAAATAAAAAGGCAAAGAGAATTCCACTTCCCCAGAGTATTCCTTTAAAAATTCTATCACTAAACACTTTACTATTAAGAGTTTTTTATGGGTCAGAAGGGATTTGAACCCTTGCCTGACCCCTGTTAAACTTTATTCTAAAAGTTTTTTGCCTTTGTAAGTAATTGATTTTATAATTCTTTCAGCCTTTGTTTTAGCTTTTTCAGAAAGGGGTGCGTAATGAAGAGGTTTGCAGTGTTTCTGCCCTTCTTGGGTCATCCACCATAAAAGTTTTACAAGTTCCTTTGCCTTTTCATAGGAATTTATATTTTCAGAAAGGTCTTTATAAACCATTATCCATGTAAATCCTGAAATGGGATATCCATATTCAGCCTCTGTATCTGTAAGCATAACCCTCATATCCTCGGGTAAATCAGTTTCAGCAGCAAGGCTCACTGACTCAATAGAGGGTTTTATGAAATTACCGCTTTTGTTTTTAAGAGCTGCATAAGGAATTTTATTCTCAATTGCATAGGCAAGTTCTATATATCCTATTGCACCAGGAGTTTGTTTTACAAGTCCTGTAACGCCTTCATTACCCTTTCCTCCAAGTCCTGTAGGCCATTCAACAGATTTACCCCTTCCAACCTTTTGTTTCCATTCTCCACTTATTTTTGAAAGATAATCAGTAAATATAAAGGTTGTTCCGCTTCCATCTGACCTGTGAACGACCGTTATATTCATATCAGGCAAATTAACATCAGGGTTAATCTCTTTAATTCTTTTGTCATTCCATTTCTTTATTTTTCCAAGGAATATATCGGTAATAATTTCTGGAGTGAGTTTCAATTCAGGATTTCCGGTTAAATTGTATGCAATAACAACTGCACCTGCTGTCATTGGTATGTGAAGTAAAGGAGCAGGAAACTTTTCCAATTCCTCATCACTTAGAAAGGCGTCTGAAGCACCGAAATCAACTGTCTTTTCACGAATTTGCCTTACACCTCCTCCTGAACCTATTGACTGATAATTAACCTTTATACCGTATGTTTTGTGATAAGCATCAAACATTTGGGAATAAAGGGGATAGGGGAAGGTTGCACCTGCACCCAGGAGTTCAACCTGGGCAGAAAGTTTTGAACTTATAAGAAGGGATATAAGGGCTCCTAAGATTTTTTTCATTTTACACCTCCTTATTTAAATTTATAGAAAAAGGTTAACCTTAAATAAAGGTCAGGGTCGGGTTTAATCCCGTTTTCTTCATCATAGAAAACATACTCCGCATTTGGAATTAAACTCACATTTTTGTGGAGTTTTAAATCGAGACCTGCGATTATTAAATTTGATGGTGCCTCGCTACTCATTGGTATATAGGATATATCTTCACCTTTTGGATTTGGGTCAAAGGTCTTATCATATCTCAGAAGAAAGGAGATCTTTTCATTTGGGTTATAAACAAGGAATAAGGAAGCAATATCATAGTTAAAGGCTGTATCAGGTTCTTCCTGCCTTACCTGAAGTGCATATTGAATACCTGTTCTGAATCTTTCATTTTTAAAGGAAAAGAATCCCTGAAGGGTATAAATATCTTTGTGACTTTCTCCTTCTTTCCAGTCTCCGTATAATTCCAGATAAAAGGGTTTAAGGTTAAGAGAAAAGGAGCTCATAACTTTTTTCTGTCTATTATTTTCAGATTTATCACCTTCACCGTTTCCAAACATTATGTGATAGTTCAGAATTTTCTTTTCATCAATTGAACCCTTTAAAGCAATTCCGAAATCTCTTGAAGAGCCGAACTTTTGAAGGTCAAGGGGGGTTTTTTCAACGCTTCTATATCCCCAGATTTCTTCTATCTTTTCCCATGTTGGTGTTGGTGAAATTCCGAGAATTAAATTGTGGCTTTTGATTTTCCATTTCAGATAGGCATCCTTTACAAAGGGGACAATTGTTGAAGAGCTCTTTGTGAAATCACCACTTGAATATTCCATTCTCAATCTTGCGGAGAAATTTTCTGAAATTTCATGGTCATAGGTAAAGTATATTCTTCTGAACCAGAATCCGTTTTGTCCTTTGTATTCAAGAGAATCATGATGATGAGTCTGAACCGCATAGTAGTAGTCTCCGAACATGTATCCGGATATCTTGCCCTGGGCACTCAGGGTGCCCCATATTGCCACCATGCTTACCGCCATTTTTGCTAAAATCTTTTTCATAGTGTTTAAATGTTAATGTATCTATGTTAAATTTGCATCAAAAGAAAGTTAAATTTGTGTTAAATTTCATCTTATTTACTGAATGTTTTTTCAATCCAGTTTTTGATTTCATCTCTTATCCTTCTGAATTCCTCTAATACTCTATTTTTATCTCCTTTTACCTTTGATGGGTCTTTGAATCCCTTATGAAGATATTTTTTCCCTCCTGGAAAGAAGGGGCAGTTTTCCTTAGCATAGTCACATACTGTAACCACAAAATCAAATTCCATTCCCTTAAATTTTTCAATGCTTTTTGAAAAATGATTTGAAATATCTATACCGATTTCAGCCATTATTTTTATAGCATAAGGATTAACTCTTGAAGGTTCAGTTCCAGCACTGTATGCCTCATAGTGGTCTCCATAAAGGGCATTTAACAGTCCCTCTGCCATCTGGGAACGAGCAGAATTGTGGGTGCAGATAAAAAGAACTTTTTTCTTTTCACTGGAATATTTTCCATTCATTTTTTAGCTACTTCTGTTTCCCTTTTTCTCATTAAATATATTGCAATATCTTCATTTTTAAGGATTGCCTCCTTGATTGCTTCAACATTTTTTTCTGTCTTGATCAAGGTTTTCCAGGAATAAAGGTGTCTTGGCTCATGAAAATCGGAGTTTGCAATATAGTTGAATTTTTTCATGCCAATTGAGTTAAATAAATCATCACGATTTGCCACTTCCCATGCATCAAATAGTGAACTGAGCTTGTCTTGATTAACCCAGAGATACCAGGAGCGGTGCTCTTTTTCTTCTTTTTTTCTATCAGGGTGAGCAGCAATAGATACGCCATTTTGCTCTTTAATTAGTTTTAAAATTTCTTCCACCGGTAAAAGTGGATCAATGTATTCTTTTATGTCAATAGCAAGGATGTGATAGTAATCTTTGTTATTGGTAATTTCTACTCCTGGAATTAATAACATATTATATTCTTTCCATGCTCTTTGCTGTTCTTTCCATAGATTTTTTAAATAATCTTGAAATTCTTCTTTTCTTATCGAATTAATTGGCTCCTTATTCTTTAGTCTTTCTGAAATAGTGTAAGTATCAAAAATATGATCAGTTATAGAAATTACATCAACACCATGTTTACCGTATAAGTCTACCACCTCTTTCAAAGATAATTTCCCATCACTCATATTAGTATGAATGTGAAAATCGCAAAGCAACCATTCCATTTTATTTAACTCCTTTGACCTTTATCTTACTACATTTATATTAAATTTGCATCAAAAGAAAGTTAAATTTGTGTTAAACAGTAAAAGATGAAAGTTTGAGATAATTTTTTATAACCATTTTTTTCTTTCTGAAATATATTAGCATCCCAATCCCGGTATAAAGCATTATTGCCAATACTAAAGGATAACCAATCCTTATTTCACCTCATTCCAGAGTATGCTGTAAAACTCGTTTACATCTGCAATGGGGATATGCTTTTTACTGGATACACTCCTATTTCAAATATAGTATCACTCTTTTCATAAGAAATTTTTACTTTTTCCTTCTTTAAACTCATTATTTCTTACCTTTTAGGGCAATTATAAAGCAAAAAAATTAAATTGCAAATTCACAAAGGATTTTGTTTTTCAATTTTATAATCCTTTTACAAGTCAATCTATTGTTTTCCAAAAATCGGGATACTTATCACAAATTTTGTTCCTTTTCCTTTCTCACTTTTAACCTCTATTTTCCCATTATGCAAGAAAATTATATGTTTTACAATTGCAAGTCCAAGCCCTGCCCCACCCTTTTTTCTGTCCCTTGCTTTATCAACAACATAAAATCTTTCAAATATTCTTGGTAAATGCTCTTCAAGGATTCCTTCTCCTGTATCCTGAATTTCTATTTTTATATTGTTATTCTCCATCCTTGCAGAAATTTTTATTTCCCCCCTTTCTGTATACTTCACTGCATTGTCAATTAAATTGATAAAAACCTGCTCCATTTTGAATCTATCTACCTTAAATTTTGGCAGATTTTCTTCTATTTCAATTTTTAAATCAATTTTCTTTTCCTTTAACCTTTTTTCAAAAATCAGAATTATATCAAAAATAAGCTCTTTTAAATTTATATTTTCCAATTCAAGAGCAGGCTCTTTTACCTCAAGTTCAGATAAAAAAAGCGTTTTATGAATTATTTCCATTAACCTATCTATATGATTTTTTATTATCTCAATATATCTTTTGTTTTTTATATCCTCTTCCTCTTCAAGAGTTTCAACAAACCCTTTGATTGCTGTAAGAGGAGTTTTTAATTCATGAGAAATGTTAATTATTAAATCCTTTTTTATCTCATCTAATTTTTTAATTTCTGTTATATCATAAAAAACTGAAAGAATCTCATCTGTCTCAGGTATTTTTCTTAAATTACAGAATAAAATTTTTCCATTAATTTCTATTTCTCCTTTTGCTTCAGTTTTTTTCTCCGCTTCTTCCACCATCTTTCCGAACTCAGGAACCTTTATAACCTGAAAATAAAATTTCCCCTTTTCTATATCTTCCTTTAAGATTTCTTTCATTTTTTCATTATAAAAAATGAGTTCTCCCTCTTTGTTTATAAGTAAAATTCCATCAGGAATTGATGAAATAATGGCGAACAGCTTCCCCCTTTCCTTTTTTATTTCCTCAAAAAGTTTTTCAATCCGCAAAACCATCTCATTAAAACCTTCTGTTAACTCTCCTATCTCGTCTTTTCTTTTTGTAAAAATTTTAACATCAAAATCTCCCTGTGAGAGTTTTTTGAAACTTTTAAGAAGCCCTTTTAAAGGTGAAGAAAAATTCTGTGAAATAAAAAGGGAGATAATCCAGAAAAAGATTAAAATTATTGAAATTATAAGCAAAATTCTTTTTCTTAAATCAGAAAGTAATTTATTTATATCCCTCATAAAAATACCTGTTCTTAAAACCCCTATTGTTCTTTGTTCTTTTATAATAGGGATGGCGAGATAAAACATTTTTTCCTTTAATGTTTCACTGTACCTTATTGATGTTCCTGTTTTCCCTTTAAAAGCAAGGGAAATCTCTGGTCTTGTTCTCTGATTTTCCATAAGTGAAGGGTCTTTTTTTGAATCAGCAAGCACATTTCCCATGGTATCAATCACAGTTATTATTATATCAATTTTTTCACTCTTTTGTTTTACAAACTTATCAAGTGTTTTGTAATCTTTTTTCTCAATAAATTCTGAAACATAGGGCATAAGAGCGAGATTAACATCTTTCAAATTTTTTTTTAATTCCTCTGAATAGGTTCTCTTAATCAAACTGTAGGAGAATATAAAAATAAAAAGGGATAAAAAGAGTGTTATAAAAAAGTAACTTAAAAAAAGTTTATAGGATAGTTTTTTCATTCCTCAAACTTATAACCAACTCCCCTTATATTTTTAATAAATTTACCTGCCTCTTTAAGTTTATCCCTTAAATTTTTTATATGAACATCAACAGTCCTTGCATAAACCAGTTTCTCTCCTGATATGTATTCAAGAATCTGTCTTCTTGAAAATACCCATCCTTTTCTTTCAACAAGTAGTTTTAAAATTTTGAATTCTGCTGGTCTTAAATCAATTTTTTTGTCTTTTACAAAAACTTCAAATTTTTTTAAATCAATCTTTAAAATTCCGCCTGCAGTGATTACATCCTTATTTTCCTTAAATCTCCTTAAAATAGCATTGACCCTTGCAACAAGTTCCTTTGGAGAAAAGGGTTTTGTAATATAATCATCAGCCCCTATTTCAAGACCAAGAACTTTTTCTTCCAACTTTGACCTTGCTGTTAGCATAATAATGGGAATATCCTTAAATTTATCATCTTTCCTCAGTTCCTTACAGATTTCAATTCCATCCATATCCGGGAGCATAAGGTCTAAGATAATAAGGTCAGGTCTATTATTTTTCAAATAATCCATAAACTCTTCCGCATTCATAAATTCCTTTGCCCTGTATCCTGCTTTTTCAAGGTGATGAGATACAAGACTCAGGATATCAGGTTCATCTTCAATAACAGCAATTATCCCTTTCATATATTTAATTATAAGGTAATTTTAGAAAAAAATAAAATTCTTTTTATTCATCTATTCCAAAAGATTTTCTAAGAATGATGTAGAATTAAAAATTGCGGATAAAAGGATTTGTTAAGTTCTATCCAATTCCTTTAGATTTTTTATTTAAGATATATTAGAAATTTCAGCGTGAGAATTGTTTTATACTGAAACTATCATTCTAAATAAACCTCATACTATTTCCTTTTTTCCAAATATTTTCTCTTTTTTATTTCCTGATCTTCTCTAACTGTTTAAGGACATATTTTCTTTTCTCATCTATATTCGGGAATTTGTAAACGATTTTTCCCTTTTCAATAATTTTGAAATAGAAGTTTTGAAGTTTACCTTTGCACGCAGGGCATTCTACAATTTTATCTCCCTCCTTTAAAACAACAAGTTCAAGGCAATTTTTACATCTTAAAACTTTTTTCTTTCCTCCAAACTTTCCCTTTTTAGCACAGGGTTTACCCTCAACTTCAACAATATCCATTGCATAGTCTATTGTTTTTGCGTTTGATAAACTTGTTCCAACACCAAATCCTCTTGCGCCTGCATTGTAGAGTTCAGTTATTATATCTTCATCAAGACCACCTGAAACAAATATTTTTACATCTCTATAACCCCTTATGTCAAGTTCCCACCTTATTTCTTTAACTATTTTTGCATAGTTTCCTCTTCTTGATGATGGTGTATCTATTCTCACGCCGAAAAGATTTTTAATGGTTTCAACAGCCTTTATTGCTGTTGTCTTTTCGTCTCCATATGTATCTATAAGTGCAATTCTCAAAATATTATCCGGCATTAATTCATCAAAGGCTTTCCATGCCTTTTCTTCTCCAAGAAGGATTATTAAAGAATGGGGCATTGTGCCTTTTGGTTCTTTGTTTATTGATTCAGCACCCTTTATACTTGATACTCCATCACATCCACCCATATAGGAAAAATAGTCTATGAATGGTGCAAGACCAGGATGCATTCTCCTTATACCAAAGGAAAGAAGTGTCGCATCTCCGCAGAGGATTCTGAATCTTGCAGCCTTTGTTGTTATTCCTGATGCCTGACAGATGAGTCCGAGTATAGGTGTTTCATAGATTGTAAAATTTACATAATTTCCTTCAATTGCCATAACAGGAACTGGTATGCCGTTTAAATCTGTTTCTTTAAATATTGTCCCTTCTTTTATTGCCCACAAATCAACCTCTTTTCCTTCAAGAAGTTTTGCGGATTCTTCAAGACCTGAGAAAACAACAAATTCATAAGGGATACTTGATGCGGTGAATTCAGCCCATACTATTTTGTTTATGTTATTTTTTAATAATATTTCCTCTGTTCTTTTAAAATAGATATCAGTTGTTAATCCTTTTTTTATACTCTGGTCATCTGCTATTAAAGACATATTTTCGCCTCACTCACACTTTGAATAACCGCATGAAAGGCAGATTGCGCAGTTTTCCATCATAACAAGGGTTCCGCCGCAATCAGGACATATCTCACCCGAGGGTTTTGCGCCTTCTAAGAAGGGTTTTGTTTTTGGTTCAGGAAACATTTTTAATTGTTCTCCCTTTCCAAGATGTATTTCAAGAACTTTCGCTATTGTGTCAGGAATTGAAAAGTAAACATCCCCATCTTCCCATACTGGACTTGCAGACCTTATTCCCTTTAATTGCTTTATTACTTCATTTGGTGATACCCCTGACCTTAGTGCAAGAGAAATAAGTCTTCCTATTGCCTCTGTCAATGCATTTGCGTGCCCACCACTTTTACCTACCTGAATAAATACCTCAAGAAGCCCTTCTTCATCTTCATTAACAGTTACATAAAGAGTTCCAAGACTTGAAGGCATCTTATAGGTTTTTCCTTTTACAATTTTTGGTCTGGGTCTTGGTCTAAGAATACCAATTCTTTTTTCCTCTTCCTTTTTAACAGGTGTGTCATATACCTGACCGGGTCTTGAACCGTGCCTGTAAACAGTTATACCCTTACATCCAAGTTCATAGGCAAGTAAAAATGCTTTTTTTACATCTTCAGGAGTTGCACTTTCCGGCATATTTATTGTTTTTGAAACCGCATCCTCAGTATATTTTTGAAAGGCTGCCTGAATTCTCACATGCTGCTCTGTTGGAACATCAAAGGTTGTATCAAATATTTCCCTTATAAAGAAAGGTATTTCATCAAATGCTTTAATTGTTGGAACTTTTGAAATTTCTTCCATCAAATCCTGTGAATAAAATCCAAGTTCAACCGATGCCTGCTCAAGGTATTTGTTTATGTATAAGAGTTTTTCGCCTTCCATAACATTTTTAACATAAACTAAGGAAAAGTTTGGTTCAATTCCCGATGATGTATCCGCGATCATTGAGATTGTTCCTGTTGGTGCAATTGTTGTGACAACTGCGTTTCTCCTTTTTGTACCTTTAAAAATGCTTTTATCTATATTTGGGAAAGGACATTTCAGTTCACCAATCTGGATTGATTTTATATGAGACCTTTCCTGTATAAACTTCATTATTTCTTCAGCAGCCTTGAGTGCTTCTTTTGATTTATAAGATATTCCAAGCATAAACAGAAGGTCCGCAAATCCCATTATTCCAAGCCCTATTTTCCTATTTTTCTTTGTTATCTCCTCAATTTCTTTAAGGGGATAGGAATTTGCATCAACAACATTATCAAGAAAATGAACTGCTATGTCAACTATCTCACCCATTTTTCCCCAGTCAATCCTGTCCTTAACTTCTTCCCACAATGCTGGTCTTCTCTGCTTAATGTACCAGGGATTTCCTTTATAAAATTTTGCAACATTTATTGAACCGAGATTGCAGGATTCATAGGGTAAAAGTGGCTTTTCCCCACAGTTGTGAACATAAAATCCATTTGCATCAAAAGAATTTATTCCAGGAATTTGAACATCATAAACTGTTTCCTTTCCTGCATACTCTATTTTTTCTATACAATCAACAAATCTCTCTCTGTTTAAGTTTCTTTTGTAAGAATTTAAGAAAGCTTTGATTTTTTCTTTTTTATAAACATCAGAAAACCCTATTTTCTCAAAAAATACTTTTATATTATCTTTTGATATTACAAGTTCATGTCCTTCTTTTACATGATATAATTTGTAACCTCCTTTGCCATCAGGGAGTAATTTATCTTTTTCTTTTTTTCTTTTTTCATATATAGATGATACAATTCCCATTCTTAAAAGCATTCTCTGGATTATTTTTAAAGTATTCAGATTCTTTTGCCATAATCTTATGGATATCCCCTTTTTCAGATTTCCGATCACATTGCTATCAGCATCAAAAATCCCCCTGAGGAATCCCCTGTAAAATTCATAACCTGTTTTTTCAATTTCTTCTTTAAGATTTTTCTTACCGGAAAGTATTCCATATTCTTTTGTTATATCAGATATTTTTATAAATCCTTTGAAATCTTTTCTGTGAGTAAGAGCAGATTTTTCTGCTTTTATCATGACGGATTTATTTCCTTCACTTTCTCCCCATATTCCAGTAATTCCTGCCTCTTCCTTTAATGCTCCATCTTCTATGAGGAGTCCAAGAAGATACCCTTCTTCAAAACTTCCCTTACCTTCCCAGTAAAGTTTTCTGTTGTTTGATAAAATTATTTTATCTCCAGGTTTAAGATTTCCTGCAGGTTTCCATGTTTCATAAATTTTATATCTTGTAATTTTTTCTGCAACCCTTATAAGATGGTCTTCTGTGACTTTTACTTCATACCCCTTTTTCGTTTTTATTTTAAATATATCCTTTTTACCAGTCAGGAAAAATCCATCCTCATTTGTTTTGTAAAATCTGCCGTTTAGAGCTATTGCGATGAACTTACCTATTATTTCCTTTACCATGAAGGGACCTTCCGGCGTTATAATCCATGTATCTCCAGAGACGCATGGATTTGTTGCCTCTATTTCTTCCATACCCTTTAAGGTATGGGTCTGGTTAATTCTATCAATGAAAATAATTCCGGGTTCACCATTTTTCCATGCCTGATTAACAATTTTTTCAAAAACTTCTCTTGCCTTAACCCTTTTGACTTCCTCTTTTGTTCTTGGGTTTATAAGGGCATACTCTTGGTCATTGAGGACAGCCTGCATAAATTTTTCTGTTGCAGCTACGGAAATGTTAAAATTGGTTATTTCTGTTACATCATCTTTGCAAGTTATGAATTCAAATATATCAGGGTGGTCAACCTTTAAAACACCCATGTTTGCACCTCTTCTTCTACCACCCTGTTTAACTGCTTCTGTTGCAGCATTGAAAACCTTCATAAATGAAACAGGACCTGATGCTATTTGACCTGTTGTTCTTACAATATCACCCTTTGGTCTTAATCTTGAAAAAGAATATCCAGTGCCTCCTCCGCTTTTATGAATAATTGCAGCATGTTTTAATGTTTCAAATATTCCTTCCATTGAATCCTCAACAGGCAAGACAAAACAGGCTGATAATTGTCCAAGTGGAGTTCCTGCATTCATAAGGGTAGGGGAATTGGGAAGAAAATATCCCTGGGTCATTATAGTATAAAATTTATCCTCAATTTCAGAAATTTTGTCCTTAAATCCAGAATAATTTTTATCGACCTCTGCTATTGCCTTTGCTACTCTTTCAAAAAGTTCTTCAGGTGTCTCTATAATATCTCCTTTATCATTTCTTTTTAAATATCTTTTCTCAAGAACTCTTAAAGCATTCTCACTTAATTTAACCTTCTTTTTCATGTACCCTCCTTCCAGCTACTTAAATAACTTTTTTGAGCCTCTGTGAGTTCATCTATTTTAATGCCCATTGATTCCAATTTCAACCTGGCTATTCTTTTATCAATCTCCTCAGGAAGGGTATAAACTTTCTTTTTTAAAGTTTTTCCTTTCTCTTTAAGAAATTTTACAGCCAGTGCCTGGTTTGAAAAACTCATATCCATTACATCTGCTGGATGTCCTTCTGCAGCAGCAAGATTTACAAGTCTCCCTTCTGCAAGAAGATAAATTCTTTTACCATTTTTCAGAGTATATTCATCAACATCTAGTCTTATTCTTTGTTTTTTTAAACAATTTTCCTCAAGATATTTTTTATTTATCTCAACATCAAAATGCCCTGAATTCGCAAGTATTGCACCATCCTTCATCTTTTCAATTGCATTTTTATCTATTACATTTTTATCACCTGTAACTGTCACAAATATATCACCTATTTTTGCTGATTCCTCTATTTTCATAACATCAAAACCATCCATAACAGCTTCAAGCGCTTTAATAGGGTCAACTTCTGTTACAATTACCCTTGCTCCCATTCCTTTTGCCCTCATTGCAACTCCTCTTCCACACCATCCATATCCGCAAACAACAAAGATTTTTCCAGAAATTAGAGTATTTGTTGCTCTCAATATACCATCTATTGTGCTTTGACCTGTTCCGTACCTGTTATCAAACAAAAATTTTGTTTTTGAGTCATTCACAGCAATTACAGGGAAAAGAAGTTCTTTTCTTTTTTCCATTGCCTTTAGTCTTATAACTCCTGTGGTTGTTTCCTCTGTTCCTCCAATCATATTTTCTCCATATTCTTTAAAATTATCTATCATTACTGATGTAAGGTCAGCACCATCATCAAGAGTAATATGGGGTTTCATAGAAAGACATTTGTGAATATTGGCATAATACTCCTCTTTTGATTCACCATATCTGGCAAACACCTCTATTTCATAGTCCTTTCTCAGACTTTCAGCAATATCATCTTTTGTGGAAAGGGGATTTGAAGCACAGAGTCTAAGTTTTGCACCACCTTCCTTTAAGGCAATAACAAGGTTTGCTGTTTCTGATGTGACATGGAGACAGGCAACTATCTTAAGTTTTTCAAAAGGTTTTTCCTTTTTAAACTCTTCTCTTAAAAAGATTAAAACCTTCATTGAATTTTGAGCCCATAAAATTTTCTTTTTACCTTCTTCTTTCATTTTTAAAATCCGAAAGTGTTAAATTTATAGTTTAGAGAAATCTTTGCCTCAGGACCTCTAATTTTTATTTCTTTGTATATAAGAAGTGAATCTTCTATGTACTCTGTTCCACCTTTCCTTTCATACCAGAAAGAGTTTAAAGGTTGTGAAAATGGATATGAAAGATTTAAACAAAAGGCAAAATTTCTGTAAAATGGAATTTCAAATTTTAAAAATGGCGAGATAAAAAAGGATACTGAATTTGTATTTATTCCATTTTTAGCTTTTTGAGAACCAAGAAACACACCTGTTTCAGCACCCGGTAAAACAAATAGTTTTTTGAATTTTATCCCTTTACCAAAAGCAAATGCCATTTTCCAGAGATTGAGATAATTAATCGGATAAAAGGAAAAATTAAAGTTTAAAGTATAAAGGGATATCCATCTGTAATAAAAGGATAGGTTAAATCCGTATTTAAAGGTGCTAAAAGGTTTTATCCCTTTTATGTTTCCATATCCGCCTGTATCAGATTTAAAAGTTAATGAAGAAAAGGAGATTTCCATACCCGATTCATTTGAAGGTGCAAAAGATATAACTCCTCTGTATCCCTTTTCAATTTTATGTTCAGAATAAATGTTTTCCGCATATATTTTGCTTTCAACTATATCCTGGACCATTAAGTATGCCACAGGAAATCCTTTTTTATCAAATACCTTAACCCATGCCCCGGAAGTTATTTCTGGAAAAGCAGGGTTTGTGAGTGTTACCTGGTTATCTTTTATTTCCAATACTTCCATAAAAGGAGGAAATACCTGTGAAAGGTATGAGTATATGCTATAATTCATAAAAGGGATAAAAATGTAAAGAAATGTGTCAAATGGTTCCTCTATATAGGTAAATTTTTCAAAATCTTTTAAATGGATTCTTTTCTTTTTAATATCAAAGATTTTAATTTCACATTTTGCTTCTATATAGGATTCATCTTCTTTAAATTCAAAACTTTTAAATTCAATATTCACAAGAAAACTAACCCCCTTTTCATCTGCCCATTTGAAAAGATTTTTATTTTCTGGAAAATCTATTTTTTCTATGTCATATTGATTTTCAAAGAATTTTAAGATTTCTTTTTCTTCATAACTTACAAGTTCATCATTCATATTTTGATGGGGTTTGATATTTATACCGAGTTTAAAATTAAAAAGTAAAATAAAAATGAGTAAATTCATCGGAATTAAATTTTAGATTAAATTTTAAATGACAGTTAGATAAATTGTCAAATAGAAATTTTATTCTTACTTAACTGGGGGTTTCCCCCAGTTTTTATCAAATAGAAATTTTGTTCTTACCTAAGTGTTATGATTTTTGTTGTCCTTTCATCAATCTTTATGAAATAAACGCCTGTCTTAGGAATAGAAATCCTGTATGTATTCATTCCTGAATCAAAGTATTTTTCAATAGATTTTAAATTTCTTCCAGAAGGTGAATAAAGATTTATCTTTGTCATTTTTCCATAAGGTAATGAGAATTTAATAAGGGCTCCTCCTCTTTGAGGAATCACACTGTAATAAGGAAGTGTTTGAGCCTTTGAAGTTTCTTCAACACCTATATTCCACCAGTAATCAAACCATACAAGCCCGCTTCCATATTGTCTGTATACAACTGCTGTGCCACCTAAATCTATGTTAAGTTCACACCTTGGAGCGAATTCGATTGTGGCTTCATAATCATTAATGATTTCTCTACTCTGCCAACTTGTTGGATCACTTGAAGAAGCCCATACCGTGATTATTGAATCCTGAACACCAGCAGGATAGGCTACTGAAGATGCAACACATATGTCATAAGGATAATCAAGGGAAGTATGAACCCATGGAAATTTTTGCTCACCATAGGCAAAATTAGCAGGTGGCCAGACCGAGTATGACCAGGAAGTCCCGCCGTTAGTTGTATATGCATAGTGGATATCGTAGTTACCGGTGTTTGAATGGTAATTTCTGTAGAGAACCCATGCTGTTTGAGAAGCACCTGCCTGGACCCTTGAGGCAGCAACTGAAGGTGCATATTCTTGGTCTCCATCAGTTTCAACATCTTCAAAATTCCAAGCTCCACTTAATCCATTATCATTTCTTCCTATTCTAATGATTGAGTCATCAACTACATAAGCAATATAGAAGTAGTTATCATTACCGATTGCAATTTCAGGAGTATTTCTATCTCCGTCAGAAATAAACACAGGTGTTGACCATGTTAGACCTTCATCTGTGGACATTGTGCCATAAACCCCCCAGGTGGTGGCACTTGTTCTTTTCATATAAGAGAGATAAAGAGTTCCTGAAGCATCTATATCAACTGCTATATCTTTTAGTGAATCACCGGGCATAGCAATCCATACCCAGTTGAATGTAGAACCATCTTCTCTTAATCTTCGCAAGATTATAGCACCAGTATTAGGGGTTCCAGCATCCTGTGAGTGGCAAAATGAGTAAATCCATGGATTTGCACCAGGACCAACAAGAAGTTCTACCTGATAAACCGTGTCTCCATCAGGATGATAAATAGGATGGGGCCATTCTGTCCATGTAATTCCATCGCTTGAAACATAAAATCTTATTGTATCATCAGTACCTGAGACATGTTGGAGAACAGCAACATACATATCTCCGTTATCATTGTCGTCCATTGAAAGCCGTCCAAATGTAAGAATGCCACCTGAGCGAACAAGTCTGTCTGTTCCCCAGAGAATGCCAGGGTTACCATTACCGCTTCCTGTATCTCCATCGTTTTCAATTACAGGTTTTGAAACTTCTGCATTCACATCAGGTATATTAGAGTTCATCGGATTACCTTGTGAGGGAGTGAATATCTCATCCATCGGTATCCCGGAGTTATCTGTTTTTAACCATGGGTGATTTGGATGTCCTATCGTAACTGAGTAATAACTTTCTGCATTTGCATAAGCTACTACTCCTGCTCCGACCATTATTACACTTATCAGCACATATTTTATTTTACTAAGCATAAATTCCTCCTTTTTAAATTTACATTTTAATAATACAGGATTTTATGAAAAAAATCAAGTGATACAGGTCACAAATTTATAAGTTAAGGTTTTTAAAGCAAAAAATTAAGTTAATTTTTTAAATATTTTATTTAAATTTCTTT
>FWPU01001457.1_pt1 | contig 34482 bp, 29 predicted proteins | sample 2228361 | NCBI WGS metagenome assembly FWPU01 (sample SAMEA103939777, study PRJEB20133) | metagenome
TAGGGTTTCTTTCAGGATTGATGCACTTAGCAAGAACCGATGGATTGCTTTGGCTTGGGTTGTCGGTTCTAGCAGTATTTTTTCATAATAAAGAAGCAAATATTTTTCAACATTCAGAGTGGATTTATAAGAAGTTTCTCAACATCTCATTTGTGTTAATCGGTTACTTATTCGTGATGTTTCCTTGGTATCTGAGAAATTTATTGGAGTTTGGCACGTTATTTGTCCCAGGTGTTATTAGAGTGCTATGGATGAGCAATTACAACGAATTATTTTCCTATCCGCCTGAGAAATTAAATTTTTCCAGGTGGGTGCAAACCGGCTTTAAGGAAATAATGCTGATAAGAATGTGGGCTTTACGACAGAATTTAACTTCACTCGTTGTAATTCAGGGAGGAATTTTTCATACACCCTTAGTGATGATGGGTATATGGAAATTCCGTAGGGATTTGAGGATTAAATTAGCCGTATTGGCATGGCTTTTCATAATGGTAATAATGACGCTCTTTTTCCCTTTTGTTGGGGTAAGAGGTGGGATTTTTCATTCGATTTCTGCATTGCAGCCTTTATCTTGGGCAATGGTACCGTTTGGGTTGGACGTTGTGGTTTCATGGGGAGAGAAATACCGAGGTTGGCGTAAGAACGAAGCACATAGGATTTTTACCATAGGTATTATTTTGATCACACTCATGATGACCTTGATTTTGGTTGACCAAAAGGTGATTGATTTCCATACTCGTCAGGTATTATGGGGAAGTACTGAGTCTAAATATGTGGAAGTGGAAAAGGTTTTGACGAAGTCCGATCAAGGATATAAAGGGATAGTGATGGTCAATAACCCTCCAGGATATTTTGCTATTAGTGGACGAACGGCAATTGTGATCCCAGATGGAGATATAAAAACCTCTTTGGCTGCTGCAAAAAAATTCAACGTTCGCTATTTGTTGTTAGATGAGAATTACCCCAAAGGTTTAGAACAACTCTATATTCATCCTCGAGATTTTCCAGGTATAAGATACCTTCAGACCGTAGAAAATATTCATGTTTTTGAACTTATCCTTGACCATTAAATGTGTCATTTACATACGACCTCCCATCGAGTTTTTTGGACTTATGCTCTCGTTAGTGGAATGTCCATTGGAGTTTATCTGTTAGTCTGTTATCTTTACTCCCACCGAATTGGTTTTCCTCTCGATGATGCTTGGATTCATCAAACATTCGCACGCAATCTCGCATCTTATGGTGAATGGAGCTTCAATGTTGGTGAGCCTACCTCTGGTTCGACTTCCCCGATGTGGACTCTGCTTTTATCCGTCGGGCATAAATTGGGCTTAGGACCGTATGCTTGGACATATTTATTAGGGTGGGTTTGTTTGTTCGGTTTGGCCATTGTTGGTTTTCTTGGATCTATGCTTTTTAACATGGATGATCTAAGAACAGCATCTTGGTTGGGTATATTGCTGCTTTTCGAGTGGCACTTAGTTTGGGCTTCTATTTCGGGAATGGAGACATTATTCTTTACTCTTTTTGTCATGGGTATCGCAGTAATTTCCCTGCGATTTGCAAAGAATTATAGAAAACACCAGATTTTCACCCAAATTGGCTTCCATAAGGAGACATGGAAATGGGTAGTTATAGGAATGATCATTGGAATGAGTATTTGGCTAAGACCCGAAGGATTAACGTTATTCGGACCGATTCTTCTCATAGCCATCGTAAAAATACCCGAATGGAAACAAAAGATGGTTTCGATTTTTTTAGTGCTATTAGGGTTTTTGCTTATCTTCTTGCCATATTTGTTATTCAATTGTTCTTTGTCTGGTGCTATATTTCCTAATACGTATTACGCGAAACAAACAGAATATAAGATTTTATTGGATAACCCTTTGTGGTTGCGCATAGTCCAGCAGTTTAGCGCGATGATGATAGGTATTGGAATATTGTTGTTGCCGGGGTTTATATTTTTCGTATTCGAATCCTTTTTCCTGAAGCAATGGGAATATCTAATTTGGGTAGGTTGGATTTTGGGCTATGCGATTCTTTACGCCATGCGACTACCTGTTGTGTATCAACATGGGCGCTACCTTATACCAGCCATACCGTTGTATCTCTTATTTAGTTTTGTTGGTTTTTTCCAAATCACTCAACGATACTTGAATTCTGATTGGCGGAAGATCATAGGAAAAACGTGGTTAGGTTCATTGATCGTCGTCACAATTTTATTTTGGGGGTTAGGAGCAAGGGCATATGTTGTAGACGTTCTCATTATCGAGGAGGAGATGGTTTCGGTTTCTAAATGGATTGCACAATCTACGCCTTCTAGGGCGGTCATCGCTGCTCACGATATCGGCGCATTAGGCTACTTTTCTAAACGAAGGATACTTGATTTGGCGGGGTTAGTTAATCCGAATGTAATTCCTTTCATTCGAGATGAGGTGGTTTTGCGAAATTATCTAGATGTCGAAGAGGTAGATTATTTAGTGACATTTCCTTCCTGGTACCCTCAATTAATCAAAGGAAAGCAGAAAGTCTATGAGACCAATGCGACAATTACCCTTATGCAAGGTGGAGAAAACATGGCTGTATATCTTTGGAAGAATAGGTGAAACCAGTTTATTAGGGTTTGATTTTGAGCGTTTGTCTGTGCTATACTAAAGATGTAAATAAAAGTGGGAATGAGCACAAGATGAAACCAATCACAATTGTAGTGATTGATGACCACCCGATCTTTCGTCAAGGGATTGTGGATACATTGTCGATTGAATCCGATATTCTAGTAGTTGGAGAGGCTTCTAGTGGGGAGCAAGGTTTGGCTTTGATTCGAGCACACCGTCCGAAAGTTGCTATTGTGGATGTAAATTTGCCCGGTATGAATGGTCATCAAATCACTAAGACAATTGTTGAAGAAAAAATACCCACACGAGTTATCTTATTAACAGCCTATGACGACATGGAACAAAAGATTCATGCGATGCGGGCTGGGGCATCGGCTTACTGTGTAAAGGATATTGAACCCCAACGATTTATCAATATCATTCGTAAAGTCAATAGTGGGAAGTACGTTGTTGGAGAAGATGTTTTTGATCAAGCAGGATTGATGCGTTGGTTGATTCCACTTACTGAAACCGCTTTAGGGTTATACGGTGACCCCGGGGAACCATATATGCCTCTCTCTACCAGAGAAATGGAGGTTCTCTCCTATCTGACAAAGGGGATGAGCAACAAAGAGATCGCTCGCCTCTTGGGTATAAGCCATCAAACGGTTAAGAATCATGTGACTTCGATATTGAGAAAATTGTGTGTGGAAGATCGAACGCAAGCGGTTATCTATGCCTTGAGACGTGGATGGGTGCGCCTGTATCGGGCTCCAAAAAATCAGGGAGACGAGAAGTATGATGAACAATGAAAACAACAATAACGTATGGGATGCCTTTTTGCATGAACTTAAAGAAGTGTATGAACAAAACAGGAAGGAAATGATTGAAGTTATCTCAATGTTAGATCAGTGCAAGAACGAGGTCAATAAACTGGCACAACGTAATGCTGCGGTAAGCACTCATCTGCAACAACTCTTAGGCAACCAATTTGAAAACGTACCCCGTTCGGATATTCAAAGCGTTTATGAAGCAGCATTGGATGCACAACAACGGTTGTTCATTATGAGGGGGAAGTTAGAGAGATTACAAGAAGCCCAAAAACATTTAAAAAACAAAGCCGAGTTATTGGAAAACACCATTAAATTCATTGAACAACAAAGCCAGAACCTAGATAAATCGTTGAAACCTGATGCCAAGTTTGAGATTCTAGAGGCAATCATTCGTGCCCAAGAAGATGAACGTCAGAGACTTTCTCGACAGATGCACGATGGACCTGCCCAAGCACTATCCAATTTCATCTTGCAGACTGAGATTGCATTGCGATTATTCGATGTTGATCAAAATAAGGCAAAAGAAGAGTTGAATAACCTAATGACAGCAGCGACAGCAAGTTTTCAAAGGGTGCGTGATTTTATTTTCGATTTACGTCCGATGATGTTAGATGATTTAGGACTAGTGCCTACGTTGAAACGATATGTTGAAGCGGTTAAAGAGAAGACGGGGAATGAGATAACCTTGAATGTAACAGGCTACGAACGTCGGCTTGAGTCATACTTGGAGGTAATGATCTTCCGAGCAATTCAAGAGCTTGTGGGAAACGCGATTCGGCATAGCCAAGCGACTCGTGTTATTGTACGTTGTGACATCGGTGAAAGAGATGTTAAAATTGCTGTAGAAGATAACGGTCAAGGATTTGACCTCAAGAAATTGGAAGATGGAGGTCGGGGTCTGAAAATCATTCGAGATCGCGTTGAAGTGCTTGGTGGAGAATTTGATATATCTACTGAGATTGGACAAGGGACACGGGTTAGTTTTAAGATACCAGCTGGTCACTTAGCGGCGATCGGGTAAGTTCTTGCAAATTTGTAAGCGGAAAAGTTCCCAGTGCTATTGCAATAAGAGATGGTTTTCCCCTATAATGGGGTTAGCACATTCAAAAATATTATCTAGAAAGGAGGTGAAAAAAATGTTGTTTGCAAAATCTGAAAAAGGCCAAGGTCTGGTAGAATATGCATTGATCCTTGTTCTTGTCGCAGTTGTCGTTATTGTAGTTCTTGCACTCCTTGGCCCGGCTATTGGCAATATCTTCAGCAACATCGTATCAAACATTTAAACCATCCTTCTTCTTAACCAAATTAAGTATAAAGTAAGCGAAGAGAGCCCTAAGAGAGAATGGGGCTCTTTTCATGTGGGAATGGATTTGAATTAGGTTGCTTTCATACTTGTTAAGGATTCAGCAATAGGGGTGGCTTGACTTTTGGATAATTAAGCGTATGATAACAATAAATCTATCTTAACCAACCTTTACCTTTTTAAGCCAAACCCGGGAGGTGAGTATGCGTCGTGGGCGCGTTTTTATCTATCTTGCATTGATCTTGATCTTCTCTTTAGTGGCTGTAGCCGTCATTTGGTATCGCTATCTTCAACCAGCACAGGTTACCTTAGAACCAGAAGTTCCTTCAACACCTGTTGTCGACTTGGTGAATGTTGTGGTTGTTACACAACGCGTCCCGCGCGGCAGCATTCTCAACGAAACCGTTCTAGGCATGATCCCTATACAAAGGGAATTCTTTATTCAAGGTTACTTCACCGATCTTGCCAGTGTTGTTGGACGAAGAGCCAGAGTTGATCTCGAACCCAACATGATTCTGACGAGTGGATTGGTCGTAGATACGACCGAACAATTATCGGCGACAGGATCAAACGCAGCGTTGTTAATTCCTCAAGGTATGGTGGCAATTTCGATACCCATTACACGCTTATCCAGTGTAGCATATGCAATCCAGCCTGGAGATCATGTCAATGTTCTTGTCACCATGTTATTGGTTGACTTGGATACGGAATTTCAATCTGAATTGCCCAATCGAGCTTCTGCTGTGTTGGCTGCCGGTCCCGGGGTTTTACTTGGATCAAGTTTAGAAGGAACGACAGAGAAGTCACAAGAAGCCTCTGGAGCCAAGGCATCAGATACAACCAAAACCGGCGAAACCGTGCAAGGGAGTGCCAATACCGATTTGGTTAAAATCACTGCTCAAACTCATGTTGCCGGACCTGGTTCTGTATTAGGGCGAAGTGAGGTAGACCCATTACTTGAACAGACATTTTACGTAGTCCCCTCTGAGGCGCAGCGTCCACGATTGATAAGCCAGACGTTGATACAAGATGTCATTGTCCTCGGAGTTGGAACTTTCCCAATTGAATCCAAACAGGTACAAGCCTCTCTTACAAGTCCTGAACAAGAGGTATCTGCAACAGAACCTGCTCCCGAAGCACCATCCGTTCAACAGCAAGAAACCAAAGAACAGGTAAATCCTCCAGACATTATCACTTTAATCGTAACTCCCCAGGATGCAGTGACCTTGAACTATTTGATGTACAGTGGAGCACAGTTGACGCTTGTACTAAGAGGCTCCGGTGATGATACACGCGTTCAAACCGAAGCGGCTACACTCGATTTTCTATTCAAGCATTATAATATCCCTGTGCCTGCGAAACTGCCTTATGGGCTTGAACCTCGCGTTGATGACTTGGCATTACCTCCTCTCCCATTTGACGTCAGAGCAACACCGGTTCCATAAGGGCAAATAAAGGGGCGTAGAGATAGCCTATGAGTGATGGCGATAAAATTCGGGTGATTATTGTTGATGACATTGCAGAAACCCGAGAAAATATCCGAAAGTTGTTGCAATTTGAGAAGGACATCGAGGTCGTAGGTGTAGCAAGGACTGGCAAAGAAGGTGTTCAACTTGCTTTAGAGACGCGCCCGGATGTCATCATTATGGACATCAACATGCCGGATATGGATGGCATTTCTGCAACGGAAGCCATTCGGCGAGAAGTCCCATATTGTCAGATTGTCATTTTATCCGTTCAAGGTGATCCGAATTACATGCGCCGAGCAATGTTAGCGGGTGCTCGGGATTTCATCACTAAACCACCCACTGTGGATGAACTAACATTAGCGGTTAAACGGGCAGGGAGAGTTGCCCTTGAAGAACGGTTGAAGACACAGGCTGCCTTAGCATTACAATCAGGTGCTCGAGGTTTTCCAATTCCATCTGTACCTACGGTAACCTATGGGAAGATCATCGTTGTCTATAGCCCTAAAGGGGGTGTAGGATGTACAACATTGACAACGAATTTGGCTGTCACCTTACATACAGACGAAACCCCAGTTGTCATAGTGGATGGAGACCTACAATTTGGTGATGTGGCGATTTTTCTGAATTTAAAGGGAAAGAATAGCATTATTGATCTTGCCGTTCGAGCCGATGAGCTTGACCCCGATGTCATCAATGAGGTTGCAATAACCCATGTCAATTCTGGGATCAAAGTATTAGCAGCACCCAACCGACCGGAGTATGCCGAAAATGTAACTGGTGATCAATTTAGCAAAGTCCTTCAGTACCTTCGTCATCTTTTTTCATATATCATTGTTGACACCTGTTCACGCTTAAACGACATAACCCTTGCAGCCATGGATATTGCTGATTTGATGATATTATTGACAACACAGGAGATTCCCTCTATCAAAAGCTCTCGGCTCTTCTTAGATTTGGTAGATGTGTTGAAGATTCAAAGAAATCGTATATTGTTTGTTATGAATAAATACGATAAACGTATTGGCATTACACCACAGAAAGTTAGCGAAAGTTTTAAACTCGATATCGCTGCGGTTATACCCTTTGAGGATAGAGTTGTGATCCCATCGATCAATCGAGGTGTTCCTTTTATGAGCAGCGATCGATCTCGCCCAATCTCTCGTGGTGTGCTAACATTGGTGGAGGCGATTCGTCAACGTCTTTCAACGTTAGAACCAGTGGAAAGTATCGAATCGCCTCTTCGGTGGGGTAAGGGTTAACTTCAGGATTAGGTAACATTTGGAGGTAACATGTCGCTATTGAAACGAATCGAACAAGGTCAAAATTCTTCATCTTTGATTAATTCTAGCGATGATGGTGGACGCTCGAAATTGATCAATGTACATACTCGTCGGGTTGCGCCTCCAGGTGTTACCTCTCAACAAGATACTTATACAGACTTAAAAACCCGAGTTCAGAATCGTCTCTTAGCAGAATTAGATCCTTCCACTGACATAACAAAGGCTACCGAAGTTCGTTCGACGATCCAGGACCTCTTCGAGCAGATTCTTGCTGAAGAAAATATCGTTCTTTCGAGACCAGAAAGGCATCGGTTATTTGAAGCCATTGCAGCCGAGATTCTAGGCTTTGGACCTCTGCAACCTTTGTTAGATGATGATACGATCACAGAAATCATGGTTAATGGAGCAAAAAACATCTATATAGAACGAGGGGGGAAGATATATCGAGTACCAATAACATTTGAAAGTGATGAACACGTAATGCGAATTATCGATCGCATTGTTGCTCCTTTGGGCAGGAGGGTAGATGAATCGAGTCCCTATGTTGATGCACGGTTACCTGATGGTTCGCGTGTCAATGTAATTATTCCTCCCATCTCACTGGTTGGTCCGGTGGTAACCATTCGAAAGTTTGCCAAAAATCCCATTACTGTTGAGCAGTTGATTCAATTTGGGACGATTACCCCGGAGGCTCTACAATTTCTCAAGGCATGTGTGGAGGCACGGTTAAATATCGTTATCTCGGGTGGAACAGGTTCAGGTAAAACCACGCTACTCAATATTCTCTCTCAATTCATTCCTGCAAATGAACGTATCATAACCATTGAAAACGCTGCCGAATTACAACTGAGGCAAGAACATGTAGTTACCCTAGAATCACGACCACCGAACATCGAGGGGCGTGGGGAGATAACCATTCGCCAATTGGTCATCAATGCCTTGCGTATGCGCCCTGACCGTATCATCGTTGGTGAGATTCGTGATGATGCAGCTTTGGACATGTTACAAGCAATGAACACAGGACATGACGGTTCGATGACTACATGTCACTCTAACAGCCCTCGCGATACACTGGCGCGTATAGAAACAATGACCTTGATGGCAGGAATGGAATTACCTGTGAGAGCCATCCGAGAACAAATTGCATCTGCCATTGATCTTGTGATTCACCAAGAACGATTGCGCGATGGTTCACGAAAAATTGTTAACATTACGGAGATCACTGGTATGGAAGGTGATGTCATCACCATGACAGATATCTTTGTGTTTGAACAAACCGGTTTTGAAGATGGAAAAGTGATAGGACGATTGAGACCGACCGGTTTGCGACCGAAGTTCATGGATAAAATTGAGGCTGCTGGTATCCACCTGCCTCCATCTGTGTTCGGAATTGGCGAGAGACGGCGTTACTAGAAAAAGGCGATATGACGATTGTCTTGATTATCGGCGGTAGTTTAGCTCTTGCCTTATTGATCATCGGTATTGTAGTGTCGGCAACCAGTGAACGAGCTTTCGTCGAGGAAAGACTAAGCCGTTACATTGAAAGAGAGGTACCGATCCATGTAAGTGGTGAACAACGATCCCCTGTGGGTGATTGGCTGAATGTTCGCCTTGAACGGTCCTCCTGGGGTGAAAAAATTGCTAGAGAACTGGCTAGAGCCGACGTTAAGTTGCGACCTGCTGAATATGTGGCGTTGATGGTTATTGCAGGGGTTGGGGTAGGGGCTATCGCTTGGTTTTTCGGAGGACAATCGCTGATCAGCGGGGTCATTGGTTTTATTTTTGGGCTTTTGTTACCAAGGTTTTACATTAAACGACAACAAACCAAGCGAATTATTCGATTCAATGAACAATTGCCCGATATGTTGAATCTGATGGTCAATGGACTCAGAGCAGGTTATTCCACCATGCAGGCTATGGAGGCAGTTGGTAAAGAAATGCCTCCGCCGATATCCGATGAGATTCGTCGAGTAGTGTTGGAAATGCAGTTAGGTATCCCAATGGAGACAGCACTGGATAATCTCATTCGGAGGATTCCAAGTGATGATTTGTACTTAACCATAGCGGCGATGAATGTACAGCGCGAAGTTGGAGGAAATTTGGCTGAAATTTTGGACACGATATCGTATACCATTCGAGAAAGGGTACGGATCAAAGGGGAGATCAGGGTGCTAACCACCCAAGTCATGTATTCTGGTCGATTTCTCTCAATCCTACCCGTCCTTATTGGATTGGCTTTATGGTTTCTCAATCGACCTTATATGATGTTGTTCTTTGCTAAAGATACTCGAATCGTTGGCTTGCCTCTATTGTGTTTGGGTTTAGTTATGATTTTATCTGGCTATTTTGTGATGAATAAGATTGCCTCAATTGAAGTATAAAATTTGAAGGAGGCTTGATGATACTTGTTTTGGTTTTAATCGGTATCATTGTGATTGGGGGAGCGGCGTTATTGATCGCCATTGGCTTGCGTGAAAGAGGAGATGTAGACCCTCTCCAGAGCCGTTTGAGTGAGATTGTTGAGAGGGGGAATATCGTAAGCCTAGAAGAAATCGAAATGTCTCAACCATTTGTTGAACGTGTAATTTTTCCTCTAGCGCGAGCCATGGGCGAATTTGCCCTACGCTTCACACCACAAAAAGCCATTCAAGACACCTATCGAAAATTAGAACTAGCAGGCAATCCTCGCGGGATTGATCCAACCGTTTTTTGGGCATTGAGATTCTTGGGCATCTCTTTAGGTGTTTTGATGCTTTTTCTCTCTACCATTGCCCCTCAAGGAAGTCTATTGAAAGGTAAAGGACTGCTTTATGGTATTCCGGCTTCAGGAATTGGATTTTACTTTCCGGAACTATGGCTTTGGGGAAGAATCAGTCGACGGCAAAAGAATATTCGGAATGCTATGCCCGATGCGTTGGATTTACTAACCATCTGTGTTGAGGCTGGATTGGGGTTTGATGCGGCTATGGCAAAAGTTAGCGAAAAGTGGGATAACGAGTTATCCATGGCATTTGCACGCGTTATTCGGGAAATTCAATTAGGAAAATTGAGACGAGAAGCATTACACGATATGGCTGAACGACTAGGTGTTCCGGAGATGACCAGTTTTGTCGCTGCGGTCATCCAGAGTGAGCAATTGGGAGTAAGCCTTGCCAAGGTTCTGAGAATACAATCTGATCAAATGCGTGTGCGACGTCGACAAAGAGCCGAAGAGGAAGCACATAAAGCACCACTCAAGATGTTGATTCCAATGGCATTTTTGATATTCCCTTCTATATGCATCGTATTGATGACTCCTGCATTTCTCATGTTAATGCGTTCTGCTTTAGGTGCACTGTTAGGCTTTCGTTAATGGCTTGAAAGACTTTGTTTGCCAGTCAATCTTACCTTTTATATCATGGGTTGTGGCAACTCTTGGATTGGTTATTTCCTCCCGTGTGCGGAGGTTGTGGGAAAACATATACTCGATGGTGTAATGAGTGCCAAGAATCGGTCCACTTGATCACCCTGCCTGTTTGTGAACGGTGTGGACACCCAATTGAAAGTGAAGGTATGTGCCCTAGTTGTCAGCAAAACCCCCCCAGCTATTCGGCACTTCGATCATGGGCAATTTACGAAGGTGCTTTAAGAGAGGCTTTACAACGTATGAAGTATCAAAGGGATATCGGTTTGGGTGAGGTTTTTGCCCAACCACTTATTGGATTGATCTCGGATAATCACTGGCATATTGATATAGTTGTTCCAGTTCCTCTAAGTATTGCCAGGTATAAAGAACGTGGATATAATCAATCCTCTTTGATTGCATTGCCAATAGCCCTTCATTATGGGTTTCCTTATCGTCCTAGTGCATTGAAACGTATCAGAGAAACTGCATCGCAAGTTGGATTAAATCTCATCGAACGACGTAAGAACGTTGATAGGGCGTTTGTTGCTTCACCGAAAATTGTTAAAGGTAGAAGTGTACTATTGATAGATGATATTGCAACGAGTGGCTCTACCATGGAATCATGTGCAAATGCATTGAGAGAGTCAGGCGCTCGCGAGGTATTTGGATTGACCGTTGCTCGCGCAGTTCTATCAAATGTTTTACAACCAATGAGATAGGTACTATTAAATCAATCAGGAGGTTAGTAAATTGCTATGGAGATAGAAATCTTTGCGAGAAATCTAGAAGTGACCGATCGCATTCAAAAGTATGTAACCAAAAAGGTTTCTAAACTGGATCGCTACCTGGACAATATAGACGAAGCAAGGGTTGACCTCGCTTATGTAAAATCGGCACGATCTGCAGAGGATAGGCAAGTAGCACAAATTACCATCCGTGGCAAGGGGTTTATTCTTCGGGCTGAAGAGCGCGCTGACGATATCTTTGCTGCTTTAGATACCGCCATTGATAAAATGCAAAGACGAATTGAACGATATAAAGGGAAGCGCTTTCGAGGTCGCGGTAATGGAAAGTCTGTTTCTGAACTAGGAACTCCGATTGAAGTCGAAGAAGAAACGGAACAACCGGTGATTGCTCGTCGCAAACGTTTTGCATTGACACCGATGGATGAGAATGAGGCAATTGAACAAATGCAGTATCTTGGTCATGAGAACTTTTTTATCTTCTATAATGTAAAGACTAACTCGATTAACGTCTTATATAAGCGCAGAGATGGTACGTATGGTTTAATCGAACCGGAACTCAGCTAAACCCTTTTGTCTATGAAGCGACTTTTGTAGAAGTGGTAATGTAACATTGCCACTTCTACTTTTTCTATGAACTTAATTTGTGGTATCTTTGGTAAGGTTTGTATAGATCCATTTATTATTAATAGATAATCTTCTTCCACATTTTACAAGTGCATTAAAATAATCTTCTTTATTAGCAAGTTTTATAAGTGTTTACGAGGAGTGATTCAATGAACGAAGAAGAAATTCAGATACAGCAGTTAGCAGAATTGCTAACCGAAAAGGATATAGATCAACGAACTATTCAACAGGCGGTTAAAGAAATCCTAACAGCGATTGGTGAGGATCCAAATCGTGAAGGTTTAATTCGTACGCCTGAAAGAGTAGCCCAAATGTATATAGAATTGCTATCTGGGTATCGAATGGACCCCATCTCTTTGATCAATGGTGCTTTGTTTGAAGTGGCTTATGATGAAATGGTGTTGGTAAGGGACATCGAATTTTACAGTCTGTGTGAACATCATATGCTACCGTTTCTAGGTCGTGCTCATGTAGCATATATACCAAGAGGAAAGGTGATTGGACTTTCGAAAATCCCCAGAATTGTAGATATGTTTGCCTGCAGATTACAATTGCAGGAACGTATGACAAGGCAAATTGCTGATTTTTTAAGTCAATTACTTAACCCAAGAGGTGTTGGGGTTGTCTTGGAGGGTATTCATATGTGCGCAATGATGCGCGGGGTCAAGAAGCATGATGCAATCATGACAACCTCTGCTATGTTGGGAATTTTTCGTACCAATCTGGCTACACGGCAGGAATTTCTCGATAATATATCGAGAGGGTCTTCACCACTGAATTTTTAGCAACCTGGAAAGTGTTATGACCTGTTTCTGATAACAAAATCGGCAAGATTTATATCCTGAATATTCCTTGTCGTTGTTGACAAGGAAAGATTCTTTGAAATATTTATCAGTTTCTCTCCACTTATGGGATTGATGAGGTTGGGTATTAATTCCGCTAGTGGGACTGCCCAGTGTGCACGAGACCAAATCTCATGATCAACAATTTGGTTATCGAAGATTAAGATATCTAAGTCAATCGTCCGGGGTGCGTTTTTATCTGAAGAGCGCTGACGTCCGAGTTTATTTTCGATGAGACTCAGTATTTTCTCTTTTAGGTGTAAGTGATTGAAATGGGTGCGAATTAAAACGACTGCATTGAAGAAATTGGGAGTATCTGTTGAGCCTACGGGAGAAGTTTCCCAAACATTCGAAACATTTTCGATGATGGCAAATTGAGAGAGAATTTGCAGGGCTTGTATGATGTTCGTCCGAGGATTTATATTCGAACCGATGCCGATGTAAACGAGATGTTCCTCACTATTCTTTCCCTCGTTCAATTTCAACTCCTACGGATTTCGAAAAGCGAACTGCTCCGGGCTTTTCAACTCGGACGCAAACTTTCTCCACATTTGGAAAGGATAGACAAATCTCAGCAATATCTGTTGCGAGAGCCTCCACGGTAAATCTCTGAGATGCTTCCACATGGTTTTGAACGGCTTTTGCCACTGTTCGGTAATTGACGCAGTCGAAAATATCGTCACTTTTTCCCCCTTTTCGTATATCCGTGAATAAGATGATGTTAATGAGTATGTCTTGTGGGGATTCCCTTTCCCAGTCGTTTACGCCGATAATCCCACGAACAAGTAAATCCTTTATAAATATTCGGTCCATATAATCTCCACTACGTAATGAGATATGGAGTTTTCATTCGAGTATGTTAAACGAGATGTCTGCCACCGTCAACATGAATAATTTCTCCGGTGATATAGGTTGGTCCATCTAATAAGAAGACGAGGGCGTCGCCAACTTCATTCAGGGTTCCCCATCGTTTTGCGGGGACAGGAGAAATGATTTCGTCGATATTTTTCCCTTGATTCATAGGAGGCAATATTGCTCCTAAGGCTAATCCATTGACTGTGATGTTAGGGGCTAGTTCTAAGGCAAGAGAGTAGGTTAGGGCTGCTAGTGCGGATTTGCTGATGGTGTAGGGAAAATGATTCTTCCCCGGTCGGAAAGCACGCCAATCTAAGATGTTGACGATTCGCCCTTCCTGGTTGGTTTCCAATTGTTCGGCGAATAATTTTGAGAGAAGGAAAGGTGCAGTCAGGTTGATCATAAAGTGTCGTTGCCATGCATCTAACGTAGTAGTTGTAAAGGTTATAGGTTCGAAAATAGAAGCATTGTTAATTAGACCGAACAATGTACCAATTGCGTTTACTTTCTTCATTAATTCGAGAATATGATCTGGGTTATTCAAATCTGCCTGAATGAGATATGCTCTCCTTCCCAACGATTCGATTTCTTTTTGAACTTCGAACGCCTCAGCCATTGAACGATTGTAGTGGATGATGATATTTGCACCATGTTGTGCAAGTATCAACGCAAGCGCTCGTCCTATTCTTTTTGCTGCGCCAGTGATCAATATATTTTTATTCTCTAAACTCATATCTATTCTTCGTTACCATAAAAAAATTATTGATGTATGGTCATTATAAATCATTAGAAAATGGTTAGCCAAGCATTATCTTTGGTCATTTTTTATCTGATGGGCTTGACATAATTAGACAATGCGGGTATAAATTATTTATTATTATTACCCCACCCCTAGGGGTAGGGATTTGTAAAAGTACAGGAGAATATGGATACATTAAACAGGTTAAAAAACGTTGAAGGGCACATCCGCGGGATCATCAAGATGGTTGAACGAGGAGATTATTGCATTGACATAATCCATCAAATTCAAGCGGTGCAGGCTGCCTTAGATAAAGTAAACTTGGCTATCTTGGAAAAACATCTTCATACCTGTATGATTACTGCAATTCGTGGAGAGGATCCATCCGAAAGAGAACGGGTCTTGAGAGAAATCATCGAAGTAATGGAAACTTCCCGAAAACTTTGATGTGGTCAATGGATTGTGGCGTTAATTTAATTTCAACTGCAATCGTCAAATCAATTATTGTTTTTGGAGGTTAATCATGATTACAGTAAAATATTACATTCCCAATATATCATGCCAACATTGCGTCAATACAATCCAGAGAGAACTATCTGCACTGGAAGGAGTGAAAACCGTCTTGGCAGATGTAAACTCAAAAGAAGTAACGGTAACCTTCGATCCTCCTGCAAATGAAGAAGCGATCAAGGAACTGCTTGCTGAGATCAATTATCCAGTGGAACATCTTCAATAACTATGCCCGAGACAGAACAACTCATTTTACCCATCGTGGGAATGACCTGTGCCAATTGTGTGGCTACCATTGAACGAAATTTGAAGAAATTAGAGGGGGTACGCTTTGTCAATGTAAACCTATCTTCGGAAAGGGCTTCTGTTGAATTTGACCCAAATTTGGTGAAGATTGATGACCTCGTCGGTCGCATCCGTTTTGCAGGTTATGATGTTGCTAAAGGCGAGATGAATTTACTCATACAACAGATGGGGGATACGACAGATGCACAGCGATTGGAGGCAATCCTGAGGCAGTTGAGAGGAGTTTTAGAGGCGAGGGTGAATTACGCTAGCGAACGAGCCTACGTTAAATACATACCAACAATTATTAGCCCAATCGAGTTGAAAAACGCCATACATAAAGCAGGTTTCGTTCCTATTGCTTTAGAAAAAGATTCAGAAGATGCCGAACAAAGAGCACGAGATTTCGAGATTAGGCTACAAAAGAGATATTTCGTAATTGGTTTGATGTTTTCGCTTCCTCTCATAATTTTGTCTATGACGCGTGATGTAGGGATACTGCCTCACGCAATGAAGGAAGCAACATGGATCAATTGGTTCATGTTTTTCCTTGCTACTCCTGTACAATTCTATGTCGGTAGACAATATTACATCGGTGCGTACAAAGCACTACGTAATCGCACGGCAAATATGGATGTATTGGTGGTAATGGGGACGTCTGCTGCATATTTTTATTCTCTTTTTGTGGTGTTAGGTATTATTCAAGGGCATGTTTATTTTGAAACAGCCGCTGTTATCATCACTTTTGTGAAATTGGGTAAATATCTTGAAGCACGTGCAAAGGGCAGGACAACTGAAGCCATAAAAAAGTTAATGGATTTAAAACCGATAACAGCAAGGGTGATTCGCGAGAATGGCGAAATCGAGATCAGCGTTGACGAAGTTGTGGTAGGCGACCTAATCTTGGTTAAACCGGGAGAGAAGATACCTGTTGATGGCATTGTAATTGAAGGAAGGTCAGCCGTTGATGAGTCCATGATTACCGGTGAATCGATGCCAGTAGATAAGAAACCCGGTGATATGGTCATAGGGGCTACGATCAACAAAATGGGAATCCTCAAATTCAAAGCCAGCAAAGTTGGGGAAGAAACGACTCTCGCTCAAATTATTCATTTATTAGAACAGGCTCAAGCCAGCAAGGCACCAATTCAAAAAATTGTTGATCGTGTCTCATCCATATTTGTACCAGTAGTTATTCTCATTGCATCTATGACATTTATCTACTGGTACTTCTTCCACCCTATGTATTCTGGGAGTGATGAGATATCAACAAGGGCGTTGATCAATATGGTGGCTGTATTGGTCATTGCATGCCCATGTGCAATGGGATTGGCTACGCCAACAGCCATTATGGTGGGTACAGGCAAAGGGGCAGAGATGGGAATTTTGATCAAATCGGGTGAGGCACTGGAGCGCGCTGGTCATGTGACGACGGTAGTATTCGATAAAACCGGCACATTGACGAAAGGTATACCAGAGGTAACGGATATTGTGGTGATAAAAGATGTAGGTAGGTTAGAACAACATCAACATTTTGAGGAATCACATAATACTGAAAATTTATTTGCAGATGATGAATTCGATGAAATGGCTCTTCTCCAATGGGCAGCCTCTGTTGAAAAAAGAAGCGAACATCCTTTAGGTGAGGCAATTGTAGCAAAGGCTGGTGAACACTCGCTTAAGTTGGATGAGCCCGAGGAATTTGTTGCTGTTGCTGGTTTAGGAGTGGTCGCCAAGATTCGGGGAAGAGAGATTGTCATTGGAAACTTAACGATGTTAAAGACGTATCACCTAAATGTAAATGGTATGATGGCTGAATTTAACCGGTTACAAAACCAAGGCAAAACGGTGGTAGCCATTGGAATAGATGGAAAAGTTCGAGGGTTATTTGGTATTGCCGATTCGTTGAAGGAGAACTCCAAAAAAGCAGTGAAAATATTACACGACATGGGATTGAACGTGGCTATAATCACTGGCGATAACTACGTAACTGCCAAAGCCATCGCAAAGCAGGTTTCTATTGATAAAGTGATTGCTGAAGTTTTACCGGGTGAAAAGTTAGAGGAAATTGAGAAATTGCAAAATTCAGGTGAGATTGTCGCAATGGTTGGCGACGGAATTAATGATGCACCTGCATTGGCTAAAGCAGATGTTGGCATTGCAATCGGTAGCGGCACTGATGTTGCCATTGCGGCAGCCCCAATTGTTTTGATCAGCAATGACCTCCTTGGAGTTGTCAAGGCGATTGATTTATCTAGGAAAATTTTACGTACTATTAAACAGAATTTATTTTGGGCATTCATATATAACATTATCCTCATTCCCATAGCAGCCGTAGGATATTTAAATCCTATGTTGGCTGCAGGTGCTATGGCATTTAGCAGTGTATTCGTTGTTAGCAATAGTTTGCGATTACGACGATACAAGATAAAATATTCCTGATTCCCTGACATGGATTTTCTTTGTTAAATCATTCGTTACTTTCACCAGATAGAGTTATGGAACAGAAATATTTTTCGCGACGTGACTTTTTAAAATGGATTTCTTTTACAACGCTAGGAGGTTTCCTGGCTCGACCTTGGGCCAAAAGGTTCATAGGATTGATGGATTTTCCTCAAGGCGATCGCTTGGGTCGAGTGTGTGTTGGAAAGGTTGAGATAAAAGCAAAACCCGATGAAGCCTCTGAGACGGTTGGTGTTTTATATGAAGATTCGGTTGTTCCGTGGGTCTGTGAAAAAATTGGATATTGGCCTTTCAGAAATAACCAACGATTTGTGGAAACCCCAAATGGATATATTTGGTCGCCATATCTACAACCTGTTGAAAATAAGCCGAATAAACCAATTGAGGCATTTCCTCCTTATAGTCATCCCACTGGGATGTGGGTAGAGGTAACAGTGCCATGGGTAGACGTCATACTAGATAATCCACCCCCTCGCTCTCATTGGTTACGATATCGAGCGGAACATGGACTTCCTCCGCGCATGTACTATAGCCAAATATTGTGGGTAGATCAGATTAAAAAAGATGGAAACGGACAAATATGGTATCGAATTAACGAACGTTATGGCAATCCAGGGGATATATTCTGGGGTCCTGCTGAGGCATTTAGACCACTAACGCAAGAGGAGGTTCAACCAATCAATCCAGATGTAGAGGATAAGCATATCGTTGTCAATGTCAGCTGGCATACTCAGACCCTATCCTGCTTCGAGGGCAAACGAGAGGTGTACTTCTGCCGAATATCTTCTGGCGTGTCGTCAGGTTCTACACCGACCACACCGTTTGGAAGCAAAGGATACCCGATTTGGCGCAAATTGTATTCTATCCATATGGCAGGTGGGACAAACGAGGCGGGTTGGGATTTAATTGGCATAGGTTGGGCAGAGCACTTTATTGGTGATGGCGTTTCCATCCACTCAACGTTTTGGCACAACAACTTTGGTGAACCGATGTCTCACGGATGTGTCAACGCACGTCCTGAGGATGCGAAATGGATCTTTCGATGGACTATGCCGGTTGTGCCATTTGATACAGGAGATGTAACGATATCCGGTGAAGGTAGCACCAGAATCATTGTTGTCGAAGATTGATGGTTGAAAATTTTTAGGATCAACATGTCGAATTTAGACCTTGGATTATCCTTCCTTGCAGGGCTAGCATCCTTTCTTTCCCCTTGTGTTTTTTCGTTGATGCCTGCTTATATTGGATACCTTAGCGGGAGAACCATCGGTGAAGCAAATCATCAAAGGTCACATTATTGGACCGTATTGAGTCATTCCTTTGCTTTTATATTAGGATTCAGTCTGGTTTTTATTTCTTTGGGTCTTGGGACTTCTGCTCTGGGTAGTCTGTTGTTTGGAATTAGACCATGGTTAGCAAAAGTTGGAGGAGTGGTTATTATCATCTTTGGTCTACAATTGACGGGGGTCCTTCGACTACGATTCTTGCTTTTCGATACTCGAAAGCAAATCAAACCCGATTCGAGACTTGGTTATCTTTCATCCTTTTTAATGGGCATATTCTTTTCAGCCGGGTGGTCTCCATGCGTGGGTCCAATACTCGGAGCGATTTTGACTTTGTCACTAAACGAAGGTTCGATCGAATATGGAGTTTCGTTGCTGACGGCATATTCGTTAGGGTTAGCCATACCTTTTCTCGTTGCTGCAACTCAAATAGGTCTTGTAACAAACATATTGCGTCGTTATAGCAAGGTAATACATTACATAGAGGTCATCACCGGTATCATTCTTATCTTTGTAGGGACTTTCTTATTTCTTGGTAAATTTCAACAATTAAACCGGTTTGGCTGGTTTTTCAGCAACTTAGATGAAATATTTATAGGACGGTTGATTTTAATTGGATTTATTGGTGCGTTGCTACTAGGATTAATACCGGCATTTATTGCAAAAAGAATAGGGAAACGGTTTATTGACTGGTGGCTTTTTGGGAGTGTGTTGTTTGTTGTTGCTTTACCTTTATTACTAGCAACCATTTATAAAACAAGCCGGGAAGGGAAAAGCAGGCTCAAGTCTCCCTAATTTACTCAATTGAACAGGGCTATTACCCTAATCTATGCCCTCTTTTGCAAGAGGCAAACGAAAGCCCATCTCCTTCACGCCTCCTCGCCCTACCGAACTATCCCCATTCGGTAACCCATGTAACCAAGCACATCCACAAAGGTGTGGAGTTCCACATCTTTGCCCTCGATCTTATTGACCACTTTCTCGAATACCTCCTTCGGTTAGGGGTATTGGGAAAGGATCAAGGCGATTTGCTACTCTGGGTTCTCATCTACTTTCACCTTCCTCCCAAGATTCTCCTCCGGCGTCTATGTACTTTTCACTGTTTAACTCTCAAGAACGCTCCCAGGAGTCTCTAGGTTTCATGTCCTAGTGCTCAAAATATGCCTATGCCTCATCTTCACAAAAGATAATTGTATGGACATTCTAAAAATTTCGCTCATATAAAAATAATATACCCATATCAAAACAAGATATCCAAAACCGCCAGAATTGTATTAGCGTTTTAAGTGATAAGGGATATCAATAATAACCCGTTGGAATCCCAAATTTCGTCTTCGATACAATAGGGCTGCTTTGATCAACCACGCAGATTGATTGTGAAGTAAGCCATGCCACCATTTAGCCGGTACAAACTCAGGTATTAATACTGCTGCAAGTTGTCCGTCGTTATGCACTCGATCAAACTGATCCAAAAAATCTAATAATGGACCGATTAGCGAACGATAAGGGGACGGCAATACAACTAGAGGCACATCAGGAAACCATTCTTCCCAAGTTTTTCGGATTTTTTCACCCGAATCCGGCTCCAATTCAATGTATACCCCAGTAATGTCCTTGGCAATTGATTTTGCATAAATTACAGCATCAACAATACCTCTATGAACTCCGGAAATTGGGATAACTACCCTCGGAGGTGGCGCCGGTTTTAACGACGGAGGTAACCCACGCAAGGAAAGTTCTTTGGCAACTTCGTTGTAATGGTTTCGAACTTTATAAAACACCATCACGATCATTGGCAAAAGGAGAATAGTTATCCAGGCTCCTTCGATAAATTTACTGACGCTGACAATCATCAAAGTAAAAAAGGTGGCAACTGCCCCGACACTATTCAAAATCGCTTTCAATAACCAGCCATGTCCCCTTTTTCGCCACCAATGCATCACCATCCCCTTTTGTGATAAGGTAAAAGCCAAAAACGCTCCTATTGCAAATAAGGGTATCAATGAGTGAGTGTCCCCATGAAATACAACAATCAAAATACCCGTAACCACCGCAAGGGTAATAATCCCATTGCTGAATACTAAACGGTCTCCTAAACCCATCAATTGACGAGGCAGAAACCCATCATGCGCCAAGATTGCGGCTATACGGGGGAAACCCGCAAAACTGGTGTTTGCAGCCACAGCCAGAATAAGCAAGGTGGATATTTGTACTACATAATAAAAAGGTCCTGGTCCGACTGCTCGGCGAGCTAACGCCGATAGGATGGTTTCATTTGGACTAGCAATTACCCCCAAGTATTGGGTTAAGCCAATACTTCCAAGGAATAATAACCCCATGAGGATCGCTACAACCATGAGTGTGATTCCGGCGTTTTTTGCTTCAGGTGGTTTAAAGGCAGGAACCCCGTTGCTAATTGCCTCGATTCCGGTCAGTGCTGTACATCCAGTTGAAAACGCATGGATGACTAAATAGGTTGTTAGAGGATAATTAGCCTGTGGCGCATTGATAACCAGCGAAGAAGACCCTTCCCTGATTAATCGAAATAACCCCATGGCTAACATAGGGAAATAGATTGCCAGAAAGAAATAGACTGGAATCGACATCAATGTACCTGTCTCACGAAGCCCCCGTAAGTTCGCCAGCGTGATGATTAGCAACAGCACAAGCGCGACCGCAACTTTATACTCCCATATGTAAGGAAAGGCTGATGCGATTACTTCCACACCCGCTGTCAAACTCACCGCAGCAGTTAATATATAATCGATGAGAAGTGCTGAGGCTGCGATCAATCCAGGTAAGGTACCGAGGTTTTCTCGCGCTACTATGTATGAACCTCCCCCCGAAGGATATGCATGAATAGTTTGGTAATAGGAAATAGCCACAAGGATTAACAATATGGTTATAGCAAGACCGATCCTCGTTGAAAAAGCCAGCCCAGCGCTACCAGCAAGAATCAATCCGAGATATATTTCTTGATTTGCATAAGCAATCGAGGACAAAGCATCTGGAGAGAAAGTCGCTAGGGCGCGAAATTTATTCAACCGTTTTTCAGCAGCTTTATAAGTGGGCAATGGATGGCCGATGAGAACGTCTCTTAATTTGATTTTCATAAATTTATCACCGCTTTGGTTTATCAACTAGATAATGTTTTATTCTACCCCCAATCTTTCCTCGACGTTATTCATGAGAAAGGTGAGGGCGATGAAAATAAATTACTTAAATCATCACCATATCTGATTCTGAGGGTAGGTATAGATGACAAGTTTAATTGTGCGTATAGTTCTTCTGTTCCTGAAGGTCCATTGAACGAACTGGCATCAATAAGTATCGCCATAGGATGAAATCCACGTCGTTTTAAACGGTCTGCAACATAAATCACCTCTTGATGAACTGACGGGGTGATAAGAACAATTATATTCCCGCGAGTGAGGGAATGCATTTGAATTTCAACAACTCCATGAATCGGTATCTCACCATCTGCACGAAATAAGGCTAAGGATTCCAAAATTTTCCCCAATTGCCTAGAACCACGTTCTGGGGGTAAAACAATCAACGTTCTACCTGCGAATGCCAATCCTACTGACCTACCCTGTTTCAAGTAATAACGAGAAATCGAAGCAGCAATGCTCGCAATGTATTCCTCTGTGCTAGGTGGCAAGGGAATTCTCGTTGATGTTCTCACGAAAAGAACGCTCGGAACTTTTTCCATTTCAGAATGAATAATATATTGAACCGATTGCATAGCATCTAAAATAACCCAAACATCCGCCCGTGGATCGAGTTCGAATTCCTTTGACATCAGGCGTTGCCTCTTCGCAGTGCTTACCCAATGAATGCGGTTCAATGGGTCACCTGGTGCATAATCTCGCACACTCGAGGCGTTTGGTGTAACTTGTGTTGTTCTTCGACGAACAAATTCCCCACCGGTCAACGCGCCAGGTGGATTCGGTAACGTTGCAACTTCAAACACCATTGGATAAACGATCAATGATGAACTCGAAGGAAATGTCTTCCTTCGCGGAAATAAACCAAATGGGTCTCCCGATTCAATAATCGTCGGACCTAAAGGAAATATGCCTCGTTGGATCAAACGTGTCCGGGCGAGATAGGAGCGCGATCTTCGTCCCTCAATTAGGGGTATAACCCGAGATCCAGGCGCAAGCGGTAATGGAGAATCATTGATCACAGACACCCAAAAGCGTGGGAGTATACCTGTGTTGTTAATTTCATATCGCTCTTCGAATATCTGTCCAACTTGAGCTCGAAGCATTCGAGCCTTTCGTTCTAATTTTATTCCCTCAATCGAGTATTTTGACCAAATCCAACTTAACACTATGACCAAAGTCCCGAAGTAAAACAAACGATAATAGATCGTTGAACCGGTAATCAAACCAGCAAATAATCCTATCAATGAAATGAAAAGTACAAAGCGAACCCCTGCGGTTGTCATCCATCCTCGACAATCAAATCACCACCTGGAACAGGAACTTCATTCAATATCTCTTCAATAACCTGTGAGGTGTTCAGGTTTTGCAATCGTGCTGCAGGACTCAAAATCAACCGGTGACTTAAAGCCGAAGCGGTTAAGGTTTTTATATCATCTGGAAGCACATAATCTCTACCATAAATAGCTGCCCTCGCCTGACCAGCACGATACAACGTGATGCTTCCACGCGGACTTGAGCCAAGGTAAATTTCTGGAAGATTTCGCGTTCTACGGTTAATTTCAACAATGTACCGTTTGATGGAGGGTGCTACATAGACCTCTTTAACCAATTCTTGGGCTCTGAGAATCTCATCAGTTGTTACGACACTTTCGATTTCTTCGATGGGATGACGAAATTGTTGACGTTCAAACACCCGAATCTCTTCCTCTAACAATGGATAACCAAGACCTACCCTCAAAAAGAAACGGTCCAACTGGGCTTCAGGCAGAGGGAATGTCCCTTCATACTCAATTGGATTTTGCGTCGCCATGACCATAAAGGGTCTAGGCAAATCGTGAGTGATTCCATCTACGGTGATCTGCCGTTCCTCCATCGCCTCCAAAAGAGCAGCCTGGGTTTTTGGAGTAGCCCTATTGATTTCATCTGCTAGGACGATTTGAGCCATGATTGGACCCGCTCGAAATTCGAATTGACGAGTGAGTTGGTTATATATGGAGACCCCCGTGATGTCACTTGGTAGCATATCCGGTGTGAATTGAATCCGACTGAACGAACAACCCAAAGATTTCGCTAAACTCTTGGCAAGCATCGTCTTACCCACACCGGGTACATCCTCAATTAGTAAATGACCTTGGCATAGTAAACAAATCACCGCAAGTTCAATCGTGTTGCGCTTTCCAATAATCACTTTCTCAATGTTCTCTATAATTCTTTGAGAAACCTCTTGAACATAGTTCATCTCGTACTCCAATCTAAGATTGTTTAAGTTTTCTCACCACTAAATGCGAACGAACTTTAGACTTTATAATAAATCCGATAAAAAATATCCATGAAATAATGCTCAAGACCATTCCACTATAAAAAGAAATGGGGCAATAAATCATGACCACTCTATTTTCACCTTCAGGAATAAGCACCCCCCTAAATAGGTAATTAGCCTTTAAGATAGGCATGCGTTGGTTATTCACAAAAGCAATCCATCCTGGATACCAAACATCCGAGATGATCAAGTACCCAGGTGAACGGGAATGGATATGTAGTTCAATGTGATTAGGATTTTCCTTTTCAACCTCGATGGATGCTTTTCCTCTTAGGTCGCAATTTGCCTTATCATTAATATAACTTTCTTCATCTTTTTCTAGAACAACATATTTTGTGAGGTCTAAAGAACTTTGAAAAATTACTTCGATTGCTTCTTCTCCATTATGAACCCAAAGTGCGCAGGGAACCCATCGAAATCTTGGATAGGTTCCGATACCATCGAAGGTAACTCCTAATCTATGCATGTCGTTAAAACGTAAAACAGCGGATACATTCATTAATTTCAACATTTTCATTTTATTTTTGGCATATACGCGATTATACACTTCCATCCAATGAGCGTAACGATAGGGGATCAAAGGGTCAAAGTTGTTTGCCGAAGGAATATGATCAAAAAGGTTGATATTTGGTAATTGCATGGCTCTCAAATTTGTCCATTCTTCTCGAATGTGATATGTGTCAAATCGAAAGAACCGCTCAAATTTAATTTTATATTCCTCTAATGGAGGAATGAAAATCCGCCCGTTATTTGTCAATTTACGAATTTGCTCGATATTCTGCGCCTCTTCTACATACAGTTTTCGATCAATGGTTGGATTCAACCCCCGATCGAAAAATGTCAAGTCCGACATCACGAAGAGAATTACCAACCAATCCCACAAATGTTTTTGATTATTTGATTTTGCTTCGTTTCCAAAGGAAATCGGCGCATAAAGAATAAACAATCCAACGAAAAAGCCCAATAGTCCCGTCGTTGCCGTGGAATATATCATCGTCTGTCGAACGTTCACATGACTGAAATAAAGCCAAACTGACCCAATGACCAAAGAAAGACAACCCGCGGTGGCTAACCTAAACCAATAAAGGGAACGACCTTGTGGACGAGATAAATGATCGACACCCAATCCAGACAAAATGGATAGTGCAAAAACAGCCCAAAGTGTGAAACGCGCTGGTGCTTGAAACATTTGAAATCCAGGTACTTTTCGATAAAACCAAGGGTAAATCGGAGTGTTTGCACCCAAAGCGAACACAAAAGAGATTCCAATCAATCCAATGAAAAAAATTATCGTTCCTCTATGTTCGCTTCTTCTCATGCTGAATAATGCTAGGATCGACATTGCAAAAGGAAACAAGCCAATATATGTGGCATCTTCCCAATAATTACCATAACCCCAGTAGTCCCCATTGGCCGGATTGCCGAAAAAGTTTGGAGCAATTAAATTGAGAAAATGCCAAGGCCAAAATGAATAGGTCATTGCAAACTCATAATCCACTGCTGTAGCGCGTTGAGATTGTAAAAGATATTCTAAAGTGGGGAACAACTGGATCGCTGTCAATCCAACGGCAATAATCACCGATAGCACCAATGTTGACCATAATTTAACCAGGTCAAAGAGCATCAGATGTAGAAAGGATTTAATAGAATGTTTGGAAAATTTCCACTTAGGTACACTTTGGGAAACCAAACTGACACTATCCACCACTCCCTGAAAACCAGACCATAAGAAAGCCAACATTAACGTCATCCATGTTATCTGAGCATGTCCGCTCAGTAATTGCATAACCAACACAACGACCAACTCTACAATGGATAAAATGCCACCTCTTTCCACTCGTTTCTTTTGATCAACGAGTGAATGGGTAAATAGTATCACCCAAGGCACCCATGCAACCGCTGCGTTTATACTGAAGAAGCCTGCTCTTGCTACTAAATATCCAGACATACAAAACGCAAGCCCCCCAATGGTTTGCGCCAATTCGCTAGAGTTCAATTTTTTAAGCAATAAAGAGGTACCAAGCCCAGCCCAGATCAAATGGAAAACGACTAATATGGTCTGCATGGTTGTCATCCAAGCGATTCCACCGAGAGCAAAGGCAACCAGAGATAACCAATTAGGGGGATAAAACAGACCCGATTGGTAATTCGCCAATAAAGGAGAACCCATACCTGTCAAAGGATTCCAAAGTGGAATATGCCCCTCTAACAACGTTTGCCAAGCCCAAAACCTCCACGGAAAAAATTGTAGAATGGGTGTTCCCCAATAAAACACCTCTCCTCGTAAAATAGATGGTAAGAATAGGAAAAGTGGAAGAATGACGATGGTTATGGTTGGCGAACGTAAAAAACGACGAATCATCAAAGGCTATTCTATCAGATTCGTGCTCCCTCACCCACGGCTAGATCAATTTTGAATCAACAACTTTACAATAAAGTGTAACAAAAACATTCCTTTTTATTCAAAAAGGCATTATTTCCCCCTAATGAATATCGAACTTATAGCCTATATTTTTTACATTTACTATAAATTTTGGATTGGAAGGATCCTTCTCTAATTTTCGCCTTAATGATGCGATAATATGTCTTATGCTTGATAAATATTGAGGTCTAATTTCACCCCAGATTTCTCTAGATAATTCTGCGTAATTGACCACCTTTGGAGAATTCTTTGCTAGAAGTGATAGTATAGTAAATTCTTTAAGCGATAGAGGAATAATCTGCCCCGATAAAATCACTTCACAGGTTTGATAATCAATCGAAAAATCTAAATTAGGAAACACTTGTACCGTTATCGGTGGTTTAGATAATAGAGAACGCCTCAAAACCGACTCAATACGAGCGATCAATTCTTGAGCAATAAAGGGTTTAACGAGATAGTCATCAAAACCCATTTGTAACCCCCGGATCACCTGGTCTTTCCTTGACATCGCTGAGATGACAATTACAGGAGCATCGGTTAATTTTCGTAAACTACGGTAAGTTTCCCACCCATCCATTCCAGGCATCATTAAGTCTAATAAAATAATATGAGGTTGAACATCTACACACTTTTGTAAAGCCTCCAGCCCATTGTATGCACTATCCACCTCCAGTCCTGCGCTACGGACAATAATTCTCAGTAAATTGACGGTATCGGGATCGTCATCTACGATTAATGCGCGTTGCTGTTCTACTCTTTGCAATGTTATCTCAACTTCTTTTTGATTGTTCATTGATCTCTAAGAAATAAAAAAATGAAACTAATACCTATTACACACGCGTTTTACCATTAGGTCAATAGTGTATTAGTACCATTACCGTTGAAACTTCTTCAAAAGAAAGGTGTAATTTGATTAATTTGAAGAAAAATTTAAAAATTTGAATATTTCGAAACCTTCACTCTCATAAACTTTGATGAGGAATGGTGCTGTATTTGGATTCCACTCACCTAACCTTCTTTCATATGGTCCCCAAAATACGTAATCTATTTTCTCTCCCTTTAGAAAGTTGACTCGATCAACATTTGACATCTTTTGACCAAAAAATCCTTCAATTTGTTCCATCAAAATTGATAAATCTTTGCTCTCCGGTCCATGACCAACGATGACCTTGACCGGTGCCCAAGCAACTAATGCGTTGCTGGTTGAATGAGACGCTAAGACCACTTTATCTTTTATTGTTCGGTTTTGAAAATATTCAAATGCACGAACTTCATTCGCATTTCGATATATTGGGGGAGAAGGTTGTAGGGATGATGATATGCTTCCTACCCAAAGAAGAAACGTTGAAAGAAGAGACAACACGAACATCAATGTAGTAAAGATTTTATGGGATAGAAATTTCTCGCAAGTAAAATGACTTAATCCCTTGATGGCTAATACTACGCAAACGACCCATATGCCTTCAGCAAATCTGCGTTGAACATTTAGCGGCGCGTAAACCAAAAATGGAAAGATAGCAAACCATCCCAATAGTAAAAGGCAACGACGTGAAGGCTCTTTTAACGATAGATAACCACCCAAAATAGAAAATGGTAACATCAAACCATAAGCCAGTAGATAATGAAGGGGATGAGGAGAGAGTAAAACATTTTGTTTTAACCATGATATTCCGTAAGGATCAAAAAGCGAGACGATGAAAGTATATATTACCAGTGGTGATGAGATAACAAAGGAAAATAGAATACGACGAGTTTCTTTTAATAATAAGGATAACTTCAAGGTATTAAATTTATTTTCAATAAGGAAAATCAATGTAAGATGAATCGCGATGACGATCCATCCAATCACTACATACATTGGCTGAAATAGGCTCAATAGAAACCATAACAATCCCAATAGATTTTCTTTGATGAATGAGAGAATCGGTTTCCCGTTTTCCAAAGAATATGAACCAACAGATTTTCGTTCTGACAATGATATATATTCAACAAACCCCCACAGTAACAATGCACGAGCCATAGCCAAATGAGGTAATCCAAACAACGAAAGAAATCCAAAGCTTTCAGGAGAATAAAATTCCAACGGAATGGAACCCAACCAACTCTCCTTGCCGAATAGAGGTAATAACCATCCAAGTCCACCACCAACGGTTGCTAAAACTAGACCAATACGCCGCCAATATGTACGAGAGACAAAGATTGCAATAAAGTGATAATTAGAATATATCATGAGCATAACCGCAATCATCCGAAACAAATGATATAAAGCCACCAATTGCTCATGAAGACCAGGGCTTGAAGCCAGTTTTCCCAACAAAATGTAAGGGATAAAAAATATTGTTCCCTTTTGAGGGTAAGATGTATAAGGACTTCGAAATAACCACGATCCAAAAGAACCGCTCATCATCTTGGCGATATAAGAGTTACCATCCTCTACACCGAAGACAAAACCTGTAAATCGCCAGTCTTCCCCCTGCATGCTGAAACCAATGAAATAGGGTATGGAGGTTATCAACACAATCGCTAGAGCATAGTTCCTAACCCAATAAAATTCCCCTTTACTTATTGGATTGTCCATTTATCCATCCAAACTCACTGAGGTTTTTACAAAAAGGAATAAACCTAGTAAAGATAAACTTAAACCAATAACAAGGCTAACCGGGCAAAATAGAAATTCAATGTAATGCTCCCCAGGCTCTAATAATTCAACTCCCCTAAAGATTCCTTGAAAACTTACTATGTCAACATGCCGACCATCAATGAATGCCCACCAACCGGGGTAGACGATTTCAGATAGGACAAGTAAACCCGGTCCCCTTACTCGCAACGATAGCCGATTGGGATTCCAAGAAATAATCTCTGCGGCTTTGATATAGCCATTCAACGTCTCACTTTGAATCCACGCACGAGGCTTTATATGTTGATTGCCGTAGATATGTGTGTTTCCGAACTTTGTTATGAGATTAAATCCTTGAACATCTAATGGATATTCTGCTATCACGTAGGCAACATTCAACAAACCTAATAACTCAGCGTTCGGTTTGTAATACATATTTGCTGTGGCAACCTCACCGTTGTCAAAAGGGGGCATTGTAACGCTATAACCTCGAATGGGTATGCCACTTGCTCTTTTCATGAAATCAACATAACTTGAAATCTGGATCGGATTAATGCCATCCGCCGATTCAAATCCATGTAAAACCGAAATGTGTTGTGGTACGCTATAAGAAGGTGAAAATATTCTCCACTTCCCAGGCTGGTTTGATAAATACTGAGCGACTTCTCCTTGTTCTGATAAAACTTCCTCTTTATTTCTAGAAATAAAACTGAAGCAATTGATGATGGCAAACTCTAACACACATATGCCTGTAGTTAAAACGAACCATTGTTTCGAAGTTGTTATCCCTTGTATATATAATACAAACAATACCGCAAGTATGAATATAATTCCTATACTCCACAAGTAGTTATAAGGCAAAGATAAATCAAGGTATTTAATACCTAAGGTCAAAATTAAATAGAAAACGGTTATACCAAATAATAACAAACTTATCCTCGAGTTCGTTCTCAATTTCCTGTCACGCAAAAAAACATCCAAACCGTAAGAAGCCAGAACTACCAACGCGAAATCGGCAACAAATAAAGCCCGTGCTGGGATACGAAGTAGTCCTAGAATAGGCAACTGCACAATAAATATATTTGGGGGAAAATTGGATCCTAAAGAAAATAAAATTGCGGTAAGGAAGGTTATTCCCCAAAAAATTTTCAATCTCTGGTTCGATGGGTGGAAAATAACATAAAGTGCAAATATCCAAGAAGTGAGACCTGGATAACACGTCCATTCAAAAAACCCTTTGAAATCCGGAAAAAACATCCCCAAAAGCCCTACTATGGGTAATGAGAAACTCAAGGCATCTTGAGGTGACATGGTCGAACGCGTCGACAAGGAAACATATTCAATCAGCGGAATCATTAAAGGGCTTGCAAGCAAGAGTGCTAGGCTGATATCTAAGAAAATCCTTTTTGTTAGCAATTTATGCCATAAAAGATAAACCAACCAAACCATTCCAGCATAGGCAATCCAACGCACGTCTGCAAGAAACATCAATGCAAGGATGAAGCCTGGTGGCACTCGCGCCTTAACTTTCATTAAATGTATTTCAATTCCATTTAGCCTTGTAGCATATAATAGCCAGGGTGTCCATGAAAGTGAATACAACAACGTGATATGTCCGGCTGCAAAATGTGCATATATTTTCGGTAAGGATTCAATGACTAAGGCACCCCATAATGCGGCACGATGGCTTATCCCCTCTGCTATAAGCCACCTATATACTCCTAATCCTAACCATACTAGGTGTAGTATGAACGCAAGATTAAACCCCAATGGCAAGGGAAAAAATAATCCAATCCAACCGAATGGATACCAAAGTCCGGATAAAGGGTCTGCAAAAAAGGGATAACCACCGAGAATAGTTGGATTCCAAAGAGGAATGATTTGCCATTCTTTAATTGCGCTTATCAAAAAGATAGCGTTGGGATAATGAGATATAACCAAGTCAGAATAAGGTTTACCAGTAAAAGGATATGAAGGGAAATGGAAATCGCGAATCGAAGGAAAAAGTATTAATGGCGGCAGAATTAAAAAAAATAGGGAAATCCTATTTCTTCGAAAACATCTAATAAAAGAAATACCCTCACTCATTGGTCTAAACGATAAATATTGATATCTTGATTATGGTAGACCATGGTTAACCTAAGCCCCTTGGGTAGACCTCCTAGTTTCTCCTCTCTTGGTCCGATAAAAATATAATCAACGCTTTCCACTAATTGAATGTCGTAGGTATCGAGAGAGTTATCGAAAAATTTTATAATCCGTTCTTCCTGTTCTTTGGAATCCACTGTTTCAAATGGATGACCATAGATTACACGGCGACCAGTATAGGCTGGTATGAACAATCCAAACTCGGGGGAAGACAAAATAACAGCATTATCCGGTGTATTTTTCTCAATCCAGTTTAAGGCTTGAAACTCGCTTTTTTTCAAGTACAACAAGGAATGATGGGTATGAATTCCGTAAAACGAGGATGCTAAGCTAAATGTGTTCGAAAGAAATGAAAGTAGATAGATTAAATATGCAAAATAGTGCATTGAATGACGTTTCTTACCTATCATATCGCCCAGTACAATTGCTGACAACCCAGCAAATGGAATGAAAATACCCAGCATCATTCGCCTTTGTAATCCAAATGGAAGGTAAATTAGGATAATACCAACCAGAGACCATAAGAATAATTGCCATAAGTTTATATCTCGCTGATGAATCAACCGTTTAAGAGAAAAGATCGCCAAGAACATTGCCGGTGATAAGGAAACAATCAAATCAAATAATGAAGGTGATGGGGTTACATTTTGCGCATTCCATCCCGCCAACCAAGGGTCGCTATGAATAGCCATCCCATAATATAGTAGAACTGGACTAGCACCTAAGCTTACCCCCAACAAGCGAAGAACATACCTATCATGAAATAGTTGATTCAGATGAGATTGACTTATAAACACACGTAATATGAGGATCAACCCATTTAATATAAGGGCTATAACCGAACCAAAAGGCATAATCAATGTAAGAAATATGGTCCAAATAAAGTTTGAGAAAATATTTAATACTCCCTGTCGACACATGACACCTAGATTTCCATTTTTATTCGGTGTAATCAATAACAACAAAATAGCAATTCCTAAAGGAAAGTGAGGGTTTGAATACGCAGAAAGAAATGGAAAGGCTTCGGCTACCCATAAATCTGAGGTGAACGCTCCAAAAAGCGAAGCCAACCATCCCATACCTGAACCAAAAACACCTAAAATAAAAGCACAACGATAATAACGAGGAACTACTAAGGTATTTTTAAAAAACCTCCACATAGAAATTAGCATAAAAGCACTAGAAACGACGCGGGCTATGTGAAATGTCAGGATAATAGGAAGATCAATAATTCTCGAAACATTCCCAAGAAACAAATATAAGAGAAATAAAAAAGCGACCTTCTCCGCATCTCTGGTGTAAGGTAACCTAAATTGCCAATTCCCTTGCCATCCTTGATACATTTTGGCAAGATACGAGTTGCCATCAATGGGATTGATTAAAAATCCCCCAAAGATGTACTCGTCGTCATCTTCGAAAAATGCATATAAGTAAGGGAATGTAATCAATAAAATTAATATGACAAGAACAAAAATAAATAATAGGTTGTCCTTATCAGATATCTTAGATAGCATATTCTTGCCGATGATATTGGCAGCATTAAACTAAACGATAGGATTAATTCTACAACGATTATCATAAACACTCTCAAAGCAGATTTTACAAATTTGTCATCCACATACAGTTTCGATCAAAATTGCTTTTACCCCTTGCTCTCTTTCCATCCAAATTCTATAATCTAACCTATGAGTTACGCATTTAAACTTTATCGACTTCAACAGATTGACACGAGTATCGATCAAGCCCGCATAAGGGTATCAGAGATAGATAAAATCCTATCTGACGACAATCTCGTCAGGATCCACCAGGAGCAGGTTAATAAGATTCTTGGAACACTCCATCAATTGCAAAGCGTATTTCACCAGATAGAACACGAGGTTGAATCTCTGCTCTCGAAAATAAAACAATCTGAGACTTCATTATATGGAGGCAAAATTCAGAATCCTAAAGAATTACAAGACCTTCACAATGAAGTTATCGCTCTGAAGAAATATCTTAATTCTCTCGAGGATCGTCAACTTGAGGTCATGATGAACCTTGAAGAAATGGAAAAGGACTATAACAACGCATTAGGCGAATTGGAAAAGACGAAATCGCAATACGAAGAAAAACAAAAAACCTTGAGAGAACAGAAACAAAAGTTAATCGCGATGATTGAGCGCCAAGAGCAAGAAAGACTTACCATATCTGCCGGCATACCTCCCGAACATTTGGAAATCTATCAACAAATTCGAACCCAAAAAAATGGAGTAGCGGTTGTTAGAATAAGCGATAATTCCTGCTCTGCTTGTGGATCAACATTGAGTTCCTCAGCACTCCAAGCAGTTCGTTTCTCGAACCAGATCACCCGCTGCCACTCCTGCGGACGCATTCTTTATGCAGGTTAAAGATGCCAAACTTCCCTGATGGATTATCTACAAGTTGGATATCATACATCCTTGGATTTATCTCTGGGATTCTTTTCTCGATTTTTCTTCGTTTTCTAAAACCCATTCACCTTAAGATTAGAGAAGTTCTCGATATACAAAAGAGTAAAGCGCAAGAGAATACACTTTTAATCACCGAATACAATTACCGAAATATCACTTATAAAT
>FWPU01004138.1_pt1 | contig 34481 bp, 31 predicted proteins | sample 2228361 | NCBI WGS metagenome assembly FWPU01 (sample SAMEA103939777, study PRJEB20133) | metagenome
AATTAAAACTTATCCTAAAATATAACCCTATCTCCACCAGAAGAATGTTGAAGGTAGAACCTTCAACATAGATAATGAACTGCCCGCCGCCTGCGGCGGCGGGCAGTTTGGCAGGTTGGATTTTGTTTTTTTTGTTGGGTGTCCAGAGCTTTACTTTAGCCCTTAGCCCTTAGACAAACTAACTAATTTATCTTTACGCTGTATATAAAATTTTATATAATGTAAATAAACTACACACCGAAATAATTTTGATAAATAAAATATTAAGCACAATCAATGTCAGAATAATTTTTTCAATCTGTTAATTTATCTGTATTTTAGTAGTAAAACTAGTGTAATGGTTTTATGCTTGATATAAAGTTTATTCGTCAAAATCCAAAAAAAGTTAAAGAAGGCGCTGAAAAAAAAGGCATCAATATTAACATTGAGCGGCTTTTGGAAGTGGACAAAGAAAAAAACGAAACTTTACGGGTTCTTGAGAAAATAAAAGCTCAAAAGAATAAGGGCTCAAAACAAATTACTCTCACGAAACAAGAGCATGAAAAACAAAAAATCATTTTAAAAATGCAAGAGTTAGACAAAAACAGCAGCCGACTAACTAAAACATTAAAAGAATTGGAAAAAGAATTTAACGATTTAATTCTTCAAATTCCTAATTTACCTTTTGATGAGGTTCCAGTGGGAAAGGATGAAGGAGATAATATTGTTTTGCGGAAAGTTGGCAAAATTCCCAAATTTAATTTTCAAGCCAAAGATTACTTGCAGATTGCTGAAAAATTAGATTTAATTGATACCAAAAGGGCGGCAAAAATTTCTGGTTCCAGATTCGGTTTCATAAAAAGAGAAGCAGCTTTAATAGAATTTGCCTTAATTAGTTTTGCTTTTGACAACTTAATCAAAGAAAAATTTATTCCTATTATTCCGCCCGTGATGTTAAAAAAAGAAATGGCACAAGGGACTGGTTATTTTGAAGCAACAGATAAAGAAGAGGCCTATTTTATACCGAGCGATAATCTTTATTTAGCAGGTACCTCTGAACAACCGCTTATTGCCATGCATGCAAATGAAATTTTTGACGAAAGAAATTTACCCAAAAGATATGTTGGTTTTTCTACTTGTTTTCGTCGCGAAGCCGGTTCTTATGGAAAAGACACCAAAGGCATTTTAAGAGTTCATCAATTTGATAAAGTAGAAATGGTTAGTTTTGTTAAGCCTCAAGATTCTAAAAAAGAGCATGAATTTCTATTAAAAATGGAAGAAAAGTTAATGAAAAAAATAAAAATTCCCTACAGGGTAGTTAAAATTTGCACCGGAGATTTGGGTAGGCCGGCTGCGGCAAAATATGACATTGAAGCCTGGCTGCCATCGGAAAATCGCTATCGCGAAACACATTCTACTTCCAACTGCACTGATTTTCAGGCAAGACGGCTAAACATTCGCTATCGTGAAAAAGATGGCAAATTAAATTTTGTGCATACTTTAAATGGTACGGTATTTTCTCAAAGACCAATCCTCGCTATTATTGAGAATTTTCAACAAAAAGACGGCAGCATCGTGGTCCCTAAAGTGTTACATAAATATACGAAATTTAAAAAAATACTTGCCCGGAGCAAAAAACTTTCTTTTTGTTAGTTAGAAAACCAAATCACTATCTTTTGGTGGATATACCCTTTGATATATTCTTTGCTGCCGGGACTTTAAATTTAAAATGAGCGATATTTTAATTCTTCACGGCTGGGGCTCTTGCGCTAAAAATTGGGCAAAGATTAAACAATTATTAGAATTTTATGGGCATAGCGTCTATGTTCCCGATTTACCGGGTTTTGGCGATAATCCTCCGCCATCAAATGTTTGGTTAATTGATGATTATGTTGAGTGGGTCAAAAATTACTGTCAAAAACAAAAACTTTTTTGTGATAAAACTTCCTTTAAATGGGTGTTAAAAAAGGAGGGGCAGGAAAGAACGGAATGTTTACGAGAACAATTTTTTTTATTGGGTCATTCTTTTGGCGGCAGCATAGCGATTAAATTCGCCCTAAAATATCCTGCTAAAATTAAAAAATTATTTTTAGTGGGGCCGGCAATTATAAGAAAAAAAACATTAAAAAAAGAGATAATAAAAAAAACAGCTAAAACTTTTTCCTTTTTGCCCTTGAGGATTAAAAAAATAATCTATGGAAAAATAATAAAAAGCGATTATCCTTTACAAGTCGGCATAATGAGAGAAATTTACTTAAAAGTGATTGAAGAAAATCTTTTGTCTCTTTTGCCCGCAATTAGCATTCCGACAGTAATTATTTGGGGCCAAAAAGATAAGATAACTCCTTTATCCGATGGTTATTTAATAAAAAAACAATTACCAAATTCCGAATTAAAAATAGTGCCGGGAGTCGGGCACTCTCTTCATTATCAATCTCCCGAAGAATTGGTTAAAATTGTTGTTTCATCATTATGATTTATCTTTTAAGCACCCTTTGGTTTTTACGCCAAATTAAAAGCATTTTATTGTGGCTTTATCTTTGGCAGCTAAAAGAATATCACATTGGCAGATTTTTGGACCACTTTCGGACATATAAAGGAAAAAAGCTTTTTTTAAACAAGATTTTTATCTTGAAAATCGGCTTGCTTTTTTACGCCATAATATTGTTTTTTTATCCCAAATTATTGCCTTGGTTTTTGTATGCGAGTTGGATATTTATTTTAATTATTATTTATTTTTCTGAAACGGTTAAATTTTTTTTAGATATCGTAAAAAAAAGAGTAAAGAAACCCGTTGTAACCAAAAAGATCTTTATTCTTATTTTGGCAAATCTGATTTTTGTATTTCTTTTGATTATATTTTTACCCCAAAAAATAGATCTTTTTTACTGGGTTTCCTTTGCTTTTCTTTGTCTTGATATTCTTTCTCCTCTTTTGGTTTCGGGCATTGTTTTATTACTTCAACCTTTTACTATTTTATTGAGGAATCGGATTATCAAAAAAGCTAGACAAAAACGAAAACAATTTAAAAATTTAATCGTTATTGGTATCACCGGTTCTTATGGCAAAACATCAACCAAGGAATTTTTGGCTACCATTTTGGAAGAAAAATTTCCGGGAAAAGTTTTAAAAACCAAAGAGCACCAAAACTCAGAAATAGGAATTTCTCAATGTATTTTAAATGATTTAAAAACGGAACATAAGATTTTTGTTTGCGAAATGGGAGCTTATAATAAAGGAGGAATTAAATTGTTGTGCGATATTGTAGAACCAAAAATAGGCATTGTGACCGGCGTAAACGAACAACATTTAGCAACTTTTGGCACAATGGAAAATCTATTATCTGCCGAGGGCGGAAAAGAACTTATTGATTCGCTGCCAGCAGAGGGAATTGCTTTTTTTAACGGCAATAATGACTACTGTCGCGCTTTATACGAGAGAACTAAAGTTAAGAAATTTCTTTACGGTATTGAAGCTAAAAGCTTTGGTGAAGAAAACTTAAGTGGGGCAAAAATTGTAGCTCGTGAGCTTGGTATGACAGATGAAGAAGTTACCAGAGCTAGCAAAAAAATCAAAAATAAGTTACCGGGAATAGAAATAAAAAAGGGGATTAACGGAATAACCGTTATTGATTCATCTTATTCGGCAAATCCAACAGGAGTAGTGGCGCATTTGGAGTATTTAAAAACTTTTTCAGGCAAAAAAGTTGTTGTTATGCCTTGTTTAATTGAGTTGGGCAAATGTTCCAAAGATATTCATTTTAAAATTGGTAAAAAAATTTCCGAGGTTTGTAATTTAGCAATAATTACCACTAAAGACAGATTCAAAGAAATAAAAGAGGGGGCGGGCGAAAAAAAAGATAATGTTTTGTTTTTAGAGAACCCAAAAAAAATTTTAGAAAAATTAAAAGAATTTTATCAACCAAGAAATGTTGTGCTTTTAGAGGGTAGGGTACCGGCTCAATTAGTCAAAGAATTAACCAAAAAAACTGCTTAATTAATTATGCGATGGTATTTTTAATTAAGCATAATAAAAAAGGAAATGAATCCCCTAAAGCCAATTTCTATATCTTTGTCGCCAAACACCCAAAAAGATGATATCTGGTTAGCTTTTAAATTGCTTTTTCAGCCTTGGCGTTGGAAATTTAATAAATCAAAAAAATCTACGATGATAGAAAATTCGCAATTATTAGAGAAAGAGTTTATGAAATATTTTAGAATAAAACACGCCATTTCCTTTAATAGCGGCAGGTCGGCCTTAATGGCGATTTTAAGCTCGTTAAAATTAAATCGCAATGACGAAATTTTGCTTCAAGCTTTTACCTGCAATGCGGCAGTTAATCCGATAATTTGGTTAGGATTAAAACCAATTTTTGTTGATGTAAACGAGCAAAATTTTAATATAGACACTAAAGATATAAAAAAGAAAGTAGGTCCCCGCAGCAAAGTGTTGATGATTCAACATACTTTTGGTTTGCCAGCTGATATAGATGAGATTTTAGAAATTTGCCGCCAAAATAACTTAATTTTAATTGAAGATTGCGCTCATTCTTTGGGGGCTGAATACAAGAACAAAAAGATTGGTACTTTTGGAAAAGCCGCCTTTTTTAGTTTCTCTCGAGATAAAGGAATTTCTTCGGTTTACGGCGGAATAGCAATAACTAATGATGATTACCTTGCCAAAAAAATAAGAGATTATCAAAATAAAATTGGTTATCCTTTATATTCTTGGATTCTTCAACAATTACTTCATCCACTTTTAATGAATTGTTTAATTCTGCCAACTTATTCTATTTTGGGAAAGTACTTGTTGGTGGTTTTACAATGGTTCCATTTTTTATCAAAAGCCGTGCATTGGAAAGAAAAAAGAGGTAAAAAACCATCTTATTTTCCAAAAAGACTTCCAAATGTTTTAGCTATTTTGGCCTTAAATCAATTTAAAAAACTGGAAAAGTTTAACCAGCATCGTCAGGAAATCGCTGATTTTTATTATAATGAATTAAAAGATACCTCTTTTAAATTACCACCGAAGTTAAACGACAGAAAACAAGTTTTTTTGAGATTTACAATTAAACACCAAAAAGCTCATCAAATTATTAAAAAAGCTTGGCGAAAGAATATTTTAATAGGGGATTGGTATGATAAAGTTATCGCTCCCTCCGATACAAAATTAGAAAAAATGAAATATATTTTAGGCGCTTGTCCCATAGCCGAAAATTTATCAAAAGAAACATTTAATTTACCAACTCATATTAATATTTCTAAAAAACAAGCTCAAGAAATTACCAATTTTTTAAAACAAACCATAGAACAAATTTAATAATGCTTAAAAAATGATGTTGGAAATTAAACAAGTAAATAATAAGCAACTCTGGGAAAATTTTCTCTTAAAATGTAAAGAAAAAACTTTTTTGCAATCTTGGAATTGGGGGGAGTTTCAAAGAATAATGGGAAATAAAATCTGGCGATTGGGGATTTTTCATAATCAAGAAATGATTTTTTTAGCTCTAGCGGTAAAAATTAAAGCCAAAAGGGGAACTTTTTTGATGATTCAACATTTGCCGAGTTTTAATGACGAGACGCAAGAGGAAAAGGGTTTTAGCCAAACAAGTGAGATTTTGGAGGTATTATTAAATAAGCTGAAAGAAATTGCTAAAAAAGAAGGTTGCAGTTTTATTAGAATGGCGCCGCTTTTTGAGAAAAATGAAAAAAATAAAAAACTGTTCCAAAGTTTAGGATTTAAACAAGCCCCCATGCATATCCATGCTTATGAAGCCACCTGGCGGCTTAATCTTAAACCATCAGAACAAGAACTTTTGAAGAATATGAGAAAGACCACTCGTTATCTAATTCGCCAAGCACAAAAAGATACCAATATTAAAACAATCCAAAGCCAGAACATAGATGATATTGATAATTTTTTTAATATTCACCAGAAAGTGGCTAAAGTTCAAAGGTTTACCCCATTTTCTTTAAAATATTTAAAAAATGAATTTTTGTCGTTTCAATTGGATAATCAAGCAACTTTGTTTTTTGGGAAATACCGTAACGAAATTACCGCTTCAGCATTAATAATTTTTTGGTCAGATATCGCCTTTTATCACCATGCCGCATTGTCGCCCCAACATCACAAAATTCCGCTTGCTTATTTACTACAATGGGAAGCAATAAAAGAAGCCAAAAAACGCGGCTGTCAATTATACGACTTTTGGGGGTATGTTAACCCCTATAAATATCCGCACCATCCTTGGACTGGTCCAACCCTTTTTAAAATGGGATTTGGCGGCTATTGTGTTGAATATCTTAAAACCCAAGATTATCCGCTTTCTAAAAAATATTGGCTAACTTATTTTTTTGAAAAACTGCGAAAACGAAAAAGAGGTCTTTAATTTTTAACTCTCAAAAATGAAATGAATAGAAAATATAGGAAACCATACCGAATTAAGAAAAGAAATTCCATTTTTCGCAGCAGATTTTTTTGGTTCGTTATTTTATTTTTAATAATTTTTGGTGGGATTTTCTACTGGATTTTTTTATCTTCCTTTTTCCAGGTAAAAGAAATTGAAATTAACGGCAATCAAAAAGTTTTAACTCAAGATTTAAAAAATGTAATTGAGGCGCAAGTCGTTAACAACTTAATTTTTATTCCCCACAAAAGTATCATTTTGATTGATTTGGATAAAATTAAAAAAGCTGTTTTAGAAAAATTTACCCAGATTGAAAAAATAAGCTTAAAAAGAAATTTCCCCCATACTTTAATAGTTGAGGTTGAAGAAAGAAAGGCGGTGGCTGTTTTTTGCCTCAATACTTATTGTTTTCTTTTGGATAAGGAAGGAGTAATTTTTGAAGAATTCTCAGAAGATTTTTTGGATAGAGAGAATCCCAACTTCATTAAAAATAATAATACAACATATCCTCAGCTGTTAAAAATCAAAAATCTGCTAGTTGATAAAAAAGTAATGTTGGGTGAAAAAGTAATTGATAAAGAAACTCTTTCTTTAATTTTAAAGATTGAAGCTGTAATTAGAGAAAATTTAAAAATTTTGATATCAGAAGCCTTCCTAATTTCCTATGATAGAGTAAATGTTAAAACAGTTGAATCTTGGGAAATTTATTTTAATTTAAAGGAAGATATTGATTGGCAGTTAACAAAGTTGAGTTTGATTTTAGAAAAAGAAATTCCCCTGGAAAAAAGAAAAAATCTTGAGTATATTGATTTAAGATTCAACAAGGTTTATTATAAGTACCGCTAAATAAACTTTTTCATTTAAAATTACTCAATATAATAGACGAAGATAGAGTAACCAATTTTTGCTATGGGCGGTTCGTATCGGTAAAGCCACATATAATAATCGGAGGGCGGTTCATAACCCTTAACCGGAAAAGCTCTACCGCCCTGAAGTTGATTTACCGAAATTGCGAGATAACTTTTTTGAAGCAACTCTTTAGAATCTCGGTTTCCCCACCAGGGGAGATATTTTTCTTTTAAATAGTAGTCAGGATTTCCTCCGCCAAAATAATCAAGATAAATTTTATCAATTTTATTTTCTTGTAGCCATTTTTTTAATCTTTTTAAATCTTGGCCCCAATCTATATTAGAGTTAACCACATACAAATAACCATTTTCTGGACCGCCGACCAATTCGTTAAAGTAAGCCAGAAAATGCGGAAAAACAGAGATTACCGAAATTATTTGCCACACGAAAAAAGCGCTCAAAACAGCATATTTTATTTTTAAATAAGGAGGCTTTAATATCAAAGTTAAAACATTGGCAATCAAAATAAAAGTAAAAGGAAAAGCAGGCAGTAAATGTCTTATGCCAATATTTAATTTAGTATTTAGAGAAGTTAACCAATAAATTGCCAAAAAAGCGAGCATTGTAAACTCAACAAAGTGGAACCTTATCCATTCTTTTGCTTTTTGAACGGAATTTTGCCAAAAAGGTTTTTTAATTAACAAAGCTAAATATAAAAGAGCTATTAAAGTTAAGATATGAAAAGCCAATGGTTCTTTTATTGCGTAAACTACGGGAAAATAAGTTTTCCATCCTTGGGCAGATATTTCACCCAAAAAGAAAGTTGTATGGCCGGTAGTACTCCGATTAATACCCAATAAAAGACCCAAGATATAATGTCCTAAAGGCCTAAAGAAATCATTTTTTACTAACCAAATATTAATTTCTTGCAAAAAATGAGGAATGGAACTGTGAGAAAGCAAAAATTCCGTGTCTCTTAATTGTTGTTGATGTGGCAAATTAAAAGTGTGATGGAAATAAACCGGGTAAATTACAAGAATTATTCCGGTTAAAGCGATTAAAAAAGTTTTGCCAAGATATTTTAAAAAATTAATTAAATGATTTTTTTGAGTAAAAAGCCACGCATAGACAATGGTGATGAAAGCTAAAAAGGGTATCAAAGTAATTAGCGAAAATTTAATCAGCATTGTTATGCAAAAAATTATACCCGTCAGAAAAGTATTTTTGATACTAGAGTTTTTAAGAAATTTTAACCAAAAATAAGTTGATAAAACTACCCCCAAAGCTGCTCCCACATCGGTAGTAATTAATCTGCCGTGAGCTAAAAAAGTAGGCGAAAAACAATAGAAAAAAAGAGAAATGACGGCTACTTTATTATTAAATAATTTTTTAGTTGAATAAAAAATAAACCAACCGAAAAATACCAACAATATAATCATTGCCAACTTTGACCAAAACATAATCTGGTCGGGGTTATTACCGGCTTTATATAGAAACTGAGAGGCAAAATCAAATTGCATCCACCAGGGTGGAGGTTCCTGCTGAATCCAAGATGCCTCGTCTTTTGGAAAACTAAGCCCCAAAAACAAAAGAGGAAAAGCAGCTAAATCTTTAATGAGGGGGGGGTGTTCGGGGTTTAATCTGTAATCTTTTTGAGTCAAATAAGAATAACCGGCTGCCACATGAGCGGTTTCGTCAAAGGTAAAAGTATCATCTTTAACGCTAAAAAGTGCCAATAAAAACATTATTAACAACAAAACAAAAGCTACAACATCGGCGGTTTTATTTATAATTTTATTAAATTTACTAGAAAAATTCATATTTTAATTCTGCTTAATTAATTATCCCATAGTTTAGTTAATTAAGTAAAGTAGTTATTTTATTTCGTATAACCAGATTCGTTTTCGTTCATAGAGAACTCCTCCGGGAAAACGTTTTTGAATAGAATCAAGGAAACGAATTTCTTTGTTCATTAAAAAAATAATATCGCCCCTAGAAAAATTAATAACTTCTGTCTGCCAAGGATAAATATAAAAAGCTTCTTTTCTTCCGGCTGTTCGTTGGATAAATTTTGGCACTTGGGCGGGCAAATCCCCTTCATTTTTAATAACATATTTTTTTATTTCGGAGGGAAAAGAATTTAATTCTTTTCCCACATCGCTAAACCTTGTCGTAAAAGCATTTTCCAGGTGTGGATTTTTTGCCCAAAAAATAAAATACATACTGAAAGAAAAAAATATCATTACTCCCAGCAAAATGAAAAAGCTATTTCTAAAAACTGCTTTATCTTTAATTCTTTCATAGGTAAGATAAGCTCCCAATCCGACGAAAAGATAAGCTGCGGGAATAACGCCGATAGTCCGCAGGGCATGAGGAATTCCTTCCACTGTTAGGGCGGAAGGTAAAATAAGAGCAAAAAACCAGACGAATAGCAACAAAAAAACCCCCATTTGGCTAAGTTTGTTGGGTTGATTGTTTTTTAATAAAACAATAATCCGGCGAATCGTCCAGAATATACCAACAAGAAAGAAAATGCCAGCAATTGGCGATAACTGCGGAAAACCGGAAAGATTATGCCGCCAATTACGGTCGCCTAAAAAATTAAACATTAAAATATGTAACCCAAAACTCTTTACAAATTCCTTTGGCGGATTTTCTTGTTCAAATATGGAAACCCCAAGTGCCCGAGAAACAAATTGCTCTGGGTTTTCAAGGAAATAAATTCCTATAGGTAAACCGACAATAAAAACGGTTAACAAAAACAAACTAATACAAGCAAGATATTTTTTAATCCATTTTTCCTTAAAAGCCACGAAAGTCCAGAAAATTAAGAGGAAAGCGAGTAAAAATACGGCTAATCTAAAAGAAATGTAGCTATAAAACCCTAAACCGAATATAATGCCCGCCACAAAAAAATTCCATATTTTTTGTGTTCGCAACCCTCGGAAAAAAAAGTAAAATGAAAAACTGAGGATAAAAGGAACAAGTATAGCCCGAAAACCAATCCTGCTAAAATTAATATGCCAGAAAGAAATAGCCAAAAAGAAACTAGACAGTAAAGCTATTTTATTAGAGGCAGCAACCTGTTCATTAAAGATTAAACTGAATAATTCTTTTGCCAGTAAAAATAATGCCAAGACGGTTATTATGCCCAAAAAAGCAGGTATTATTTTGAAAGACCATAGAGAAATTCCGAAAACCGAAAAAGAAAAAGCCAAAAGCCACATAAATAAACCTTCTCTTCCATGATTGTCTGGATAAAAAACTTTAAGGTTGCCATTTTCTAAACTATCTATGGCATCATTAGCATTAATTGCTTCATCGGGCCAAATTCCAGGGGGGATATGATCCAACTGAAAAAACCGAAAAAAAGTACCAACGATTAAAATAATTAATAACAGTATTATAGTTTTTTTATTCATTGAAATATAAAATATAAATATAAAGACAAACGCGCTGTATCACTTGTAAAAAATATGCTTTATAAATTTGAATTCAAATTTATTGAAATAACTCACGATCGTGGATTTTTAGTATTTTTTTAATTGCTTTGGGGGTTATCCTTTATAATATCATAATCATATTAAAGATTAAAGAAAAATAAAAAAGTTTCAAAGTTTCGTTAATTTTCTTTGGTATGGCATTAGCACTCTTGACATTAGATTGCTATTTTCTTATTATAGAAATATGGAGATAACCGAGAGACAAATAAAAATATTAAATAGAATAGTTCAGGAATATATTGCTTCGGCTCGACCAGTTTCTTCTACGCAACTTCAGGAAAAGTATGATTTTGGTATTTGTCCTGCAACTATTAGAATTGAGATGCAAAAATTAACCGACAAAGGTTATCTTTATCAACCACATACATCAGCGGGGAGGGCACCAACAGACCAGGGTTATCGATTTTTTGTAGATAGATTAATAGAAAAGGGAGTGAGTTCTTTTGATAGGATAAATGATTGGTTCCAAGAGGAAATTGGTGTTACTAAGGAAATTAAGTTTCTTCAAAGGCTAACCAAAAATTTAGCCCATCTTTCTCATGTTTTTGTTTTGAGCTATTTTGAAAAAGAAAAAATTTTCTGGAAAGAAGGCTGGGAAGAAATTTTAAAAACGCCAGAGTTTACACAACTAGAGTGTATTATTAACTTTATGGAGTTCTTAGAAAATTTTGAAAAAAATATTGAAAATTTAAAAATTAATTCTGGAATTAAGGTTCTTATTGGTAAAGAGAATCCTTTTAAAAAAGCGAATGATTTTAGTATAATATCTTCCCGATGTTGTCTATTGGATGGTAGCCAAACAATTATTTCTCTTTTGGGGCCAAAAAGAATGAATTATAGTAGAAATATCAGGCTGATTAACTCTCTGACAAAATTAAACAGAGCAAATGTGCATAATAAATAGAGATAACTAATTTATTCTTTTTATGAACAAAGAAGAAGAATTAAATATTGAAGATTTGAAAAAAGAGCTTAATGAGTGCCGTAAACTAAAAGAAGAATACTTAAGCGGTTGGCAACGCTCAAGAGCCGATTTGTTAAACTACAAAAAAGAAGAAGCCGAAAGATTGGAAGATATTTTAAAATATGCGAATGAAGATTTAATACTGAAAATTCTGCCAATTTTGGATAATTTTGAAATCGCTGAAAAAAAATTACCGGAAAATTTAAAAGAGGATGATAATGTAAAAGGATTGTTATTAATAAAAAACCAAATTAAGGAGTTTTTTAAAAACCAAGGTATAGAAGAAATAGAAACCCTAGGAAAGAAATTTGACCCCAACCATATGGAAGCGGTTGAAGAGGTTGAAATAAACGAAAAAGAAACCTGGACGGTAATTGAGGAAATTCAAAAAGGATATAAAATTAATAGCAGGTTATTAAGGCCGGCCAAAGTGAAAATATCTAAATAATAAAGGTCGGGAAAAATTCAAAATTTAAAGCTCAAAATGCAAAATGAAAATGTAAAATCTAAAAAGAATTCTTTTTTGATTTTGCATTTTGAATTTAAATAAAGCGAATATGTCAATTATACCTTGGAGACCATTTGGAGATATTGATAAATTTTTTGATGATGAATGGTTAGAGGACTGGTTTGAAAGACCAAGATGGGGCAGGTTGGTGCCGGCAATGAGAACTCCCAAAATGGATATTTACGAAGATAACGGAAATTTGGTGGCAGAAGTAGAGTTACCCGGTGTTGATCCAAAAAACATAAACGTGGAGGTGAAAGATAATTATTTAAAAGTGGAGGCAAAAAAAGAAGAAAAGAAACAAGAGAAAGAAAAAGGATATTATCGCAAAGAATTGAGCCGGGGTTATTTTAAGAGAGTGGTTCTTCTGCCAGAAAAAGTAAAAGGCGAAAAGGCTGAAGCAGAATACAAAGAAGGAATTTTGAAAGTAATTATCCCCAAAGAAAAACCAGAGAAAAAAGAAGAAAAAGGAATAAAAATAAAAGTTAAATAAACTCAAAACTTATAATCAAAACGCAAACTTTTTTGATTTGCACGAAGTTTTTGAGTGTTGATTTTTGGGTTTTGAGTTAAATTTGTATGGCAAAAGTTTTAGGTATTGATTTGGGAACAGCTATTTCTAAAATGGCTACAATTTTACATGGTGAGCCAAAATGTTTAGAGAATAGAGAGGGTTCTATTTTAACTCCTTCGGTAGTGGCTTTGTCTAAAAATGGTGAGCGATTAGTTGGTATTTTAGCTGAAAGACAAGCAATTACTAATCCCAAAAACACTATTCATTCGGTTAAAAGGTTTATTGGGCGAAGGTTTTCCGACCCGGAAATTCAAAAGGAATTAAAACTACTTACTTACGAAACCAGAGAAAGAAAAGATGGCGAGGTTGAAGTAAAAATGGGAGATAAATGGTACACACCGATTGAAATCTCGGCAATGATTTTACAAAAATTAAAAATAGATGCTGAAGAAAAATTGGGCGAGAAAATAGAATCAGTCGTTATTACTTGTCCCGCCAATTTTGATGATTCCCAAAGAAAAGCCACAAAAGCTGCTGGTGAGATTGCTGGCTTTAAGGTTTATCAAATCATAAATGAACCAACAGCCGCAGCTTTAGCTTACGGTTTTGGCAAGAAAGAACCGGCAAAAGTAATGGTTTACGATTTTGGCGGTGGCACTTTTGATGTAACAATTTTAAACGTTGCTCCCGATACCGTTGAAGTGATATCTACTGGTGGAGAGGCTCATCTTGGAGGTCGAGATTTTGACCAAAGAGTTATCAATTGGCTAATAGAAGAATTTAAAAAAGAACAGGGAATTGATTTATCAAAAGATTCTTTAGCCCTCCAGAGATTAAAAGAGGCCTCCGAAAAAGCCAAAATTGAATTGTCTTCTGTTTTGGAAACAGAAATTAATCTACCCTTTATTACTTCGGACGCTTCGGGTCCTAAACATTTACTTTATAAATTGTCGCGGGCCCGGTTTGAAAATATGACTCATGACTTAATTGAAAGGTCAATTAATAGAACCAAAAAAACATTAGAGGAAGCTAAATTAGACAAATCGGAAATTAATGAAATCATTTTAGTTGGCGGAACTACTTTAATTCCAGCTGTCAGACAATACGTTAAAGAATTCTTTGGTAAAGAACCGAATAAATCAATTAATCCAGAAGAGGTTGTAGCGTTGGGAGCTGCTATTAATGCCGAAATATGGCGGGCAAAGGAAGAAGGAAGAACCCCCGAAGGCGATATTAAAAGTGTTTTACTTTTGGACGTTTTACCTTTATCATTAGGTATTGAAACATTGGGCGGTGTCAACACTCAAATGATTGCTAAAAACACCACCATTCCTGTCTCCAAAACACAGATTTTTTCCACCGCAGCCGATAATCAGCCATCAGTTGAAATTAATGTTTTACAGGGCGAAAGACCGATGGCAGCCGATAACCGCACTTTGGGCAGATTTATTTTAGACGGTATTCCGCCAGCCCCCCGCGGTATCCCTCAAATTGAAGTAACCTTTGATGTTGATGTTAATGGAATTTTAACCGTTACTGCCAAAGATAAAGCGACTGGCAAATCTCAATCAATCAGAATTGAAGGTTCAATTAGCTTGTCAAAAGAAGAGATAGAAAGAATGAAAAAAGAAGCCGAATTATACGCACAACAAGACCAACAAAAAAGAGAATTAATTGAAGCTAAAAATTTAGCCGATAATTTAATTTATACTACCGAGAAAACTTTAAAGGAAGCGGGCGATAAAATTTCTTCAGAAGTAAAAAAAGAAATTGAAGAAAAAATTAATGAATTGAAGAATGTCAAAGATAGTGATAAGATAGAAGAGATAAAACAAAAAACTCAGGAATTGTCGCAAGCAATTCAAAAAGTAGGAACAGAAATGTATAAACAGACAAGAAACGAACAAAAACCGCCAGAGGGAGAAACAAAGCCAGAGGAAGGAGAATATAAAGAAAAGTAATTTGCTGTAAAATATGAATACGTAGACAAATATGAAAGATTATTATCAAATTTTAGGTGTTTCTCGTGATGCCTCCCCTGAAGAAATAAAGAAGGCCTATTATAAATTAGCCCATAAATATCATCCAAGTCGAAAGGACGGTGATGAAAAAAAATTTAAAGAGATAAACGAGGCCTATCAGATTCTTTCTGATAAAGAAAAAAGGAGGCAATATGATAAATTCGGCAGGGTTTTTGAAAGCGGCCAGGATTCTGGTTTTGACTTTACTTGGGCATGGGGAAAGCCGGGAATGAATTTTGATTTTGGAACCGCTTTTGGCGAAGATTTCGGTGATTTAGGAGAAATGATGGAAGAAATTTTTGGTTTTGGCGATGGTTTACGGCCAAGAAAGGATATAAAAAAAGGAAGAGACATTGAAATTGATATAGAAATCTCTTTAGAAGATACTTTAAGGGGAAAAGAAAAAGAAATTTCTTTATATAAACAAATTTTGTGCTCTCGCTGTCAAGGAAGCGGCGCAGAGCCTGGAAGCAAAATTAATGAATGTTTTTCCTGTCGGGGAACGGGTCAGGTTCAACAAATTAAAAGAACATTTTTCGGTTCTTTTACCAAGCTTGCCGTTTGTCCCGAATGTAAAGGAGAAGGCCAAAGACCGGAAAAGCCTTGTAATGTTTGTCGGGGCGAGGGAAGGATTGAGGGTCAAGACAAAATCATGATTTTTATCCCGGCCGGCGTGGATACAAACCAAATAATAAAGGTTCAAGGAAAAGGAGAAGCAGGCAGAAAGGGAGGAAAGGCGGGAGATTTATATATTAGGGTTTTTGTAAAAAAACACTCTATCTTTACAAGAAGAGGAGACGATTTATATCTTTCTGTACCCATTTCTTTTTCTCAGGCAGCGCTGGGAGACGAAATTGAGGTGCCAACCCTAGAAGAAAGCAAGCTTCTTTTGAAGGTTCCTCCAGGCACAGAGTCAGGAAAAATTCTAAGAATTTCTGGAAGGGGGATTCCTCATTTTTCCGGTTACGGTCGGGGAAATCTTTATGTTAAACTAATTATAAAAACGCCCCAAAAATTAAGTAGAAAACAAAAAGAATTATTAGAGAAATTAAAAGAAGAAGGAATATAATGCCCTCGTAGCTCAACCCGGTAGAGCAGCTCCCTTTTAAGGAGACGGTTCCGCGTTCAACTCGCGGCGAGGGCACTGTTGTTAGTTTATATAAAGTTGCATTTTATTACTCCCAACCTTCTTAAGGTCGTTATCTTAATGAGGTAAAACCATACCATTGACGCATCAAAACTTGCCCCTTACTCTTTTAAAGCGGTTTTTTGTTTGATATATTTTTAATAAATTGGTATAAAAGAATAATGACAACAAAAAAGAAAATAATTTTTATCTTTTTAAGTTTCTTTTTAGTGAGTATAATTTTTGGGTTTGGAATTTTAATTGGGTATTCTTTGGGGAAGTCGCAATGTCCGGTTTGTCCGCCCCAAAATGTTGATTTTTCACTTTTCTGGGAGGCCTATTACAAGCTTCAGAAAAAGTTCGTTAATTTAGAGAAATTTGACACAAAAAAAATTATTTACGGCGCAATCTCTGGTATGGTAAAATCTTTAGAGGATCCTTATACTGTTTTTTTACCGCCAGAGGAAACTAAGAGATTTATTGAAGACGTAAAAGGAACCTTTGAGGGTGTGGGAATGGAAATTGGCATTAGAAAGGAACAACTTCAGGTAATAGCACCCTTGGAGGGCACGCCAGCCCAAAAAGCAGGATTGCGAGCTGGCGATAAAATTATAAAGATAAATGGTCAATCTACAGCAGATATAACCATTGAAGAAGCGGTGAATTTAATCCGTGGGCCAAAAGGAACAGAAGTTATTTTAACAATTCTCAGAGAAGACTGGGAAAAAAGTCGTGAATTCAAGATTATTAGAGCGGTTATTGAGGTTCCGTCTTTAAAGTGGGAAATAAAACAAAATGATATCGCCTACATAAAACTTTATCATTTTACCGAAAAAGCCAGTTTTGATTTAAATAAAGTAGCAGGCGAAATTTTAGCCAGTTCGGCAAAGAAAATAATTTTGGATTTACGAAATAATCCCGGCGGCTATTTAGAAGTTGCTCAGGATATAGCTGGTCTGTTTTTGGAAAAAGGAAAAATAGTAGTAATTGAAGATTTTGGCGCCAAAAAAGAAAAAAAAGAATACCGCGCCGAAGGTAATGCTAGGTTGTTACAATACCCTCTGGTTGTTTTAATAAATGAAGGTTCCGCTTCTGCTTCAGAAATTTTGGCTGGCGCCTTAAGGGACCAACGTGGTATAATGTTGGTGGGGCAAAAATCTTTTGGTAAGGGTTCGGTTCAGGAATTGGAAAAATTAAGAGAGGGCTCTTCTTTAAAAATTACCGTTGCTAAATGGTTGACCCCTAAAGGGGAATTGATTACCGATAAAGGATTGGAACCAGATATCAGGGTAGAAATGACCGACGAGGATTACAATGAAGGGAAGGATCCTCAGCTTGACAAAGCTGTTGAGATAATAAAAGAAATGAGATAAGATAATTTAAGAATTTGATTTTTGATTTTTAAATTCGTGTTTATTATGCGAGTAATACTTCTTCAAGATATTGAAAATTTAGGCAAAAAGTATGACATCAAAGAAGTAGCTAACGGTTATGCCAGAAACTTTTTAATACCTCGTGGTTTAGCAAAAGCGGCAACGAGAGATGCTTTAAAATGGTTGAGTTTACAAAAAGAGATTGAAGCAAAAAAAGCAGAAGAAGACTTAAAGAAGGTTCAAGAAATAGCTTCGGCTATTGATGGTCAAGAAATTGTTATTGCAGTTAAAGTTGGCGAAAAAAATCAGCTTTTTGAATCAATCACTAATCAAAAAATCTCGGAAAAATTAAAAGAAATTGGATTTGACATAAAAAAGAATCAAATTGATCTCCCAAAACCAATCAAAGAAACAGGTGAATTCTCTATAAAAATTCATTTGGAACACAATTTAGAAGCAGAAATAAAAGTAATTATTACACAAGAAAATTAAAAGAGACGTCTTCTCTGTTTTGTCTCAACTTCATCCTAATAATATCTTTCTTTGATAAATACCTTTTTTGAGGACATAAATATGAGATAAGATGGAGGGGGTGTTGTTTTTATATACAAATGTCAAGATATATCTTTTTGGCTGGCGGCGTAATGTCGGGCATTGGTAAGGGGGTCGCAACGGCATCCATTGGTAAAATTTTACAATCAAAAGGTTTTAAGGTTTCAGCAATTAAAATTGATCCTTATATAAATGTGGACGCCGGCACTATGAACCCCCTTGAACACGGTGAAATTTTTGTAACTGATGACGGCACTGAATGCGATCAAGATGTGGGAAACTACGAAAGATTTTTAGAGGAAAGTTTCACTACCGATAATTACATTACCACCGGTAGAGTTTATCAGGCCGTTATTGAACGAGAAAGAAATTTAAAATATAAAGGAAGATGCGTTGAGGTGGTACCCGATATCCCAAATGAAGTGATTTTTAGAATTAAAAAAGTTGCCCGCAAAACCAAAGCTGATTTTGTTTTAATTGAGATTGGCGGAACGGTCGGGGAGTATCAAAATCTTTTATTTCTTGAGGCGGCCAGGATGATGAGATTGCGACACCCAAAAAATGTTCTTTTTATTTTAATTAGTTATTTGCCAATTCCTAATATAATTGGCGAAATGAAAACAAAACCAACACAAACTGCGGTAAGATTATTAAATGAGGCTGGCATTCAACCAGATATTATTTTAGGCAGATCCCGAGTATCTTTAGATATTCCACGAAAAAGAAAAATTTCTATTTTTTGTAATGTTGCGCCCCAAGATATTATTTCGGCTCCCGATGTTGAATCAATTTATGAAATTCCTATTAATTTTGAAAAAGAAAACTTGGGAAATCAAATTTTAAAAAAATTCAAACTGCGTCCTCAAAAAGATAATTTACAAGATTGGAAAAAATTAGTTAAAATAATTAAGTCCACCGAAAAATCAGTTAAAATTGGCATAGTGGGAAAATATTTTAAAACAGGCAAATTTACCTTAATGGATTCTTATGTCTCAATAATTGAAGCCGTAAAACACTCTAGCTGGTTTTATAAAAGAAAAGCGGAAATTTATTGGCTGTCTGCTGAAGAATATGAAGGAAGGGATGTTTCTCGTCTCGTGGGGCAGCTTAAAAATTATGATGGGATTATCGTACCCGGTGGTTTCGGAGAGCGGGGAGTGGAAGGAAAAATAAAAGCAATTGAATTTTGTCGAAAACAAAAAATCCCCTTTTTGGGATTGTGCCTTGGTATGCAATTGGCAGTAGTGGAATTCGCCAGAAATGTTTGCGGATTGAAAAAAGCAAATTCCACCGAATTTTCATCAAATCGTCGCTGTGTTCCTGTAATTGACATAATGACTGAACAAAAAACACTCTTAAAAAATAAAAAATATGGAGGAACAATGAGATTGGGCGCCTATAAATGTAAAATAAAACCAAAAACTATGACTTTTAAAGCTTATGGGACAACAGACATATTTGAACGACACCGCCATCGCTACGAGTTAAATAATAAGTTTAAAAACGTTTTAGAGAATAAAGGAATGGTAATGGCGGGGATAAATCCAGAAAGAAGATTGGTTGAGATTATTGAGCTTCCAAATCATCCTTTTTTTGTAGGAACTCAGTTTCACCCAGAATATAAATCGTGGCCATTAAAACCTCACCCTTTGTTTCGTGAATTCGTTAAAGCAGCTATAATAAAAGGAGGTTAATCATTTTTAGTTGCTTGGCTTGACATTAACGATTTTAACAATTCTTTGTGAGTTATCAAATCTTTTTTTTCTTTTAGTAACAAAATGAACAATACCTTCTTTTAGGGCATATAATGTATCGTCAGCGCCGCGACCTACGTTTTTTCCGGGCAGAAATTTTGTTCCTCGCTGACGAACCAAAATATAACCAGTTTTTACCTTCTGGCCTTCAAATAATTTAACGCCGAGATATTTTGGCAAAGAATCCCTTCCTAATTTTGATGCCCCCGCCGCTTTAGTTTTTGCCATAATAATAGGAATTTTTTACTAATATATACCTTTATAATGTTAGCAAAAATTAAAAAATTTGTCAAAAATCATCAAGACGATATAATTTTGGTAATTGGTGTTGCTTTAGTTTCTCTACTTTCTTTTGCTATGGGTTATATTACAGCCAAAACTTCTAATAAAGAACCCCTTCAATTTCAAATAACTAATACCAGCACCACTACGAACGAAAATACTACCACTACCAATAAAAATAAATAAACTTTCAACCGACCAACCTGCTTAATTTATTAAACCATGGCATAATAAATTAAGCAAGATTAGGCGAAATTAAGAGTAAAATTATGAGAGTGGCTATTATTGGAGCAGGAATTTGCGGGCTCTATATTGCATGGAAGTTAGCCAAAGAAGGAAATGATATAACCGTTTTTGAAAAAAAAGAAAAAATCGGAAAAGAAGCTTGCTCGGGTCTTTTTTCTGAAAGAATATTAAATTTTATTCCCGAAAGTCAAAAGCTAATTCAAAAAGAGATTGAATCCTGCTTAATACATTTTCCCAAAAAGACAATAAAAATTAAATTCTCCAAGAAGTTTTTGATAATGAATCATTCTGAACTTGATAAGTTGGTAGCTGATTTAGCTCAAGGGGCTGGGGTAAAAATTGCCTTAAAGTATAATGTTTCGGCGCAAGACATTGATACTTTTAAAAATAATTTTGAAAAAATAATCGGTTGCGATGGCGCGCTGTCGGAAATAAGAAAATATTTAAATTTACCCCTGCCAAAATTATTTTTGGGTATTCAAAATTATATACCCCTATATGATTCTCTTGAGTCTCAAAAAAACAGTTATGTTGAAACATGGGCAACAGAGAAAGGCTTTATTTGGAAAATCATTCGGTTGGACAAAATAGAGTATGGAATTATGGAAGAGGTAAAAAGCGCTAGAGTTATTTTGGAAAAATTTCTTAAAAAAAATAATTTAAAAATAAAAAGAATAAATTCGGCAATTATTCCGCAGGGTTTAGTAATTCCTTCTTCTCCCCAAATTACTATTTGTGGCGATGCCGCCGGTTTAACCAAACCATGGTCGGGTGGGGGAGTGGTTTGGTCTCTTATTGCAGCCAACATCCTCTTGAAAAATTTTCCTAATTTTATAAAATATAAAAATGAAATAGAAAGGTTTTTTTTACCAAAAATCATTTTCTCAAGAGCGGCAAAAAAATTAGTTTATTTTTTTGGCTTTAAATTACCATGGCTTTTGCCCAAAAATATGAAAGTAGAAAGTGATTTTTTAATTTAATATGATATACAAAGAAATCAAAAATATTCCAAAGCATGTTGCCCTTATTCCTGACGGTAATCGACGTTGGGCAAGAAAAAAAGGTTTAAAGCCCTGGATTGGTCATCAAAAAGGGGTTAATTATTTTGAAAAAGTTTTGGAGAAGACACTAGAATTAAAAATTCCTTATTTAACTTTTTGGGGCGGCTCTTATGATAATTTAACGAAAAGACCAAAAATTGAAATTAATTTCTTGTTTAAGGTGTATAGAGACCAATTTAAAAGAATTGTTAACGATGAAAGAATTCATAAAAATCAAGTGAAGGTTAGTGTCTTGGGCCGGTGGCAGGAGATTTTACCAAAAGAAACAAAAAAAGCAATTAAAGAAGCACTTAAAGCTACTAGAAATTATAATAACTTTATTTTAACTTTTCTCTTGGCTTACAACGGTACCGACGAAATGATAAGCTGTATTCAAAGAATTACCAAACTTGCCAATCAAAAAGACATCAAAATAACAGAGAAATTAATTAAGGAAAATCTCTGGACAAAAGAACTTCCGCCGGTTGACCTACTTATCAGAACTGGTTGCCAAAATGATCCTCACAATTCAGCCGGTTTTATGATGTGGGATACGGCTTATTCTCAACTTTATTTTACCGAAACTCTTTTCCCCGACTTTAGTCCAAAAGAATTTGAAGAAATAATAAAAGATTTTTCAAAAAGAGAACGTCGCTTCGGCTCCTAAAATATTTTTTCTTTCTATTTTTATATTCAATTTCGTTTTAAAGTTTACTTAATTAATAATGCCATGGGATAATTAATTAAGCAGATAATTAATTAAGCAGGATAGATAAATGTGGGCTTATTTTATGGTTTACTTTTGGTAGCCGTGAAATTTTCGATGAATTTCTCTGAGGTGAGGTTTAGTAATGTGAGTATAAATTTGAGTAGTGGCGATGTTTCGATGACCTAAAAATTCCTGGACCACTCTTAAATCCACTCCTTTTTGCAATAAATCCGTAGCGAAACTGTGTCTCATGGTATGACAAACAGTGTTTAAAGGAAGACCAGCCAAAAGAGCATATTTTTTAACTATCCTTTCTATGCTTCTTATATTTAATCTACTTGAAGGAGTTTTTCCTCGATAATTTATAAACAAAGCTTTTTCTTTATCGTTTCTTTTTTCTAAATATTTTCTTAACCAATTAATTGCTCTTTCTGAAAAATAAACAGTTCTCGGTCGTCCGCCTTTGCCTATAATTGAAATTTCTAAAAATGCGTTAGGGGATTTAATTTTTATTTGTTCGCGGTTTAAAGTAACCAGCTCTCCGACCCGCATTCCGGTTGAAAAAAATGTTTCTAAAATTGCTCTATCTCTTAAGCCAAAAATAGTTGAAGTGTCTGGAGCATTTAAAAGTTTCTCAATTTGCTCTAAAGAAAGAAAGTTTACAATTTTTTCGCTTTTTTCTTTAGGCAATTTTACCTTTTCTGGCGGCAGACATGGAATATCTCTTTCTGTAAAAAAAGTTAAAAATTGTCTTAGGGCTATCAGATAATAATTTTGGGTGGATTTCTTTAGGGGTTTTTTTGTTTTAGAAATAGTTTGACGAGAAAGAAAAAGTCTATATTTCCAAATGTGTTCTGGCGTTAATTCGTGAGGTTTTAAATTTTCTAAATAGTTTATTTTTAGCCAATTTAAAAATTTTTTTAAAAATCTAGCATAATTTTCTTGAGAAATGTTAGATAACCCTTTTTCCAGTTCTAACCAATCCAAAAAATCGGTTAAATAATGGGGAAGCGGTTTTATAGATTTTTCCATATAACTAAAGACGCTTAATATACATTATGCGACATTCTCTATAAATATATTACACACCTTAAAATTATTGTCAAGCCATCCCCTAATGGTTTTTATATGTCTTATTTTATTAATTCCTTAAACCATCCCCAAATAGTTTTAACGCTTTTTTGAGGAATTATTTTTTTTAATTCTTCTTTTATTTCTTTTTTTTCTTCTTCAAACCCCTCTCTAATTATTAATTTCCTTTCATTTATTTCTTTTGCAACGGTTTTTTGCCAAATATTATAAAAAAATGGGTAAATGTAAGAATCCCAAAAGTTTTTAAGCCAATTCATCATTAACCAAGAAAAAGCCAAGAACTCTTCCCAGATTCTTTTAACTATTTTAAGTAAAAAATCTAAAGTACTTAATCCCTCCCTTTTTAAGGTTTCTAATATTTCATTCAATGTCGCTGGCGGCTTAAGAATCTGGTTTTCCCCTTGTCCAAAAACAAGATACGGTAAAAGCAAACTAAATATCAACAAAATTATTGTTCGCATATTTCTTTTGCCTCCTTTATTCTATTTAATGTCTTTTTTTTCTCTAAAACTTCAGCCACCTCAAAGGGACTAGCTGAAGCTTTTTTTCCTGTTAAAGCTACTCTTAGGGGCCAAAGAAGATATCCCCTATTTTTCATTTTTTCAGCCTCTGCTATTAAAATTTTTTCTAAATTTTCTCTGTTAAAATCCCCGTTTTTTATTTCAGATAATAATTTTTCTAATTTGTCAAGGGTTGATAAAACCTGTTCGTTCGTCATACTCTGCCACTTTAGTAATTCTTTATTATAATTCAGTTTCTTTTTAAAGAAAAAATCGGTTAATTCGGAAATCTCTGAAAGCTTTTTTAATCTTTCCTGATAAATGGCGACAATTTTTTTGAGAAAATCAAAATTTATTTCCTCACCGGTTTCTTGAATCTCATAACTCAACTTTACTTCCAATCCGCCATAAGCAGGAGGATATTGCTCGGTATTAAAAAGGGGTCTCATTAAGCCTGATTCAATAAAATAGGGCAAGCAAAGCTCTGTTAATTTATCAATTGATTTTTGGCGAATATAAAAACCATTTAAAAAATCTAATTTTTTTGTGTCAAAAATTGCTCCGCCTTTCTGAACTCTCTCTAAAGAAAAATCTTTTATTAAAGAAGCCATTGAATAGATTTCTCTTTTGCCGCCGGGGTTCCAACCTAAAAAAGCCATAAAGTTAACAAGTGTTTCGGGCAAATATCCTGCTTTGCGGTATTGGGCAATGGCAATAGCGCCATGTCGCTTGCTTAGTTTGGACTTGTCAAAACCCAAAATTAAAGGTAAATGAGCATATTGCGGTTTAGGAAAATTAAGAGCTTCTTGGATTAAAATTTGCTTTGGGGTATTGGAAATATGGTCTTCTCCCCTAATTATATGAGAAATGCGCATTTCAAAATCATCAACGACGCAAGCAAGGTTATATAAAGGAACATATTTCCTTTCGGTTATTTTTTTTTGCCCAGAATCAGTGAAAACCTTAGCTAGAGGTATATCCCCTATTAAAGAACTATCAAACCTTAAATTACCCCTAATTAAATCATTAAATTCCACTTTTTTTGCCGGCGTTTTAAATCGAACAATTGAAGCTTTACCCTCAATTAAATATTTATTAATTTCTTTTGGTAAAAGTTTAGAGCATTTTCCGTTATAACGCCACGGCTTCCCTTGGCTTAAAATGTATTGTCTCTGGGCTTCTAATTCTTCTTCAGAACAAAAACAATAATAAGCCTTTCCTTCAGCTAACAATTTTTCTATATATTTGGCATAAATTTTTAATCTCTGACTCTGTCGATAGGGTCCATATTCCCCGCCAATATCAGGCCCCTCCGACCACTCAATACCCAGCCACCGTAGGCTTTCTAAAATATCTTTTTCAAATTCAGGCCTTGACTTCTCAACATCGGTATCCTCAATTCTTAAAATGAAACTTCCCTGATTTTTTTTGGCAAAAAGAAAATTAAAAAGAGCGGTTCTGGCAGTCCCCAAATGAACCATACCGCTAGGTGCTGGAGCAAATCTAGTTCTTACTTCCCCGGGTTTTATAAATTTAAAAGATGTTCCTTGGTCTTTTAGCATAGAATGACGATAAAATAAGGGATGGCTTTAATCTTTGGAAATTATTGTAATAAATATTCTAAAATATATTCGGCAATTATTCTTGCAGACTGCGGTTTAGCAAAGGCTCGGGAAGCCTCTGACATCTCTTTTAATTTCTCTGGCTGAGAAAATAAATATTTTATCTTTTCTAGAAAAAAGTGGGGCGTAAAATTTGCTTCTTCAATTACTATACAAGCTCCCGTTTCAGCATAATTGTAAGCATTTTTTAACTGATGATTCTGAGCTGCTTCAGGAAGAGGAATTAAAACACTTGGCTTGCTAACTGCCGAAATTTCAAAAATGCTACCCGCCCCCGACCGGCTGATAACCAAATCGGCTGCTGCATAGGCTTGTTTTAATTCTTCTTCTTGTAAAAATGGATAAAGGTGATATCTTTTTTGAAGCTCGCTATCTATAATTAACCTTACCTCGGTTTCTATTTCTTTAAAATTATTATCGCCCACCTGATGAATTAATTCAAAGTTTGTTAATAGTTCGGGCAATACCGCCAATATTAAATCATTAATTCTTTGGGATCCTTGAGAACCTCCCAAAATTAAAATTACCGGTTTTTCTCCTGTCAGTTTCAACAATTCTTTAGCTTTTTCCTTCTCTCCGCCTAAAATTTCTGTTCTTATGGGGTTTCCAACCGAGATAATCTTGTCTCGAGGAAAATACTCTGCTTTTTCAGTTGGAAAAGAAACGAAAATCTCTAGCGAAAGCTTACTCATCAATTTATTTGCTAAACCAGGAACAATATCTGATTCATGTAAAAAAATCGGAATTAATAATAACCACCCTCCAAAAACCGGTGCAACTGAACCATAACCACCTTTGGAAAAAATTATGTCGGGAGAAATTATAAAAAGATAAAAAAGAGCTTGAATAAACCCCATAGGAATTCTAAATAAAACATCAAAAATGTTCTGCAAAAAAGATAAAAAACCAAAGTGTCTTCTGATTTTTCCGGCTAAAATTGTTTTTACTATAATTCCTTCTTGAGAAAGTAAAATGTTTCCAAATTTGTCTTTCGGTCCGAGGTAAAAAAACTGAAGGGATGGTTCTTTGCTATAAATTTTTTTTATTTCTCGACAAACAGCAATTATTGGAAAAATGTGGCCGGCAGTGCCTCCGCCGGTAAAAAGTATTTTCATTGTTTTTAAAAAATCCGTTTTTGTCTTTTTTTGTCGTTAGTTTCCGGCAAGTTTTACGTTTCTTGTTTGAATATATTAAACAATATCCCCACTGCTGTTAATTCAACTATTAAGTGTGAGCCGCCGTAACCGATAAAAGGCAAAGGAACTCCTGTTAAAGGCAAAATCCCTATCATTGCTCCTATATTAACAAATGCCTGTAAAGTTATCCAGAGACTTATTCCTACAACCGCCAGCTTTGAGAATTTATCAGTTATCACCCTTGATGTTTTAAATACGCGCCATAAAAATATCAAAAAAAGAAAAATTAAAATTAAAGAGCCGACAAAACCTGTTTCTTCTGAAAGGACGGCAAAGATTGAATCTGAAAATGCTTGAGGTAAAAAACCAAATTTTTGGCGAGAGTATCCTAACCCTAATCCCAAAATTCCTCCCGAACCCACAGCAACAAGAGATTGTTTTAGTTGATAACCCATTCCTAACGGATCGGTTTCCGGTCTCAAAAAAACCGTCCATCTTTCCATACGATAGGGCGCAAGCTTAATTAAAGAAAAAACTCCGCCAATCCCTGTTAAAAGTATTAAAATAGTATGCCACAAAGGAGTACCGGATAAAAAATACATTAATGTTCCCACAGTAGCGATTATTACCAGGATACTAAGATGGGGCTGGAAAATTAACAACAAAGTTATTGTGCCAATTATTATTAAAAAAGCAATTAAAGTATTGGTAAATTCTCTTCTTTTTGCGATTGTTTTTATTTTTTCCGTTCTGCTAGCTAACCAACTGGCTAAATAAAGTATGAATGTTAATTTCAAAAATTCAGACGGTTGAAAAGTTATTTTTCCCAAAGACAACCACCTGGTAGCGCCGCCAAAAGTAACGCCAAGCCCCGGTAAGAAAACTATACCTAATAAAATTAAGTTAACCAAAAGCAATAAGGGAACCCATTTTTTTATTAAATTTAAGGGGATAATAATGGCTAAGAAAGCTAATAAAAAACCAGGGATTAATCCAAAAATAATTTGATGTTTTAAAAAATAATAAGGATTGCCAAATTTTTCCTGAGAAATAGGAGCTGAGGCGCTAATTAAAATCAAAAGCCCAAAAAATAATAAAGTAGCTACCGTTAAAATTAAAATGTAATCGGGTCGACTAAACGTTTTTTTCATATGCAAACTTTTTAACGTATTTTTTAAACAAATTGCCTCTTTCTTTGTAATTTCTAAAAATACCAAAACTGGCAGAAGCGCAAGAAAGAAGACAGCTCTTGCCTTCTTTGGTGTGCTGATAGGCAAGTTTTACTGCGTCCTTCATATTATCAACAAAGAAATATTGAAATAACCTTTTTTTGCCGTTGTTTTTAAAAATTTCCTCTTGAATTTTCTTTCCATTTGTTGGAAAGAGAATTAAATTTTTAATTTTACTTTTAAGAATTTGTTTTGCTAAATTTCTAAAACAAATATTACTTTCGTGGCCACCTAAAATAAGTGTCTGAACATTTTTTCCTAAAGATAACAAAGCGTTAATAGTGGCTTCTGGCACCGTGGCTGCCGAATCATCGTAAAATTTAATCATCTTATAAGTTCCAACCAACTCAAGTCTATGCGGTAGGGTTTTGAATTTCTTAATAGCTTTGAAAATATTTTCTTTGGAAACTCTAAAAATTTTTGCCACCATAATTGCAGCAGCCACATTAAGAAGATTAAATTTCCCCCTCAAAAGTTTTTCATTCTTTATTTTGTTTTTAAAACCGTATTTAACAGGAAGAGGAATTTTTTTAGCTTGGGACTTTTCAGCAATTTCTTTAACAATTTTGTCTTTGGAATTATAAATCAAAAAATCATCCTTTGTCTGAAATCTGCTGATATTGGCCTTTGCTTTAATGTATTCGTTAAAATTTCTAAAATAATCTAAATGGGCCGGAGAGATGTTCAAAAAAACAGCAATATGGGGGCTTTTCCGCAAATTATAAAGCTGATGACTGGATAATTCATAAACATAAATCTTTTGAGGATTGGCTGAAAATAAAAAATTTAAAACCGGTTTTCCAATATTACCAATCAAGTGAACTTTAAAACCGCCTTTTTTTAAAATCGTATAAATAAGAGAAGCGGTTGTGCCCTTGCCTTTGGTACCGGTAACCCCTACAATTTTTCCGGGACAATTTTCAAAAAATATCTCCGTTTGGGAAGTCACCTTCTGTTTTTTAATAATAAAAGGAGTAATGATCCTGGGTGGAATCCCCGGCGACTTAATTATCACATCATAACTTTTGAGCGCCTTAAGATAATTTTTTCCCAAATGCCATCTAATTTTTTTATCTTTTATAATTAGATTTTTGATTTTTGATTTTATAATTAGATTTTTGATTTTTTTTATGTCTGCTATCCCTAAAACCTTGTTTGGAAACAACTTCCTCAAAAACAAAAAAGTATCCACTCCCTCTCTGCCAAAACCCAAAATCAAAACCTTCTTATTTTTTAGTTCTTCTAACATTCTATTTTCAAAATAGCATAAATTTAAGTTTTTTGAAAGAAAAAATCCTTGATTCAATCACTTTAATTGTCGCATTATTTTCTTGTGAAGGTAAAAAACAGCTTTTGTATATTAAAATTAAAGGAACAACTTTTCTTAAATTATAAATACTTTTTGTGGTAGTAAATAGTTGGATATCCTCTTTTACTCACCCCAGGGTCAGAAACATATTAGCTATAAATTGGCATAAACCAAGATGGTACCGAAAATCTTTTTGATTTTTGATAGTAGCAACGATAAGAGTTTTACCTGCTGGATAATTTTATTACACATCCTTATTTTAATTTTGTCAAGAGATAAGACACCGCCCCTTCTTTTTTGGCTTTTTGCAAAGAAAGTAAAAAAGCCTTTTTATTTTCTTCAAAAGTACCAACACACTCAAAGGGCTTGGGGGTATTCTGCCCCAATAAACCCTTCATTATAGGAAATAAATTTTTATTTTCAAAGATATCTTTGCCAAAAATTTTTAAAAGTTTTTTCTTTTCTAAAAAAGGATAAAAAAGTGCGTAAACAAAAAGGCATTTGGCACAATTGCCACACCATCTTTTTTTTATCTTTATTGCTTTGTTACAACTAGAAAAAACTTCAAAATATCTCGGGTATTTTAAGAACATTTTTGCGATTTCTAACTCCGTATAAGGTCTTAATATGTTTAAATAATTAATCTGTAGGGTTAAGTATTTACGGATATATTTTTTAAATTTTTTTTCAAATTCCGAACTTTTTGACCACTGATGATTAATTATTTTTCCTAAATACTTTAAATTTCCCTCATTAGCGCTTTTTTCATTAGAGAAAACAATTTTTTTATAACTAAATAATACAGCACATAAAACTGATAAAAACGATAAAACAGCAGTAATGGGTATGTGACCGTTAAGATATCCTTTTTTGTTTAATTTTAATAAAGTTGAATCGATTTTTCGCCTGACAATAACTGAATTTTTAACTCTGCTCACATTTACTACCTTTTTTGCCGCTGTAGTTGGATTTACCAAAAAGCAACCGATTTTCTTCTTTTTCTTTTTTAATTTCTCTAAAGTAACAATAGAATCTTTTCCTCCTCCAATTGGTACCAAAATTCTATTTTGAGATAACGATAATTTTTTTACAATTACAACTTTTTTGAAATTTTTTCTTTCGCTAACTATATTCAAAAAGTTTGGTTGGCGGAAATTAATTTTGTTTTCATAAAAAAACTGACCCATTCCGTCAATAAATAAATTTTTCCACCAAGCAATCTGCTTTTTGTTTAAATAACCTGCCTTAATTACAATTTCGGGCGAACAAGTTATTTTCCAGTAGCTGGGAATTTCTATTAAACCCAGATGAAATATTAAATTATCCAACATTTTTTTATCCACTATTTTTATTTGATTTTTTTTGATATTTTCAATAACTATTTTGTGTTGAAAATTAATGTTTGGTTTAATTTTAAAAACAAAAAAAATTTCTAGGTTCTCACCATAAATTTTATAGAAATATTTTTCGTAAATAAATTTTGGATATTTTTTTCTTAAAAATTCTGCCTTTAACACAATTAACACAAATAAAATAAATTAAACAATTATCAACAGTATATTTTTGTGGTTATTGAAAAAATTAAATTAACCTAACAGACGAATAGCTGTCCCTAAAATAGCCAAAACAACAGAAATTATCCAAAATCTCATTGTTATTTGATGGGATGACCAACCTTTTGCTTCAAGATGATGGTGGATTGGGGTACAATACCAAATTTTTTTATGACGAAATTTTTTAGATAATAACTGTAAAATTATTGAGCCAACCTCAATAACTAAAAGTCCGGCAATGATAGGTAGTACTACAACCGAATTAGTTAAAAAGGCAACCACAGCCATAGTTGAGGTTAATCCAAGAATTCCTGTTTCTCCCATATAAAATCTAGCCGGAGGAATATTAAACCACAAAAAAGCAAATAGTGTTCCTAAAATTACGGCGCAAAAGGTGGCTAATTCTATTTTCCCTTGAGAAAAAGCAATAATAGTAAAAGCCCCGAAAATTGAAGCAAAAACCCCGCCCGAAAGTCCGTCTAACCCATCAATTACGCCGCCAGCCCAACAAGCAACCATAATTAAGATAAAAAGAGGTATTATCCAAACACCAAGAGTTAAATCAACGCCGTAGGGAAAATTAAAAAGCAGAGGAACGTGAATCGACTCCCAGTCCAACTTGTAATAAAACCAAAGGCCGCCAACTAAACCAATTAAGGCAACAATGAATAATCTTGTTTTAAAGGTTAAACCACCAGCAATATATTTCCCTCTGCCAAAAACCGTTAAAATATCATCTAATAGTCCGATAATTGAAGCCACAATTAAGGTAAAAAAAGGTAGCCAGGTTTCACTTCTAGATAAAAAATTAAATTTTTTTAACCACCAAGGGTATTGAGAGTAGGATAAGCCAAAAAATAAAAAGATTATAATTAAAACTGAAATCCAAATGACTAATCCCCCGCCCCGCGGCACGGCTATTTCTCTTTTTTTATGAAGAAAATGAAAAACTTCAGCTGTTTCACCAGTAATGGTTTTATTTCTCGCTTCTTTTTTCCAAAATTTAATTTTATTTAAAAATTTAATTAAAAAGGGGGCAAAAATAAAAGCCAAAAGGGCCGCCAAAGCTGAAAGCAAAAGTACCTTTATGACATTAAATGTGAAAAGAGTTATAATTTGATGCGTCATGATGCTTTTATCAACTTACCATTTATAAGCGTAATTTAACCAATTAATTAACTTTTTCATTTCTCCAAATCGGTCCTGAGAACCTAAAATTATATTTATTACCAATCCCCTGTTTTGAGGAGATTTTATTATTAAAAGAAAGCAGCCCTGGGCTTGATTAGTCCAACCAGTTTTTCCACCAATAATACCGGGAATTTCTGATAAAAGTTCATTTGTATTTTCAAACCTTTCTTGTAAAATTCCATCCCAAGAGTAAAGCTCAAATTGAGGAGTAATTGAAATTTTCCAAACTTCAGGCTTCGTCTTTAGTAAATAAATACTCAATTTTTTTAAATCTTCAGCGGTGGAATAATTTATTGTTCCGTTAGAATCAACGGCATCGAGTCCGGTAGGATTAACAAAATAAGTATTCTTCATGCCTATCTTTCTTTCAGCTTCAAAATTCATTAATTCGGTAAAGACTGCTTGACCTAATTCTTCAGCTAAAACAAAGGCGGCACTATTGTTTGACTCTATTAGCATAGGATAAAGGAGGTCTTTCATATAAAAACTTTCCCCAACTTTTAACTTCCCCTTCCCTAAACCTGTTAACTCTGCCGCCTCTTGATTTATAGAAACAATTTTTTGCAGGTCATAATATTCTAACACAACATTGGCGGTCATTAATTTAGTTAAAGAAGCAATGGGTAAGGGCTTGGTGCTCTCTTTTTTAAAAAGGATTTTCTCATCGCCAGAATTATCAACCAGGACCGAAATTGCTGATTTGGCTTCAATTTCTAAATCTTCAACTTGTCTATTTCTAATTGGCTTTAATTTTGCCAACTTTTCTTCTTGAATCATTTGGGACATTAATAATTTGGAATTATCAGCCATTTCTTCCCAAAATAAAAAATTTTCCAGCTTCTCCTGAAAAATATTTATCCCCCACCAAAACGGCAAACTTAAAATAAAAATAATAAAAAAATATTTTAAATTTTTTTTGGAAATAACTTCCATTTTAATTTTTATTAGCGCGATATAATAACACATTTCTGACGATCGTCAAAAATGTGTAATATTATTGGGGGGATTCTCAATTTTAATATGGAGTTCCTTAAGTTGCTCTTTTGTTACTAGAGCCGGAGCTTGCATCATTAAATCTCGGTTGTCACCTGTTTTGGGGAAAGCAATAACTTCTCTAATATTAGGCTCGTTTAGAACAATGGCTAAAAATCTATCAATTCCCTGCGCAATACCACCGTGAGGAGGAACACCATATTCAAAAGCCTCTAATAAATGACCGAACTTTTTTTTGATTTCTGTTTTTTTGTGGCCCATTACTTCAAAAACTGCTTCCAAAATTTCTGGTTTAAAAGTTCTTAAACTTCCTCCTCCGATTTCATAGCCGTTTAAAACAGAATCATACTGGTGGGCTAAAATTTTACCAGGATTATTTTTAATTTGTTTAATATCTTCTATTTGCGGTCTCGTAAAGGGGTGGTGTACTGCATCCCATCTTTTTTCTTCTTTTTTCCACTCAAACATAGGAAAATCTACCACAAAAGCAAATGCCAACTCATTAGGGTCTTTTTTATTTGTTCTTAAATCAGGCTTGTCGCTTTTGTATTTTTCTATTACATCTTGATATTTAAAGCGCGGAAAAGGAATTTCTTTAATTCTTTTTTCTGGAAAAATTTTTCTGACAATCTCAATATATAATCTCTCCATCAGTCCAAGAATTTCATCTTGGGTCACAAAAGACATTTCAATATCCAATTGTGTAAACTCTGCTTGTCTATCAGCCCGAGGATCTTCATCCCTTAAACAGCGGGCAATCTGAAAGTATTTTTCAATACCAGCCACCATTAAAAGCTGCTTGTATTGTTGGGGCGACTGAGGTAGGGCGTAAAATTTTCCTGCTTGCAGTCTTGAAGGCACCAAAAAATCTCTTGCCCCTTCGGGGGTCGCTTTGGTTAAAATAGGTGTTTCTATTTCAATAAATCCTTCCTTTATTAAGAATTCTCTCATAAAGTAAATAACCTTTTGCCTAAATTCAAGATTCCTTAGTAATCGTGGCCTTCTCAGATCAAGATAACGATATTTAAGCCTATGTTCTTCTTTTATTTCATAACCTGAAGTGTCAATGGAAAAAGGTAAGGTTTTCGCCCGAGAAAGAATTTTTATTGCCATGGGTTGAAGTTCTATTTTGCCTGTTTCAATTTTTTGATTTACCATTATTTCCGGCCTTTCTTTTACAATTCCCTCAACTTCAATTACCCATTCCGGTCTTAATTTCTTGACAATTTCGTAAAATTGTTTATTCTCTGGAGTAAAAACTATTTGTAAAATACCGCTTCTATCTCGCAAGTCAACAAAAATAATCTTGCCATGCGACCTCATTGTTTTGACCCACCCACAAACTCTTATTCTCTTGCCGAGATATTTTATTGTTGCAATATTTGAAACTCTTTTCATTATCATTAATTTTATCTTTTTTTAAAAAAATAGCAAGTTTTTTGTATTAAATAGCTCATTTTTCGCAATCCCGGCTTTCCAATCGTTTTATTCACGCTAGAACCTTGGTCACTACCCAGCTACTTTTTTCCTTTAATCTAACTTTTGAGTTTTTATGAAACGCCCGCCAAGCTTTTTAATATTTTCCCCTTTCGGCATTTAGGACAGGTAGCCCCCTTTAATTTTGAAATTTCAAGTAATTTTGGTCTCTCGCATTTACAATTTTTTTCTCGCTGTAAGCATTCTAAACAAATTCTGTTGGGTTTAAATATAATACGGCCCTCCTTAAATAGTTCGTCTAAATTTTTCCCGGTTAATTTTTTGGCACGACTATTTTCAATCGGATGTGGTAAAATTTCCTCTCGTCCGTCTAATTTTAAGCACATAAACGGTAAGCCATGACTTTTAATTAGAAAATGGCAACCAGCATTGCAATAATATTTATATATTATTGGCATAAAACTTAAAATCAATTGATAATTTAACTTGTAATAATTCCGAGTAAAAATTCCAACCCCTCTTTTTTGTTTTTAACCTTTCTGAAATAAATTGTAAACAATATAACCATTTAATTTAATAATACATCCTTTTTA
>FWPU01004143.1_pt1 | contig 34460 bp, 32 predicted proteins | sample 2228361 | NCBI WGS metagenome assembly FWPU01 (sample SAMEA103939777, study PRJEB20133) | metagenome
TATCCTGAGCAAGGTCGAAAGACTCACCCTTCGTCTCCGCTCAGGGTGAAGAGATCTTACTGTGAATATCCCTTGTATTTCATGGTGAGCGCTTCGGCAAGCTCAGCATAAACTCAGTCGAACCATCATGGTGAGCCCTTCGATAAACTGGGTAAACTCGGTCGAATCATGGATCATTCTAACCCTAATCTCTTTTTTCCAGGGGATTGCTTCGTCGTTTCACTCCTCGCAATGACAGGACACTGGTTGTCATTGCGAGCGTCGTGGTTCCCAGAATTCCCTCCCTCTTCTCCACTACCTCAGATCCCCGCGTAGCAATCTCTTATCTTGGACAGATATGAATCTGTCACTTAAATTTATTTGTCACATGGATAAGGCTGTTTATAGAAAGCTCTGGTCGAGTTACGAAGAAAAGCGGGGGATGATCGAGACTCGGCTGGGTGAATTCAGCAGTATATTGGAGAAGGGTGACGACTTAAAAATTTTTGAGGAGCTAGTTTTTTGTATCTTTACGGCGGGAGCAAGCGCCAAGATGGGACTTAGATCAGTAGAAGCGGTAAGAGATATTCTTACGCGTGCAAACAGCAGACAGCTGTCCAGAAGGCTTCTGCACGTGCACCGGTTCCCAAATTCTAGGTCGAGGTACGTTGTACAAACGAGGGAGTATCTCAAGAGAGAATTCGATTTCAAATTGAAGGACTTGATACTTTCTTTTGAAGAACCGTTGGAGAGGAGGGATTTCTTTGCCTCTAAAGACATAATGGGTTTGGGCTACAAGGAATCGAGTCATTTTCTCAGAAACATTGGCTTTAGGGGATATGCCATATTGGATAAACACATATTGCGTTCACTCCACGAATTTGGGGTTATAGATAACCCTAAGCCCCCAACAACCAGGAATCAGTACCTGGACGTAGAGATTAGATTCAAGAGGTTTGCGGCTAAGCTGGGAATTGATTTTGATGAGATAGACCTCCTTCTCTGGAGTGAAAAAACCGGGGAGATACTGAAATAGCTATATGCTTATACTACTAGCGTTTCTGGTCTTGGCGGAACGGTTTTATCATCAGTAACGCCAACCCCACCTGTTAAGGCAATTAGCTGAAGAAATAACCGGATAATAAGTCAAAAGGATGTGGGGAAAGCCGTTAGTTCGATTTGTTTGGACAATTCCCTGTGCTAAAATCATTCGAAATGAAGAACGGGGATTACGAAAGGCTGAGGTCAAGTTATTTAAAGAGAAAAGACCTAATCAGTGCACGGCTCAGGGAGTTTAAAGAGGTTTTTGAAAAAGGCGACGATAACAGAATATTCGAGGAACTTGCATTTTGTTTGTTGACTTCGGCGGTTGGCCCAAGGATGGGTCAGAAATCGATAGATGCGATAAGGGATGTTTTGATTCAGGGTAACGAAGAAGATATATATGAAAAACTACTTAACGTACACAAGTATCCGGAAAAGGCTAGCTTCGTAGTGCTGGCTCGAGATTATTTAAAGAAAGAATTCGATTTCAAGCTAAAGGACCTGATACTTTCCATTGAAGATCCATTAGAGAGAAGGGATTTCTTCGCCTTGAACAAAAATATTAAGGGTATAGGCTTGGTTCAGGCAAGCCATTTCCTTAGAAATATCGGTTTTACTGGATACGCCATTCTGGATAAGAACATAGTGCTATCTCTTTACCAATTTGGGGTGATAGATAGTCCAAAGCCGCCAACGACCAGGAGGAAATATCTGGAGATAGAGGGTAAGCTAAAAGAGTTCGCCAAAGAATTAGAAATTGGAGTTGACGAGCTCGACCTCCTTCTCTGGAGCGAGAAGACCGGACATATACCTAGGTGATGGAGGATAACTCTAAAAATACCTCTGCATATCTCATCTTGGTAACGCCGCTAGTATTATTGAATACGGCTCTATATCTATTCAATCCAAGGATGCCTTCTGTGTAGTCTTTATACTCAAGCTGGCTTTTATGGGCATTGATGGCGGCCTTTTTCTTGTCGATATAATCGGAAATGTCTTCGACCCGGTCATACCTCTCAAATGGGGTCCAGACCTCATAGCACCAGATTTTTTTCGGAATGAGGGATTCTTTCTTATCCATTTTATGCAGTAAGTCCAGGAGGAGTTTTGATACGGTTTGATGGGTGGGGTGTTTGTCTATTGTTGGGTGTGTGGCGAATATTTCGGCTGGTTTGAAATGGCTAATAACCTCCTCTAGCTTTTCTCTCATCCCTTTTAGATTGCCAGTGCTTTTTAAGTGAGGAAAGTTACAAAAAAATAACTCGTTTATTCCAAGGATAAGTGCCGCCTCCCTTGCTTCCATTCTTCTTATCGTTGCCACTTCATCTTGGCTTAGGCCGGAGACACTGGTACTCCTCCGGCCATCTGTGGCTACGCAGGAGATTATGTTAAATCCACGGGCGATTAACTTGCATACGGTACCACCCATTCCGATTTCCATATCGTCGGGATGGGGTGAAACTACCAGGATGTTTTTGTTACTCATCTACAGGCGTTCTCCTTGACAACGTTACTCCGATTAATCACCATTAAATTTAACATAATGAAGAGGTAAGAGAATGGAATACGAATCCGTGATTGGGCTAGAGGTGCATGCCCAGCTCTTGACCGAGACTAAAATATTTTGCTCTTGCTCCACAAGATTTGGGGCAAGACCAAACTCCCAGGTCTGTCCTATCTGTCTGGGGATGCCCGGAGTTCTGCCGGTATTGAACAGGAAAGCGCTCGAATATGCAATTCGCGCTGCCCTGGCTACAAACTGTGAAATATCACCTAAATCCAGATTTGCCAGAAAGAATTATTTTTATCCCGACCTTCCCAAAGGGTATCAAATATCCCAATATGAGGAGCCACTTTCGACTAACGGTTGGCTGGAGATCGAATCAAACGGCTTAAAGAAAAAAGTGAGGATAAGGAGAATACATCTGGAGGAGGATGCTGGAAAGCTCATTCATGAAAACTCAAGAGACAGGAGCCTTGTGGACTTGAATCGAGCGGGTGTACCTCTAATCGAGATTGTAAGCGAGCCGGACATTTCCAGCTCCGAAGAGGCGGTTTCATATCTCAAGAAACTCCGCTCCATCCTCATCTATATCGGGGTTTGCGATGGCAATATGGAGGAGGGCAGCCTCCGGTGCGACGCCAATGTGTCCGTTCGCCCTAAAGGGACTAAGGAATTGGGCACCAAGACCGAGATTAAGAACGTCAATTCCTTCAAATTTGTCCAGAAGGCACTGGATTACGAGCTGAGAAGGCAGATCTCTTTACTGGAGAGCGGAGAGAAGGTGAACCAGGAAACCAGGCTCTTCGATTCCGCACGCGGCGTCACGTTTTCCATGCGCTCAAAGGAAGAGGCCCATGACTATAGGTATTTCCCCGACCCGGACCTGCTTCCAGTCCAGGTGGATGGTAAATTAACCGAGGAAATTAGAAATTCCCTTCCCGAGCTTCCCGATGCACGGCTTCGAAGATTCATAGATGAATATAATATCCCTCTTTATGATGCCGGCGTTCTCACCGCATCAAAAGAGGTTGCCGATTATTTCGAGGAATGTTTGAAGTATTACAATAAACCAAAGACCGTGAGCAACTGGGTAATGACTGAGGTGCTGAGGGAGCTAAAGGGTGAGGAAGAGGGAATAAAGGCCTTTCCGGTCTCGCCGGATAAACTTGCCGAACTGCTTAAGTCGATAGACGATGGAACGGTGAGCGGAAAGATGGCAAAGGACGTTTTCGCCGAGATGGTCTTGACCAAAAAGAGGGCGGGGGAGATTATTGCGAAGAAGGGGGTCAAGCAGCTTAGCGACCATTCGGAGATCGAGAAGCTAGTCCATGAAGTTATCGAGAAGAATCCGGAAGAGGTATCCAGATACCGGGCAGGGCAGGAGAAGCTGTTGGGCTTCTTTGTCGGAGAAATTATGAAGGCTACCGGGGGCAAGGCTAATCCCAAGCTGGTCAACGATGTGCTGAGGAAGAAGCTATCGCAGTCGGAGTGAAATTTAACCGGGTCCAATTTTAAAGTTATTTATTCCTTGTTCTCGTGACATAAGCGCCGTAAGGAGAGCAAATAGTAGGAATAATCATTTACTTTTTGGATAACTTCTTGCCCATCCGAGGTTTATGCGGCTATTCTTTGTTTCCGGCAGGTGGTAATCTCTTCGTATAATTTCCTGATATCATTCATAATTTTGTCTCTAGCCCAGTTGATTTTCTGGTTCGAAGGGCATCTTTGATTTCCAAAGAAAAGTGGCTCGCCAAACTTAAGCCGTACTTTTGCCGGTTTTATAATCCTGCTCTTTCTGGGAAATGCTTCAAAGGTTCCGCTAATTGCCACCGGGATTACCGGATATCCGGTTGTAATTGCGATTAGTGCGACACCCGATTTCCCCTCTCCTATGCTTCCATCCCTGGACCTCTGACCCTCTGGGAATATGCCAACAAGCCTGCCCTGGTGGAGCAGCTTTATTGTCTTGAGCAGTGCTATACGGTCGTTCTCATTTCTCCTTATAGGTATGCAGTTTACGGTATCACACATCATTCTAAAAAGTCGATTTGAATAATAGATATCCGCTGCCGCCAGAAATACCACCGGTCTTCGCCTGGTATAAGCAGAGGCAGCGTTTATAAGCGGACCGTCGAGGTGGGAGGAGTGATTGGCGGCGATGATCGCCGGGCCGGTTTCCGGAATATAGTGCGCATCTATATATTCTGCACCAAGGTAACTCTTAAGGATAATATTGGTGAAGACGCCCAGCCAATATCTTCCTTGAGTGGGCCTAACCTCTCCATACGGATAGGTTCCCGGTCTCAAAATTTCGTTGCTTACATTAATTAACGTATCAGCAACTAAAGCCAGTCTGTTCATTCCTTGCTTTTATAGTATATGTTAGGTAATCGATTTCAACTATCCGGTAAGAGATCTTTCGGAGGGATATTAATGGCAAAAGGGGCCGGAATCAAGCCCTTCTGGTTTTTAGACGGGGTATTATGCTTTACTCAGTTGATATAATAATTTCTTAAGGTATTCAGACCCGGAAGTCTCGATGCGATTTCTTATGCCCATCCAATCTCGGTCTGGGAATTCAAGAAAGGCCTCCACTACATACGGGTCAAACTGTGAGCCGGATGCCTCGGCTATCTTCATTATCGCCTTATTGAAAGGAATCGCCTGTCGATATATACGGTTACTGGTCATGGCATCGAGGGCGTCTACCACTGAGAATATCCTTGCGCCAATCGGTATATTTTCTCCAGAAAGGCCATTTGGATATCCGTTTCCATCATATCGTTCATGATGATTAAGCACTATTTCCGCCGCTTCTTCGAGAAAATGAATTTTCTTGAGAAGTTTGTATCCAAATATCGGGTGTTTCTTCATTATCTCCCATTCTTCGTCGGTAAGCTCATCCGGCTTGAGGAGGATATTGTCGGGGACGCCGATCTTGCCGATATCGTGTAGAAGCGCTCCCTTTGCTATGTTGGACAAGTCTGAATCGGGTAGGCCCAGTCGTCTGGCCAGGGTGAGCGCATATTCGGTTACCCGGTACGAGTGATAACCGGTTTCGTGCTCCCTTAAATCTAGCGACAGCACCAGTGCTTCCAGGGTATCGGAGTATAGACTAACTAGCTCCTTAGTTTGCTCTATTACCTTTTTCTCTAAATTCTGTTGATAGTCTTTGTTCTCCTTTATTAATTTAGCTCTTTCAATGCCGCGCCTTATTACCGTCTCCACTTCCTGGACGTTAAATGGCTTAAATATATAATCATAAGCGCCCTCTTTGAGCGCCACCCTCACGTTTTCAATCTCCCTGGACGCTGAAACTATGATTATGGATATGTCGGGTGAGAGAGCCTTCAGTTTCTTGAGGGTCTCGATACCGTTTAACTTGGGCATTTGTACGTCTAAAAGCACTATGTCATAACTGCTTTCCCCATTAATCCTATCGAGGCATTCCAACCCGTTCTCGGCTATGTCGCATTTATATCCAAGTTCTTCTAAGGTTTCTCTGAACAAGTTCCTAATGGCCTCATCGTCGTCTACTATTAGTATATTTCCCTTCTCCTCCACTTTGCTTGCGGAAGTTCCTTCAAAGTTATAGAAAGGCTTTTCTGAGTAGTTGTAGCTCTTTAGCTTGTTCAATTTATTAGCCCCATCATAATACTAATTTCTTTTTATTTCAAGTAATAAATGTATTTTTGCTTGCGAGTTTATCAAAGTAACAAGTTCTGTGCCATCAATTTACAAAATGTTTACCATGCCTTACACACCTTAACACCTCTAGTCGCTGCCAATTTTTGACGTTTTAGGACAATTCGTGTCAACCCGAATTTGACAACAAATGTAGTGGAGTGTATTTTCTCACTCGATCGATGAAGAAGGCCATCTTGGTTTTAGAAGACGGGACGATTTTTGAGGGCAGAGGGTTTGGAGCGGAAGGGGAGGTTTTCGGCGAGGTAGTATTCAATACGTCTATTTCCGGCTATCAGGAAATACTCACCGACCCATCTTATAATGGCCAGATCGTGGTTATGACCTACCCGGAGATAGGGAATTACGGGGTAAACTCAGACGATGTAGAGTCAAGAAGGCCATTTCTCAGGGGTTTTATCGTGAAAGAATCCTGGGCTCTACCCAGTAACTGGCGCTCAGAAGAGGCTCTTTGGGAATATCTTGCCAGATACGGGATTATCGGGATGGAAGGAATCGATACACGGGAGTTGACAAAGAGGATTCGCACGCATGGAGCACAGAGGGGCGTAATATACACGGTCGATTCTGATCCTCAAAGCTTACTGAGCAAGGTACGTTCATCGCCGTCTATAGTGGGAATAGACCTGGTGACCGAGGTAAGTTGTGATACACCTTATAAATGGGAAATGGGAACCGACCCGTGGAGACCCATTTATAACCAGGAATCTAGTGACCAAAGGCGGTCGAGGGTAATTGCTTACGACTTTGGTATAAAGCGCAATATTCTGAGAAGGCTAATTGATATGGGGTGTGAAGTCTGGGTTGTTCCTTCTCGAACCCCTCCCCACGATGTGCTTTCCATGAACCCGGATGGGATAGTCTTATCAAACGGGCCCGGGGATCCCGCGGCAGTTTCCTACGCAATCGAAAGCGTGAGGACTCTTATAGGAAAGAAGCCGATTTTTGGAATCTGTTTAGGACATCAGATTATTGGCTGGGCACTTGGCGGTAGGACTTATAAATTGAAGTTTGGACATAGGGGTGCCAATCAGCCGGTGAAGAATCTCATAACAGGCAAGGTAGAGATCACATCTCAAAATCATGGATTTGCCGTCGACCCCGATTCTCTCGGTAATGATGTAGAAATAACCCACGTTAATCTCAACGATGACACCGTAGAGGGGTTGAGGCACAAGGAGTATCCGCTTTTTTCCGTCCAGTATCATCCAGAGGCCTCGCCGGGACCCCACGACTCCGCTTATCTTTTTCATGATTTTATTAGACTGATGAAAGAAGCCGGGTCTTAGTCGGGTTGTTGCCCAAATCCTGATATGTCATTTCGACCAACGGGAGAAATCTTTCTTTTCAGACTTTAGCATCTCCTTACAGTAACAAAACGACAGATATCTCACATTCGTTCGATATGACAAACATATTCACTGTTTGAGCAACAGCCCGTTAGTAACCTATCCCCTTTTATTTTCCGAGACAGGGAATGTAAGGAACGCAGATCTGCGTTCCTACGACCTAACTTAATGCCAAGGCTGATGGCTTGCTCTGAAAAAGGGTGGGGGTTAAAACGGAGACCCGGGTTATAGAATCTAAAAAGGGGACGAAACCCTTTTTTGGGTTACCAGTTATAAGTTGATGGTTTGCTGAACAGCATCAGCAAAACTATACGCTCTTACCATAGAAGTCTTCGATAAACTTTCTCAAGGACCTTTCTGCATTCTCTCTGTGGGTGCCAGCCCAGTAGATTCTCTGGCAGGAATTACAATGCTTGAATTCGTCCAGGGTTTTCCAAACGTAAGGGGGGACTTTTTCGGTGAGTAACTCCTTTTTAACCTCTTCGAGTATGGTATTACATCGAATACACCTGGTAAAAGCGCTTTCCAGTGTCCTTAGCTCAAAGACTTGAAGGAACTCGGTGATTTGCTCGTGCAAATGGTCGCTCCAGATTAAGAGACAGTCGTGTACATCTTTCCTCTTTGCTATAGACCTATCCCTGGTAAGTATTACCCGACCCTCCGTCAGGGCACGTCGTGTCAGCAAATCGTCATCAATATTTTTATCGTATTCAACGTCTATGCCGGCTAACCGGAGCCACTTGGCCAATTTACCCAGCATCGAGTCGGCGATGAAACGGGTCTCAGTAGCCTTTCTATTCATCTAACTTTTAGTTTCTGGCTGGATACAGAAGTAAAAACAACCAAGTTAATATATTAAATCAAACTTGTCCAAAATAAGAGGTTGCTTCGCGGGGATGTGAGGAGAGCCGGAATTCCTGGGGTGTCATTGCGAGGAATCCTTCGGCAGGCTCGGGATAAATTCCATGACGAAGCAATCTGTTGAGATTCCTCACGTTCGCTCGGAATGACACCCAAAGGAAAAGCCTGTTTATTGTAGGGGTGAACCTTGTGTTCACCGGTTAAAGAACCAGGACAAATACAGGATTTGCCCCTATACGATTGCGTGATCAAAAGCACGGTATCGTAGAGACGCATAGCCATGCATCTCTACATTAGCTATGTTATCCGGGGAATAGAAAGGTTATGCGAACTTAGGACAGAACTTGCATGGCAGACATAAAAAAGAGGGGAACCCGGTTTTAAAAGGCGTTCTTATCTATAAAGGCCTTATTTTACTAGTTTTAACCTCTGGTTTCTGATTATTTTGGACAGCAGTGACCGGAAGCTAGAATTTAAAAACTGAGGGTACCTTGGCATTGGTGACTTGAAGTTATTACTCATAATAAAGCGGCCTTTTCCGGTAAAACATCGGCCGCCAATTTTTCCGCCTTATCTATTCCATCAGTTGATGTTGAGATTAGCTTAAGCGCTTCTTCTCCAACCTCCAGGGACAAATCGTAACCCTTACTGTTCGTTTGCTCAAATCCTACGAGCGGTGTAATTACATTATCCAGGAATCTTCTGAAGGTTTCCATCGTCCTTCTCCTCACGTTTCCATATCCTTTTATCATCCCCCCGCTTTTGGCCACCAGGCACCCAATTTCATAGTCCCTCTCCATGAATTTTTCTACAGCCGTTTTGTATTTTCGGATTAAGGAGTGCTCCTTTTGGTAACGATAAGAGTAGGGCCTGATTGGTTTTAATTTTGTCAGGAGCCAAAGTCTTGAATAACCGGTAAAGGATGTAGTAACCGGCTTTTGCCCGAAGGTTATTTTCTTTCTGGTCGGCCAGAGCTTCTTGAAAAGACGGCTTTCGGTGAAGCGGATTATCGGGGAGACTATGATATTGGGTAGAAGGCCGTAGATTTCCTCGGCATCGGGTTTTAGGTAGTCCTCAACCCGAAATATTTGGTCTTCTCTTAATCTAAACTCCTCCTTTATTCGTTTAAACCTCTCCGGTCTAATTTTGAGTTCGGCTACGCGTATTCCGTCCTCGTAGCTCATCCATAGGGCCAGGTTTTTGGCAAAGTGCTCGGTGACCCTGAATCCGCCTTTCATTTTTTTATCTAATTGGTGAATACTGCCTAATTCATGAAGGTATTTTTCGGCATAGCCGAGGTTCTGGTAGTCAACCAGCCGGAAAAGCGCCTCAGCCAGAATTTCTCTCAGGCGGGGAGGATAATCCCTTTCTATTATGTCTATTAGTCGGAGGTATCCTTCTCCGATTTTGGGACCAAGTTTCCGGGCCCTTTCTTTCTTGTACCCCTCCCATCTTCCCTGAGAATCCGACTTTGGCAGTAAATAGTTTCCGGTCTTGACGTGGTCCCAGCCCAGCCGGAAAGCCCTTAGATTATTTTTAACGGCGACATCCGTTTGCTCTATCGATTTTAGAAAGGTAGCTTCTCCCATTGGTAACACATCAGAGGCGGCTAGTGCCCCTAGCAGGATCGCATTTATTCCCAGTTCATCTAGGCCGTTCTCCTTGGCCAACTCCAGTGCATTAAAGCCAATGAAAAGAGAAGAAAAATTGGTGGCCAGTTTTTTTAGATTCTCATCTGAGTAGATTCCGCTTCCAAGAGGCATTTTCTCTGAAGTAGAGTAAACCCGGTGTGTGCTGGAAACGATGACCGTTTTGTCAGAGCCATATCCCTGCTCCAGCACTCTTCCCAACTCTAAGAACTCTTGAGCGAGTATTATGTCAACCTCTCCCGGTACGGGGTATTGAGAAAAGATAACCGGCTTATGGCTTGAATCGGTTTTGGCTATGGCTTCGAGATAATAAACGGTCGAGCCACCGCGCTGAGAAAGGCCGGGAAGACTTATCCCTTGAACCTCGAACCCTTCCAGGAGAAAGGCCTGGACAAGCCACTCGGTGAGTACTCCACCCCCTTGCCCGCCGACGGCAGGGATTAGAATTTTAAGCAATTCGCTTTTTCCTTCCATATTCGATTATTGTATCCAAAAAGATATACCAATGCAGATTAGCGATTAATTACTCGGGGTTCGCATCTCGGGTTCAGGAATTAGTTTGACAATCCATTTCCGGTAATCAGATGAAGGAAAAATCGGTTTATCTTGGCTCCTATCCTGTCAAAAAGGGAAGGATTGTTTATTATCTTCACTTTATAAAATGAAGGACATAGCACGGCGGCATGGGCAATTTCTCCACACAAACCGCAACCGACGCAGGATTGTTCGATGTGAGCGATGGGGTCGTCTCTGAGAATAGTGGGGCTTTCTTTCAAAGTGAGAGAGGGACAGCCGTTATATCTCATACAAGAATGGTCTCCGGTGCATACCTCCGGGTCCACACCCAGCCTTGCCTGTACCACCCGTCTTCCCGACTCCAATTTTTTTTTCACTATTACTCTTTCTTTTCGCCCTTTTTCCAGTTGGCACTCCCCACGGGAGATTACTACCCTTAGCCCTTTGTCGATTGCATAGGCTTCGCGAAGCGCATCTATCGATTCCCCGAGGTCGTATGGATTAACTTTTTTAATCCACCTTACTCCCGCTCCTCTCAGCGCCTTTTCGATGTCCATCACCACCCCTTCCTGCCTCATGTTCTTTCCGGAAGCGGGGTTCTCGTGATGACCGGTCATGGATGTCCAGAAGTTCTCCAGTATTATCAGTATGGCGTTCTGGTTGTTGTAAACCGCATTTGAGATGCTGGTGGTAAGCCCGCTGTGCCAGAAAGTGCCGTCGCCCATGAATGAGATTACCCTCTGGTTGGCCATTCTGGACAGCGCTCCTGCCGATGCCAGCCCTATCCCCATTCCGGTAATCGAGTTGCTTAGGTCAAACGGCGGAAGCCCGCTCATAGAATAACAGCCGATATCGGATGCATAGTACGATTTTCCATAATCTTCTTCCAGGATTTTTATAGCTGTAAAGATCGGTCTTTCTGGGCAGCCGGTACAAAATATCGGATTTCTCTTTATGACTGGTTCCTTCAGAAGATTAGCTGCCTTTTCTTTGTGCTTTTCTATGTATTCGCTCTTCTCTCGTATCTTTTCTTTTTCATAACCGGGAGAGGTGTTTTTAAGGAGAAAACTGCCTATGCCTTTTATTATGCTATCCGGAGTGTATTCTCCGGCATGAGGAAGAACGTCTTTGCCAAAAATGTCCACATCAAACTTTGCTCTCTGGGCAATTGCCCTTATCGCTTCTTCGATTAGATTAGGCATTCCCTCTTCTACAATCAGGACAGCCTTTTTCCCTTGGAGAAAGTCTGCTATTTCTTCTGGAACAAGCGGATGCGTTACATTGAGGTTAAGAATGGGAATTCTGCTTTCACCGTGGATGTTGGCTTCACCCAGCATGTAAAGGCATCTCATCAGAGAGTTAAATATCATACCGTGGGTTATTATTCCTAAGCTGTTGTCATCTCCATTTATGGTTTCGTTTAGATTTCTTTCCAAGATAAATTTTCTTGCCGCGGGTATCCTTTCCTCAAACTTTTTTCTGGATTGTTCAAGCGTATATGGAGGAATAGGAATTTTTTGTATGTCAGTAATTAAATTCCTGAGGGGGTTGTTCATGCTTATTTTTGGCTCTACATTGTCTTTACAGGTTATCTTGCCCCTTATATGAGCAATTCTAGTAGACAGAAGAAACATAACCGGCATGTTCGCGTATTCAGAGAGCTCGAAGCCCGCTTCTACCATATTTGCCAGGTGTTCTAGGTCTCCTCTCGGGTCGATTACCGCCATAGTAGATTTGAGAGCGAAGGGGAACGCCCTCTCGGCGACTAATGTACTGTCACAGCCATAATCCTCTCCCACCACCACCATAGCTCCACCGGTTACTCCGGATGAGGAGATATGGGACAAAGCATCTGATGCGACATTGGTTCCTACTATCTTCCAATTAACTGCTCCACGGATCGGGTAGCTGATGGAAGCGGAGAGAAGTGCCGCCGCCGCCGCTTCGTTTCCGGAGCAATCGAAGTAGACTCCTTTATCTTTTAGTATGGAATCATAGGCATCGGATATAACATCGATCAATCCGGCAGTGGGCGAGCCGGGATAACCACCCAGGTAGCTGACACCCGATTGAAGAAAGGCCTTTAATATTACGAGAGGAGTATCACCGTATAGTATTTTCCCTTTACCGTAGTTTAACTGTTGCAGTATTTCTACTGAGTAACTACCACCCATAGATCCTCCGGAAAAATGACGGGTTAGAAACTAATCTACCAGAAAACGACCAGGGATACTAGATAAAGTTTGGTCGTAGTCTATCTCGGGAATTCCCTAATTTTTGGACGTTATTGTGACAGAGTGTAGAAATATTCTCTCAAGGATTCTACCTGTTCCTGATTAACCATGTAGGTAGGCCTTCTTTCCCTTACCAGTTCTAGCGCCTTATCCGGGTCTGTGCCGAGGTAATGGATTAAGTAACTGGCAATCATGAGGTTCGTCCTGCCCATGCCGGCATAGCAATGTACGGCGACGCCTTTTCCTTCCCGGATCTTTGAATCGACGAATTCTACAAATTGGTCGAAGTCTTGAAGCCGGGGGGCTTTGAAATCGTTTATAGGGATGTGCTTTACCTCAAATCCACTATATTCCCAGTAATCTTCTTCAAGATTTATTATCACCTCAATCTTATTTTTCTTGAGAAATTCCAAATCCTCCTCAAGCTTGTGGAATAAACCGGGTCTTTCCATTCCGGCAAGCCTCCCTTCTATGATCCACGAAAATCTCTCGGGCATGGGTATCAGCCTTTATGCCATTAACTTACCTGTTCAGTTATCTGGAAAGTAAATAAACCATGGCATCTAGGTAATTGTCTATAGTCCGTGTTTAAATAATAACCCTTAATTCAGTTTTTCGCTTGTTTTAGTGATGAAAATGACAGTGGAACCCGACTTGCATCATTTGTAAGTACTTTTTAGCAGGGCAACAAAGATGTCTGCCTGTCTAGTGGGTTCGGGAATTCTATAACCCCTGGTACAGGCTAGTGTAATCCTTACTGCGGTTCTCAAATCTATTTTATTGCCGATGGAAACGAAGACCGGCTTTGTGCCCTTTTTAGTTCTTAGCACGGCGCCGATGTTGCTCCCGTTACTCGATATCAACGGAGTCCATGCCCCCTGGGTCTCACCCGGTTCTTCATGCCTTCCATAGAGCTTTTCTTTGGCCACTCCGATGGTCGGTATATCCAATAGGATCCCGACATGGCTGGCAATCCCCAGTCCTCGCGGATGGGCTATGCCCTGGCCGTCGATCATGAGCAGGTCTGGTTTACTTCTTAGATTTTTAAAGGCCTCAATTATTGCCGGTCCTTCCCGGAAGGCCAGGAGTCCGGGGATATAGGGAAACTGTTCTTCTACCACCGCGGAAACACGCTCGACCTCTTCAAGTCCGGGATAAGAAAAGAGGATCATGCCACAAACCAATTTTTCCCCGCCGGGTAGAGGTGCTAGGTCCACACCGGCTATCGTTCTTATCTCTTTAAATGCGTTTTGTGTAACTACCTTTTTTTGAAGCTCCCTCTGTATGGCCTCGGCTTCTTGTCGGGAGGGAGGGGTTTCGTAATCCAGGTAATTTGGTATTTTCTTCTCAGTGGGGTCTGTAGATTTCATTTATGATTCTTTTGAACCTGGGTGCATAAATTATTTCAAAGGCCATTTCCTTACCGGGGAAAAGTCTCAGGGCAAAGTCCTTTACTTTCACAAAATGATCCAAAGCTTCTTCCCTGGTCATCTTTCCTTGAGAGATGAGAGACATAGTAAGGTCTACCATTAATCTGAGCATTCGTATCTTCTTGTTCTCTTCGGCTATTTCTTGGGGAGTCGGTTTTGAGTTTGTCATAGTTGGATAAGTATATATGGGACGGAAATAGTAGTCCAAATATAAAGCCATAATTCTAGCCTTGAAGACTGACCGCACTGCTTTTAGAGCGGGATCTGTGTTGACCCAATTTGCAAGCCTAGCCCTCTTTGGTAAACTTCAAAAACGTGACGATTCCGCAGTCGTTACTAGGAAAAGTTAAGAATGAGGATTTCCTTATTTACTTTATAAGGCAAGTTAATACCTAAGTAATGAATTGGCTTCAAAGAGAAATTAATTTATCCCCGAAACCGCGTGGGTTTCATCTCGTAACCAGCGAAATCACAAGGGAAATACCGGAAATTTCCGAGTTCACCGTGGGAATAGCCCACATCTTCATTTGCCATACCTCTGCTTCACTGACCATAAACGAGAATGCATCCCCGGATGTTCGTTTAGACTTTGAGAGTCATTTTAACAAAATGGTCCCGGAAAACGCGCCTTATTATGAGCACAGGCTTGAAGGACCCGATGATATGCCCGCACACATTAAGTCGTCACTATTGGGGAGCTCTATTACCGTGCCTGTCTTCGGAGGAAGGTTTAAAATGGGAACGTGGCAGGGAATCTATCTCTGCGAGCATCGTAATCAAGGCGGGTCGCGAAAACTGATTGTGACCATACACGGAGAGAGAAGAGCCAGGTGAGCTTTGGGTTTTCGTATCATCTATGGACACGGCTCGGGGTGAGCGGGTTAAAGAATCGTCCTTCGGAAACCCGGTTAATCAGCTATCCCCAATAATATTTGGCCGAGTCTTGATGATTGGATTAAGGCCATTTTGCATTTTCCTTGAACTAAGCGACTGTTTTGGATAGATTTAGAACCATGAAGTTTAAGATGGCTTTCGTCATGGACCCAATCCAGACGATTAATACAGACAAGGATACTACCTTTGTGCTTATGCTCGAGTCGCAGTTAAGAGGACATGAGGTTTGGTATACTGAACTTAAAGATTTGTTTGTACAAAATGGTAAGGCCTGGGCAAATGTTTCAGAAATTAGTTTAAAGAGGGCTCAGGACTATTACTCCTTTGGCAATACGGACACTCTTCCACTCGAAGGTTTCGATGTCGTATGGATGCGGAAAGACCCTCCATTCAACTTGGACTATATATATTCAACTTATATTCTCGGTTTAATAGACTCTACAAAAACCCTGGTTATAAACAATCCCAAGGGAATCCGGGAGTCGAATGAAAAGCTGTATACTTTGAACTTCCCTCAACTGATTCCCCCGACCATGGTAACCAAGGATATGGGCAGGCTTAAAAAATTTCTCGCGGAAATAGGCGGGGAAATGGTGGTGAAACCCCTGGATGGCTGCGGGGGAGAAGGGATTTTCTCCGTCAAAGAAGGCGATAGAAATGCCAACGTTATATTGGAAACGATAACTCAAGGTGGAAGCCGTTACGTCCTCGCTCAGAAGTTTATCGACAGGGTATCGGAGGGGGATAAAAGAATAATTCTCTTGAACGGAGAGCCGCTGGGCGCCGTGCTCAGGGTGGCCAAGCCCGGCGGAGAATTCAGGTGTAATTTCCATTCCGGGGGCAGCCCGGCTAAAACCGAGCTCGAGGATAGGGACTTATACATATGCCGGGAAATAGCGCCAAGGCTTCGGGCAGACGGGCTTTATTTCGTGGGGATAGATGTCATAGGCGGATATCTTACCGAGGTTAATACCACCAGTCCAACCGGAGTTCAGGAAATAAACCGGCTATCCGGAACCAGGATTGAGGCACAGGTTATAGACTTTGTCGAAGAGGTGCTCAGGGATTCAAGAATGAGGATCGGGTTTCAGGCTTGACCTTATTGTAAGTTGCTTGGGGATGGATAACGCTCGGGAATTCGGTTATCTTCTTTCATTAAATTTAATAAAGGGTTGGGACTATGAAAATTTCAAGAGAAACGGTGCGCCGTGTAGCCGAGCTTGCCAGGCTGGAGTTTAAAGAAGCGGAGCTTGAGAAATTTACCGAGCAGTTAGGGAACATACTGGAGCACATAGAGGAGCTAAACGAACTCGATACCTCTAATGTGGAGCCTACTTTTCATGTCCTCGATATCTCGACGCCGATCAGGGAGGATGTGGTAGAGCCATGGTTGAGCCCGGACGAGGCACTGGAGAACGCTCCCAATAGAGAGGATGATTTTTTCTCGGTGCCAAAGGTTATCGAGGATTGACGGTATTCTCTTAGTTTGATTCCTGATAATTACCGGGTTGAAGCAAGCAATCTCGGTCGAGATAGATAAAAGGAGACTTATATGGATTTACCATTTCATACGATCAGGGAAGTTTCAGAGTTGATTAGAAAAAAAGAGGTATCCCCGGTCGAGCTTGCCGAAGCGACCATAAAAAGAATCGAAGAGGTTGATACCCGGGTGAATTCCTATATAACCACACTTAAGGATGAAGCCATACGTTCAGCGAAGGAAGCAGAGGATCTCATTTCCTCGGGTAAATATAAAGGACCGCTCCATGGAGTTCCGATTGGACTCAAGGACATATTTTGCATGAAAGGAGTAAAAACAACGTGCGGCTCTAAAATTCTGGAGAACTTCATCTCTCCTTATGATGCCACGGTCACTCAGAAACTTAAAGAAGCAGGGGCGGTAATTCTAGGAAAAAACAACATGGATGAGTTTGCTATGGGCTCATCAACGGAAAACTCCTATTTCGGGCCTGCCAGAAATCCCTGGGACCTAGAGCGGGTTCCCGGTGGTTCAAGCGGCGGTTCTGCCGCAGCGGTTTCTTCCTCTCTTTGTTTTGCATCTATCGGAACCGATACCGGCGGTTCCATAAGACAGCCGGCGGCACTTTGCGGGATCGTCGGAATCAAGCCTACCTACGGAAGAGTTAGCCGGTTTGGGATGATCGCATTTGCCTCTTCTCTTGACCAGGCCGGCCCATTAACTAAGACCGTAGAAGATGCTGCTCTTATCCTAAACGTAATATCAGGCAACGATTCCAGAGATTCAACTTCAGTTGATGTTCCTGTTCCTGACTACTTGGAGCATATCAAGGGTGAAATCAGGGGAACCAAGATCGGTGTCCCTAGGGAGTATTTTATAGAGGGGATCAACACCGAGGTAGAGAAAGGGGTAAGAAAGGCAATTGCTCTCATCGAGGATTTGGGTGCGACGGTGGAGGAGATTTCTCTCCCTCATACCCGGTATGCCGTCTCCGCCTATTACATACTTGCTCCCTCTGAAGCCAGCTCAAACCTGGCCCGGTATGACGGGGTGAAGTACGGCTTTAGGGTCTCGGATGCGGGGTCTCTCATGGATATGTACGTCAAAACGAGGGCTCGAGGTTTTGGCAACGAGGTTAAAAGGAGGATAATGATCGGGACCTATGCCCTTTCTTCGGGATATTATGATGCGTATTATCTAAAAGCTCAGAGAGTGAGGACGCTGATCAAGAGGGACTTTGAGGAGGCTTTTAAGAAGGTAGATGTGATTGTAACCCCGACATCGCCTGAAGCCGCTTTCAAAATCGGCGAGAAAACGGATGACCCGCTTAAGATGTATCTTTCCGACATTTTCACAATACCGTGCAATCTGGCCGGTCTTCCCGGTATCTCCATTCCCTGTGGGTTTACTTCCGGCGGATTGCCAATAGGCCTTCAGATTCTGGGAAAACCCTTTGATGAGGAAACAATTCTCAGGGTGGCCCACAATTATGAGCTTCACACCGATTGGAAGGACAAACGGCCACCGATTTAAAAAGCAAATTCTAAATTTCAAATCACAAATCTCAAACAATTTTCAATTCTCGAATCCCGAAACATTTGATATTTTGTTTTTGGTGCTTAGAATTTGTTTGTAATTTGAGATTTGGTCCTTGAGAATTGTATTTTGGGAGGAAGCATGACAGAGAAAAAGAGGGTTTGCATGATTTGTGGAAAACCGTCGGAGGTTTCAATTTGCGATTCCTGTAAGGCCCAGATCCAGGGCGAGGCGATCGACAAGAAGCAAAAGATCGAGAGGGAGGTAAGAATCGGCCCGGAGATGGAAAAGGAGAAGAAGAAGAAAAAGGGGTAGGGGCAATCCTCATGGATCTTGATAATCTATGTCGGGAATAAGAATCTTTGGTCTGCTGAACAGAATGATGAGTCACTGCACATATGATTGTAGAGACGCATTGCAATGCGTCTCTACGTTACCTACAGAGTTAACCACTATGCTTTTCCCCATACCTTAAGCGCTTCCTTGTAAACCTTGCTTTTAGAAACCTTACATTTTTGTGAGATTTCTTTGACAGAATCCTTTAAGGTGAATCCTTTATCTTTGTAGGTTTTAAGCTGATTTTTTATCATGTCGGAAGAGGCTTCCTTTTCTTCATCGCTTCTACCCTCTACCACAATCGTAAATTCCCCTTTTAATTTATTCTTTTCCTCTAGTATCTTGACCACCTTACTGATACTTCCCTTCACCGTTTCCTCAAACATCTTGGTTAGCTCCCGGCTTACGGAGACCTGCCTGTCACCTAGGGTTTCGAAGATATTTTTTAGTGTTTCTAAGATTCTATTAGGAGATTCATAGAATATAAGTGTCTGAGTGTAGTCCCGAATGTTTTCGAGGAAGTCCCTCTTTTTTTTGCCGGATTTGGGAAGAAATCCGAAGAAGGCAAAGCTCGATGTAGGAAGTCCGGAGACGCTCAGCGCTGCTATTGCCGCTGAGGGGCCGGGCACTGGAATTATCTCGATGCCTTTTTCCGAGGCGAGCTTTACCAGCCTGTATCCGGGGTCCGAAACTCCCGGTGTTCCGGCGTCGGATACCAAAGCGATGGTTTTCCCGGATTCCAGAAGCGTTACCAGTTCCTCTGCTTTTTCTATCTCATTATGTTCATGATAGCTCGTTAGCGGCTTCAGGATTTGATGATGAAAAATGAGCTTTTTTGTAACCCTGGTATCCTCACAAGCAATAACGTCAACTTCCCTTAGAATTCTCAAAGCCCGGAGCGTGATATCCTCAAGGTTGCCTATGGGAGTTGAGACGATATAAAGTTTGCCTTTCATTTGTTGAAATGATTAGCCACGAATTAGTATAAATAGACACGAATCGAGATAAGAAGGATACAAGATACAAAACAATCATGCATCGTGCATCATGTATCTCGCATCGTTTTATTTTATGTTTATTCGCGACTTAGTGGTAGAGGTTTAAAAATATATCCATTTTAAAAGCTGGCGGAGGGCGAGGGATTCGAACCCCCAAGTCCTTTCGGACGCCGGTTTTCAAGACCGGTGCATTAGCCGTTCTGCCAGCCCTCCGTAACCAGGACTCTAGCATTTTACTCGAACAAGGGATTCCGGCTACATCCGGGTAAAGACAATTCTACACCAGCCCCTATGGGGCTTCAAGGAAAGCACCGTTTGGGCCAAGCTTAAAATCCAATATTTATTCTTTGTTTATGTGGGCAGCTTTACTTACTGTGTGTTACCCGGAGAGTCGGAGTTTAAACGTTTTGGCTGGAGGATAAAAAATAAAATCCACCCCCCCTTCTTTTATTCGATAAAAAAGCAAACAGCGATAAGTTTGCTTTTGAAGATTACTTGTGCTCTGTACTCGAATCTCAGTTGCTGTGGGGACGCTTCCTGGTAACTACGCTTCTGGTTAGCAGGATTTCATTCTCTTGGAGGTCCTCATCCATTTCTTCTGAAGTACCCTTCTCGAAGGATTTGTCGTAATCGACAAAAGTAAGATAATGATCCCATAATCTGGTATCAATATCGTTATTATCTATCATTTTACTTCACCCCCTCTCCGCTGATTCCCTGCTTCTATTATATCATTTGTCGATCACCAATTCCAACTAATTTTTACAATAAGAGGGCGAAAATAAAGATTGTGATGGTTCAATTGTCTAAGTGGTTTTAGAACTTGCTTTTTTCTTATTTTCTTATATTTTTATTGCCTTTATTAAAAATCTGAGGAGATAGAGATGGAAGAGGAAATAGTGCTATACTGCACCCGGTGCGGAAAGCTGTTCAATGTATCCCAGGTAGAGAACAAGAATCTGAGGCAGTCGATATGCGATAGTATCTGGGAAGTAACCGATTTTGCCAAGCACTTTAAGTGCTGGCATTGCTTACAAATAAGAGAACTTGACCCATATGAAAGGCCTGCTCTCGATTTGAGGTAGATAGCGATGTCTAAGTAAGGTTTCTAACTAAGGTTTTATTGAATGCTTAATACCAAAGTAGTAGAAATCCCTGAAGAATTAGCTTTTTTTCGTCCGAAAAATCAACCTTGACTTGGCGTCAGTAATTTGATTTCATTATGAATAATATCTAAGGATTCCTCATCCTCCACGACCCTTTCTCTCTGAGGGAAGATTGACAACCGTCGATCTTCCCTCTTTATATTTTTACAGGGTTGTTCTTACTAAATAAAGTTGTTAAATCTCTAAGAAAGAAACCAGATAAATTACATTCTGGGTTTTTCTTTTTCCGGGCTTGATTTAAGCGAGAACGAGCGGGATTTTTGTGATGATTGAAAGAGTACACGCATGAGATTTGCCGGGTATGGTAACTTGAAATGCGGGGTTTTTTATGTTATCTAAATTTAGTTTAACCGAATTTTAGTAAGAACTAGGAGGGATTGATGGCGGAAGAAACTCAAGTTAGTGAAGTTATAAGCATGAAACAACTGCTCGAAGCGGGCGTTCACTTTGGACATCAGGTAAGTCACTGGAATCCCAGAATGAAACCATACATATTCGGGAGCAGGAATGGAATCCATATAATAGACCTTCAACAGACTGTGGCCTTTTTTAAGAAGGCTTATAACTTCGCTAGGGACATTGTTGCCGACGGCGGGGAAGTTTTATTCGTGGGGACAAAAAAGCAAGCTCAAGGGATCATTGCCGAAGAAGCAATCAGATGCGGTATGCCCTTCGTCAATACCAGATGGTTGGGGGGCACACTCACCAATTTCAATACGATAAGAGGGAGGGTTGACTATCTCCTCGAACTGAAGAAATTGGAGGAGGAGGGGCAGATGGACCTTCTGCCGAAAAACGAGGCCAAGGGGCTAAAGAGGCAGATTCAAAAACTGGAGTATCTGTTGAATGGGATAGTCAATATGAGAAGATACCCGGAGGCAATGTTCATCGTCGATGCCAAAAAAGAATATATAGCCGTCAGGGAAGCCAGAAAGCTAGGGATTCCAATCATAGCGGTGATAGATACTAATTGCGACCCGTCCAATGCCGATTTCATAATACCCAGTAATGATGATGCTATAAGGGCGATTAAGTTATTTACTTCACGCATTGCTGACGCCTGTATAGAAGGGAAACATATATATGAACAGAGGGTGTTGGCCGGAGAGATAGCTAAGCCGGAGGCGGAACAGGCTCCATTGATCGTGGAGAGAAAGGTGTTCGTGTTCAAGGAATACGGGGAGGATGAGAAGGACAAGGAGTCAACATCGGTGGCAGTATCCGAAGGCCCATCAGAAGCTGACTACCAGGAGACTTTCGAGGAGGAATCTGAATAATGGCAGATGTAAAAGCACAAATGGTAAAGGAGATAAGGGATAGAACGGGCGCTCCATTTCTTGATTGTAAGAAAGCTCTTGAGGAAACGGGCGGTGATTACGAGAAGGCCGTGGAAATTCTGAGGATAAAGGGCCTTACCAAAGCGGCAAAAAAGGTGGGAAGAGAGACACCGGAAGGAATAATAGCCTCTTATATACACCCCGGAGGAAAAATCGGTGTAATGGTTGAGGTAAACTGTGAAACTGATTTTGTGGCAAGAAATGAGGAGTTCCAGGCATTCACAAAAGAGATTGCCATGCAAATCGCTGCAGCAAATCCCAGCTTTATCAAGAGGGAGGATGTACCCGAGTCAGTAATCCAAAAGGAAAAGGAAGTAATGAAAGCTCAGGTAATTGAATCGGGAAAGCCGGCAAACGTTGCGGATAAGATTGTTCAGGGGAAGATCGAGAAGTTCTATGAAGAAATTTGTCTATTGGAACAAACCTACATTCGGGACCCTAAGATAAAGGTTCTAGATCTTTTAAACTCTCTCGTGGCAAAGATAGGGGAGAATATCGTGATAAGACGATTTACCAGATATCAACTGGGGGAGCCGATTGATTAACAATGAATTCGGTAGACCCATTACCAAAACCTAAATATAAAAGGGTTCTTCTTAAGCTGAGTGGAGAGGCGCTCCAAGGCCCAGAAAATTACGGGATAGGTCTTGAAATACTGGAAACTATTTCTGAGGAGATAGTGGAAATACATGCCCTGGGGATTGAAACTGCGGTAGTGATTGGCGGTGGCAATATCTTTCGGGGAGTTGCTGGTGCGGCAACCGGTATGGATAGAGCCACTGCGGATTATATGGGAATGCTAGCTACGGTCATTAATGCTCTAGCCCTTCAGGATTCAATAGAAAGGAAGGGGATAATGACCAGGGTTCAGACTGCTCTGGAAATCAAGCAGGTGGCAGAGCCGTATATAAGGAGAAGAGCAATAAGACATCTAGAGAAGGGTAGGGTAGTTATACTGGCTGCCGGTACCGGAAATCCATTTTTCACGACTGACACTGCAGCCACGCTTCGAGCGCTTGAGATTGGGGCTGATGTGATCCTCAAAGCAACGAAGGTGGACGGAGTGTATGACAGAGACCCGGTTAAGCATAAGGATGCCATCAAATTCGAGGAACTCAGTTTTATGGAGGTTTTGAGGAAAGAATTAAAAATCATGGATGCGACAGCCATCTCTCTTTGTATGCAGGGAAATATTCCCATCGTGGTCTTCAACCTCTTCGAGCATGGGAACATAAAGAGGATTATAATGGGAGAGGAAATAGGGACTATAGTAAGGAGTGGGTGAGGAGATGAGCGAGGATAAAAGCATTAATGATATTCTGGAAGATGCAAAAAAAAGGATGGCTAAATCCATAAGCGTACTCGAGTCGGAATTAGCTAAGGTGAGAACGGGTAGAGCCTCTACCGCGCTTGTCGATCATATAAAAGTTGATTACTATGGGACGCAAACACCTGTAAGTCAAATGGCCACCGTTTCTGTCCCGGAATCTAGGACTATAGTGATACAACCTTGGGACATCAGTGCGATACCCAATATCGAAAAGGCGATCAGGCAATCTGACCTGGGTATAAATCCGTCCAACGACGGAAAAGTGATAAGAATAATAATCCCGGTGCTCACCGAAGAGAGAAGAAAAGAGTTGGTAAAATATGTGGGTAAGGTAGCCGAAGAGTATAGGATAACTATAAGACAGATAAGGAAAGACACTAATAATCTAATTAAAGAAATGGAAAAGGAGAAGAAATTCCCGGAGGACGAAGTAAAAAGAAGCCTCAACAAGATCCAAGAAACTACGGATAACTATATTAAAAAGATAAATGAGATTCTGGAAAGAAAAGAGAAAGAAATCATGGAGTTTTAATCCCCCTATATTTCTGCATCCCTTGTTAGTATTGCTTTTGTCACTACTGTCCAAAATAGTTGAAAACCAACACATTCACCCTTATAAAACAAGGCTCTTGGACGGATAAAACGGCTTCTTAAAATCAGGTTACTCTCTTTGATGTTTGTTATGTAAGCGCTCTACTGATCCTATTCGTTCAAATAACCCTTCTCCAACCCAGGTCCCCGTCCTAACAAACCCTTGTATTCCCCACTTACTAAGGGGGGATTAAAGAGGTGTTTGCTTCCTCTTTATCCGTCATCGGTGCCCTTTGATTACTACCAGAGGAACTCTTACAATCAATCCCTTATTCGGTACAGCCTTGCTTTTGTCTTTTCTGAAATAACCAGTTTTAACTTTTTGTGCTAGAATTAATCAAAAAAACCGAGGTAAAACATGAGAAGTTCTATTGCCAACTTTTTCTCTTACCTCTTTATGGCATCCGCTTTCGTTTTTTTGATTTCGGCTATTTGCCTACTGGTCATTGTGTTGAGATATTATGGGACGAGTGTGAGCCCTACAGAAATAGAAGTTGCTTATTACCTGCTTATGTTGCTCATAATAGCTATTATTCTAGGACCTATATCACTTTATATTTCCAATAAGTTAGGCCATTTCACTGGCCGTAAAGAAGAAGTCTGATCGCGGCGGTTTCGCCTTTTCATAAATACAAATGCCCTAGCTTGTTCATTATTAGCTCAGGGCTCGAAGAGAGGATTAAAAGTCAATTAGGGCTTCTGCTTTAAGGCTGCTCTTGCCGCGGAAAGCCTGGCGATCGGGACGCGGTAAGGCGAGCAACTCACGTAGTCCATACCTACACTTTGGCAGAATTCTATAGAGGAGGGGTCGCCCCCGTGTTCCCCGCAGATACCAACCTTGAGATTATGTCTGGTTTTTTTCCCCCTCTCTATGGCGATCCGGATAAACTCTCCAACTCCTTTTAAGTCTATGGTAGAGAAAGGGTCTTTATCTAGAATCTCGACCTGTTTCCCATTCAGGGTGGTTTTCGTTTCTAGATAGACCTTTATGAATTTACCCGCATCGTCCCGGGAAAAGGCAAAGGTGGTTTGGGTAAGGTCATTGGTTCCAAAGGAGAAGAATTCCGCTTCGGTGGCTATCTCGTCAGCCGTTACGGTGGCTCTGGGAACCTCAATCATGGTTCCGACATAGTATTTAATCTTCTTTTTGTACCTCTTCATAACCTCCTCTGCTACATCGACGATTATGTCCTTCTGGGCTTTAATTTCGGTAAGCATCCCGACGAGAGGAACCATGACCTCCGGTATTACTTTTATTCCCTCGTCGGCGACCTCACATGCGGCCTCCATGATGGCGCACGTCTGCATACGGCTGATCTCCGGCATGAGAATGCCCAGTCTGCAACCCCGGAGTCCAAGCATGGGATTAAATTCGTGTAGCTCTTCTACCCTGGCCAGGAGCCTCCTTTTTTCTTCCACGAGATTTGCATCTCCGTTGGTGAGTTCGAGCTCTCTTATTTCTACCATTAGGTCCTCACGCCTGGGGAGGAACTCATGGAGCGGAGGGTCGAGAAGCCTTATGGTTACGGGGTATCCATTCATCTCTCGGAAAAGACCCTTGAAGTCCTCTTTCTGCATGGGAAGGAGCTTTTCTAAAAACTCTTCTCTTTCTTTGCTTGTCTTAGCCAGTATCATTCCCTGCATGAGAGGGATTCGGTCCTCTGCAAAGAACATGTGCTCGGTACGGCAAAGTCCGATTCCCTGGGCGCCAAATTTTAAGGCCACCTTGGCATCACTGGGTATGTCGGCATTTGTCCTGATGCCCAGTTTTTTGGCTTTATCGGCCCAGCCAAGAATAGTAGAGAAAATGATATACTTCTCAGAATGTTCTGGCTTGATAGTTCCCTGAATAACTTGAATAACCTCGGAGGGGATTACCGGTATATCGCCGGCGTACACTTGCCCTTCGAACCCGTCTATGGATATGTAATCTCCTTCCTTAACTACAATGTCGTCGACGTGAAAACTTCTATCCTCTTCATTCACGATTATGTCCTCTGCTCCTACTATGCAGACCTTGCCCATCTGCCTGCCCACCACGGCTGCATGGCTGGTGCGTCCTCCTCTTGCGGTAAGCACACCCTGGGAAACAGCCATGCCGTGAATGTCGTCGGGACTGGTTTCTTTCCTCACCAGGATGACCCGGTCACCGTTTCTGTTCATCTCCACTGCCTTCTCCGCATCCATGGCCACGCGCCCGGCAGCCGCACCGGGAGAGGCAGCGAGTCCCTTTGCTATATGTCTATAGTTCTTCTTCTGGTTGGGGTCGAATATGGGGAATAGAAACTGCTCGAGGTGTTCCGGTTCTACCCGGAGGAGAGCTTCTTCTCTCGTAATCAGTTTCTCCCTTACCATGTCGTAGGCTATCTTTCCAGATGCAATGCCCGTTCTTTTTCCGGACCTGGTCTGGAGCAGGTAGAGTTTTCCGTCTTCGATAGTGAACTCAAAGTCCTGCATATCTCTAAAGTGCTTCTCCAGTATCTTAGCGGTTCGGGCCAGCTCCTTGTATGTCTTGGGCATTTCACGCTCTAGCGAGTCTATTTGTTTGGGCGTTCTGATCCCGGCAACAACGTCTTCCCCCTGAGCATTCATTAGATATTCTGCGTATAGAGTCTTTTCCCCGGTTGCCGGGTCTCTGGTAAAACCGACCCCCGTTCCGGAATTCTCGCCCTTATTCCCGAATACCATAGTTTGTACGTTTACTGCTGTACCCAGGTCGTGGGAAATGCCGTACTGCTTTCTATAAAAAATCGCCCTTGGATTATTCCAAGAAAGAAAAACGGCGTTTATGGCCATGTCAAGCTGGGCCCGGGGATCTTGCGGGAAATCCCTTTTCGTTTTTTCTTTGACCAGTTGTTTGTACTTGGCTACTACCTCTTTAAGGGCTTCCACTCCCAGGTCAATATCCTGTTTGGCTCCGCGCTCTTTTTTGGTCTTGTATAAGATCTTTTCAAAATCCTCCTTCTCGACCTTTAAAACGACGTCGCTAAACATTTGAATGAATCTTCTGTAAGCATCCCAGGCGAATCTTGGGTTTCCGGTTTTATCGGCGAGTCCTTGCACGCTCGTATCGTTAAGCCCCAGGTTTAGTATGGTGTCCATCATTCCGGGCATGGAGAACCTGGCTCCGGAACGCACCGAAACTAAAAGCGGGTCCCCTGTATCCCCGAATTTTTTTCCGGTTATTTTCTCGAGCTTTCTCAGATTTTCAGCGATTGATTTATTGATATGACCGGGAATTTGCTTTTTATTCTCGTAAAAAATTCGGCAAACCTCGGTCGAGATTGTAAAACCCGGAGGAACGGGAATGCCGATTCTGGTCATCTCGGCCAGTCCTGCCCCTTTCCCACCAAGCACGTCTTTCATGTTACCTTTGCCGTCTGCTTTTCCACTACCGAAGAAATAGACGTACTTCCTGGATATTCCCTTTTTAGTCACAGCTTTACTATTTTTCCTTCGTATAACCTTAGCCATAACCCAAGTTTTCCTCCTTAACTGTTAGGTGCCAATTTTGGAGAAGTCAGCCACTGTGAAGAATAAATCTCTAATTTCCCAGAGTGTGGAGAGACGGTTTTGTCTTATTTTTTCATCTTTGTCCATAACCAGTACTTGCTCAAAGTAGTTGTCGATAGGCTCTTTGAGGTTTTTCATCAGGGAAAGCGTCATCCGGTAGTCCTTCTCCGATATACTTTTTTCGACTTCTTCCCTAACATTTGAATAATATTGGTAAAGCTGACGTTCCGCGGGCTCAATCAATAATCCTGTATCAACTGTACCTCTAGGCTGTGCCTTAACTATATTTACCACACGTTTAAATGCGATTGCAAGTGGCTCAAAATCAGGAGCTTGCCGGAACTCGGTCAGAGCTTCGATTTTCCTCTTGGTCTCCACCAAATCGTCGCAATTTGCAGAAATCACTGCATCGACAACATCTTGTGGAAACCCGTCAGACACCATTAGGTTTCTGAGTCTTTCCACGACGAAGTCCATTATTTCGTCTAGCAGCGGGGATGAAGAGGGGTCTTCTGATGGAGCGGGGAAATCCGGTTTAGCCTCGTGAAGTTGCCACCAAATCCGATTCAAGCCATAATTGAAAATTTCTTTCATATCTAAATGAAATTTCCTATTGAGTATGATATTTATGATTCCTATTGCCTGCCTTCTAAGAGCGTAGGGGTCCGATGTACCGGTCGGTGTAAGCCCTGAGATAAAGCAAGCACAAATATTATCGATTTTATCGGCTATGCTAAGTATCGCTCCAAATTCGGTTTCAGGTAACTTAGCCTCGCGCGATGTGGGCATATACTGTTCTTCTAGTGCTATGGCAATCTCCTTTTTCTCCCCCGAAATTAATGCATAGTATTTCCCCATGGTTCCCTGAAGCTCGGGGAACTCGAAAACCATCTGGGTGGCAAGGTCGGCCTTTGAGAGCGTTGCGGCTCGTCGGAGGTCCTTGGCTGAGTTCTGCAAGCCGAGTTCAAGACCGATAAACTCGACCAAACCCTCCATTCGCTCAGTTTTGTCAAAGTAGGTGCCGAGGTCGGAGAGAAAGACCATGCTCCTTAGCTTGGTCAGTTTTTCGGAAAGGTGTGTCTTGGTGTCTTCCCTGTAAAAAAACTGAGCATCTCTGAATCTGGCTTTAATAACCCTTTCATTTCCCCTGATAACTATCTCCGGGTTTTCTACTGGGGTCCCGGAGACAAAGATAAAATGAGGAAGTAGTAGTCCTCCATTTTGGGAATTCGAAAATACGGGGAAATATTTTTGATGGTTCTTCATCACGCTTATCAGAACTTCCTTGGGGAGTTCGAGAAACTCTTGGTCAAAGTTCCCTCTTAACACCACCGGATATTCAACTAGGTGGGTTACCGTTTCTAATAATTCTTCATCTTCAAGTGGAATTCCCTCGATTTCTTTTGCCATTTCCTCAATTTCAATTTTTATGATTTGCTTTCTTTTAGCCTGGTCCAAAATCACGTATCCCTTTTCCAGGCTGCTCGCATATTCTTCCCAGCTTGATACTGAAAAAGGTTTGGGTGATATAAAACGGTGTCCCCGCGTTTTAGAACCGCTCTTTATACCACCAAGCTTAAATTGGATTGTATTGCCCTCATAAATTGCGAGAATCCATCGTATGGGCCTAGCAAATGCTACGTCTTCATCTCCCCACCTCATGGATTTCCGGAACGGTATAGAGAGTATTATCCGGGGGAGAAGGCGCTTTAAAACCTTATCCGTCTTTTCTCCGGTGATTTTCCTCCTTACCGCTAGTACTTCCCCTCTTTCACCCTCTACCATTACCAGGTCTTTTACATCTACACCCTGGGCTTTGGCGAATCCAAGCGCTGCCTTGGTTGGCGCGCCATTCTCATCAAACGCTATTCTACTGGGGGGACCCAGGGTCTCCACTATTCTATCTTCTTGTTTGTTGGAAAGTCCATTGACATTTAGTGTGAGTCTTCGGGGGGTACCAAAGGTGTTTATGCTTTCGTAAGATAAAGAGTTTTCCTCAAATTCCCTCTGGGCAATAAGGCCCAGATTCTTTATTGCCTCTTCTAAAAATCCTGCCGGGATTTCTTCCGTGCCTATTTCCAGTATTAGCTCTTTTTCCATGGGCTGTTTTTAAGAAGAGGGAATCCCATTTCCTCTCGTTCTCTCAGGTAGGCTTCGGCGCACAGCTTAGCCAAATTTCTTACCTTTCCTATGTAACTTGCCCGCTCGGCCACCCCAATCGCACCGCGTGCATCCAGGAGATTGAAGGTATGTGAACACTTTAGACAATAGTCATAAGCGGGAAGGGGAAGCTTGTTATCGATAAGCTTTTCGCATTCCACTCTGAATTTCTCGAATAGGTCTCTCAACATCTCCGGGTTTGATTCTTCAAAATTGTATCTGGAGAACTCCACTTCATCTTGATGGTGAATCTCGCCGTAGGTCACGCCATTTGTCCATTCTAGGTCAAACACGCTTTCCACACCCTGAAGATACATGGCGATTCTCTCCGTACCGTAGGTGATTTCGGCAGATACCGGTTTTAAATCGAACCCCCCAGCCTGTTGAAAATATGTAAACTGGGTTATTTCCATCCCGTCAAGCCACACTTCCCAGCCCAATCCCCAGGCTCCGAGAGTAGGAGACTCCCAGTCGTCCTCTACAAACCTTATGTCGTGCCTTAGCGGGTCTATTCCGAACGCCTTGAGGCTATTCAGGTATAACTCCTGTATGTTTGTGGGGGAAGGTTTAATTATCACCTGGAATTGATAGTAATGCTGGAGTCTATTAGGATTTTCCCCGTACCTGCCATCTGTAGGCCTTCTCGAAGGCTCTACATAAGCGGTTCGCCAGGGCTCCGGACCCAAACACCTGAGAAAAGTTGCCGGATGAAAGGTCCCTGCACCCTTTTCTATATCGTATGGTTGAACGATTATACAGCCTTGCTTTGACCAGAAGCTCTGCAGTGCAAGGATTAATTCCTGAAAGGTCATACCTATTTTTGTGTTATTGGGATATAGAATAATACCATTATTTCTAGGAAATCAAATTTTTGACCCATATGTAGTGGTTAAATATCGTTTTGTCGTCTTATCCGTGTTACGCCTTACGATGTCTTAGTATAGCTTATTCAGGAAGCAAGGCTTTAAATTCCGCAATTAAAGCCAAAGCCCTTTCTGCAATGAACTGCTTTTTCTTGGACTTCGGCACATCGTTGATTGAAGGAAATAGCCCAAAATTTATATTCATGGGCTGGAATTCCCTTATACTCTCGTCAGTAATGTATCTTATCAGCCCTCCGATCGCGGTCTCAGGTGGCGGGATTATTGGGTTTGCCTCCATTGAAACCCGGGCCGCATTTATTCCTGCCAGTACTCCCATCGCTGCTGATTCTACGTAGCCTTCAACCCCAACAATCTGTCCGGCAAAGAAAATAAGTTCTTTTCCCTTAAGTTGAAGGGTAGGATGAAGAAGCTGGGGCGAATTTATGTATGTGTTTCTGTGTATGCTACCATATCTCATGAATTCTGCCTTTTCTAGACCAGGAATCATCCGGAAAATCCTCCGTTGTTCCGGGTACTTGAGCTTCGTTTGGAATCCCACCATGTTGTACATAGTTCCGTTTTTATTTTCCATCCTTAGCTGGACCACGGCAAAAGGTGTTTTCCCGGTGCGAGGGTCAGTTATGCCCATAGGTCTCATCGGACCGAAACGGAGGGTATCTTTTCCTCTCTCTGCCATTACCTCTATGGGGAGGCATGCCTCGAAATAGTGAGCTTGCTCGAAATAATGCGTTTCTACCTTCTCTGCGTCGAGAAGTTCTTCTACGAACCTGTAATACTCATCCTTAGTCAGTGGACAGTTTAGGTAATCACCCTCTTCTTCTTGTCCCCTACCGTATCTCGAAGCCCGAAAGACAACGGAGTAATCTATGCTATCGGCGTCAAGGATTGGGGAGATAGCATCATAAAAATAGAGATGAGAGGAGCCGGTCTTCTTTCTAATCTCCTCTGAGAGTGATTCTGAAGTCAATGGTCCACTTGCAATTATGACGGGGCCGTTTTTTGATTCGGGGATTTCTTTTACCTCCTCTCTGACTACTTCAATTAAAGGATTTTCTTCAACCTTTCTAGTCAGATAGCTGGAAAAATTCTTCCGGTCGACTGCTAGAGCTTTTCCAGCCGGTAACCTAGTTTGGTCTGCAGCTTCAATCACAATGGAGCCCAATATCCGCATTTCCTCTTTTAGAATTCCACTAGCATTATCGAGCGCATCGGATTTAAGAGAGTTACTGCAAACGAGTTCGGCCAAGTCTCCAGTCTTGTGGGCCGGGGTAGAGTTTTTTGGTCTCATCTCAAAGACCCTGGCCCTGAGTCCAAAGCGTGCCACCTGAAGGGCTGCTTCAGAACCAGCTAGGCCTCCACCAATAATGCTAACCACTCTTTCTTTGGGCATTGTCAAAAGATATTACATGATGTTCGGTTCGGCTCCAAAATCCTGGAATTTTCGCCCGGTAAAAAAGATTCTAAGGAAAATAATTGTTTAAATCCATAAACCTAAGGTGAGTAAAGACGACAAAATTTGTAATCTTCAACGATAAAACGTCACGACGGTGCAGTTCTTTATTATTGGAGTATTACGTTTTGGTCAGGAATTTCGTGTGTTGTCAATAAATTATACATTTCTGGATTGAATTTGTCTTCTGGCATATATATTGCAAAATTCATGGGTTAAAATCTTAGTTGACTTTAAGAAAAAATGGAGGTATAAAGAGGTGGACAAAACTTTATGGAAAATGGCAAACTACTTGAAAAAGTAGGACCGCAAAGCTACTGGCCTAAGTTGCTTGTCGGAATATGCAGTCAAGCTATTCAAGCAATAGGGCAGCAGGGTTGCCCAACTGAGTATGGTTCCCCCTCGGAAATACTTCCTTCATTCCTAAGGTCTTTGCGGTTGGCAAATACCGATTTGGCAAGTAAACAACATAGTTCTCACGGAGAACCGCTGGCGTTGATTTTCATAGCAAAAAATCTAAAGGTGGGGAAATATGAAGGAACAGAACATAAGTAACCGTATAGGGGATATCTTAATCAAAGAAGACGTTATCAGCCTTGATCAACTTAAGAATGCCATCGAGGAGCAAAAACATTCGGGAGAGAGGTTAGGAGAGACCCTTCTTAACTTAGGTTATATAGATGAAAATCAACTTGTTGCCTACTTGAGCAAGCAATACGGCGTCCCGGCTATCGACCTTGACCAGTTTGAAGTAATGCCCGAAGTCCTGAAAGTGGTTCCCAGGGAATCGGCTATTAAACATAAACTTATCCCAATTAACCGTTCTGGGTCTACCCTGGTTGTAGCTATGTCTGACCCCTCTAATATATTTGCCATTGACGACCTTAAATTTGCTACGGGTAAAAACATAGAAGTGGTAGTTACATCGGAGAGAGCCATTCAAAATGCAATCGAAAAGTATTATGGTTCTCAAAGGGACTGGGAGGAAAAGGTAAAGGCAGAACAGAGCATGGGGGCGGTGGACAAGCTTTTTGGCGAATTAGAAGATTATGCTCTGGATGTCATCGGGGAAGAAGAGATAAATGTTGGAGAGCTGGAAAGGGCCTCGGAAGAAGCTCCGGTTATAAAGCTTGTTAATCACATACTGCTAGATGCCATGAGACGAGGGGCAAGTGACATTCATATCGAACCGTATGAGAAGGATTATAGAGTTAGATACCGAATCGATGGCGTACTGTATGACACCATGCGGCCACCCTCAAAACTTAAAAATGCCGTTTCTTCGAGAGTCAAGATTATGGCTAACCTGGACATAGCCGAGAGGAGACTCCCTCAAGACGGCCGTATAAAAATCCAGGTTGGTCACGGAAGAAACATGGAATACCGCGTCTCTGTGATCCCTACTCTATTCGGAGAAAAGGTGGTAATGAGACTTCTGGATAAGGAGTCTCTGCAACTTGACCTGACCAAGCTTGGTTTCGAAGAGGACCAACTGAGAGGATTTAGAGATTCTATTTACAAGCCCTACGGAATGGTCTTGATAACCGGCCCTACCGGAAGTGGAAAAACTACCACGCTATATTCCAGTTTAATGGAACTGAATCGTCAGGATGTCAATATATCCACTGCCGAAGACCCGGTTGAGTACAGTCTGCCCGGTGTGAACCAGGTGCAGATTCATGAGGAAATCGGGCTCACTTTTGCGGCAGCGCTAAGGTCATTTTTAAGACAAGACCCGGACATAATACTGGTTGGAGAAATCCGAGACTATGAGACCGCAGAAATTGCAATCAAGGCCGCCCTTACTGGTCACCTTGTGCTCTCTACCCTTCATACGAACGACGCTCCTTCTACAGTTACCCGTCTTCTTAACATGGGTGTAGAGCCTTTCCTAGTAACCGCATCGTTGAACTCTATAGTGGCCCAGAGACTTATGAGGAAGATTTGTCCAGATTGTAGAGAAGAAATAGAAGTCTCTCCCCAAGTGTTAATCGACCTAGGAGTGTCACCAAAGGAAGTGTCCGATTATATAATATACAAAGGAAGAGGCGACGGCTGCAAAACCTGCCTGGGTACGGGGTACAAGGGAAGGGTAGCCGTATATGAGGTTATGCTACTCACCGAGGAGTTAAAGGAGTTTATCCTGAGCGGAGCGTCGGCATTGGAGCTCAAGCGCGAAGCGATAAGACAGGGAATGAAGACACTCAGGCACAGCGCTATAAATAAGCTCAAACAGGGTGTAACAACCGTCGAAGAAGTTGTGAGAACCACATCGTCGGATAGCTAGGAGGGAAAGCATGGCAGTTCCAATATATGAACTACTAAAAGTAATGGTGGATAATAATGCGTCGGATCTTCATATTACCGCCGGTGCTCCACCTATGCTTAGGATCGATGGCAAGCTAGTCCCGGTTAAACATCCCCCACTTACTCCACCGGAAACAAAGGATTTATGCTACAGCGTGCTTACTGATACACAGAAACACAAGTTTGAGGAGAACTGGGAGCTAGACT
>FWPU01002394.1_pt1 | contig 34449 bp, 29 predicted proteins | sample 2228361 | NCBI WGS metagenome assembly FWPU01 (sample SAMEA103939777, study PRJEB20133) | metagenome
GCCCCACGCCAGACCATTCATCGTTCAGACAGCGTCCGAGCATGCTGGGGTGGGTTCCTGGATCTACCTTGCAGCCTTTACGCTTGCGCGGTGTCACCCTGAGCGAAGGGTGCTGGATGAGCTTTTCGCTCGGATAACCTACGACGGTCGTGACCTAAGGACAATGTTCGTATGGCCAGACGTCATAGAGGACTGGCACGTAGACCTCGGACAGGATCTGGGGATCGAGGGACCGAGGGTCCTCTATGACTGGAAGGCTGCGACAGCGTGCGTTGTATCCGGGACCTTTGAGCTGCCTCGTGCTGAGCATCTCTATGAGTACAGCTACGTGATTCTTGCTCCGATAGCCTGGAATGGTCTGGCATTGATCGGAGAAACCGACAAGTTCGTCACTGTGGTAGATAGGCGTTTTACACGTATCGACATGTATGAGGACGCGATCTGTACCACACTTGAAGGAGTACCTGGAGAAAGCGTTACGGTAACAGCATTCGATACAAGAAGTGCCACATTGCTTCCACCCTCTGTTACTGTAATCGGCCGTGACAGAGTTGCACGGACCTGCGTATCTCGGTAGTGGACTCTCCAAGGACAAGCAGGCGATGACCCTATAGCGAGGGGGCAACAGATGGAACAACAAGTCGTGCGCCGGAAAGTACATCTTTTCAAGACCGAGGATTATTGGGCAGTGTGGCTTGGTTTTCTAATTATCTCCGTTGTGATGATCGCGTTTTTCACAGGAAGTGCGTGGATGAAAAAGATAGCAGTGACCCCTGGCCAGTGGAACAGTCTGTCTGGCATCGTGGCTGACATGAGAACTCAGTGGCATTCGTATCTTTTGCTTTTTGTGAGCTTTCTCGTACTGTTTTCACTCAGCATGGCGATCATGGGGAAAAGCATTACGCGTTACGCCGCAGGGTTTGTTCTCCTTTTCTTGGGAGCCCTGGTGATCTTCTATCTTTCTGCGTGGGAGGTTATGGAAAGAATGGACCTTGGTGCCCCTTTGCTCGCGTTGATCGTCGGACTTATTGTTGGTAACGTCTTCAAGATCCCTGCGTGGTGGCACGAGTCTCTTCGGGTCGAATACTACATCAAGCTCGGTATTGTGCTTCTTGGGGCCACTCTTCCCCTCACAATGATATGGAAGGCAGGTGGCATTGCATTCATCCAGGCGACCATAGTGTCTGTCTGCACGTGGTTCACCATCTATATGGCAGCGACAAGACTCTTCAAGCTCGACAAGCGCTTTGGTGCAGTGCTTGGAGCAGGAGGTGCGGTGTGCGGTGTGTCTGCCTCGATTGCAGTGGGTGGAGCAGTGCGTGCTGATAAGGATCACATCGCGATAAGCATAGGAGTTGTGTCGGTATGGGCGATCGTTATGATATTCGTGCTCGCATTCCTTTGCAGGATCATCATACCAGAAGACGGAATCGTCACGCCGGCTTCTCCCTGGTACGCAATATCACCGGGAGAAGCAGGGGCGTGGATCGGTACCTCTGAATTTGCAGATGCAGCAGGGTTCGCAGTGGCTGCTGAGGTTGCTGCCCGTTTCGGCGATGTCCCTATCCAGGCCTTTACGCTCATGAAGGTCATCGGACGAGACATATGGATCGGTCTTTGGGCATTTATCCTTTCGGTGGTTTCTGTCAGTCTTTGGGAAAAAAAGGGTAGTGGAGAACAGCGGTTGGGAATAGCAGTAGTATGGGAGCGCTTTCCCAAGTTCGTTCTCGGGTTTTTTGGTGCCTGTGTTGCCATGAGCATCGTTGCAGGAACGGCGCCAAAGGATCACGTGGGAAAGGCCAAGCTCAAAGATACGTTTAAAAGCAGCACCGAGAAAACACCCTATGATGCAGACTTCTCCTCCTATGAGGTCCCTGCTGAGCTGCGGCATAGATTCGGCTTTGATCCTGAGGCAAGGATCATTACCTTTAGAGGCCGAATGACAGTCGAGGAACTGAACAAGCTCATGAAAGCTGCAACCACCCAGGATCAGAAGGCTGCCCTTAAACAACTCCACTATACCTCAGATTGGCAGGAAAGTGAGCTTGGTGCAAAGGCACTTTTGCCAATAAAGAAACTGAGATCATGGGCATTTGTACTTTGTTTCCTCAGTATCGGTCTCACCACGCGGTTTAGGGAGCTGGCTACGTTTGGCGTCAGGCCGTTTTGGGCCTTTACCATCGGCGTCCTTGTGAATGTTCCCCTTGGGTTTGTGCTGTCGACCGTCGTGTTTCAAGAATACTGGCGGTATCTCGGCCAATAGTGTTCATGTGGCATAGACAGAGATGAATGCGTGCGACACGGTGTGTGCACGGATATAGGAAGTCCTCAAAGACGTCTTGAGGAAGCGTACACCTGGTGAAGGGGAGAACGCATTTCTCCGTGCACTTCGCAGAGTTCCGAAGCGCTCCACATCATGCATATGCCCTTCCTGAACGCGACCCCGCCTCTTATACAATCGATCCTACCTCAGTTGCACTAGACGAGCTTTTCGAGCAGGTCCCCATATTGGAAGAACTTCTGGGTGACGTGAATCCTCAGGCATTGGAGGCCTTTCCTGTTCCGCTGCAGTGTGCTACCGATTTCCTTTGGCAGCGTAATCCATTCCAGATCCGGGCATGCGGCACTGAGGACCCGACTGCTGTGCATCCGGGTGTCGACTTTCTCCTGGCATACTGGCTGGCGAGCTACCACAAATACGTTGATAAGAGGATGTGATCAGTCCACACATGAGAGCTAGTGTTCGAATGACATAGATCGCGTCGGTTCAGCGACAAAGCCCTGGGCAAACGTTCTCATGCGGCCGTTGTTCGGTAGACCCTGATTAAAGACCAGCTGCACGCTCGAGGGTAGCACTCCATGGGCTGTATCCAGATCGATCATCATCGCGCGTTGTTTATGGCCCGGATGTCCTCAGGTGGTACAATGGGATTTCTGTCCATATCCACGAGGCCGTTTTTCTCTTGATACGTGTCGTTGAACTGTGTGTAGCAGTACCCATCGATATGGGGTTGGGCCTGAATGAGTTCTGTAGCAGTACGATAGGCGTGAACGAGGTCTTGTGGCTTACCCCAGTAATAGCCAAATCCGCCGTATTCGCTCACAATGAGTGGTTGGCCTCGGTAGGCTTCGCCCGGCGCAAAGACATTATTGCCGTACTTGAGAAGACGGCGCACCGACCACCGGTAGGAGGAGAGGTCTTCGAGTTCTTTGTAAAGAGCATCGGCCTGTTCGAGTCGCGGTAGGTACTGGTGTATGTCGACGACGTCCGTTGCCTCGGTGTGATCCCAGCCGCTATTGTCGATCACCAATCGTGTCGGGTCCATCTCCTTGGTGACTGCCACCATGTGCTTCATGAAGTCGATCCTATCGGGGAAAAGCACTACTGGAAGGGAAAGGAGCGGTGTTACGGTAATACCCAATCCCCAGGCCTCATTGAATGGCACCCAGGTGATGAGTGATGGATGGTTGGCGTCTCTTTGAATCGCCTCTCGCCACTCGCGTTCGAGGTGGGCTTTCTGCTCATCACAGAACCGCCATGCAGTCGGCAGTTCCTCCCATACCAGGGCACCTACCACGTCGGCCCAGAAAAGAAGCTGCGGTGACTCGATCTTCTCGTGCATCCTCAAACCGTTAAAACCGAACTCTTTGATCAGTTCGATGTCTCTGCGGTACAGCACAGGATCGACTGGGGTGTAGTGGCCTCCACTATAAAAGCCCTGGTTCAAGATGAGCTTTTGGTAGAGGTAGCGGCCGTTGAGAAGAATATCCCCATCTGCGACCTCGATGGTTCGAACACCGAAATAGGAGTCCACCACGTCTTTGCCTACCTTGGTCCGAACCACAAGCCTCAGGGGGTAGAGGTTGGGGTCGTCAGGCGACCACAGCTCCAAGTTGTCGAACGATAAGGCGACGGACACGCTCTGCACAGCATCGGTCTTTTCAAAGGAAGCTGTTGCAATGACCCACTCGTTGTGTGGTGAGTGGACGATTGCTGTGACCGTGACAAGATCTGTGATCCCTGCAAGGGAGATCGTAAGCCCTACCTTGCCGGCAGCAGGATCAGGCATCACACGAAATCGCTCCACATAGACAGGGCCAGCGTCCTCGAGCCAAACGGGCTGCCACAGGCCGGTCACGGTTTCGTAAAATACTTGGTAGGGCCTTCCAGATAGGCTCTGCTTGCCTCGCGGACGCGTGTCGCTCAGCCGGTCCTCGACCCGGACAACAAGGGTATTGTGCGATCGGAGTAGTGCGCGTACCTCAAAGGTGAACGGTGTGTAGCCTCCGAAATGCTCTCCTATGAAAATGCCATTGAGCCAGACCATCGCGTGGTAATCCACAGCGCCAAAGTGCAGCAAGGTATGGAGCGCACCAGTGTCGTGATATGAAAATGTTCTCGCATACCACACAACTGGGGGTGGATCAGGGTCTCCAATACCAGAGGCCTCTGATTCGATGCAAAAAGGGACATTGATCTTCATGCTGAACGCGGGTGCAAGGTACCATTTTTCAGCCAGCCCAACGTCCTCAGGGTCGTACGCAAAGCTCCACTCACCAGTGAGCACGGTCGTTGACTGCCTGACCATGTCAGGCCGAGGGTAGGTTCCCAGGGATTCGATCTCTGGCACGTTCCCGAAGTCTTCCCGAGGGAGCAGTGTGTCTGTCGTATGCTGTCGTGACGATCCATTACATGCCACGAAACCGGATAATGTCGCAAGGATCAGTACACAGCGGAGACATTCGCTACAAAGGTATGCGCGAACCTTCATGAAGTGATCTCCATGTATCAAAAGGTGGACATATCGCCCACGTACAACGGTAGTGGGCCTTGACCTGCTATCGACAGACCCTCTCGCATACTTCGAGTTCCTTGGGCAGCGGTTGCTCGCGTCGTACGATACTGGCTGCTTCCAATGCGTCAATCTTGCCCCAGCCGAAGACCGGGTGCTTCGTGCGCCGTTCTTTGAAAAAGGTCGAGGATGCAACCAGTGCTGCCAAGACCTCCTCCCGGCTCCGAGTGGGTTCCAGTGCCCAAATGGTAGCGATGGTGGCTGCCATGGTTGAGGTCGCCTCAGAGGAGGCGGGAGACGTGTCTGTGACAAAGTCGTTCTCCGGGCCGCCCACTGACTCAGACCCCAGTACGAATGCTCCTCCTGTGTTCTGCGGATCCTCGATCCCGGTTACGCTCACTGTACTTGCCAGATGTGCAGGAAAGACCACAGGAAGGAGATCCCGTATGGCAGGTACAGGAAATGTTCCAGCAGCAGCTACAAGGAGCTTCCCTCTACGGTTGAGGTGAGCAATGGCCGATTCGATTGGAGCCGAGTAAAAGAGAGTACCCATGGACATACTGATTACATGAAGCTCAGGATCCTCGGCCACTGCCTCGATGGCATCGACTACACCGTCGAAATCCTCTTCAAGAAGAAGGAAGACAATGCTCGCCGCCCTCTTGCTGGCTCGTGTGGCATGGGGTGCAAAGCACTGTACGTGTCCCAATTGACGAGTCCCGTGATCGAAACTGTAGGGAATAAGGAACGAGAGTCCAAAGAAATCGCTCCTGAGTGGGTAGGGGCCATCGATCTGACCTGTGCGGGTGTCTCGGTGATGACCCTCGATACGGAACCTCCCATGCCCTGTTGCATAGTCGTCCACCCATTCGGGCAAGACTCCATTGTCAAGCACTGCGATCCCGATAGCCGGACGAGATGGAACGCCGTACCGTTGGAATACGTCTGTCATCCGATGATGATCCATGATCGTGGCATCGAACGGGCTACGCTGTCGGATGTACTCAACATAGGATCCATGGATACGTGGGTCGTAGAGCCCTGGATTGAAGGGATCGAGGTGACCTTGTGGGGCATAGGTCAGGGAACGAGGGATCGTGGGGCTGGTGACATTTGCTGCATGTAGGTCGAGCGGCCAGCTGATGTCGATAGCAGAGATCCCTTTGAGCGATCGAATTGCCTCGAGACAGGTGCAGGATGGTGCACGCATGCGCACCGATCCTATGCGATCGTTGCGCCATTGCACCTCTGGTTGATACCCGAGCACGTGTGCGACCTCACGTAACACCTTATCCATATCAGAAGGCTGCTCGGCCGTGATCCACATGGACGGCGATCGAGACTCGATTGCAGCACACAGGACGTCAGGATGAGCGCGGCTCCACTCAAAAGGCGCTGCAGTAAGAGAAACCACACGCACCACATAGTGGTCGACCATGGCCTTTAGCATGTCAGTGGTTGTCGTAGCCGAATGCCCAGAAAGGGCGTGTTCAACTGGCCTGAAGTCCATGCCGAGATCTGCTGGCGATGGATACACCGGCTGAAGTGACACCTGTCCCACACTATGGTCCCTCTCTGTGGTAGGCCTTCCCGCAAGGACCATAGCACACGCCTTGGCCCGTTCTGGATCAAGCGGCATGCAGTAGCTCTGATCCTTCTCTGAGCCACAGCCTGAGATGTAGCAAAAGCATTGAGGCAAAATCAAAGCCAGGAGGATGACAGCCATACGTGCATTCGGGTCTTTGCACCTGCGGGGTTCTTCCTTTTTCATGTTCACTTTGCGTCCTATCCTAGGGTCTCGGATAGTAACCATGCTTATTTTTTTCGATACCTGCCACCTGAATCGATGTACCTGATACATTGCTTCATGGCACTCGGGATTTTCCACCGCTGGATAGTCTCTTTCCAGCTACGGGGGATCGGGATGCCTGTTTCGACCGAGATACCGTACTCAGCAATGGTCTGTGTCTCAGAAAGGGTATAGAGCTGCCAGAAACCAGCCATGGCTTTTATATCGTTGGTGAAATGGTCGGTGTCGAGGAACCACTCGACCCTACTGTATTCAGGGTAGAACCAGTGTTGCACCCAATAGTCGACGTCCCAGAACAGGAAGTGCAGTGCAAATTGTGTAAGTTCTCCTACGCTTTCCTGTCTGGCTATCGTCACTGACGTGTCAAGGTCTTTTAGAAACTCACTCTGTGTGCTCGGCTCACAGATAAGCTGCATAGCTTTCACTTTTGGTTGATCGAAGATGACTACTGCGCGGACAAACCCTTTGACACTTGCCTCTCCTGTTCCAGTACGCGACGGACTATCGGGGTCTTCCTTTGCCAGGAGATAATACTTCTGGCGCAGTAGCGCCGCGCGTTCTTCGTGTGTAAGCGTTGCGATAAAGCGCTCGCCTTCAGTGGGAGATCCTGGTGTGCTGCAATGATGCATCGGTGAAGCCAGTGTCGGAACGAACAGAGGAGGAGGTCTTTTCCAGGTGCTGGCATCAGCACCGAAGAGTCGTTGGGCAAGAGCAGATGCCCACACTGAGCCATAAGGCTCGACAAGGCACATCATGCTCATCGCAAGAAGGCACCACCCCATTGACCAAATCCGTAGGGCTACCTTGGTGCGAACCGCGTCAGTGTGACTCTGCCGAGCGGTACAGCACATGAGAGCTACACCTTGCGCACTATGGCGTACGTCCAAAGGAGACAGCGTCGAGCGTGCACGGTTGCGAGCAGCCGAGCATCGAGATCTGCCGTGCATCTCGGTACACGACACGATGTCGGTGCCTTGTATCCAGAGACCGGCATTTAGGCGTCCACCGCACCTTCATCCATGCCTTCTAGCACTTCTCGAGCATGGTGTCTAACGTCCCAACAGTTCCAAGATAGCAAGACCTGACATAGGTCGGATGATATGCTCATATGCAGGCCTGTTTACTTTTCTTGCCATCATGGCAAAAAATAAAAAGACCGCGTGTGGAGGTATTTTTGGCATGAGCAATTGCAGCCAAAGGATGCATTGGACAAGCAACCAATTCCAGAATGCCAGCAATGTGCCGGACGAGCAGAAGTGCAAGGAGCTCATGCAGCGGTACAACATGCTGCCTCACATTGTGGAACATAGCTACCGAGTGTGCCAGATTGCTGTATTCCTTGCCTCGACATTGTACCGCAACGGCACCCACGTGAACATAGCACTGGTGCGTGCAGGTTCGCTGCTGCACGATATTACTAAGACGCAAAGTTTGGTGACCAACGAGCCCCATGCACAAAGCGGCCGGGAACTTTTGCGTGCGTTGGGCTATCCAGAGGTGGCCGAGATCGTAGGATCTCACGTAACTACGGAAGAAGGCGATGTTCGGCTACCTATCTCTGAAGCAGATATCGTCAATTACGCTGACAAGAGGGTGTTGCACGTACGGGTAGTGTCACTCGAAGAGCGATTCAAGGACTTAAAGGACAGGTACGGGAAGACCCCTGAAGCACTCAACAGGCTGGAGGCAATGGAGCGAGCTGTCACCAAACTGGAGAAGAGGATCTTTTCCATCCTCGCATTCAATCCCGAGTTCTTGACAGCTTTCAATCACCTATCACCCTACGCGTCGCCTGACTCCCTCATGACAATTCCAGACCTCACGGACCAAGCTCGACCCACGAGGAAGTAAACAACGTGTTACACAAGATAGCTGGTCCCTCAACGACACCCTGCTGACAGCAGCGTGAACCATTACGTGGAGTTCCTGCGGTGTGGACGTGCTGTGGTCCTCTCATTGGGCTTGAGGTTTCTGGCTGTTGCCTTGTTGGAAGAGAGTCTCTTTGAGCGGATAATGGCCATACTGTTCTACTGCCTCGAGCATCCACCTGAGCCTCTGGACTGATATGGCGTGGTGACTGTTGGTAGGGGCCACCATGTACCCACCGCCCTTTCCAGCTGCTGCAATGCTCGTTCGGACAGCCTCGAACACTTCGTCCCTGTCTGCGTCGACTAGGATATGGGTGATGTCAATGTTTCCGATGAGGCACAAACGGTCTCCCACAAGTTCCTTTGCTCGTGCCAGGTCGACACCAGCAGTGGGCTCAAGGGCATGCACACCGTCGAAGCCACATGCTGCAAACCATTGGAGCAGCGGCATGACATTGCCACACGAGTGGATAACGATCTTGAGACCTACGGCATGTGCAGTCTCGGTGATGTGACGTAGTGCATCTCCGTAGAGTTCCTCAAGGAGGCTCGGTGAGATCATAGGGCCTGATCGGTACGCCATATCGTCGGTGTAGAAAGCTCCTGGCACTCCGGCATCAGCCCAGGCTTCGAGCATAAGGCAAAAGTGATCCCTATAGAAGCGTATGACGCGACGGATGAAATCCCGTTCAGTTCGAAGGGCCACGGCAAAGCGCTCGAATCCCATCGGCTGCCAGGTATTCTCGAATAGACCAAACAGGAATCCGGGAAAGATGAAGATCCGATCACCAAACGCTCTTTGGACCTTGTGAAACACCTTATTGGCGCGCTCTGGAAGTCTCAAGATATCTCGCTTGTCCCAGGACTGCCAATCCTGAGGACTCCTGATCAAGCCCTTTCTATACATTGGGGTAGCCAGGTTGCCTCTGCCGTCTATGACGACATCATATTGCCGGCCGTACATGTCGACAGCTACCTTTGAGTCTCTGAAGTGCCATATGGGCACGTGCATAACCCATGCAGCATCGTAGCCCATACGTACTGCAGCTTCGGTACGGTCATACGTGAATCGATCCATCTCCCAAAAAAACAATCCGGTACGGTCGATCAGGGAAGCGGTCCGGTCGATGAGCTTGCGGGTTCGATGATTGACAAAAAGAGATCCCGTAGGCAGAGGTCTTCGGCCGAGGATCTCGTAGATGTTTGCGTATTCTTCCATAACGTCACATACAGGAACACGATCTGGCTCCTTAAGCTCCAGGGCAGCCCGTACTCGATCATGACACGCAGACATTGCTTGTCTCCTCCTTTAGCCAGCCAAGAACGACTCGAAGATGCGTATTGCCTCTATCGGATCCTTGCCTACGGCGTCGACGCCGAGCCGTCGTCCCAGCTCGTGTGTGGTGCAGGCGCCACCGATAGCGATTTTTACACGATCCCTAAGGCCTGCTGCCCGGATGGCTTCCACGGTCTCAGCCACGGACTGAACCATCGGTGTAAGGAGCACCGAAAGTCCAACAGCCGAGGCGTTGCTGGTTCGAAGGGCATCGACAATCCTTTCCGGAGAAACGTCCACACCCAGATCGAGGACCTTGAAACCGCGCCCTCTGAGCATGTTGGCGACGAGGTTTTTTCCTATGTCATGAATATCTCCCTTGACAGTACCAAGTACAATGGTCCCCTTGGCCTTCGTGCCTTCGACCTTTATATATGGCTCGAGAAGGTTCACGGCCTGGTTCATCATCTGGCCTGCAAGCACGAGGTCGACGAGAAAATATGTCCCTCCTGCAAAGAGATCGCCCACTGTACCCATCCCAGCATTCAGTGCGTCAAGGACGCGCAACGGTTCAATCCCCGCATCCAGGGCTTGCCTGATGAGCGAGGGGATCCTTTCCATCTCCAGACGACCGGTAGCCTCGGTAATGTGTTCGAGCAGCTCATCCATTGTGTACCCCTTTCTGCGAATGATTGTTCTCCTGGGCCAAGAGGCCTGATCCTATACTTGACTATCTCACTGCCTACGTCAAAGGTGCGAGGCACTGAGGGTTCGCTGGTTCATGGGTCCAGGGGTCCTCGGAGTGTGTAGCACGCCTGCGTGCCTTCCACGTAGCAAAAGGCCTTTCATTCGCTGCCGAAAGGTACGTTCAGGTAGTTAAAGGGACATAGACGCTTGTGTATCACTGATGAACAGGCACTACAGAGCTTGTATAGAAAATGCGGTCTTCGGCATAGTCCACTGTGACGAGCCTCAGGGCATTTTCAGCTACCCAGGTGGATTGGGTGAGGAAGATCTCATAGCCTGCGGTCCGGAGTCCATTATGCACACTGAGATGATAATGACCAGCAAAATTGGCATAGATAGCGTCACGGTACTGGCTTGTGAATTGTTCGAGCGCTCTCTGCTCTTGGACCGAGAAGGCACCAATAGGCAGGAAGTGCATGGGGTGGTGCGAAGCCATGACCACATGTTCCTTGAATGGTTTAGCACATCCTTCGATGTCTTGTTTGAACCAGTCGAAGGTGCCACCAGGAAACCCGTGTAGATCAGCCTGTTCGCCGACGATTGGTGCAACCTTGCGTGTACACCAATCGAGCCCTACGAAGTGAACCCCCCTGTGATCAAAAGAGACATTTTGAAGGTACGCCTCCTTGCCCTCGTGCGGACTCCATACAGGGGTTGGCATCTTGCTCCAGTTATCGAGCTCTTCGGCAAGGCGTGCATAGTGTGGGAGAAATGCTGCGTAGAAGTCTTGCTCTGATCCTGACTGAATTTCATTGTCGCCAATAAGGGGGACGTATGGCACAGAGAGGGCATCGAGCATATCCTTTGCACGCTCGGGGTTGTCATCTCCCCACGCGATATCACCGACGAGGATCACGAGTTCAATCTGTCTTTCTTTGCGGTGGGTATTGATCCAATTGATGCAGGAGACGAGCCGTGCGTCATGGTCAGGATCCCCTTCTATGTGTGGATCTGCGATGATCACAAAGGAAAAGGACGTGTACGCACAGGCGCTATCCTCATGGTCAGTAGCTCCGTCGCAATTGTCATCGATCCCATTGGAACACCGCTCTCGTGCCGCCGGGTGTACTGAGGAGTCATAGTCGTCGCAGTCTATCTCAGAATGGGCACATAAAGGAGATACGTTCGCACCGTACCCGTCGCCATCTATGTCAACGCAGGTAAGGGCACCTTGTTCTTCGTCGCCGCATCCGAGAACCATAGCTAGGAACAGCCCAGAAACGAGTGTAACGCCCAGCATAAGCGCGATCGCCCACGGCTTCATCTGGTCGACTCCCACCCCGCTTTGATGCCACAGATGGTTTCACTATACGAAGCACCGTGTTGCCGCGTCAAGACAGATAAAGAGGGGGGTTGAACAGGTGCCCTGCATCGATGAGCAGAGCTGCTGCAGCTTCCGGTGTTGTCGATCAGGGCGTGTAAAAAAGGTGTAATCATTTTACAACGCAACGCTCATGCATTGGGTGTCGTATGCTACCTGGTATCGTGCGAGCATACGGCAGTAAAGCGGCGTGCGTCCGCGTCGAAGGGTCCTCGGTCACCGGGACAGAGCCACGCAAGGTCCTGCTGAGCGACTGTGAGCCAGCCAGGATGCCACGATCCTTACTGGTTGCGCTGTTTTTGACTTCCTGGATATATGTCGTATTCGAGAAGTCTGCATGCTACCGGGCCGTTGTAGAAGTGGATCCTTCTTCGAGTCCTGAGCCCCACTTGTTTTGCCAGCTCGATGCTGCCAGTAAAAATATAGCCACGATATCCTTGACACTTCTGTTTCAGAAAGTCGCCAATGCGTGCATAGAGGGTGGCAAGTCCTGTTGTGTCACCCAGGCGCTTTCCGTATGGAGGATTAAGTACGACAACTGCCGTGCCTTCAGGCCTCGGGATGCGGGTGTCGGCGAAGTCACAGATGAGGAACTCGATGTAGTTGTGTACCCCTGCAGTAACAGCATGCTTCCTTGCTGCCTCCACTGCTCGAGGGTCTTTGTCAGAAGCAATGACCAGGCCCTTGAACGACGGACGTGAGCAACGGCGCACGCTCTTTCTGATCTCACCGTACTGAATTGGATCGAATCCTTTTAGATGCATGAATCCGAAGGTGTGTCTGAGAAGACCCGGTCCACGGCCCAGTGCCAGCAAACAGGCCTCGATCGCCAATGTTGCGCTGCCGCACATAGGGTTGACAAAGGGGCCTGTACCATCCCACCCTGTGGCCATGACCACAGCTGCGGCCAGACTTTCCTGCATAGGCGCACGAAGGGGGATCTTTCGATAGCCTCGTTTTGAAAGCGGCTCACCGGAGGTATCCACGTAGAGACGGCAGTGGTGTCCCTTCCAGTACAGGAATACGACAGCCCCTTTCTTTGCTGGACCAGAGTCAGGTCGCCTTCCTGTTGCCTTCCTCAGGCGGTCGACAATGGCGTCCTTGCACGTGAGATTGGCGATACGGGTGTCGTGGACAGATGGATTGTCTACCCAAGATCGTACAGAAAGGTATCCTGAAGAGGGTACATAGTCTTCCCACGCAATGCGACGTGCCTCTGCATAAAGCTCCTTACAGTGTGTGGCCTGAACGGCAGCGACAAGGAACAGCACGTGCTGAGCGGTGCGCAATGAAAGATTGAGCCGTATGGTATCGACGAGTGTTCCTTGCGTTTCTACGGCAGCAGGTCCCTCTTCCCGTACTGGTAGCTTCATCCCGAGGATTTCTTGTGTGAGGTACGGGGCAAGGCCCTTGGGGCATGTAACGAGGATAGGTCGTGTGGTATTCCAGACAGACATAGCCGTAGGCTACACGCTCTACAGGCACAATGCAAAGGGTGAGTGCAAACGACAGGAGCGCGTGCGACTGATGGTGAGCAAGACTCGTAGGTTGTGTAGGGGATGCCCTCGTCTGTAAAATACAAGATGCTGCTGCTGTTTCGTACGTGGCACCTACTCCACCTGCTGGAAGCATGCGCAGTATCCAATCAGAAAAACAGGGGTGCAGAGGAAGGAATGAAGATAACCTTTATACTTCCTGCCATTGGTAAGAAAAAGGGACAGCCCTATATCAAGACCTGGCAGGTGCTCGAGCCCATTACCATTTCGACCCTCAAGGCACTTACTCCGCCTTCTGTTGAGACCGAGTTCTTTGACGACCGCAGCGAGCTTATCAACTACGAGACCACGACCGATTTGGTGGCCATTACGGTCGAGGTCTACACAGCTCGACGGGCATACATGATTGCCGACCGGTTTAGGAGCCGCGGGATTCCTGTGGTCATGGGTGGGTACCACGTGACCTTGTGCCCAGAGGAGGCAGCTCAGCATGCTGATGCGATTCTCGAGGGGAACGCAGAAGGCGTCTGGGAAGAACTAGTCGAAGATTTTCGAAGAGGCCGGCCGAAGAAACGATATCGTGGCAATCCGCAGTTTGCCAATATCGTGCCAGATAGGGGCATCTTTAAGGGCAAACGGTATTCGAATGTCGGTGTCGTAGAGACCGGCAGAGGGTGTGTATTCGATTGTGAATTTTGTGCCATAGCTGCATTTCATCATGGGTGTTACCACAAGAAGCCGGTCGAGTACATTGTCAATGATATCAAGGCCGCACAGCAGGCGGGCAAACGCTACTTCTTTTTTGCAGACGACAATTTCGTCGCTCATCCCGCTCATGCGATCGAGGTACTCAAGGCCCTTACCCCTCTCAAGATAAAGTGGACAGGGCAAGGCTCCCTGACCATGGCCAAGCATCCTGAGCTTCTCAAGTGGCTCAGAGCCAGTGGGTGTGTCGTCATGCTCATAGGATATGAATCCCTGGACACAAGCAACCTTCATCAGATGAACAAAGGCTGGAATGCTCAACTTGGAGAGATGGATGAACTGACAGAGACACTGCACGATGCAGGCCTCAATATATATGCAACGTTTGTGTTTGGGTTTGACCACGACCTTCCCGAACTTTTTGACAGAACCGTAGCGTTCGCGCTCAAGCACCAGTTCTTTTTTGCCGCCTTTAACCATCTCTTACCCATGCCAGGTACCAAGCTGTATAGCCGGCTACTTAGAGAAGGCAAGATCATCCAGGATAAATGGTGGCTGGATCCAACCTATACGTACGGTCAGGTGACATTCAGGCCACGCCACGTGGCAGCCGAGCAACTTGCCGAGCTGTGCCGAAGGGCACGTAAACAGTTCTATACCTTACCGTCGATCATGAGACGCAGTGTTGCTCTTGTGAGAAGGAGGTTCGACCCGCTACTGTACTATTACTACTGGGCGTTGAATCTCAAGATGCAGCAAGAGGTTGACGAGAAGATGGGCCTACCTATGGGTGAAGGGCTTGATGAGCTTCCGAAGTGACCGATATAGGATCGAGACTGCGCGGCCAGAAGACGCGGCCCAGATACTGGAGATCCTCGAGGAGGAGGAATTCCAGGGGACGATCTCCCTTCTTTTCTCGCGGCGGCCTGACCCGTATGCATCGTTCATGAGAGAAGGGAGGGAGGTTACCATTATCGTAGCGAGGGATACGTTGCGAGATAGACTCGTGGGAATCGGGGCTGCTTCTATTAACAAAATGTTCGTGAACGGTGAGGCAATAGATATAGGGTATCTGTTCGGGCTCAGGATTCGAAAGGAATACCGGCGACGGTATCTTTTTCTCCCCTATGGCTTTTCGTATTTGTTCGATCTCCATCGAGACAAACAGATTCCCTTCTACATTACCACTATCCTGGAGGAGAACCTCGATGCGCAGAGGCTCTTCGAGAAGAGAAGGGCGACGATGCCTGTGTATCGGTATGTTGATGACTATGTCACCTATATTTTTGCCGCCGGAGGGAAGGCCCGGATGCTTCCTGATGTTCATTTCAGGAAGGAAGAGCCCAGCGATGGCGAAGCCTTGGTTTCCTTTCTTTCTGAACAGGGCCGAAGATATCAGTTCTTTCCGGTGTTGGACAGGAAGGAGCTGGACCGTCGCCAGGGTCACATCAGCGTTGATGATTTTTATCTGTTGTGTGACCGCGTCCATGGGATCGTTGCTGCTGGCACACTGTGGGATCAGAGGGACTACAAACAGTACATCCTGAAAGGGTACGCAGGGGCGCTAAAAGTATTGTACCCATTTTCCTTTTTGTTGCCCCGTCTCGGGTATCCAAGGCTTGCCCCGCCAGGTTCGGTGCTCAATCTGTGTACACTCTCTTTCTGGGTGGTCAAGGATGACAACGCCCGATGGTGCGAGTGTTTTTTGAGTCATATGGTTCAAGAGGCTCGCGGTTTTTCATATGTGGTCGCAGGCCTCGACGCTCGACATCCTCTGAGACTGGTATTCGATAAGCGGCCCCACCTGACCTACAAGAGCAGGATGTATCTTGTGTACAACAGCGAGACAGGCAGGGAGCCGCCGTACTTGGACCCTGGTAGGTCTACCTACCTAGAAATTGGAAGGCTCTAGATGCTTACCGGTACCATACGATCCATATCGTCATTGACTGATGCTGACAAGGACCTCATGTACGATATTATGGTCAGACACTACGCTGATGTGGACAAGGATGTATTCCTTCGAGATATGGCTGAAAAGGACGGTGCGATCATATTGTATGGTCAGCATGGGAGGATCGCAGGGTTTTCAACCTATCTGTTCATGCACACCGTCTACCATGGCGATCCTGTGTCAGCACTTTTTTCAGGTGACACCATTATCGAGCGAGATTCCTGGGGTTCTCCTGCCCTTTTTCGGACCTTTGGCAAGCTGCTCTATACATTCATGGCCGACAATGACGGTTCGAGGACCTATTGGTTTCTCATTACCAAAGGGTTTCGCACCTATCTGCTGCTGCCTCTGTTTTTTAAGCGCTTTTATCCAAGGTACGATGCTGAAACGCCCCCATACGAGAGAGGGCTCATCGAACACCTTGCCAGACGCAAGTACGGGAGTTGCTTTGATAGCGACAGGGGTATCATTACGGCATCTTCCTACTATCTCAAAGGTGATCTGGCGCAGATCCCTCCAGCACGACGTAAGGACCCTCATGTGGCATTTTTCCTTCAGAAGAACCCAGGGTTTGTGAAAGGGCATGAGCTGGCCTGCATCTGTGAAATAAGCCCAGAGAGTTTTCGCAAGAAAACAAAGAGCCTTGTACAGCCGTGACTGATATGAATCTGATGACGCGTCTTGCTCATGCAGCAGTCTGGGGACTTTTGCTTCCTGAGTATCGGTCCTTTGTGCGATCGAGAGACTCAGTAGCTATTGTGCAGCAGAAAAAGCTGATCAGGTATCTCGAGCGCAACAAAGATACCGTATTCGGTAGGGACCATCGGTTCGGTGCTATTGCAACGATCGAGCAGTACCAGCACGAGGTCCCTATTCGTGACTACGAGGGATTGAAGCCGTATATCGATCGGGTGATCGATGGCGAAATGAACGTCCTTACGCACGAGGAGGTGAGACTGCTCGAACCAACTGGAGGAACGAGCTCAGGATCCAAGCTCATACCGTATACTGCTTCGCTGAGAAAGGAATTTGAACAGGCCCTTTACCCATGGCTCTTTGACCTGTACAGACATCTGCCAGGATTGGCACGGGGAAGGAGCTACTGGTCCATAACGCCCATCGGCTACGAGCGACAGCGTACGCCGGGAGGGATTCCTATAGGGTTTGAAGATGATTACGAATATGCAGGCCTTGCCGGCAGGCTGCTCAGACGTGTCGGCTGTGTCCCGCCTGAAGTGCAGCACATACGGGATCTCGAGCAGTTCAAGTACACCACAGCTTTCTTTCTATTGGCGTGTGCTGACCTTACGCTCATTTCAGTATGGAATCCTTCTTTCCTTGTGTTGCTCATTGAATTCATCGAACAGTACAAGGAGGCCTTGATTCGAGATGTGTACGATGGAACGATACGGTTCCCAGGGCATAAGGAGGGTAGAGGCCCACTGCTCATGAGTTGTGCTGCAAAGCCGTCAAGGGCCCGATCGCTCGAACGCATCTTCTCGGGTGGAGGGGCATCGCCGTACCGCCACATCTGGAACAACCTGATGATGATCTCCTGTTGGGCTGATGGGAGTGCCTCTATTCATGCACACAAACTTCGAGAATGGTTTCCTGGCGTGTACATTCAGCCAAAGGGGCTCCTTTCAACCGAGGGGGTGGTAAGCATACCGTGGGTAGAGGCAGGCGGAAGTGTGGTTGCCTATCGGTCTCACGTGCTCGAGTTTCTTCCTGAGGGTGACGATCGGCCGGTGTTGCTTCACCAATTGGAGCGTGGTTCTGTGTATACCGTAGTCCTGACCACAGCAGGAGGGTTGTATCGTTACAATCTCAAAGACAAGGTGCGCGTTACCGGAAGCCTTGGGACGCTTGTCATTGTCGAATTCAGTGGCAGAAGCGGTGTATCTGATATCGTTGGAGAAAAGCTCGAAGAACACCATGTCTGGGCTGTCTTGAAGCGCGCCCTTGATCTGCATCAGATCCAGGTTGAGTTTGTTTTGTGTGCCCCTGAAGTAGTCACCCAGGGTGGTTACTATGTAGTCTTCATCGAACCGAAGGCTGGCACCTCCCTCTCCGGAGAGCAGGTGGGAGCAGTGACGGAAACAATCGATAGAGGATTGAAGGAGAATTTCCACTACAAGTATGCACGGGATATAGGACAGCTTTACCCCCCACGAGTCGTTCTGGTGCGCAGCGGTGCAGGTCATTGCACGTTCGTCAAACGATGCATCGAGGCCGGACAAAGGCTCGGTGACATCAAACAGACAGTACTCGACCGTAGAACTGGATGGACAGAGGTCTTCTGCTCTGGGCGCCCGGATGAGCATGCATGAGGTGTCTGTGATGCCCCATCGACCTGTGATTATTTCCCTCGAACACGTTGATAAGTCATACGCTGCAGCCGGTCGCACGGTTTCCATACTCAAGGGCGCCTCCTTGAAGCTGGAGGAGGGATCTCTCACGGTTGTATTCGGCGTGTCTGGAACGGGCAAGACAACACTGCTCAACTTAATTGGTGCGCTCGATTATCCTGATGCCGGACGGATTATCGTAGATGGCTATGACCTGACGTCGATGTCAGAGAAACAGCGGACCGAATTTCGAAGGGCGAAGCTGGGCTTTGTATTTCAGTTTTTCAATCTCCTCCCCACACTCACTGCACAGGAAAACGTTGCATCAGCCATTGAACTAGTCAGCACGGATCGGTCGGAAATCAAGCAGCGTGCCCGTGAGTATTTAGAAAGAGTAGGGCTTGCACACAAGGCCCACGAATTTCCTGACCAGCTATCAGGGGGTGAACAGCAGCGTGTTGCCATTGCACGGGCACTTGCAAAGCGGCCACGGGTCCTGCTGGCCGATGAACCTACCGGCAACCTCGACGAAGAGACGAGCCTACAGATTGCGGGATTGTTTCAATTGATAAATCGAGAAACAGCCACAACGATGGTGATCGTAACGCACAATCCCAAGATCAGAGAAATCGCAGATCGCGTTGTCTCGATAGAAAAGCTACAGATTGTCAACAAGGGTCCATGAACGTGGGACAGAGCTTGTCTACGTGGTCTTATAAAAAGCAGATCCGAGGATCACGGTAGCTGTGAGGCGGATTGATGCGCGTTGCCATATGACCTTCGCTTGTGAGGTGGGGTGACAAGCAGGTGGGTCTGCCAAGGGCAGACGAGAGCAAGCCTCGTGAGATCTAACTGGAATGAAGATAACCTTTATTAGACCCAACATGGTTCCAGAAAGGGCTGCAGATGCAATGCAACCCCTTGCAATTGCGGTTCTCTCAGGTCTTACCCCGGATGGGATCGAAACAGAATTCTACGACGAATGCGTAGAAGACATACCACAGGAGATAGAGACAGACCTTGTCGCTATTTCAGCCCATACCTTTTCAGCTCGCAGGGCCTATCAGCTTGCTCAGCAGTTCAGGAAGCGCGGCATCACTGTAGTCCTGGGTGGATACCATCCAAGTGCCTGTCCTGAAGAGGCACTGATGTATGCCGACGCAGTGGTGCAGGGACCTGCAGAGGGGGTTTGGGGACAACTGGTCCAAGATGCAGCCACAGGCAGGCTGGCAAAGATCTACCGACAGGAGACGCCGTTCCCCCTATCCGGTATTCGTTACGACAGACGCCTGTTTCAAGGCAAGAAGTACACGAACCTCGTTCCCATTGAGTTCGGCAGAGGGTGCACATGTGCATGTGAATTCTGCTCGGTGACAACCTTTTCCAGAGGCTACCTGACGCGGCCAATCGATGAAGTCCTTGCAGAACTAGAGCAAGCAGACAACAGGCGTGTGTTGTTCGTGGATGACAACCTTTGTTCGGACAGGGATCGAGCGCGGCAGCTCTTCGAGGCCCTTGAGGGGATGCGTATTCAGTGGGGATGCCAGGTACGCAGTGACATTGCCACTGACACCTCGTTGCTGGCTCTTATGGCACGGAGTGGCTGCCGTATGGTGATGATTGGCTTTGAGTCGCTCCAGCACGAAAATCTCCTCCAGATGAAGAAGGGCCCCTATTGCAGGGTGGATGCATACCCGGCTGCGATCCAGAAGATCCGGGATCATGGCATGATGATTTATGGATCATTTATTTTCGGATATGACGGTGACACAAAAGAAATCTTCTCGAAGACAGTCGACTTTGCACTTGAACACCACTTTGCGTTGGCAAATTTCAATACCCTCAATCCTATGCCAGGTACCCGACTCTATCGACGTCTCCTTTCAGAAGGTAGACTTCTTGAAGGGCGATGGTGGCTTAACGAACACTATCATTACGGTGAGGTAATGTTCATTCCTCGACAACTCAGCCCTGCAGAACTCAAGTATGGATGTCTCAAGGCACGACAGGCCTTCTTCAGATACTCGTCGATCGTCAAGCGATTGTTCGATTTCTCGACAAACTGCAGCAGCGTTGCCAATGCGAGTTTGTTTCTTGCTGCAAATCTGATTGCAAGAAAAGAATGCATGCGCAAAATGAAGCGCATTGTGTGAGTCCTGCGTGTCCTTCGGGGACAAGACGTCTATCTATGGAGGCATGGACACCTGGTACGCCTTAATATATCGTTTCCTTCCCCTTACGTAAGGCGCCCAAGAGAGAGGTTACAGACCATTGACCTTTGGTGCCTCCTGTGCAGCAGCCAATAGCAAAACCTGCTCGAGTATCTCCTTTGGTTCGATCCTTCTGGCTGCACCGTAGAAATTGGTGAGCTTAGGGGTTTGCCGCCAGGCAAACCTTTGGTGTCCGGCTCGGTCGAATACAAAGACAGCAGGTTGAGAGAATCCATGGGGATACTTTCTGGCCATGGGGTGTTTCGTACTGACCGGCACTTGCAGGGAACGCACCAGTGTGTGCTCAGGGTCTGAGATGATGCAAAACGGAAGATCGTACTTCTTCACGAAGGTACGATTTGCTTCTACTGTGTCAGAAGATACGCCAATGATTTGTGCACCTGCAGCTTTGAATTGCTGAGCTAGTTGCTTAAGCCCCTTCCAGTGGCTTTGGCAATAAGGTCACCACCAGCCACGATAAAAAACCAGCACGGTGAACGGGGCCTTCTCGAAACGACGGGCCATTGATTCTGTTGCCAAGTCAGTTCCTTGAAGGGTTATCGATAGGATGTCAGCTTCGGCCATTGAGGTCCCTCCTTGTGCGCTTGTGGGCTTGCTGTTTTTCTACAACGTCTCCCTGTGGGGGCAAGGGAAGTCAGCAAGGTCCGTAGGGGAAGGACCTTGCTGCTATCGAGATGCTGGCGTGTAGGTGCCATGATGCTGAGTCGAGTCAGTGCGAAGTCATAACGCACGGGGTCGTGAGGAACGAGTGTCCTGAATGCCTCTGTTATCTCCAAGGCTGTCTGCATGTTGGGTTGTCTTCGTCTGGTAAGCGATAGGTAAAGGGAGATCCTGTGCATATGAGTATCGAGCGGAACAATCAGTTGCGACGGTCGTACCCCCTTCCATCCGCCAGGATCGATCCTGTCCTTTCTTACCATCCAGCGCAAAAAGAGGTTGAGCCTCTTCAGAGCACTACCAGCGTGAGGATCTGGTACCAGCATACTGTGGGCAAGGCCAGAGGTGCTTCTCAACTCAGCGGCAAACCTCATGAGCGCCTCAAGCACGGTGTGACCGCTCTTGGCGGCAAGGCCGTAAGTAAAACATGCCTCAAGTGATCCGTGACGCTCAAGTATGGTTCGGATGCCATAGAGCAAGGATGCAAGCTCTTCCCCGCTTGTAAACCTGTGCCTGAACCGTGCAAAGGCATGTGCAAGCTGCCTCCTTGATGCCTCGAGCACATAGTGTCTTGGGCTCGGCTCCATCTTGCTGAGGACGAGCGAGATGCTCGCATGGATCTGGGTTACCCTCCCATAGGCAAGACATGCAGCGATAAGCCCTACGACTTCCCTCTCTAATGGGTCCTTGTAGCCGTACAAGAACTCCACTGGGTCAGGAGATACCCATCTGCGGTGGTTGAACGTTGCATAGAGGATTTCGAGCAGGCCTGCATCGAGTACCTGAGGGCCACTTGGCACGATGTGGTATGGATAGGAGGACACGGCCGGCCTATGTTACTTTTTTGAACGTATCCTTTGAGGCACCGCATACAGGGCATGTCCAGTCGGCAGGAAGATCCTCGAATCTAGTCCCCGCAGGAATACCGCTGTCCGGGTCGCCGACTGCAGGATCGTAGATGTAACCACATACTTGGCATTCGTACTTGTCCATGTTACTACCTCCTCTCTGCTGTGCATGAGCCATTGGACGTGATGTGGCGTATATCCTTCTCAACGTCTGTCCATGGTCCTAACAAACCACCGTGAAAATAACCACCTGAGTCGAAGTGAGTTTCCTACTACAGAAATTGAACTCAGGGCCATAGCTGCTGCCGCATAGACCGGGTTCAAAAGGACCCCCCACGGATATAGCATCCCGGCAGCAATGGGAATGCATAGGGTATTGTAAAAAAAGGCCCAAAACAAATTTTGCTTTATCACCTTCATCGTCATGGATGACAGGATCAGTGCTCCAGGAACAAGCCGGAGGTCATCGCGCATGAGGGTGATATCACCTGTCTCGAGAGCGACATCTGTTCCGGTTCCCATTGCGATTCCTACGTCAGCGGCCTTCAGTGCCGGCGCATCGTTGATGCCGTCGCCCACCATGGCAATCAGATGACCCTGTGCCCTGAGCGTTGCAAGTCTAAGGACCTTTTCTTTGGGCAGTACCCCTGCCAGGAAGTCCTCGATCCCAAGCTTCCGAGCTACGGCCTGTGCTGTACCCTGGTGATCACCAGTGATCATCGCTACCTTAAGCCCCATTACATGGAGCAGGTCGATCGTGTCTCGCGCCGATTCCTTTGGAACATCGGCACATGCAATGAGTCCTATGACGCGACCGGCCTGAGCCACAAAAACCGTTGTCTTGCCTTCTTCTGCTAGTCGTGCTGCTGTCTCTGGCATGCCGTCCGTGGCAATGCCGTACTCCTCCATGAACCTCTGGTTTCCGACGAAGATCTCTACGCCATTGAGCAAACCGTGAGCTCCCCTGCCTGGCAATGCAGAGAATCTCTCGACCGGGGTAGGCGCGATCCCGTAGGCGTGTGCCTTCTCAAGGATGGCTCCTGCAAGGGGATGTTCTGACAGGGCCTCGATGGAAGCAGCTGCATGTAGGACATCGTGTAGGTCAAAGCGTGAAGACGGCACGATATCGGTTACCTCAGGTTTGCCCTTGGTCAGGGTCCCTGTCTTATCGAACACGACTGCAGTTACTTTGCACGCCTTCTCAAGGCCTTCGCCAGACCGAATGAGTATGCCATGCTGCGCACCAAGACCTGTCCCAACCATTACTGCAGTAGGCGTTGCCAGGCCCATAGCACATGGACAGGCGATTACAAGGACGGATATGCAATTGAGGAGCGCTCGGTTAAACGATGGGTTGTGTGGTACGAAATACCAGAGTAGAAACGTAGCCACTGCTATACATAGTACCGCAGGGACGAATACTGAAGCTACTTTGTCGGCTAACCGCTGGATAGGTATTTTGGAGGCTTGGGCCTCTTCTACAAGGCGGATGATCTGTCCGAGTGCTGTGGCTGTGCCGACGCGTGTGGCCTTGAAGACAAAACTACCACGCTTATTCAGGGTGCCGCCGTAGACGGTATCTCCGGGCCCTTTCCTGACAGGGAAACTTTCTCCTGTGAGCATGGACTCGTCCACTGTTGTCTCGCCTTGAAGTAGCACACCGTCGGTAGGGATCTTTTCACCGGGCCTCACCCTGATAAGATCACCTTCCTTGAGTTTCTCGACCAGGACCTCTCGTTCGTGATCTCCGGTTGGAGAAATGACGTGTGTGGTCGTGGGGTTGAGCGCGAGCAGCATCCGGAGTGCTGCAGAGGCCTTGCCTCGCGCCTTGCGCTCGAGAAAGCGTCCCAACAGCACCAGTGTGACGATCAAAACCGCACTATCGTAGTACACATGGGGGCTCTGCCCTGCGGCTGACACCCATTGCGGAGCGACTGTTGCAATGACCGAGTACAGGTAGGCTGAAAGTGCTCCGAGGGCGACCAGCGTATTCATGTCTGCGCTTCTGTGCGTGAGTGCCTTAAGGGCGCCTGAAAGAAAGCCGCTTCCAACCCAAAAGACGACAGGCGTACTCAGCGCAAGAAGAAAAATCGTAATCAGGCCAGGTGGGAGGGCCTGGAGGAAAGGAAACCACTCCTTCATGGATCCAAGGAAAACAACCATACTCACAGTGAGGCCAAAGGTGAGCTTGACCTTGAGGTGGTGTTGCTCCTGTTGAAAGGCCTCTTCTATTTCTTCAGGACGTGGGTTTCGTAGGGCCCTATACCCAAGGTCGTGTAGTTTTGTAAGTATGGTTTCAGGCCCGACCAACGTGGGATCATAGTCGATCTTTGCCTGTGCAGAGGCCAGATGTACAGCCACATCTCTGACGCCAGCGAGACCTTTGAGCCCTTGCTCTATCCGGTGGACGCATCCTGCGCAATGTATCCCTGCGATGTGAAATGTGTCGGTAACAATCAACTTAGGCACCGTCTAGACCGCCACGTTCCTTCTCACGGAACCACCCCGCGGGGTCAGTAAGATAGAATCTCATCTCGGTGAGCATCCGGTGGTGGGTTTTCTCTTCTCGTATCATAAGATCGATGAACGTCAGTTCCTTCTGTTCCGTAGCCTGACTGCGCCGCTCTTCGTAAAACAGTATAGCCTTTTGTTCAAGGGCGATGCCTGTTGCCACAGCCTCTATGTCGCTCGGGTCGGCCTGGTCGGCTGCTTCGTGGCGTCGCGCAAGCGCTTCAAAAATACTCGTGAGTGCCTCGCTATCGGTAGCGATACTGGCACTGTCAAAGGCATCGGGCAGTCCCTTTCCCTTCTCGATCGACGCGTAGATCGTTCGTATCCGGCCGATGTGTACTACCTCCTGTTCCATGAGAACGCGAAACATTTCTTTGCCTGCTCGATTCCGACAGGTCTGCTGCGCATGTTCATAGAACGATCTTCCCCTCTCTTCCATCTCAAGGGCCATTGCGTATACACGTGCCACTCTGTCATCGATGCTGGTCATGACGCCCTCCTTGTGAGGCTCTCAAAGGATACAGATGCACCTAGCTAGATCAAGGGATCTTCTTGAAGTACTTTTTGGATGCCCTGCACACAGGACACGCTTCGGGCGGTTCGCCATCAAAGACATACCCGCAGATTTGACAGACATGGTACTCGATGTCCTGTTCGCTTGCCAATGCGGCAAGGGCATCTTTATATAGTTTTGCGTGTCGTTCCTCCACATCCCGTGCACGGGAATAGCTGGCAGCGACATCCTCCCTGTGTTCGTCAAGGGCCTGCTTGATAAGGGGTGGATAGATCTGCGTTTTTGCCTTTATCTCATTCTCAAAGGCTGTTTTCAAATTGTCCTCGGTCGGTCCGATGGCGCCTTCCATATACTTCAAGTACTCAGAGGCATGGATTCTTTCAGCTTCAGAGACAGCCCTGAAGAGTCGTGCGATTTGGGGGTATCCTTCTTGCTGGGCCTTTCTGGCAAAGGCCTGATTCCTGATGCTCGCCTTTGACTCGCCAGCAAATGCATCTCGCAAACTCTTTTCCAGGGTCTCGGGCAATGGTTCAAAAAGGATGAATTGATACTTGTATGCCTTGCACACAGGGCATTCCTCAGGTGGGTTGTCTCCTTCGTGAATGTAGCCGCATACGGTGCATTTCCAGCGCTTCATGTACACCTCCTTGATTTCAGTGCCAACCTATCAGACGGTTGTGTCCTTCAACAGTAATGATGCGAACAGCTATTTCTGTTAGAACATACGTCCTTTTTTACCCCGGGCGAGCTGTTCGAGCGAGCTGCGGTCGAGAATCCGAATCTGACGGCCTTGTAGGCGGATCAAGCCTTGTTTGTTCATCTTGCTCAGTATTCGTGACAAGGTCTCTGGGATCGTCCCGAGCACACTGGCTAGCTCTGCCTTAGAGATATCCAGGTGAAGGTAGTCCTGATCCTTTGCACGCTTGCTTGAGTAGAGAAGATATGCTGCGAGTCTTGTTGGCACCTCTTTGAGGGAAAGATCTTCGACAAGTTGAGCAAATCTGCGAAGCCGTCGTGAAAGGAGTGCAAGCATGTTCATGGCAAGAGACGGGTGTTGCTTGAAAAGCTCGATAAGGGCTGCCCTTGGGAAGAAGATGGTACGAGATGCTTCCAGGGCTTGTGCATGGGCAGGAAAGCACTCATGTGCAAACATAGCAGCCTCCCCAATGGGTTCTCCAGGGCCAAAGATATGGAGCGTCTGCTCTTTACCGTCCTCGCTGAGCTTGTAAATCTTTACCCTGCCCGAGATAATGACGTAGAAACCGCGTGCCTCGTCTCCCTCATGGAAAATGGTCTCACCCTTGGCGAATGTGCGTATCCTCGCAATGAGTGCCAGCTCATGCTGTTCCCGTGCAGGCAACCCATCGAAGAGCGGAATGGTGGAGATATACTTTTGGAGATCCAATGCTAGTACCATCGACGTACTCTTTAGTACTGTTTCCTGAAAACGACAGTATGGCGCTCCAACAAAAGAGGCACTACTTGAAGACTATTTCGAATAGTGAGGTGTGGACAAAGGTACATAGGTTCCTCCCTGCAAGGCAGATCCCGAGATGCGAGCAAACATGCTCGGCGAGGCACGCAGAAAAAATCGTAGACCAGCATTTTTTTCTTGACAAGAGGGTGAACGATGCATATACTGTTCTCAAAAATGGACAAATTAAGTCATATTTAAGGAAAGACCAAGGACTCATGATACTGACGAGGAAGGGCGATTACGGAGTGAGGGCGCTCCTGTACCTTGCCAAACAGCCGCCTGGAAAACTCAGTTCGATGAAAGAAATATCCCAGGCCATGGAGATCCCTTACATTTTCTTGGCCAAAGTGATGAAGCAATTCGTACAGCGCAAGTACGTCATATCGAAACGAGGGATTTCCGGAGGATACATGCTTGCAAAGGCGCCATCTTCCATAACGTTACGGGAGATCATCGAGACCCTGGAAGGCCCGATCACGATGAACAAATGCCTGAAGAAAACGGCCTCATGTCATCGTAAAAAAGAGTGCGAAGCTGCTCCTGTGTGGGAGGTACTCCAGGATAATTTTATTAAAGGTCTCGATCAGTACACGGTGCAAAGAATACTAAAAGGGGAGTGATGCTTTTTTTGGCAAAATAATGGACAAAATTAGTCCACAATTACTCTGTAGCATTTTCACCTATGCGTAACAGCCCTGACATGTTCATGTAAAAGTGACGGCAGAGGATAAACGACCAGAAGCACTTGAGGAAGACATCAGGAGAGGAGAATCACCATGTATATCGGATGCGATCAGGCTCATATGAGGCTATTGGAAAAGACAAACGAATCTGATCTTATTGAGCGAGTGAGAAACGGGGACTCGTGTGCCTTTGAAGAACTGGACAGGCGATACCGACACAAGATTCTCAGCCAACTGAGGAGGCTTTGCCGGGACGAGCATGAAGCTGACGACATCTTCCAAGATGTGATGACCACGCTCTTCCTTAAGCTTCATACCTTTGAGGGCAAATCCAGCCTTTCCACGTGGATATACCGGATTACACTGAACGCGTTCCTCATGCACGAGAGAAAACAGAGGCGTCAACAGCTCTATTTCACTGATGAAGAGCCTTACGACGTGCACCTCGAGCATGTCAGCTACGACGGTCACGATGAGCCATGTGCCTATACTGAGAGCGTCAATAACGAGTTTCATGCAAGCCTCGCCAAGGCGGTCGAGGCCCTCCCCAAGGGATACAGAGATGTATTCCTGCTGCGCAACCAACACGATTTGCCGATAAGGGAGGTGAGCAGGAGGCTAGGGATATCGATCCCTGCGGTCAAGTCGAGGAATCGTAGGGCGCGGCAATTCTTGAGGACACGGCTGGAGGAGTTGAGTTCCAATTGATGGTCAGGCGGGCAAGGTTGACGAAAGGCCGGTCGAGGGCTTACATATGTCTGACTGGCTACGAGAGATAGAGAACTGGATAGCGCCTCACGACAGTACTACAACAAATTGAGAGAGCGGGGACACTTCGGTACGCATCGTATGGGATGTGTCGGCTTATGTACAAAACGTGCCCTGTAACGTCATTAGCCTGGATTATAGGCGTTGGTGGATTCGTAACCATTCTTGCACTGCTACAGACCGCTTCCTTTGCTGCTGCAACAGGTGAGGGTGTTGATACTCCTGATGAACGTAATGAACGTAGTGCTTATCGAGCGACAAGCAGCAGTTCAGTGCGCAATCTCGGGATGGGACCGCTTTTGCTCAGGGGCCAGTCTGTCTTCCAAATTTTGCGGCTTAGTCTCATCCCCATGGGTGTAGGGGAGCTGGAAAAAGGCCACTGGCAGGTGGATGTAACCACAACGTGGACAAACCATTGGGCGTGGAAACGGAATAAGTACCTGGTCGATGGTGAGCACCTTCGCACAGGATTTTTTGTCAAATACGCGCTCACTGACTGGCTGCACGTGCGGCTAGAGATTCCATTTTTGATGCGAGGCGGAGGATTGTTGGATGGCCCTATCATGTGGTTTCACAATACCTTTGGATTCGGCCAAGCAGGTAGAGACTCCTTTGAGAAAAATCGGATTGCGACAGTCTTGTGGAGAAAAGATGGAGGTATCTACGTGCTGGACACACGAGATACTTGGATAGGGATCGAAGACATCGTGCTTTCAGCGAGCGTGCGCCTTACCCAAGGGAACACATGGGTCCCGCGAACCTCGCTGAGTGTTCACCTTAAGGTGCCAACTGGGAATAAGGAACAACTGTTCGGCTCCGGTGGCGTGGATGGGGGTATTGCCGTATGTGCCTCCAAGCGCATATGGAAACTCTATGGCTACCTGGGGCTTCAATACACGCTGTTCACTGGCGAAGAGATTGCGGGTATCCCGATGCGGCCGTATCAGCTTTCAGTGTTTTCGTCGGTTGAATATCCCTGGACAGATCGTTTTTCCCTCATAGTGCAAGAGGTCATGAATACCGGTCCGGCAAAGGACTTCTATCAATTCTCACAGGTTACCAATGAAGTTACCTTTGGCATGAAGGCCGAGTTTCTACCGAACACCTTTCTTGAGTTTGGCCTGATTGAAAATCTATTTCACTTCGACAATAGCCCTGACTTTGGCCTTCACTTTGGCCTTTCGCGAAAGTTCTAGATTGTACAAAGCAATTGACGTAGGTGGCTCTACGTTGGCGGGGTAGCGTCCTCTTTGAGGATCGTCTCGTACAGCTCGATTGCGCTGGAGGCAGCAAGTTCTGCACCTATACCGTGGCCCCCTGCTTCGGCGCTAGCAAGGTACAGGCCTGGTAAAGGGGTCTTTACCGACGGCCGACGATCGGCAATCTGGTCGACCGTCTGTCCTATACCGATGACATTGCCGTCCTCTCCTGCATAGCGCTCAATATCATCGGGTGTATCGAGACGATACCACAGAATGTGTCCTCGTATCTCAGGAAGGACCTCGTGCAGGGCGTCGAGACAACGCCTGCCCCACAGTTCCCAGTCCTGATGTGGAAGGCAGGCGGTGCCAAAAAAGATGAGCTGGGCTCCTTCTGGTGCGAGCGAGGGATCGAAGTTCGAAGGCGAGGTAATCATACCCCCTGTGCGCTCAGGGATTTCACCTTGCAGGATCCTCTCCCGGACTTCCTGCACCTTTTCGAACGACCATGGCATGTACATGATGAACTTCTGCGGTGTTACTCGCGTGTCAAGGGCGACCTTAAGACCGAGTGCGTGCATGGCGTAGGAAAGTCCTCTCACACGGTCCACATAGCTCGGTGGGAAATGTTCGGGACCGACAAGGACATCGACCATACGTTTGATGTCTGCATTGCAAATGATCCGGCGTGCTCGATACCAGGTCCCGTCGCTCAGTGCCACACCAACCGCCTTGCCCTGTTCGACAATGATATGCTTGACTGGCGAGCTAAGGAGCACACGCCCGCCATGATCTTTTATGCAAGAAGCATATGCACGAGGGATCGAGATACAGCCACCCCGAGGGTATGCTGAACTTCGAGAGGTGACGACCTGCCGAAACGAACTGATGAATTCAGCAGCTGATGCCTGGTGAGATGGAACGCAAAAATATTGACCACAGATCCCTTCCATGAACAGATGCACTAACGGGTGAGAACTGAATGTCTCGATCCACTCGGTGAGGGAGACATGCCACAAGGTATCAAGTTCGTGTTCTCCGATGGTGAATATCGCCTGGAACATCTGTGCCATTTCTGCCATGACCTCAGGAGGGAGCATCTGCATCATTGTCTGCCGCGAATATAGTTGGAGCGTACCGTCATAGTAGAGGAGTGGCTTATGGTCCTTTACCTAGACCCACTCGACCGCGTGGGGTCGATCTATGCGTCTCAAGATCTCTCCGAGCGGTCCTTTATCACCAAGGCCGAACAAATGAACACCCACATCCACAAAAAATCCTTCCCGCTCATAGGTGGTACATCTCCCGCCGACAAGAGAATTTTTTTCCACAACGAGCACCCTGTAGCCTGCGTGAGCAAGCAGTGCACCGGCACCGAGACCCCCTATTCCTGCACCAACAACGATGACGTCGTACTCATACTGGCGAGCCATTGCTGTTTCTCCTTGTAGGTGATCGGTTTACAGTGTGGTCGATGTCACTACTGTGATCGTATATGGTCTTGTCGAAGATCGAGTGGGCACAGGAAAACCCACGTCGATCCGCAGGATATTCTCACCTGCACACATGGGTAGCCCGATGCGTATACCGACTCCGAGATCGTGTGTGATATCGGACAGGGCAACATCTTTACCTTCTTTCCAGACATAGCCTGCATCCCAAAATGGTACCACCCCTATGGCAATGATGCCGAAGAGGTCACGAGTTGCCAGGATCCTGTCCTCACAAGAAGCCAAGAAGATCTTGTTTCCGGTAAATTGAGCACTCGTGTACCCCCTGAGGCCTGTTTCCCAGCCTAATGCAAACAGTGTGTCACTGGAGAGATTGACTCCGTATCCTATTGTGCTATCCACATGCAAGGTGTGAGAAAAGAACCTTGTGTCAAGACGTGTAGTCCTTAGAAAGTAGTCGGCCTTGAGCACGATCTTGGTGTCGTGCACATTACTTCCGTCCCAGCGGCCTTGACCAGATACCTTTGCGAGGATCAGGTGGCCTTCTCTGAACCGATGTCCCTGACTGTTGGAAAACGTAATGACACACTCGTTTGCCGACGCACCAAGCGACTTCAGAGAAGCAGAGGCGGTAATGGCAAGGTCGTTGGCTATGTTGAAATCCTCGGTGCGGTCGAAGGTATCAATTCTTTTTTCCCGAATGTAATTGACACCGAGTCTCCTGTAGGAGAGGCCGGGGCCACTCATCGTGTAGCCCTCAGGATCCTGTGGTAGCGAACCATCAGGAAGGGTTGCCAGGACGGTGAAATCCGTTATACGCTTTTGGCGATAGGTGTAAAGGCCGCCCACCCTATGGATCGTGCGTGAACCAGGAGTAAGGGCCCATGCAGCGAATATCCTGGCCTCATTGTCCTGTCGGTCGTATTCTGCTGAACGTATCCCATTGAGGACCAGCGGTAGTCTTCTTTTTTGATGCGACGCCGCCATGGAGGCAGCCCAGGTTGTGTGGAGTGCATAGAAGGGCCGTTGAATGAGACCAGCCACGTATTCACCGCTATGGAGTTTTTGAAGCGTGGTTGAGCATTGGAGTCGTGAGCCCATGATATTGGGGTCACTATAGGAAACCATCCACGCCTCGTCTACGACAACATTCTGGTAGTCCAGGCCACTCCTGTAGGCTGCAGAGAGTGTCTTGCCCAGCCCCATGAGGTTCCTTTCTGCAAGGCCTCCAGTGATCGCATGGCGACCACCCACACCTCGCATACCAAAGAGCGGCACAAGCGACCAGGTTTCCTTCAGATGCACTAGTACCACTGCCCGGTCACTCTCGGGCTCGCTCAGGCGACATTCGATTGATTCGTCCCGAAAATAGCCCAATGCCCGTAGGTTTCTTCGGGCTTCCTCGATGCGATCAGGGTCGAGCACGTCGCCCTCTTTGAAGAGGAGCTCTCTTCGTATGATCTCTTTGGATGTCTTGATGTGCAGGGCATTGACTGCGGCAGCTGGTATCCAGGAGGCAGCTGGATCCCCGGGTTGGATAATATCGTGCACCTCGATGACGATTCGATCGATCCTTACGTGCGGCACATTGCTTGCGAGTTGCACGCAGGTGTCGTTGCCCGAAGCTCCAGGAGTGCATCGTCCTATGGAAAGGGAAAACGCAGTAACGCTTGCCAACAAGAGCAGCCGATGTGGTCCTCTCATGAGTACCTTGCGCAACGCGTTTGTTTTATGATGCATGGAGTAGGACCATTTTCAGATATGCAGTTTCAGGCATCGCTGGGATCCAGGGATGGTCAACGGCCTGGCCGTGGTGCGCTACAACCCGAATCCGTCGGCCAGCCTGCCTGCCGGCAAGGCTCAACACATGAATGAATACATCGGGCGTGACATGGTGGGAACATGAGCCAGTTACAAGAAAGCCGTCTGGCCTGAGGCACCGCAGAGCCCATTTGTTGAGGTTGATGTATCCCTTGCGAGCCTGTTGAACGGTTCGGGCAGAACGGGCATAGGGAGGAGGATCTAGTACGATCACGTCGAATCCGTGGCCTTTTGTGGCCTCTTGTCTCAGAAACTCGAGCATGTCACTTCGTACGAAGTGCATGCCAGCCAGGCCGTTTTCATGTACGTGGTCACAGGCCAGAGCCAAAGCTTCTGTAGAAATATCTACACACACGACTTCTCGTGCCCCATCCCTGGCTGCATGCATTCCCCAGATCCCTGTATAGCAGAATCCGTCCAATACGCGCTTTCCCGTGCACAGGCCCTTGAGCAAGCGGTAGTTATGTCGCTGATCAAAGAAAAACCCTGTCTTTTGCCCATTCAAGAGGTCGGCCTGAAGCCGGAAATCTCCGAGTACAAATGGCACACGCTGAGGGACATGGCCCCTGCCAATGGTGACTGATCGGGGGAGTCCTTCGAGGTCTCGAAAGGGGGTGTCGTTCTTCAGGACAATGCCTACTGGCTTGAGCAAGGCCTCACAGGCATCGAGGATCTCATCGGTGCGACGATCTGTTGCAGTGGTGAGACATTGCACGCTCAGGTACTCTCCGTATCTATCGATTATGACACCAGGCAGATAATCACCCTCGGCGTTTACCAGCCGACATGCGTTCGATCCCTGTTTGCCCAGCAGCCTTTCCCTCAAGGCGAGCGCGTCTTTTATCCGCTCGGCAATAAGGGTGGTGTCAAGGGGCCGTTCAGCCCCGCGTGCGTGAAGCCTCACTGCGATAAGGCTCGATGGACTGTACGTACCGGTGCCGATAAGCTTTCCTTCAGCATCCTTGACGACAACATCGTCGCCAGTCCTGATTGGGGCATCAATGTCCTGTAGCTCGTTTGAGAACACCCAGAGATGACCTGATGCGACTCGCTTGTGTGTACCTTTTTTCAGATGAACCGTCTTCATCGCTGTACTCGTTCCTCCGTTGAAAAGCCTAAGAGGTTTGCCTACTATTTGTCAAAATGGGCTTGTGGCGTGCGGTAGGGGACAACTGAGTGATCCGTTGTGCAGAGGTTCAATGAACAGGTTTAGGTTGATTGGATGTTTGCTTACGTTCGCCTATATCATCACAACCACCTCGGCGATCAATGCCCAGGAAATCAGACTCGCAAAGATTGACGTCTCCACACGATACCCTTTACCGAGCCCTGAAACATACCTCCCCCTTATTCCTTTCAAACAGGGCGATGTCGTGTCCATGGCCTCCATCGATAAGGCTCGGGCGAGGCTTATGGAGACAGGACTGTTCACGTCCGTGGAGCTTGTGGCCAGCGGTCCTGCAGAGTCATGTGAACTCGTTGTAAAGCTTGAGCAGGTTCAGAGGATACGCCGGATCGAGGTCACGGGTGCGTTTCCTGTACTTACCAGCAGCATCCTACGGGTTGTGGAACATGAGCTGGGTGGCATCTTCGACGACGAAAAGATACCACAAGACGAGCTGAGAATAATCAACCTCTTCGAGAAAAAGGGCTGGTACGGGACTCGAGTTCACACAACGTACGCAGCAGAACCCAGAGACGGCAGCGTCACAATCAGGTATATCGTTCACAAAGGTGTGCGGGTGAGGCTCGAATCACTTCAGATCCAGGGTGTGGTGCATGGAGATGAGGCGGCCATACGAGCAATGGTCACCCCCTTGCTCTGGGTGAGTGGCACAGGGCTTGACAAGGGGCTTGAGCGCATACGGCGCTACTACAGGGAGATTGGATACCCGATGGCTGAGGTAAAGGTGGTGCGCACGGATGTGGATATACGCAACAGGTGCATACGAGTGGATCTTGCTGTGAATG
>FWPU01004144.1_pt1 | contig 34449 bp, 26 predicted proteins | sample 2228361 | NCBI WGS metagenome assembly FWPU01 (sample SAMEA103939777, study PRJEB20133) | metagenome
AGAACCCAGGTCTCGAAGCCACCCGCGGTGGCCCCTTCGGGGAGGAACCAGTCATGGGCAGGCCGACGTATTTCCTTTCCCAGGTGAGCGCCCTCCTTGCCGGGCGTGCCGGTGTAAACGGCTCGTTCCGCTGAGACCTTTCCCGCCAGGGTTTCGACTTTCGTGGCGACGTCGAAGGTGTCGACGTAGTCGTCGACCCTAATCGAGCGTCTCGAGGAGGGGGGAATGCCGACCACCGGACCAGGCACCGGCCCTTCTCCGGTCAGGAAAGTCACCCTAGCGGTGGCGTCGGTGTCGGGGTCGCCGTTGGCCAGGAGTACCCAGGTCTCGAAGCCACCCGCGGTGGCCCCCTCGGCGAGGTACACCGCCTCGGTACAGGCCGCGGCGCTCGCCCGCGCCACCGGTAGCCAGTTGCGCAGCAGGGCCTGCACGCTCTGAGACGTGGCGAAAGTGTTGATTCCGAAGGAGTCGGAGGGGCTCTTTATGCGTCCGTCCGGCTGCTGCTGAGATATCAGCCACTCATCGGGTGCGACGTACGGCCTGTCGGCTCCCTCGGGGAAGAAGCTGTCTCTCCAGCAACGGTCCCCTACTTCGTAGCCTGCAGCGGTGACGCCGAGAATCCCGAGCGATGTCGAATTGGGGTCCGGCCCACCGAAGGGCGTGGACCAGCTCCCGCCGGGATCGAGGTGCGAGGCCAGGAACCTCAGGGCGGCAGTTATCGCCGGATCGGAAGAGTCGGCGCCTCCGGCGACGAGTGCCTGAACGGCCATGCCTGTGGTGTCGACGTCCAGCTCGTCACGGGTCGGATCCCCCAGATAGTTCCACCCCCCGTTGGACTGCTGGGCCTGGCGTACGGTCGCAAGCGCAGACGGTGGAACCAAGCCGTTGCAGACCAGGTACTTGGCGAGTATCGCGAAGAGGGTCTCGTTGAAGAACCCGAACGAGGCGGTATCGGCCGCACAGCCGCCGGGGTCGAGCGTCGCCGAAAGGTCGACAGGGGAAGCCGAGTCGCTCGAGGGGTCGAAATCGGCAGGATCCAGGCCGAGTGGGACCGCCACGAGGACGATGAGCTTGGCTGCCTTTCCGCGAGAGCCGTCTGCCACGACTTGCTCGGCGTAGTCGTCGAGCCAGTCGAGCGGCGTCGGGCCCGAGCCGAGGTACCTGACCGACTGCACCGCTGCCAGCGCTACCCCGGCATTCCATGTCTGTGTTGGCTGGGACTGCGCGGCTATCGCAGCCACCGCGTCGGGTGTCTCGAAACCTGGGAAGCCCGCCATCTCGAAACTGCCGTCGGAAAGCTGCTGGCTCTTGATCCAGTCGACTGCCTTCTGGGCAGCAATCGATGCCCCGGGGGCTACCGCCGAGGCCGGATCCGGAGACCAGAACGAAAGTGATAGCACGAGCAGGAAGCTCACCGAAGAGACCGAGAGACGACGCGCGAGACACTGCGTGGCGATTGCATGCGAACTCATGGCGACCTCCGCCGGCCCCACTCCACGAGGGCCGTCTCATGCCGCGAATGAGCGGCGCGGACTCGGGACCACCGGCTGGCACGCAGACGGAGTCGTTACTCCCCTACGGCCGGCTGCCGGCGAGCCGCGGCGGGTACTCTGGCTTGCTTGCGCCAATTGGAGGGCAAGCTTACAGTTGCGGGTCAGCGCCGGACTCTCACCGGTCTTCCCCCACCCGGGAGATGCAATCCCCCGGGTCACGTGCGACATCCGGGCCGCACGCGACCGCAGCTGGCCAGGAATCTTACGGTGAGGGCGTGCTCATGTCAAACACATCCACCCAAGACCAGTACGCAAGGTGGCACGGCCTCGCCCTCCTGGGATGGGCAGTGGCCGGTGCACTTGCCGTCCAGATAGCCACCTCGCCCCTGTACCTGGGAACAGTCCTCGCCATCTCCGCTGCGACCGTGTTCGTACTGGCCGAAGACCGCCGCAAGGCAAGGATCTTCACGTTCCTACTGCTGTGGTCGGTGAGCTTCGCCGCCGTAAGGGTCGCCCTGGCAGCCCTGACGGTCCATGGCGACCGCTACGTGCTCTTTACCCTGCCGTCGTTTTCCGTCCCGAAGGTTCTGGGCGGCTTCTCGATAGGCGGGCCGGTGGACGGTCTCACCGTCGCTTCCGCTGCCACCCAGACCCTTGCGGTCGTAGCCCTCGTCGCCCTCTTCGCTGCCTTCAACTCTGTCGCCTCTCACCGAGACATCGTCGAATCGCTACCGTCGTCCTTTTTCGAGCTGGCGGTCGCCGTCGCAGTGGCACTGCGCTTCGTGCCTTCTCTCACCGAGGCGATCGCGGAGTCCCGCTTGGCAGACCGGGCACGAACTGGTGGCAGCACGGTCAAGCGCCGCAGGCCGGGGAGGCTTGCAGTTTCGGTCCTCGACTCGAGTCTGGAAAAGGCGGTGCTGCTCTCGGAATCGATGGACTCCCGGGGATTCGCTTCGCCCGGGACCCACCACGGCAATGGCCTGGTGGGCTGGTTGGGATCGGCCTCGCTCCTGGCGCTTGCGGGGAGCCTCGTAGCTCTGGTAGCGGGCTCTTCTGGGGCAGCGGTCGTTCTCCTGGCAGCAGCAGGGGCCTTTTTCGTCGCCGCCGTAAAGGTCGACTCCCGATACGGACCGACGAAGTATGCGAGCGAGCGCCTGACGCCTCGAGACCTGCAGATGGTCGGCATCGCTTCCCTGGCACCCCTCGGCCTGTGGGTGGCAGCCGTGTTGCACGATCCCTCCCTGAGGTGGCCTCGGGACGGCCTGCTGACCTGGCCCACCCTGTCCCCACTACCACTTCTTGCGACCCTGACCCTGCTGGTACCCGTTTTCTGGAAACCTCCGAATCGGACCCGAGCGCCGAAAGGCGCTGTGGCGCGGCGCGGTTTCCACAGCAAACAGGCGCCCCACCGGAGTCCTCAAAGCCCTCCCGAGCACCCGCCGACGCTCGCTCAGGAGCGCTCTCCCTGCCAGGGCTGGGGCGTGAGTTTCAGGTCTGTGAGCTTCTGGTTTCCGGACGGGAGAAAGGCGCTCGAGAACGTGGAGCTCGACGTCCCACAGGGCTCGAACACTGTGCTCGTCGGCTCGTCGGGCTCGGGAAAGAGTACTCTGCTGCGAACGGTCAACGGCCTGGTGCCCCATTCGACTGGTGGAAAGTTCGAGGGCGACGTCGGCATCGGCCCCCTGTCGGCACGCCGCCACAGACCGCGTGAACTTGCCGGCGTGGTCGGCTTCGTGCACCAGGACCCCGAGGCGCACTTCGTATTCGACGACGTCCAGGCCGAGATCCTCTTCGCGATGGCCAACTTGCGGGTCTCCCCCAGGGAAGCTCGCAGGCGTCTGCAGCAGGTGGTCGAGAGGCTCGGGATAGAACACCTTCTGGACCGCGACCCGTCCACCTTGTCGGGAGGAGAGAAGCAGCTATGTGTCATTGCCGCGGCACTGGCCCCTCAGCCCGCCGTACTGGTGGCCGACGAGCCGACCGCACAACTGGACCCCCTGGGAGTCGAGACGGTCTTCACCGGCCTCGAGGACCTGTGCAGGGAAGACGGCCTGACTGTCTTGCTGGCAGAACACAGACTCGAGAGAGCGGGCCGCCTGGCGGACTCGGTGACGGTTCTGGAAAAAGGCAAGATCGTCGCCTCCGGTCGCCCCCGAGAGGTCGTCCCCAGCTACGACGGCGCTCCGGATGTGACGGTCCTTGGAATACAGATGGGGTGGGAGCCCGTGCCGCTCGCACCGGACGAGGCACGGAGCTTCGTATCGCGGCGAGTTCTCGACTCGCCAGAATCATCGTCGTCCGCCTCGTTCCGGCCCGGGAAACGGGATGCGGTAACGGATCTTCGAAAGTCCTCGCTAAGTCAGGCCCATGAAAGTCCTAGTGGTCCTCGGGCAACGGCCTATGGATGCCCGCCGGGAGAAGTACTTCTCGCCTGCCGAGGGCTATCGGTCTCCTACGGTCCGATCTCTGCCATCGGCGACGTGGATTTCCAGGTAGCGGAGGGAGAAGTCGTGGCCTTGATGGGGCGCAACGGGTCGGGAAAGTCGACCCTGCTGAGAGCCCTGGCGGGTCTGATAGATGCGGATTTTGTCGAGTTCGAAAGGAAAGTCAGTGTCGCCTACGTTCCTCAGGAGCCGGGCACACTGCTTTTCGCCGATTCCGTAGCTGCCGAAGTGCGGGCGACTCTGGAACTACTTGGGCGGGCCGGCTCTGCATCCATCGACGAGGTGGACCGTTGGCTAGGTGCGCTGGAGCTGACGCATCTGGCCGACCGGCATCCCAAGTCGCTTTCTGGTGGAGAGCGCCAGAGGCTGGCGGTCGCGGCGGTGGGAGTCGGAGGTTCCCGAGTCCTTCTCCTCGACGAGCCGACTCGAGGAATCGATCCACCCTCCAGACGAGCCTTGCGACGCTTCGTCGAGGAGCACAGCGCCTCGGGCGGAGCCGTGGTGATAGCCACCCACGACTGCGAGCTGGCGGCCACCCTCGCCCACCGGGTCGTTCTCTTGGAGTCGGGGAAGGTAATCGACGACGGACCCCCTCGTTCGGTCCTCCCGGGCTCTCCCTTCGAACCCCAGATCTCGAAGGTGCTGCCCGGCTGCCTCACGCTGGAAGAGGCACTTTGCGAACTGACTGCAGCACGCTGAATTCCGTACGCGGTGGTAAACCCGACGACCTTGAAGTCAGAGCCCCCAGCCACACAGGTCCATGGCCCGACCTGGAGGAGAGCCCGGTGCCGGTGACCGGATCGCCCCTCGCCAAGACAGCACCCGTTCCCGCTCATTCGAAGACGACCACAGCGCCGTCGCCAGCTCGGTGGTTGCGACCGTGGCTCGTCTACGCACTGATAGGTGTTATCGGCGTCGCCGCCTTTCTCTACCCATTCTGGCTCCCCTCCGAGGCCTTACCTTCCTCGGCCCACAGCACAGATGCCCCGCTGGTGTCTGCAGCAATCGGTCTGGTCGTCGTGGCCGGCATCCTCCTGGAAGCAAGACGGGGCACCATGAACGGTGCGACCATCGCATTCCTGGGAATCCTTTCTTCGGTGGCGGGCCTGCTCCGTCTGGTCGACCTTCCAGGTGGTGGGAGCGGCATGTTCTTCTTCGTGATCCTTGCCTCGGCAGCTTACGGTCCCCGCTTCGGGTTGCTCCTCGGCATGGTCTCCATGGCAACGTCGGCTTCGCTGACCGGAGGCATAGGGCCGTGGCTCCCATATCAGATGCTCGCTCAAGGACTCATGGGTGTGTCTACGGGAGCCCTGGGTTTGCTGACACGCAAGCTCCCACCACGCCTCGAGATAGTCGCCCTCGCCGGATGGGGCTGGATATGGGGATTCCTGTATGGCGCGGTGATGAACCTCTGGTTCTGGCCGTTCGTCCGCGATCTCGGGCCTCTCTCCTGGCAGCCCGGCATGGATCTGTCGGCTACCTTGCGCAGTTACTGGGCGTTTTATGTAGCCACCTCCCTGGCATGGGATGCCGCCGGCGCTGCTTCCAACGTGCTTCTCATCACCCTGACAGGGCTGCCCATCCTGAAGACATTGCGGAGATACGGAGTCCGTATCGCTCCCGAGCCAACGCTCTCCGGCCCAGATAGCACCCCTTCGCCCCGAGACGCCCCTGCCTAAGGTGCCACCACCGGGTTCCTCATCGTCCCCACCGACTCTATCTGGGTCTCGACCAGGTCGCCCGGCTGGAGAAAGCGCGGCGGGTTCTTCACGAATCCGACCCCTGACGGCGTGCCGGTCAGGCAGACGTCTCCCGGGCGGAGTGTGACCACCGACGAGAGGAATTCCACCAGTTCGCCTATGCCGAACACCATGTCGGCGGTGTTGCCGTCCTGGACGACCTCGCCGTTGAGGACGCAGCGGACGGCCAGGCGCGATGGGTCGTGCACCTCGTCGACGCTTACCACATAGGGTCCCATCGGAAAGAAGGTGTCGTAGCTCTTGCCCATCGAGAACTGGCGCCCTGCGGCCATTTGCAAGGTCCGTTCGGAAAAATCCTGCCCGCAGCAGAATCCTGCTAGGTATTCCAGGGCGTCTTCGGCGCGTACAGCCTTGGCGTTCTTGGCGACGACGAATACGAGTTCTGCCTCGTAGTCGACGCGGGCTTCCGGCGAAGGGAGTCGGAGCTCCGAATAAGGACCGCAGATCGAGGTCGGGAACTTGGTGAAGACCGGCGGGACATCTGGTACATCCATCCCTGCTTCCCGCGCGTGGTCACGGTAGTTCAGGCCTATCCCGAATACGGCCCTTGGAGAGGGCACCGGGGGCCCGAGCTCCTCGGGGGAAAATTCCACACCGCCCGAGTACGCCCCCCGCTCGTTCAGCTTCAGCATTTCCTCCCACGACTCTTCCAGTGCTCTCTGTGGGTCGTCGGGTACCTTGCCGCCGGAGAGTTCTGAAACGAAAAATGCTTCCCCTCCCGTTACCAGCGCAGGGCGCCCCGACAGATTCGCGAACTTCACGTGCAGCCCTCCTTCACTCCCTCTGCGACACCCGCCCCAGGAAGCCGAAGCGGCTTCGCTTGCACTATTCCTGGGCGAATTCCGGGACTACTTCTTCAGAGAACGACCTGAGCCCCTCGAGGTCGAGTGGCGGGCGCAACACGACGTTCAGCCGCTCGACCCCCGCGTCCCGGTAGGCCGCCACCTGCTCTACGATCTTTTCCGAGGGGCCGACAAGGTGACCCCCCATCGCCGCCACCTGCGGCCCCATGGTGTAAAGACAGTCCTGGCGAGCCTGTTCCTCGGTCGCCCTCAGGAAGAGGCCCACGTTTGCACTCGGCTCGATCTCGGCCGGATCGCGCCCGGCGGCCACGGCGGCATGCCTGACTTTCGCCCATGCACCCTTCCAGATCTCGGGAGATACATAGGCGATGTTGAACCCGTCGCCCAGCCTCCCTGCAAGCGCGAGGACGCGGGGCCTGAAGCCGCCTATCCAGATCCGGACCCTGTCCTGTACCGGCTTGGGCTCGCACCTTGCAGATGTGATGCGGTAGTACCTGCCCTCGAAGCTTGCCTCCTCCTGGGAGAACAACAAGCGCAGGATCTGCACCGACTCCTCCAGCATCCCCACCCGTACGCCTGGCGGGGGAAACGGGATGCCGGCATCGACTTGTTCTCGCTCGAACCAGCCTGCTCCCATCCCGACTTCGATTCGCCCCTGCGACAACTCGTCGATCGCTGCGAGCGAGTGGGCCAGCAAGGCCGGGTTCCTCATGGAAGCGTTGAAGACCAAGCAGCCGACTCTAACGCGTTCAGTGACCATGGCGAGCGCTGTGAGCGCTACGGTGGCCTCGATGTTCTTCCCCTCTACCGAACCGCTCCCGAGGGTGGGATAGAGGTGGTCCCACACCGAGATCCAGTCGAAACCCAGTTCCTCGATCATTCGCCAGGCTTCGAGGAGGTCGGCAAAGTCCAGTTCCTGCGGGCCCAGGTGCACCCCGAACTTCATTTCAGCTCCTCTCGTCGCTCTGCTCGCCGAAAGCCGAAGGCGAATAGTAAACCGCTCTCAACTGCCCGGATATAATCACGCTTCCAGTCTTTAGAGGCCCAGCTGCAACTACCGCTGGAGGCGCGGATGGTCGACACCAATCCTCCCGACAAGACTCTTGACGGGTCAGGATCGCCGGAGGAGGGGCCGGAGCCTTTCGGCCCCACCGAGGCAGGGCCCGGTTCGCAAGCCTTCCCGGAGGGCGAACCTACGGTGGTCGACTACGGCCGCTACGGCGGTGCTGGTCAGGCTGGCGCAGGCCCGGAAGTCGGGGCCCAGCCATACTGGGCGCCACCAGGCGCGACCGGTGCTCCCCCCCGACCACCCCTTGCAAGTGACCTGGAGCCCGAGAAGAAAGGGAAGGGCGTACTGGTCGCCCTGGTAGTGGTGAGCATTTTGTTGGTGGTGACGCTGGTCGTTCTGGCCTTCGTACTCGGTTCGCGGAGGGCTGGACCGACTCCTACCCCGACACAAAGCCCCACGACATCGCCCACCGCGTCACCTACACTTTCCCCCACCAATTCGCCCACTACCTTGCCGACACCCTCTCCTACTCCGTCGCCTACTCCAAGTCCGACTCCGTCGCCTACTCCAAGTCCGACTCCGTCGCCGACGGCCTCGCCCAGCCCCTCCCCGACCTCTACCTGAGATAGTCGCCTTCGCGTCGGGGCGGCTGACCGGACCGAAGAGAGTCCTTTGTGAGCTGCGCCTCGAAATCAGAGGGGCTGCGCGGGTAGGCGGACCGGCGGCCAGGACGTCAGCCAGTTAGGCGCCGGGTCGATCGAGACAGGGCGATGGCCTCCAGGCGCCTGACGTACGACGGAGACCGTCGGAGCCTCGAGGCGATCTCCGCGTAAGAAGCGCCCCTGCTTCGCCACCGGAGCACCACGCGCTGTCTCGGTGACAGCTCGCCTTTCAAAGCGCGCACCTCGCCCGGCCGCGCACTGGAGGAGTCACCGCGAGTGGAGTCGCGAAGACTGCCAAGAGCAAGGACCTGCCGTACGAAGCGGCGCGACCGCCGGAACTTCACCGCTATAGCTGCTTCGTCGTGCCCGGCCTCCCGCAATGCCATCATCCGCCTCTCGACAGGGCGAAGATGAGACTCGTAGGCCACGATTCCTCCTTTCGCGGAGCATGACAGCGGGCTCGGCTGATAGCGGCCTCCGACACACCCAGTCTAGCTCTTCGAGGCGCGAGGGTCGCCTTCGACGAGCCGAGTGCATTACCAGACCTGACGGGGGGTCAGCCTGGTCGACAGCGCGCGGGCGCTCCGAGTCGTCAACGAGGACCCGAGTACATGGCCAGGGCTGATTTGAGGTCGGTCTCGATGACGCCAGGCTCACCGACGATTGCCTCGAGCCACGGCGGTCTGAGCTTTCCGCAGACTGCTATGGGGTATTCCAGATCCGACGCGCTCGTGGCGAGCCACACGAAAGCTGCAGCGTAATCGGGTGGTCGGATGTCCCGAGCCAGTTCCACGAGAGCGAACGGATCCGGCGGGGGCTCAGCAGAGACGTCCGGCATCGCTATGAAGTAGGAGCTCGGCTGAGCACCCCCTCCGATCAGACCGGGTCCGTCCAGAATCACGGCCCCTTTCACCTTTTCGGGCCTGGCCCCCGCTGCAAGGAGGGCCACGTAGCCTCCAAGGCCCCTCCCCAGGATGGTCGCCGTCTCCAGATAGCCGAGCGCCGCGTCCGCGTCGGCCAGCAGAAGCTCGCTCGTGTACCCCCCGCCTCGGGGTACCGTCGAGTCACCGTGTCCCGTGAAGTCCAGTGCCCAGACCTGCCCTCGCCAGGCCTCGCCCACCTCTTGCGGAACCCTTTTCGGCGACGCTTCGCCCAGTCCGTGGAGCATCAGCAGCGGATGCATCTTGGCGACATCTGCTTCTCTCAGGAGATGGAGAGCGAGGTCGACCTTGGAGTGCCTCAGCTTCACGGTCCGAACAGGCACCGCTTGCGCCTACCTCCTCTTCACCCCGTCGAGGAAGTCAAGGACCAGTTCGGCGACCTCGCGGGGCTTCTCGATGTGCACGAAGTGGCCCGTGTCCTCGAACACCTCCAGACGTGCGCCGTCCGGCAGGTAAGGTCGTATGCTGTCGGGGGTGGTCCCCCAACCCATCTGCTCGGGCTGCAGTCCCAGGATCCCCAGGAGCGGAGCGGTCATCGACCGCAAGCGGTACAGGGCCCATTCGGGTTTCCAAGGGCCCAACCCCCCGAACCGGAGAGCCGGATCGATCTTCCAGCGCCACCCATCCGGGTACTTGCGTGCCCCGATAGGGACCAGGTACCTGAGCCACTCGAACGGGAGCCGCGGATTCATCCTCCCCCGCCTTCGGGCCAGGTCGTCGATTGTCCCTGGCTTGCGCATGGCCTCTGCGGCCCTTGCCCTGTGTGCAAGCCAGTCCCTCAGTATCTCTCCGAGCATGCGCCGCCTCTCCCGCTCGGCGATGTCCGGGCTGGGCCGCTTGGAAGGGAGCCCGTCGATGTTCACGACCGCGGACACTCGGTGCGGACACGCTTCGGCCATGTGCAGCATCAAGGCTCCACCCTTGGAGTGCCCCACGACAGGAGCCGGCTCGCGGGTAACAGAGTCCATGACTCGGAGTGCGTCTCTTATGTCCGCGTCCCAGCTGTAAAGATGGGCATGCTCGGAGTCGCCGTGACCACGCTGGTCCCAGGCGACTACCCTGTAGCCGGCATCGGCAAGGAGCGGAGCGAAGACGTCGAAGGTTCCGGCGAAGTCGAAGCCACCGTGCACCAGGAAAAGGGGCTCGGCTTCTTCGTCGCCCCACTCGTAGACCGCCAGGCGCAATCCAAAGGAATCGACCGAACGGAAGCGGTCTGGCCTACGAGCACCGGGGTAGGAGATGACCTCTTCCAGCCCCCCGTCCTCCTCCTGAGGTGACTCGGTCTGAGCACCGCTGGCTTCCTCCCGCACCGGAGGTGCAGACTCTGCCGAGACCATCTCAGGAGAGACGTTCTATGATCATCGCCATTCCCTGACCGCCGCCGACGCACATCGTCTCCAGCCCAATCGTCTTGTCAAGGGTCTGGAGGTCGTTTATCAGGGTTCCCATAATGCGAGCACCTGTCATCCCGAACGGGTGTCCGAGGGCTATCGCTCCCCCGTGCGGGTTTAACTGATTCTCGATGTCTATCCCCAGCTCGTCGCAGACGGGCAGGACCTGTGCGGCGAAGGCCTCGTTCAGCTCGACGACGTCGATGTCCGAAATCTTCATGCCGGTCTTGTCGAGTACCTTCCGGACAGCCTCTATGGGCCCGACACCCATGATCTCCGGAGCGATTCCCGAAACCGAAGATGCGACGATCCTGGCGAGGGGAGTGATGCCTTCGGCTCGCGCCCTTTCTTCCGACATGACGAGTACCGCAGCGGCCCCGTCGTTCAAGGGGCAGGAATTACCGGCAGTCACTCTCCCATCGGGCTTGAAAGCAGGTTTGAGCTCGGCCATCTTCTCCAGCGTCACTCCTCGCCTCGGACCATCGTCCTTGTCGACGACGGTACCGTCCTCCTTGGTGTAGGGGACGATCTCCCTGTCGAAGAATCCGCTGTCCTGGGCGGCCACTGCCCGGTCCTGGGAGAGCTTGCCGAACCAGTCCATCCTTTCCCTGCTCACGTCGTACTTCTCGGCAACGTTCTCTGCGGTCATGCCCATGGGGATGTAGACGTGGTTGACGAAATCGGGCCTGGACTCATCGAGGAAGCGCGGGTTGAAGTCCGCCGCAGTGAAGCCCTTGTTCATGCACCGAGTGATGCTCTCGACGCCGCCGCAAACGTATATTTCTCCCTCACCCGCCCTTATCGCGTGGAAGGCCATCCTGATGGCCTGGAGCGAGGACGCGCAGAACCTGTTGACGGTCGTCCCAGGGACTGTATCCGGAAACCCGGCCAGAAGAGCCACGTTGCGGCCAATGTTGTATCCCTGCTCGTGATGGGGAAGGCCGCAGCCGACGATCACGTCGTCCACCTGGGCGGGATCTACGGCCGGCACCTTCTCCATGAGCTTCTGGATGACGAAGGCCAGCAGGTCGTCCGGTCTCACGTCGACGAGCGAACCCTTGTTTGCCCGACCGATCGCCGACCGTGCCGTCGCTACCACAACTGCTTCAGCCATGGATGCCTCCCGAACGTCTCTCGGAACGAAATTCCCGCCGCGCCTTGCTGCAAGGGATCCGTATTGGCCCCCCTGTGCGCAGCCTTACGGCGAGCCTAGCGCATTCGCAACCGGAGTTCGAGAGTCTACTACCCTATTCGGTCACCTCACCGAAATGGCGAGCCGGTCCTCGGAACCCGGGAGCGTCGCACCAGCCTGTGGTCGGGCGTTCTCCTCGCCCTCTTGGCGGGACCCGCCATCGCTGCCTGTAAGCTTTGCGGCGACACCCTTGACCGCCTAGGTGAGGCGCTCACCTGCGTACCTGCGAGCGAGGTCCAAGCAAATATGCCGGAGGAACCAGACCCGATAGCCCGGTACCTGGACAACCTGCGAGAAGAGATCGACGCCGCAGCCTTGTACCAGGCAATGGCAGATGCGGAGCGCAACCCCCGGCTGCGACGCCTTTACGAAGAGCTGTCCAGAACCGAGGAGCGCCACGCCGACTTCTGGCGAGACCAGATTGCGTCTGCTGGAAAACTGGTACCTGATGTCAAGGTAAGCCGCAGAGCGAAGGTCCTTTGCTGGCTGGCAAGACGGTTCGGGCCCAGCTTCGTCCTGCCTACGATGGCGCGCCGAGAAGTTGCTGGAAGGACACGGTACGACGGCCAGCCAGAGACGGAAGGGACTTCGCTGAGATCGGATGAGAGAGAGCACGCCGCACTGCTAGCGCGCCTCCAGGCGGGTCAGTACCTGTCGCACGACGTAAAGGAAGGAGAACTTAGAGAACTTGCCCGAGAATCCGGGGAGCCGGTGGGTTGGGCCATTGCTCGCCTGGAAGGCCGCCACCGGACGCTTCAGGGAAACACGTTACGTGCAGCCGTCCTGGGAGCCAACGACGGACTCGTTTCCAACCTCAGTCTGGTAATGGGTGTTGCAGGTGCCAGCTTCACCAGGGCCGCGATCGTGATCGCAGGCATCGCGGGGCTGCTGGCTGGCGCCATATCGATGGCGCTGGGCGAGTGGCTTTCGGTCAAGAGCTCGCAAGAGCTGTACGAACACGAAATGGAGGTGGAGGCCCAAGAACTCGAAGCCCACCCCGAAGCGGAGGCGGAAGAGCTGCAATTGATCCTCGAGACGAAGGGCCTCGACAGGAACACCGCCGCTCGTATGGCTACCGACCTCGTAAAGGACAAGGAAAAGGCACTCGACACGATGGCACGGGAAGAGCTCGGGATCGACCCCCAGGAACTGGGTGGATCCCCATGGGCTGCGGCCGGTGCATCGTTTCTCCTGTTCGCGCTGGGCGCCATTCTCCCAGTCGCACCCTTCTTCGTCGTAGGAGGCTGGGCCGGGATCGTCTCCAGCGTGGTCCTCAGCGGCGTCGGGCTGTTCGGACTCGGAGCAGCAACGACGTTGGTTACAGGGAGGTCGGTAGGGCGGTCAGGTGCACGCAGCCTCGGCATCGGGTTGACAGCAGCCGCCGTGACCTTCGGTATCGGAAAGGCGCTGGGCATTTCCATTGGCGCCTGAGCCCGCCTGGACGGAGCCGACAGCACCGAGGGCCTGGCGGTCCTCGAATGCGAGTAGCTGTTCCGGTCCTTGCGGCAGGCAGGCTTCGAGAATTACGGGCTCCTGTTCTGTTACTCTGATTCCAGGAGCATCTGCGATATGGGCTCGGGAGCCCGACGGCATGAATGAAGAGGGGGGGTTCAATTGGTATCCGAGGCAGCCAGACACGAGCTCTACCGAAGTCTGGAATCGACCATCGGCCCTGGGAGCGCAGCTACCTTGATCGAACTGCTACCGAGGCATCCCGCCGACCGCCTGGCCACCAGAGAAGACCTGACCGAGCTGCGCGTCTCGCTGACGGAGGCCTTCGACGCCAAGATCGAGAGCCTCCGGGCCGAGATGCAAGCAGGGTTTGCCAGGATCGACGTCCGCTTCGCCGAGATGGAGACCCGGTTCGCGGAAATCGACCAGCGTTTTGCCCAGATAGACCAGCGCTTTGCGGAAATCGACCAGCGTTTTGCCCAGATAGACCAGCGCTTCGCGGAAATCGACCAGCGTTTTGCCCAGATAGACCAGCGCTTTGCGGAAATCGACCAGCGTTTTGCCCAGATAGACCAGCGCTTTGCGGAAATCGACCAGCGTTTTGCGGAGATGGGGTCACGCTTCGCCGAGATCGATTCCCAGTTCGCCGGAGTAGGATCCAGGTTTGCTCAACTGGAATCACGAATAGCGGCCCTGGAATCCAAGTTGTGGAGGATGACTGCCCTCAACATTGCCTCGATGTTCGCCGTGGCTGCAGCGGTACTGGCAGGGGTGAAGCTCTTCAGCTGAGCCCGTGCCTCATGCGAGCTTGGAGGCGATGGAACTGGCAACTCGCAAGAGGCTGCCTTCCGCTCCGGTGGCATCGAGGTGCCTGGTGGGTCTCCGCACCGCCTCTTCCAGCATCGAGTCGAGAAGATCTTGCGGCTCGATCCGCGGATCCACCCACAGGTAAACAGCAAGAGCTCCGGGGATGGTGTTGATCTCGTTCAGGAAAACCCTCTCGCCGTCGCTCAAGAAGTCTATGCGGGCGACGGATCGCACCATCGCAGCTTCGGCGACGGCTCGGGCGTGGCGGCGGATTTCATTGGACACCCTTTCGCCCACCCTGGCCGGAACCTCCCTTGCCATGGCCTCCAGGCCACCTGCTCGCATGTACTTCTGCTCGTAGTCAAGCACAGGTCGACTGGACCCTTCGCGAACCGGCCTCTCGATGGAGGATAGCTGGAGTTCAGGGTAAGTGCGAACCGCTATGTTCAGGTCGAAGAGGTCCTCCCTGTACGGCTCCACCACGAAAGCGTCCTTGAGGTGGACAGAAGTCTTCACCAGAGTCGCAAAGGTTTCATGGTCCGAGACAACCTCGATGCCGATAGACGACCCCCCAAAACGCGGCTTTACGATGTAGGGCGGATCGAACGGTGGGGTCGGTACCGACTCTGCGGACCCTGGTACTCGCTCCAGAACCGGGATTCCCCGCTCACGCGCAACACAGTAAAAAACGTACTTGTCCATTCCCAGCATAGCCCCCACGTAGCTGGGCCCCGTGTAGGGGATCCCACAGAGGTCAAGTGCAGCTTGCAAGGTCCCGTCTTCACCGGGTCCGCCGTGGCATGCGTTGAGAAGGACTTCCGTATCGAGCTTCTTTCGCCTCATCCCCCTGAGCCCGTCGTCGTAGAAGAACCCACCATCCGGGCCCACATGTAAGCGGAGACGCCTGCTCTGCCTGGGAGGTCCCTCGAGGAAGTCTCGAGCCTCGAGGTGGGTGGCGACCTCGTAGTACTCGCCCGATTTGCTCCAGTAGATGCACCCGACCTCCACCCCTGCTTTCTCCAAGATCCGGGCGGCCTGCAAGCCAGTGAGGATGCTCACGTCGTGTTCGGGCGAAGGCCCGCCGAAGATCACTGCTACCCTCATCTGCTCATCATCCCGAAACTCTTCCCTTCTCCTACTCGCTGTTCCTGGACCAGCAACCCGACACCACGGGAGCCGGCTGGCGAGTGTTCCATGGCACCTCGCATTCCGGGTCAGGCATGTCCGGTCAAGGGTAATGGTCGGGAAGGTCGTTTTCGAAGAGCACCACGTCGCCCTCCCCCAGGTTCTCTCTCGCCCACGCGACAGCCTCTTCTCGGGTGTCGAATACCGAGACCCGACCGTCACTCGAGCGTGCCCCTTCCAGGAGAGCCTTGCGGTTGGAATACCCGACGACTGCAAGTTCGAAACCCCGCCCGCAAACCTCCTTCGCCAGATTGAAGTTCTCCTCGTACTGGATGTCTCCTAGCTCGACCATGCCCGGCGTGACGACTACCGCCCTGCTCCCCTCTCTCCGCAACGAATCGACGAGGTCCAGGGCCTTTCGCGCTCCGACCGGATTCGAGTTGTAGGTGTCGTCGATCACGATGGCCCCCCTGGGTGTCGAATCCACGGCTCTCCTGTGATCGACGGTGGGAAGAGTGGAAATTCGTCCGCCGATTTCGGCAGGAGAGCAGCCTACGCCGAGCGCAAGCGCAGCGGCCGCCGCGACGTTGTAAGGAATGTGGAGGTTCGAGTCGAAGTCCGAGACGCGCTCGCCACGTATGTACACAGTGCCCGTCTCGCCCGAAACACCGACGTAGACTTCCGCGCTCGGCTCTATGCACGAATACCAGATGACACGGTCGAAAGCAGGCTCACGTTCCCTTACCTTTGCCGATACCCGCTCGTCGTCCATGTTGGCGACCACCGTCGCTGCCCCCTCGAGAATCTCGGCCTTGGCAGCGGCGATCTCGTCCAGGCTGCCGAACCGCTCCAGGTGCACCGGTCCCACAGCGAGAAGTGCTGCCACGCGTGGACGAAGCCACCTGCAAACGTCAGCAATCTCGCCCCTGGCGTAGGTTCCGACCTCGGCCACGAATACCTCCGTCGACGGGGGAATCGAGTCGTTGATGGCACGAGCGATGCCGAGGCGGTTGTTGTAGCTCCCCGGCGTAGCGAACACTCGTCTGGACCCCCCGATCAGGTGCGCAGCGTAGTGCTTGGTGGTGGTCTTCCCGTAGGACCCGGTTATCCCGACGACCAGAGGCCTGATGCTCTCCAGCTTGCGCCGAGCCTCCCTTACGTACTTCTCGGAAAGCACTCGCTCGAGCGGGCCGGTCATCGCCAGGGCGAGGTCGACGATTGCGGGTGCGACCAGCCCTGACAGGACGAAGATGGTGTACCCGATTCGTCCCCCGAGGTACCCAGCCAGTGCTGCGACCAGAAACAGTGCCCCGACAACCACGGCCAGGCGGATCATGCGAGGTGTCCATGCGAGCCTCGATGTCCTGCCTCTCAAGCTCAGCCCTGCCGGCATGAACGTGAGGCAAGCCGCAGCCCCCGCTCCCCAGAAGGGATGAACATACGAAAGCCCAGCCAGTGCAAGAAACGCGACCAGGAGGACGACGTTGCCCCAGTGCACCGTCCACCAGCGCAAGGCGAATTCGGCGACGGAGCCAGCCAGGTAGTGCTCTCGCTGTGCCACTCGCAGCCAGCGCAGGGTGGCCACGCAGATGGCTAGGTAGGTGAAGACGAAGACGGCCGAGTCCTGGGCGGAGCGATCACGGAGCATCGACTTGCACCAGTGCCGACTCGACCACCTTCCGGAATTCCGCCGCTCCCAGGACAGAGTAGTGGTCTTGGCCCTCCAGCACCACGAGGGTCGCCGACGGGAAGAGTTCTAATGCCTGGCGTGCAACTTCCACCGGAACCTCGCCGTCCCTCTCACCCCACACGAGCGCTACCTCGCAGCTGACCGAAGGGAGGATGTCTGAGTAGTCCTCGTTCACCACCCGCACCAGAACGTCCCTCATCACCCCTGAGGCAGAGCGATAGTCGGCAGATCCCGTGCGGCTCCGAACCTTCTCGAGACGAGCCGACCCCACCAGTCCGATCCTGTTGAGTCCCTTGTAGAACCTGTATTTTCGGGAGACCTTCGGGCGGCCCCCCCTGCGGAGCAGGGGTGCTCCGGTCAGCACGAGCGATTCCACGAGCTCGGGATGCTGCTCGGCAAGTCTGAGAGCGACCCTACCCCCGAAAGAATGGCCTACGACGACGAATGACCTACCCAGGTCGTAAAGAACCGAGGCAAGCGAGTCAGCATATTCAGCGGTACCCCAGGCGCTTGGGGGCGGGGGACTCGGGCCGAACCCGGGGAGGTCAACCCCCAGCGCGTCCATCGACGAGAAGACGGCGTCGAAATCCTTGTGCGTCCGCCCCCAGCCGTGCAGACCCACCACCCGGGGAGGTCGCTTGCCGTAGAAGGCACCGAAGAGCGGCCCGTCCCCCAGAACGGTTACCGGCGGCACGCGGCAGCGCCTCCCTCGCGATCGCTAATCGCCACCCTCCCCAACCTTCCAGCCAGCCCGCTCGAGGGCATCGAGAGCCTTGTCAGCGTGGGCGTTCATCGAGAGCTCGTCGTGAATGACCTCCGCGATGGTGCCGCCCTTGTCGATCACGAATGTGACCCTCCTGGCAAAGGGAATCACCCTGCGCTTTACCCCGTACAGCTTCTGTATCGATCCTTCAGGATCCGAGAGAAGTTCGAAAGGGAGGCCGTATTCGCCGGCGAACTGGCTCTGCGTGGACTCTCCGTCCGAACTGATTCCGAGCACCTTCGCCCCCACCCTCTCGAACTCCGAGTTCAGGTCGCGGAAGTGGCAGGCCTCAGCGGTACATCCGGGCGTGAAAGCTTTCGGGTAGAAGAAGAGGACGACCGGACGCTCCTTCCACACGTCCGAAAGTCTCACACGCTCCCCGTGGTGATTGACAGCTTCGAAATCCGGCGCCCGATCCCCGACTTGCAGCGTCACCGCTCTTGCTCCCTCGAAGATACTCTTACCGTCCGGTCCCGGTCCTGCGACTGACACGAAGGATGGACCGGCTTGACTCGCCAGAGTGTGAAGATACACTTGCACGCCCGGACTGGAGCCGCATTAGCATCCGAAACGCTGAGCAGTGGGATCGGCGGAGAACGACATGGCCGAACCAGTAGCAAAGACCCGCGTGGGGAAGTTCGAAGGCGAGGAAGTCGGTGCGTGCTTCGCCTTCAAGGGGATTCCCTACGCCGCTCCTCCCACGGGCAAGCGCAGGTTCCGACCTCCTGAGCCGGCGGCTCCGATCAGAGGATTCTACGACGCGAGACAATTCCGGCCCTCCTGCCTGCAACCTCCGTCAGAAATCTTCCCGCAGAGTGGCCCCACGGAACTCTCCGAGGACTGCCTCTATCTCAATGTGTGGACGCCTGGCCCGGACGAAAAGGGGCGACCTGTCATGGTGTGGATCCACGGCGGGGCGTTCAGTTTCGGGTCCGGCGCCTTTCCGTGGTACGAGGGGACACGCCTGGCCGCCGAGCACGATGTCGTGGTCGTAACGATCAACTACCGTCTCGGCCCATTCGGTTTCCTTTACCTGTCCGCCCTGCTGGGAGAGGAATATCGCGACTCGTCGAATCTGGGACTTCAGGACCAGGTAGCGGCACTCCGATGGGTAAGGGACAACATAGAGAACTTCGGCGGGAACCCCGAGAACGTGACCGTCTTCGGGGAGTCCGCAGGCGCCATGAGTATCGGGTGCCTGCTGGGATCGCCTCTCGGTCGCGGTCATTTTCACAAGGCGATCGCTCAGAGCGGAGCAGCCCACAATGCGCTTCCGCCGGAGCGAGCGGCATCGGTGGCAGAGAGGTTCGCTTCCGAATTCGCAGCCGTCGTCGGATCGCGCACAGGGTCGGTGTCCTCGCTCGCCCATGCCTCCGCCGAGGTCATACTGGAGGCCGGAATCCGCGTGTTGACCAGGTACGCCCAGGCTGCCGCCGAGCCCGACACCGCTGGCAGACTCTCCACCTCCGACCCCCGCTCGGACCAGAAGACCGCGGAGAAAGAAGCAGGCGGATTCGAGGCACTGCTGCCATTCCAGCCGGTGATCGACGGAACCATCCTTCCTCGTTCGCCCATCGAGGCAGTGTCGAAGGGCGCAGCAGAAGGGGTCCCCCTCATCGTCGGATCCACGGAGGACGAGTACCTCCTTTTCACCATCGCAGACCGGGGGTTCTCAGGCCTTACCAGAGAGCGGGTGGTCCAAAGGATCGAGCGAGCCCTCCAGAGCGCGGCGGCTTCAGGTCCAGGGCCGTTCGGCGAACGATGCCGTTCCGCTTCTCCCCGAACACCAGGAGAGCTTTACGAGGCCTACGTCTCGATCCTGCTGGAGCGAGGTCTGCCCGCCGAACCCAGGGATGTCTGGGCCGCGGTCGCGACGGACTTCATGTTCAGGGTCCCTGCCATGCGCCTGGCCGAGTCCCAGAGCGCGCACGCCCCGACATACTCGTATCTCTTCCGGTGGAAGTCACCGATGGCCCAGGGGAGGTTCGGATCCTGTCACGCTCTGGACATCCCCTTCGTCTTCGGCACGTACGAACACCCGCTTGCTCAGATGTTCTGCGGTACCGAAGAGCGTGTTGGAGAGCTCTCCGCCGAGATGCGGGCGTACTGGACAGCGTTCGCCAGGGACGGGCGCCCAGAGCCAGGCAGGATGGAAGCATGGCCCCCCTACGAGCGGCCCGGCAGGCAGAGGAAGGAAGATTCCGAGGTGACTTCCCCGAAAATTGCTGAATTCGGCAGTACTACCCGGTTCGTCCCCGACCCTGAGGTCCAGAAGCTAAAGCTCTGGGAAGCCGTCCTCTAATACGGCCTTCTCTTGCTTCCGCCCTGTACCGATGAAGCTCCTCAGGAAGGGGCGCGGCCACGACCTCGCTAGCCTGCGAGCAGCGGAGATGCGCCCCAGTGGTCGACCGGTCCTCTCCCGCGGCCCAGCTTCCAGCCGGCCGCCAGTTCCAGGGCGCGCGTCACGTAAGACTTGGCAGCCCGGATTGCATCCATCGGCTCGAGACCAAGGGCCAATCCGGCTGCGATTGCCGACGCGAAAGTGCACCCGGTACCGTGCACGTTGTCGGTCTTCACCCTGGGCGCACGCAGGTCCAGCACTTCTCCTTCGGGCGTGCGGACCACATCCACAGCGTCGCCGTCGCTCAGGTGGCCCCCCTTCACCACGACGAAGCCGGGACATGTCTCTCCAAGGCGCTGCGCTGCCAGCCGCATCGACTCCACGTCGGAGATTTCCTCCCCTACCAATACGGACGCCTCCCTCAGGTTCGGCGTGACGACCAGTGCTCGAGGAAACAGCGACTTCAGGTAGGCCTTCTCTGCGTCTGCGTCCAGGAGCCTGTCTCCGCTTGCCGCTACCATCACCGGGTCGACCACCAGCCGGGGCAGAATGCCGGCCTCTGCCATCTCCGCAACGGCCTCGATTATCCCCCTGTTGGCAAGCATCCCGGTCTTGACGGCAGTCACCTGAAGATCCGACGTAACGGCTTCCACCTGGAGCCGGACGAATTCCGGAGGCAGGAGGAAAACACCCTCGACACCTACGGTGTTCTGGGCGGTGACCGCCGTTATCGCGGACGTGCCGTGGACCCCATGGGCAGCGAAGGTCTTGAGATCGGCCTGTATTCCCGCTCCCCCGCCCGAATCGGATCCTGCGATGGTCAGTGCGACCGGAGGTTGCGACACCACACCGCTCCCTTCTTACGCCTTGCTGGCCCCGCTTTTCGGTAGCTCGGATTCCGCGGCAGCCTTTACCTCACGGGCGATGCGAAACGCCACCGCCTCCGGGTCCTCGGCCCGCATTACCGCCCCGCAAACGGCAACCCCATGTGCCCCTGCCGACATGGCTTCCCCGACACGCCCTGGCCCGACCCCTCCAAGCGCAATCACCGATACTCTCGAAGCTGTACCCAGGACACTCAGCGCCTCCCGCACCAAGTCTGGCCCCCTCCCGGCCAGGCCTTCCTTCGAGATCGACAAAAACAGGGGCGAGACGGTGAGGTAGTCCATCCCCTCGAGTCTGGCACGCAAGACTTCGGGACCTGCGTGGCAAGAGCGCCCGAGCAGTCCGGAGAAGTCCCTCGGACAAGGAGCGTGCGAAGAAAGGTGGATACCCTCTGCGCCAAGCTCTGCGGCAACGGATTCCCCGCCGTCTCGTTCCCCTGAAGTAGCCACCACGAAGCTCGATCCCGTCTGCCGCGCAGCACGGCACAGCTCACTCCCCAGCCGCAACCGACCGACGGGGTCCAGGTCCTTTTCCCGAAAGACCAGCCCCACCTCGACAGTATCAGCCCGCGCCGCCCCGTAGAGGGCTCGCTCTACCTGCTCGACGAGGGGGAACTGGGAGATCCGTCTGTCGGTCAGGATGAAGATCCTCGGCACGCGCCTCATTCAGCGAGGTCCGGCATCCCCTCGAACGGAGTGGAAGCCTCGGCGTAGTACCGGCGAGGGATTCGCCCCGCCAGCCTCCCGAGCCGTCCGGCCTCCACCGCCAGTCTCAGCGCTGCTGCCATCCTCTCTGGATCCTGCGCCCGGGTGATCGCAGAGGCGCTGAGCACCGCGTCGCATCCGAGCTCCATAGCCAGCGCAGCGTCGGACGGGCTTCCGATGCCGGCGTCCAGAATCACGGGGACGGAAGCAGCCTCGACGATGAGCGAGATGTTGTAAGGGTTGCGGATCCCCATTCCAGACCCGATCGGAGACCCGAGCGGCATCACGGCCGCGCAACCCATTTGCTCCAGCCTCCTTGCCGTCACAGGGTCGTCCGTCGTGTACGGGAAGACCGTGAACCCCTCCTCGACGAGCTGTTCCGCTGCCACCAGCAGCTCTCCGACATCGGGAAGAAGGGTTCTGTCGTCCCCGATCACTTCCAGCTTTATCCAGTCCGTCTCGAAGGCCTCGCGGGCAAGCCGGGCGGTGATCACTGCTTCCCTGGCAGTGAAGCATCCCGCCGTGTTCGGGAGCAGCCTGACGCCACAGGCCTCCAGCACGTCCAGAACCGACCGCCTGGCGCCCGGGCTGACTCTCCTCAGAGCCACGGTGGCGATCTGGGCACGCGATGCCTTGAGCGCCTGTTCGAGTACCTCTAGACTGGGCGCCCCTCCGGTACCGAGTATCAGGCGGGACGAAAACTTCTCTCCCCCGAGGACCAGCGGGTCGTCCGACAGGTCTGCACCGACCGCAGCGTTCATCTACACCCTCAACCCCCCTGGGATGCTCCAAGGATCTCGACTCTGTCCCCCTCCTCGAGCCTGAACTCCGACCAGGCCGACCGCGGGACTACCTCCGCGTTGACCGCGACGGCAAGCCCCCTCTTGTTGCCGGGCGAGCAAGAGCCAGCATCTTGCCCTCCCTCGCTTGCGGTCCCAGCCTGTCGCTCTCCCGCCATAACGAGGTGGGTCTCGACCAGGTCGGCCACCGTCAGGCCCTCATCCGTCTCTACGGTCTCTCCGTTCAGCACGATTCTCACAAGAGGGGCTCCCTGGGCACCTTTACTCGACGACTAGCCGGAACTCGCTCACCCGTCCGAAATCCATGGCGGCACTCTCTCAGCCGGGCGGTACACCGCCACCCTGAAACCTGGACGGGGAGAACGGACTGAGGTAGTCCGGCGCCTTGCCAGAAATTACGATCTCGGCTACAGCATAGGCAGTAACCGGAGTGAGCAGGATGCCGTTCCGGTAGTGGCCGGTCGCGTAGATGAGCCCCTCCATCCCGCTCTCCCCCACGATCGGGGCGTTGTCGGGACTACCCGGCCGCAGGCCTGCCAGCGTCTCCAGGATCTCGTACTCCACCACGGTAGGCACCAGTTCGTACGCATCCCTCAGAAGGTCGAGGAGAGCTCCTGCCGTGACTCGAGTGTCGAAGCCCATCTCCTCTACGGTCCCCCCTACCACGACACGGCGGTCGCTCCTTACGACGAGGTATACGTTCCTCCCGTGTACCAGGCCTCTCACGGTCATCGACAGCGAGGGGGCCGCCTCGGGTACACGCACCACCATGAGCTGGCCCTTTACGGGCCGCACCGGGGGGAGCAGCTCGACCGGAATTCCTCCTATCTCTGCCGACCGACAACCTGCCGCAAGGACGACGTACTGGGAGCGAATCTCGTCCCCGCCATCGAGGAGGACGCCGACCGCGCGCCCTGCCTCGACGGCCACCGCTTCCACGCGCCTCCTCACCAGGACGGCCCCCGACTTGCTGCACGCTTCTGTCAACGCCGCACCGAGTTTCCTGGGGTCGATTGAGGCGTCCGACGCTGCGAGGACCCCTCCCCTGAGGTTGGGAGAAAGCAGCGGTTCGAGCTCCCGGCACTTGGAGGGCGAAACGGTGTGAGCGTCAAGACCGAGAGAGCGTTGATACGCAGCCAGGTCCTCCAGGACGGCCCTGTCGTCCGAGTCCTTGGCCACGAGGAGGATCCCACCCGGTCGGTAGTCGGGATCGATGTCGGAGAATGTGGCCAGCTCGGTCAGGAACTTCGGGTACAGCCGTGCTGACTCGAGGTTGAGTGATAAGAGTGGAACCTCGCCGTAATGGACCTCGGTGACCGGAGCGAGCATCCCGGCACCGACATGGGAAGACCCCCCAAGCGGCTCCGGGTCGACGAGGCAGGTCGAGACCCCTCGCTCCGAAAGCTTCCAGGCTATCCCGAGTCCGATGAGACCTGCACCGATGACTACCGCGTCGAATTTCGAAGCGGGCGGCGCGTCGGCATCTTCCATGGCTCGAGACGATTGACTCACCCTGCCCCATCAGAACAGATCGCCGCAAGCGCCACCGCGCATTTAACTTGCAAGGACCCACATCACCGGCCAACCGCCCTCGATGCCGTAGAGCTGCAGCATCAGGTGCGGCCGGGGTCTCGGGCGAATCCGTGTCCGTGCCCGGCGTTGCTCAAGGCCCCACCGTATGCATGATCTTTTCCACGAGCTGCTTGGTAGCAGCTCGGGGTTCGGGGGAGTCGGCGACGGCTGAAATCACCGCGATTCCGTACGCACCGGATTCCAGTACCGTCTCCACCTTGTCGGCCCCGATGCCCCCTATGGCAATCACGGGAATCCTCACCGCGGCGCAGACTTCCTTCAGGCCCGCAGTTCCTAGCGGCTCGGGCAGGCCCTCTTTGGACCTGGTTTCGAAGCACGGCCCGACCCCCAGGTAGGTAGCCCCCATGGCCTCCAACCTACGCGCGGTGTAGGGGTCTCGTGCTGTCGCACCGATGATGAATTCTCGCCCGGCAACGCGCCGTACCGCCGCCACCGGCAGGTCGTCCTCTCCCAGATGGACGCCGTCGGCCTCGGAGGCGAGGGCCACGTCGAGGCGGTCGTTCACGATACAGGCGCGACTCTTGGACCGGCACATCTCCACCACCCGACAGACGAGGTGGAATGCTTCCCGGTCGCTCGCCTTCTTGAGGCGCACCTGCACGACGTGCGCGCCGCCCTGGACGGCCGCCGTTGCCAATTCCAACGGGTCGTACCGACCGTGGTCGCCGACGATGACGTGCAACCTGCCAAGCCTCAATCGGGCCTCCCATTCGACTAGGAGCCGCAGCAGGTCGGCTTGCTCTTCGGCGGCGGTGTCCCCCGGCGTAGAAATTACCCGTTGAGAGTCGGCTCCGGATCCGTCGCCGCGTCTACGCCTTGTGGCTCTCGCGCCACCAGCGCCCGTCGCCCCGGTTTCGTATTGGCGCCCGAAGGCTCTACGAGAGCCATTGGCCTCGCCTTCTCCCTTGCGCCTCTTCCCGCGGTCTTCCTGAAGCCGGCACTCATGGCTCGAGCACCATTGGCGGCCTGACGCCTGGCACTCTCGAGGAGCCTCTTGGCCCAGACGTACTCGGTCGCAAGCAATGCGAGGCCGGCAATTATGGCGATCCAGCCGGGCCCCGGCAAAACGAGCATCGCAAGGCCTGCCAGAACGATCGTGACCCCTACCACGGTCACGATCACGCGCTTGGTGTGCCTGATGATCGACTTCATCGCTTCCCGGCCGACACTCAGGCCTGCGGGCCCGCGTCTCTACGACGAACTGAATTCCTGCCCGAGTTTACTACGCAGCGGCTGGGCCCAGTGGCTCGGGCCCCGGCACGGCTACGGCCGACCCTGAAGAGGTCGAGCCGCCCTCCTCGCCGTTCAGACCCAAGAAGTATGGCACCGACACCACATATACGTTCCGCAGGGCAGAGATTGCTCTGGCGATCTTCCGCCTCGTACGGTCGTGCAATACGAAGTGCCAGCGCTTGGGGAAGTCACGTCTGGGCAGGATGAGCAGGACCGCTTGCCTGGGGTTCCAGGCCTTGGCACTCAGGTAGTTGAACACTGCCCTACCGATGTCTCGGTCTTCGCAACTCACGACCTCGAGAGGTTCGGGAATTTCCAGTCGGATCCACTGATCGACCAGCCCTGCTGCGTACTCGGGGTCAACGGCGACGTGTACGCATTCCAGTTCGAATGGTCTAATCGCCCTGGCATACTTGATCGCTCTGACAAGGGCCTGGTCGATCTTTTCGACGGCCACCACGGCACGATATGAAGGCCTGGGCGAAATCCTGAAGCGGAAGCGGTCCCCCGAGTAGGTAGTCTCCGGAATAGCGCCGGGCAATTCACGAACTACACAGACGTTCACGTTCTGCACTTTTCTCAGGGCCCTCGAGATACGGTAGCCAAGCGGCCCCCTCCACAAGCGTGACAGCCACGACGGCCTGAAAGGCGCCGGCACCACCACCGTGACCATCGTGTCGGAATCTGCGGCAATGGAGCGCACGTACCGACTGGCCTCGGCAACCTCTCCTTCCCGGCAAACCAGGGCTTGCAGTCCGACTTCGGGGCCGACCGAGTTCCACTCCTCGACGAATGCATGGGAGCTCTCGACCTCCCCGCTCAAGTGGATGCAGACGACTCGCTCCGGCCCCAGGGTCTGGGCGAATTCCAGAGCCCGAATCAGCTTTCCGTCGATCCGCTCGGCGAGGACCACTACCACGTGACGCCTGGGAACTTCGCCGACGAAGTCCTCCCTGGAGGCTGCGGAGGCAGCCTGTTCGAGCCTGTAATGTCGGTTCACCCGGACGGTCCAGACTATGAAGAAGGGGGCGACAAGGATCACGGCCCAAGCACCGTGGCTGAATTTGGTGACGCCGATGATCACAGCGACGACTGAGCAGACCGCTGCACCCAGACCGTTGATAACCACTCCCTTTTTCCACCCCTCTTCCCGCCGGTGAAGATGGTGCCTTGTCATGCCGGCTTGACAAAGCGTGATGGAAGTGAACACGCCCACGGCATAAAGCGGTATGAGACGCGTTACGCTCGCCTGAAATACGATAAGAAGGGCAGCTGCGGCACAGGCCAGAAAAATGATCCCTGTCGAAAAATTCAACCTGTAACCACGCTTCGTGAATATCTTCGGCAAGAACATATCCGACGCCTCGAAGCTGGCCAGTCTCGGAAATCCAGTAAACGAGGTATTCGCAGCGAAGATCAGGACCAGCATCGTCGCGAGCTGCACCAGTCCGAACATCGCCTTACCGGGCGCGCTACCGCCGAATACCTCCCGTGCTATAGTCGCCAGGACGCTGACCTTCTCCTCGGGGTCCGGAACCGGCCTCATAACGCTCGCGAGAAACCCGATACCCAAAAAGATCGTGACCACCAGGGTGACGATTATCGTCAGAGTATCCCGGGCGTACTTCCATTCAGGAGGCTTGAACGCCGACACACCGTTAGACACAGCCTCTATCCCGGTCGCTGCTGCCCCTCCGGAAGCAAATGCTTTCAGCAACAAGAAAATTCCTACCGCGGCAGCCGCGCCTGATTCGCCGGTGAGGGAAGTGGCCTCTGGATACGAATCGATCTGGTGAAGGTTCCCGGTCAAGAACTTGAACACGCCGATAACGATCATTGAACCGACGGTAATCAGGAAGAGATATGCAGGGAAGGCGAACATGCGAGCGGATTCGCGTACGCCTCGCAGATTGCCCCAGGAGATGAGAAACACGAACCCGACCGCGATGTAAACCCTGTAAGGGTGAAGGCCCGGAAAGTACGACGTCAGAGCGAGAACGCCTGCCGCAGAGGAGACGGCGGCCGTCATTATGTAGTCGGTGAGAAGTGCGTAACCTGCGACTTGCGCGGGCAGGATGCCGAAATTGTCCCTCGTTACCATGTAGGCCCCGCCTGCCGTGGGGTACTCCTTTATGACCTGCCTGTAGGAGACCAAGAGCACGATCAGGAGTGCCGCAAGCAGGAAGTGCAACGGCATCACGTAGCCGAATGCTGCAAGGCCGATTACCGGAACGAGAACCCGAAGCATCTCTTCGGTCGCATATGCAACGGAAGAAAGCATGTCCGAAGCGAACACCGCCAGACCTGCGGCTCGCCCAAGTCGCTCTTCCTTCAGACGGCTCGTAGAAAGGGGATCCCCCAGAACGAACCTCTTCAAGACCGCGAAGGTCGAAGGGGGCTTCGGGCTCGGGAGGGCCCACGGACGGGGGCCGGTCGCCCGACCGCCAGCAGTCTCGACCGCTCGACTATCTTCTCGAACCTTTCCCGCCGCAGTCACGATTGCTTCCTGGGCTTCCGCCTTCCCGACCAGAATCTTCCCATTCCCCTGGTAACCCTTTCCCTCACCGCGCCACTCGTGGAGCCTCGGCAGCAGTCGGCTGTGGTCATGCCCGCCGCGGCAAGGCCAGAGGCGTTGCAGGCCGTGGTCGCACCAGAGCATACGGCCCTTTCGCCACAATGAATTACGGTAGCATCGACCTTCGGACGTCGAGTAACTGCCCGAGTCCTCCTGACTTTCCAGCTCTTGGAGCCGCACCGTTCGCAGGGTCCCGCGCGGAAGCCCTAATCGCCTCGAAGCTCGCTGCGCGGGCCCGACTTCGAGTGGCCCGGAGCCGAAGGAGGTCGACCATGAGTGCCGACAAGAAGCTTCCTTCAGCGGTGCGCAAGCGTGACGGGACCCTTGCAGCCTTCGAGCCAGACAGGATCTACAGGGCAGTGTGGCGAGCAGCCCGGGAGGTAGGAGCGGAAGCAGACAGGGTGGCCCGGCAGGTCACCGAGGCTTGTATCGCAAACCTGAGCTCGCCCCCGGGGCGACGAATCCCGAGCGTGGAAGACATCCAGGACCTTGTCGTCCGACAACTCGAGGCGTGCGGCTTCGAAAAGGTCGCAGCCGCATACGAGCGGTACCGCAAGAAGCGTGCCGAGCTCCGGGAGGCCAAGGCACGCCTCGGAATACGAGACGAGCTGAAACTCGGATACGGGGCTGCGCTGGTGGTCAAGGAGCGCTACCTCCGCCGAAGCCCCAGAGGGCGCATCGTGGAGTCGACCGGAGAGATGATGGATCGCGTGGCCCGGCACGTGGCCGAAGCAGAGGAGAATTTCGCTCCCCGAGAGCGCCAGAGAGTCGAGGAAGCCTTCGCTGCGGCGCTGCGGTCGCTTGAGTTCTTGCCGAATTCACCGACCCTCATGAACGCAGGCACCCCGATGGGCCTTCTTTCAGGATGCTTCGTGCTTCCTGTCGAAGACTCGCTCGCATCGATATTCGAGACCCTGAAGCTCATGGCCCTCGTCCACCAGGCAGGCGGGGGGACCGGTTTTTCCTTCTCCTCGATCAGGCCAGAGGGCGACCTGGTCGCCTCGACCGGAGGACGCGCTAGCGGCCCGATCTCGTTCCTCCGTGTTTACGACGCGGTAACCGACACGGTCAAGCAAGGTGGCCGACGGCGAGGAGCCAACATGGCGGTCCTCGATGTCAGTCACCCTGACATCATCGATTTCGTCGATGCCAAGCGGTCTCCGGATTCGCTGAACAACTTCAACTTGTCGGTGGGGGTGACCGACAGGTTCATGCGAAAGGCACTTGTCGGAGGGGACTTCTCTCTCGTGAATCCCAGAAATCACCGCCGGGTAGGCAAGGTCGACGCATACGAACTGCTGGACCGCATCGCCGAGGCAGCTTGGACTTCTGGGGACCCGGGACTGCTCTTCCTCGACGAGATAAACCGCAAGAACCCTGTTCCTGCCCTGGGGCGCATCGTGGCTACCAACCCCTGCGGGGAGGTCCCGCTTCTGGCCTACGAGTCCTGCAACCTGGGCTCGGTCAACCTCGCGAAGCACCTCGAGGACGGTCGACTCGACTGGGAGCGCCTCGCGCGTACCGTAGAGACCGCGGTCAGGTTCCTGGATGACGTCATCGAAGTCAACAGGTATCCCGACGACTCCCTCGACTCTGCAGCACGCCGTACCAGAAAGATCGGGCTCGGCGTGATGGGGCTGGCAGAGACACTTGCCTTGATGGGCCTCCCTTACGACAGCGAACAGGGCGTGAGGACGGCCGCGCGCATCGCGGCCTTCGTCCAGTCCAGCGCGCACGAGGCCTCGCAGAAACTGGCGTCGCAACGAGGTGCCTTTCCTGCCTACGACCAGAGCGAATACAAGGCCAGAGGGCTGCCACCGCTGCGCAACGCACAAGTAACCTCGATAGCCCCCACAGGAACGATCTCGCTCATAGCCGGCACGACCTCGGGGATCGAGCCGATGTTTGCCATCGGGTACTCACGCAAGGTAATGGACACCCGAATCACCGAGCTGAACCCTCACTTCGAACGACTGGCGCGCGACAGGGGCTTCTACAGCGAGGAGCTCATGGAAGAGATCGCTACTAGAGGAGGGGTCCGGGGTATTCCCTCCGTCCCTGAGGATGTCCGGCGGTCCTTCGTAGTGGCCCACGAGGTGGCCCCAGATTGCCACCTGCGCATGCAGGCAGCCTTTCAGCGCCACGTGGACGCTGCGGTATCCAAGACGGTCAACCTGCCGGAGCGGGCCACTCCGGCGGACGTGAGAGATATCTTCGTGAGGGCATGGCGATCGAAGGTTAAAGGCATTACCGTGTACAGGTACGGGTCGAGACCGGGACAGGTCCTCGAGTTCCTGGGCGAGGAGACCAGGGCACCTGCTCCGCCGATCTCGGTCCAGAGGGAATACGCCGGGGGATGTCTGGGGCACGTATGCGAGTTCTGAATCGTTTGCGCCGGCTGCGTCGCAGGTCGTCGGTTTCCGCAAAACATCCGTGGAGTATCGGCGGTCGGAGACCTGACCAAGGTGAGCCTACCTACCGGAGGCGCCTGGCACCTGCATGGGCCGTCGCAGCACTCTCCGCAGCTCTCGCATTGGGCTACCCCTTGCCGGCAGCGGCAGTCTTTCCGTGGCCGTCAAGGCCTCCCTCGGTACCCGACCCGTACCGCTACGAGGACTACCTCTTCAGCTCCACACCTCCCTCAGAGTTCAGTTCCTCCAACTTCAGGCAGTCCGGCGCCCGCTCTTCGAACCCGGCTCTTCAAGCTTCACCCCAGGAGCTGCACGGGGTCATAGGACCGAGCGTGAATCTGGCGTGGAGAGTCACCACCGGTCGCCCCGATGTGGTTACCGCCGTTCTGGACGACGGAATCCAGTGGCGCAATCAGACCTACATGCGCGACCTCTCCGCCAAGGTCCGGCTGAATCCCGGAGAGGTCCCCGAGCCCCGCCCCGGGTTCCCTCCACCCGACCCCGCCCATCCCTACGACAAGAACGGCGACGGTGTGTTCAACCTGAGGGACTACTGCTCCAACCTCGGACCGTCTCCGACGTGCGAGGACACCAGAGTGACCGACCGCAACGGGAACTCGATGATCGATGCCGAAGACCTGATCCTCCACCCAACCTTCGCGAACGGCGTCGATGACGACGGCAACGGCTACGTGGACGACATCGCCGGCTGGGATGCTTTCCAGAACGACAACAACCCCTTCGACAACGTCAGTTTCGGACATGGCTCGGGCCGGGCACGAGAAGCAGTGGCTGAGGCCAACAACGGCGGGGATGTCGGGAACTGTCCCAACTGCATGTTCATACCGGTTCGCGTCGGAGACAGCTTCATAGTTTCTGGCAACGCGTTCGCCAAGGGCGTGGCGTACGCGGTCGACGCCGGGGCGAACGTTATCCAGGCAGCCCTGGGAGCGTTGAGCTCTTCCACTTTCGGGCAGCAGGCGGTGGACTACGCCTATTCGAAGGGCGTACCCGTGATCGCGGCCATGGGAGACGAGGAGTACATACATCACAACATGCCCCAGGGATACGAGCGGACCATCGGAGTGAATGCCGTCAGAAACCCGACTACCTCGGACTTCCCCGAGGGGTACCTCTACATGTCTCAGTGCACCAACTACGGAGGCCAGGTCTGGGTAACGGTGCCGACAACCGACTGTTCGTCTGGTGCGACGGGAAACATGGGGGGCATCGCAGGACTTGCGATTTCAGTAGCCAAGAACCGGGTCGCCCAGGGCAGGCTGACCAATTACATCAGAGACGACGGGACCCAGGCTCCTTTCCCGTTGTCGGCAAACGAGATCGCGCAGCTCTTGAGGGCCGGTGCGGACGACATCGACTTCTCGACCCCCAGAGGCGGAGATCCGGCGAACAACTACTCGCTGCCGCCCGCTATGGGGGCAATTCCTTCCGAGCGGTGGCACACGGTATCCGGATGGGACATGTACTCGGGCTACGGCAGGGTCAACGCCTCCCGGACGGTGGAGCTGGTATCCGACTCGACCACCGCGGCCCCGAAGATCCCTCCAGAAGCCGAGATCTCCTCGCCGCTCTGGTTCGAGATACTCCCTGCGAGCGGATTGGTTCCGGTCTCGGGGAGGGCCGCGGCAAACCGCGCTTCCAGCTTCGACTGGATACTCGAGTGGGCAGCAGGGCCGCAGCCTCCGGAATTCCCGGCCTCCGACACCTGGACCACAGTCGCCTCGGGATCTTCCTCGACGGCAGTGTCGGGGGTCCTGGGTAACTTGGACATGGCCTCGGTGGCCGCGGCCGTAGGTGCGTCGTCCGGTCCACCTACGACACCCGGAGGACTGCCCGACCCGCACAAGTTCTCCTTCCGAGTCAGGCTTCGGGTCGTCGACAACTTCGGGAACGTGGGCGAGTTCCAGAAGCACTTCTTCGTCCACGAGGACCCGGACTTGCTTCCTGGCTTTCCGCGGCGTCTCGGTCCCGGCGGCGAGTCGAGCCCCACCTTCGCCGACCTGGACGGCGACGGGCAGGACGAGCTTGTACTGGCCGACTCGGACGGCTACCTGCACGCGTATCGGCCAGACATGTCAGAGCTCCCCGGCTGGCCAGTCGCGTCGGACCCTCTGCCCTTGAACACTGGTGCCCCCGCCTTCACTAGCGGAACCTTGCCGTCGGTAGTGAGGGCGGAGTTCGCCGCCGGGTCGCCTGCAGTCGGTGACCTGGAGGGCGACGGCATCCCCGAGGTGGTCGCGGCCGACGCCGAGGGGAAGGTGTACGTCTTCGAGCCAAACGGGTCGAGAAAGGCCGGCTTTCCGGTCCAGACCAACCGTACCTACTCCTCGGATGCGGTCCGCAACGCCGACAACAGGGTCCACTGGTCGATCAGCGCGCATCCGATCCTCGGCGACCTGGACGGTGACGGGAAGCTGGAAATCGTTGCGGGTGCCCACGATCGACACGTCTATGTGTGGCGACATGACGGAACCCTACAGGAGGGCTGGCCTGTACTGGTCCGCGATCCGGCCAAGGTCCAGTCGGTAGACCTGGTCACGCACAAGATCACATTCAAGGCAGGGGCCAACCAGCGCATCGGCAGCAAGATCATCGTCTCGCCCTCTCTCGGAGATCTCGATGGAGACGGGACGCCGGAGGTCCTGGTCGGCGTGAACGAAGAGTACGCCGAGTCGCCCAACATTCCCGGCTTCACGCCGTTCCCCGGCATAGAAGCGGGTAACGGCAGGGCGTACGCGATAAAGGCCACCGGCCTGGCTTCCCCTGGGGTCCCGCCGGGGTCGGCTCTCCACCCTGACGCCTTCATGCCGGGCTGGCCCGTCAGAGTCCCGCTTCTGGCGCTCGGGATGTTGCCGTCCGTTGCAACGGGAGTAAACGGGCCTCCGGTGGCAGCCGACGTCGACGGCGACGGAAAAGACGAGGTCGCCGTGCAGGGGTTCGCTGGCTTCACGATGCTCTTCCGGGGCGACGGGGTGAGCTACTTCGGCCGAGACTCCTCGAACCTCGACTACTCGCTTGCCACGAGCCCTCCGGGGGCAGCATCCCGTACAGACGACGCGACGTCGCTGGGAGCCTTGGGTGGCGTGGTCTTTGCCAGGCTTTCTTCCGAGGCGACCCCCAACGTGGTGGCCGCGGGTTCGGGTCTGGGGCAATTCCTGGACCTGGGCTTCGTTGCGAACCAGACACCGTCCTGGTTCCACATCAACGCATGGAGCGTCAATTCCGCCCCCTCGCCAGGTGGAGAGTTCCTGCCGGGCTTCCCCCACCCGATCAACGAGTACCCGTTCCTTACCCAGCCGATGGCGGCAGATCTGGACGGCGACGGTGACAACGAGGCCGTCATCGGGACGGGCGGCTACGAGTACCAGGGGATCGACCGGGAAGGAAATTTCGCGCTCGGCTGGCCGAAGTTCACCGGCGGGTGGAACGCCGCGACCCTTGCCGTGGGCGATTGGCTGGGAAACGGGAGCCAGGTTGCGGTAGCACCGAACCGCAGGGGATGGCTGTTCGCCTGGTCTACAAGCGGATCCGTGTGCAGCGCTGAGTGGCCCACCTTCAACCACGACCAGCAGAACACGGGCAACCTGGGTCTTGACGGGACCCGGCCCGGGGAGATAACCGATCTCGTTATCAGTGCCACGCCGACGGGTGCCCGTGCGCGCTGGACGGCTCCCGGGGACGACGGGCGGTGCGGGAAAGTAGCCGGTTACGAGCTCCGGGTAGCCGAATCCCCGATCGGGCCGAGCAATTGGGACTCAGCCACTCCGCTGACCGACCCTGCGATCCCACCCTCTGGGGTCGTCGAGCCGGGCCGGGAGCAGGCCCTCGACCTCCCCTCGTCCCTGGCCGGCAAGTACCTAGGTGTACGGGCTTTCGACGAGGCTGGGAACAAGACGAGGATTCGCACTGCCCTCATTCCAGCCTCCGAGACGATCACAATCTCGGGCACCTTCACCGGAGGCCAGTTCGGGGCCGTGGCGGTCTTCGATACTCAGGGGAGGCTTGTCACCTACGAGTGCTGCATCTACGACCCGTCTGGTACCTGGGACGTGGAAGTTCCAGGACCTGCAGACTGTTCGACCTCCGGCTACAAGGTGCTCTTCATCCCCGCACACGAGAACCAGAGATCGGCTTGGTACAACTCCAAGCCCAACTGGTCCACGGCTGAGTGCGTAGCAGCTCCTGCCAGTGGGGTGGACATGGACGTGTCTGCCCCCGGCCTGATAGAGGGCTACGTGAAGCAAGCATCCGATGCCACAGACATAGACGGAGCGATCGTCTATGCCTACACCAGCACCGGGGCATTCGCAGGCTGGACCAAGTCCGGATATGCGGGACCTGGAAGGTATCGCCT
>FWPU01002552.1_pt1 | contig 34445 bp, 35 predicted proteins | sample 2228361 | NCBI WGS metagenome assembly FWPU01 (sample SAMEA103939777, study PRJEB20133) | metagenome
AGGTCCACCTCAAGGCCCCTACCTTTATAGAGGTCCTTGGCGATCCCGAGGCCTCCTCGCTCCGGCGTCGTGATCGCGTCTAGGCTCCGCCCCGACGTGAGCCAGTTGTCGGTCCTGGTCTCCAGCAGCTCGAAGGCGAGCGAAGGCTCGGGCTTGCACTCGGTGACGAGGACGCCCTGCTTGCGGTCGAGCCCGAGGAGCGTGCCGGCTTTCTCGACGAGTTCGGGGACGAGGGAGGCTACGCCGCCGCCTTCGCCTCGCCCCTCGATCCGTTTTTTTCCACCTTCAGCTTTCCGACCACGGCCTCGACCACGACGCCGAGGCCGTCCTTGCCGACCTCGATCCCCTCGCGCTTCAAGAGATCGAGCGACTGGTCCACGGTGCGCCGGAACGCCTCGGCCGCCTCCTCCTTGGTCAGCTTGCCGTCGGCGTTACGGGCCTTCACCTCGTCGACGTAGGTTTGCATGGTCGCCCGGGCCACGAGCGTCACGGTGTCGACGATCTTGTTCTTGATCGCCTCCTTGCGCTGGAGCTCGCTCGCCTCGTCGAGGACCTTGGTCTTCTCGTCGAGGTAGTTCACGCCCTTGCGGGCGAGCCAGCCGATCAGGGCCGTGATGACCGAGCCCAGGGCGGTAATCGCCGCCACCAGAATCGTCGCCGTTGTTTCGCTCATGGAGATTCCCCCTCCTTTCAGCTCAAGAGTTTCGAGAGAAGCAGGCCGACCCCCGCGGTCAGCATGCCGTAGAAGAACAGCCTCAAGGCCAGCCAGAGCCGGCCGTGCTCCTCGCGGTTCGCATCCGCGTCGGCCTTTTTCCCCACCTGCTCGAAGAGCGTTCCGATCTCGCGCTCGTGAACCTGAACCTTCTCGAAGTACTGGCGCTCGACCTCAGTGCGATCGATGAGGCGTGTGACTTTCTCCTCGATGCGCGGCAGAGCGCCGTTGATCTCCCCGCGGAGTCGGTGGAAGCCATCGCGCACTTGCGCAATGCACTCGGTGTTCCGATCCACCGCCTCGCGGAGGTCGCGCACTTCCACCTGGAGCGCCGCCACCTCGACCTTCAGCTTCCCCCCGTCCTGGTCCGCCATGCTTCCTCTCCTCATGCCACGCGAACGTGGGCGTGGACATGATCGACGCCCGCCTTGACTACCCCGATGTGGCCGCCCACGACGTGCCCCGGCGCAGGTCCCAGATCCACCGTCGCCTGTCCGTTCACCAGAGTGACCTCGGTCGCGCTCAAGGGCATCGCGGTCCCGCCGTGCCAATGCACCCCGACGACGTCGGCATCCGGCTTGATGCTCCCGTCGATGCCGCTTCGCTTCGTTATGGTGAACGTGCCCACGGCCCCCACCTCGAGCGTGTAAGACACCCCACCGCCCGGGAGCGGAGTGGCGGGCAGGTTGCTCGTGATCTCGTAGTAGTCGGGGTTCGTGTACGCATTGACGAGCGCCGTGGGATCCCCTGACTCTCCCTCGGCGGGATCGATGCCACACCCGTTCGCCTGGCAGGCGACGCCGGCGGCGTTGAAGCCGCCGTCGCGCAGATACTTGAGGAAGTGATCCGGCTTCCGAATCACTTTTCCCTCATACCAGAAGCTCATCGCCGCGCCTCCTAGATCGGTTCATTCGCCCAGACCATGAGCTGGATGGGGCCAAGGATCGTGGGATTGCCGCCGCCCGTGCCAAGCAGCACGGCCGTGTGCGTCCCCGGTCCCAACTGCATGAAACGAAAGCCACCGCACTGACCGCTTTCCGCAAGGAAATCGCCACCGTCGCTTCCAAAGACGTGACCAATTCGGTAGTCCACGCCGTCGATGCGGATGAAAGCGTGCCCCTGGCTCCCGTTCACGCTGTGGATGAATCCGCCGCTCGTCACCATGACGAGAATGTTCTGCGCCTCGGTCAGCGTGAACGTGACCTGCGTTCCGGGTATGGCGATGGTGCCTGCGACTCCCGTGTCTCCCACCGGGGTTGACGCCTTGACGAACGAAAACGCCCCTCCGCCAGACAGCATGGCCCCGACAATGGAGGTCCCGCTTCGCTTCAGGAACTGACCGTCCCCAATGGCGCCCAGGAGAAGCGAAGCCCCGCCCGACTCCAGGAGCCGCCTGACGAGCGCGTCAATCAGATCGGTCGGCGCGAAGGCATCCGGCCCGCCTGCGACGTGCCTGTCCTTGTGCAGGATCGACGCGAAGTCGGCAGCGGTGAGCCCGTCGAGGAGATCCGCATCGAGGCCGCTGCCGGGACCGTCGACCGTCTTGAGCGCGTCGAGGATCTCCTGCGCGGTCTGGTCCGCCGTCGCGCCGGACTCGATCCCGTCGAGTTTGGCCTTGTCCGCGGCGCTCATGGCTCCGCGTGCGGCAGGAGTGGCATCATCGATCCCCAAGGGGACTTCCCCGGCGACGCCCCCGCCGGTAAGCGGAGCGGTGGGCGTGATCTTCGTGATCCCCTTGAACGACCCGTCGTTGTTCAGCATCACGTCGAGGCGCTCGTCGAGCGAGGGCTTGGTGCCGCGCGCCGTGGCGACTTCGCTTCGGACCGGGGCCACAATGCTGTCGGCCTTCGAAACCGTGGCGATGGGGTTCGCCGCACTCGGGTTCTCCATCGCGTTGAAGGCGTCGGCCTCGTCGTCGGAGACGTCGGCGAGCTCCCGCAGGAACCCGACCTCCTTGCCGGAGAACTTGACCTGCGTGCGGTCGATCTCGTTGAGGCCCGGCGCCTTGGGGTTGGCCGCGTCGCGGATGGCCGTGGCGCCCGCGCCCAGACGGATCCGGGCGAGCTCCAGGACCGGCGCCGTCGGGGGCACGGGCGTCACCTCCAGGACGAAGGAGTCCTGGATGTACTTGTTCTGGCTCTGCCCGATCTCGTTGACGAAGTAGGGGTCGGTCTCGACCGTGGTGTAGCGCAGCGTGATAAAGACGATCTGCTCGCCGCAGGATGGGACGAGCGCCGAGCAGTCGATCTGCTGGATGGACTCGACCTCGGGGTCGTGGCCCTCGGTGTCGATGGCCCGGCCTGCGTTCACGCGGACCGAGAGCGACGGCGGGGCGGTCTCGGTCACCTCCAGGCCGAGCACCACGCCCTCCGAGTGCTCGTTGGCGAGGTGCTTCTTGCGCTTCTCGTTCCAGTAGGTCTGCTCGCTTTCGCCCTCCTCGCGGTTGATGAAGAGGTACTTGAGCCACTTGAGCCGTTTGAGCGCCATCGTTCAGCCTCCCACCTTGGTGTCGACGCCGGCCGTGGAGCGCACGCCCACCCGCCAGAACGCCACGAAGGTCTGGTAGGCCACGACCTGGGTGTGGGCCGGCTTGTTCTCCTCCACGACGCGCTTGAGCTTGGCGAAGAGAGTTTCAGGCAGCGTCTCGAAGAGGTTGATCACCACCCAGAAGCGGTGCGCATTCTCGGCCCAGGTCCCGTAGACGCGGGTGTCAAGGCCGATGGTGGACCGCAGCCCCACGCGCCAGGCCGCGCCGAACTCCTCGTGGATCTCGGGCTTCAAGCCCGTGTAGACCTCGACGAATTCCTTGAGCCCCGGGATCGTGCCCCGCGTGCTGAAGAGCGCGATGGCCCGGGCGATGAGCGCCCGCCGCTTGGAGGCGTCCCAAGTCTCGTCCAGCGTCAGCGCCACCCACGAGGCCAGCCAGGGCAGGAACTTCTCGTCGCAGCGCTCCGGGCTCAGTTGATGGTGGACCCCGTAGACCGTGTCCTCCAGGCCGTCGAAGACCTCTCCGAAGAGCGAGAGCAGGCGCTTGAGGAACGTCGTCTCGTCCTCGAGCCGGTAGATGGCCGGCAGCTTCTCGTAGAGGGTGTCTTCGACCTTCGTCGGCACGCGTCTCCTCCTTCAGACCACGGTCACCACCACGTCCTGCAAGTCAGGCAACTGGTGCCCCGCGATGGCGACCGTCGCGGCGGGCTCGACGATCTCGTCCACGTGGTCCACGCCCGGCACCCGCTCCAGGAGCTCGAAGAGCTCCGAGAGGAAGATGTCCCGGCCGAAGGGCCAGCCCTCGCCGCGCTCGGTCGAGAGCCCCTGGCCCACCTCCACGGCCCGCACCGGGTCGCCTCCGAACTCGGGGTCGTAGAACTCGCGGACCACGGCCTTGAGGGCGGCCTCCAAGGTCACCGGGTTCGCCTCGTCGGTCTTGGCGACCTTGACCTTGACGTTGAAGGGCACGAAGTCCGCTTCGACCACGAAGATCTGCGTGGTGACGAGCCGACGCCTGTCGAGGTACTCGATGATCCGCGCGCGCAGCGCGAGCGAGAGCGGCGCCCGGCCCTTGGGCAGCACGATCACCGATACGAGCCCCGGCTTGGGGACCGAGGGCTCCGCCGGGTCGAAGAGCGGGAGCGTCTTCGCCCGGGCGATCCCGGTGGAGGACTCGAGGGTCAGGATTTCGAAGTCCTCCGCCGTGACCGCGCGGTTGCGGGTCTTGAGCTGCTCCGAGGGGCCGCGGAGGATCGCCTCCTCCACGGTTTCCTCGTCGCCTCCGCCGGCGGCCGGCTCCTTGTTGACCACCGAGGCCACGAAGGGGTGCGTATCCCGCAGGCGCGTGATGGTGCCCGCGCCGACGTTGCCCTTCGTGCCGCCGCCGAAGCGGTAGGGCGCGGCCTTGACGTTGTTGAACCCGACCGCCGGGACCTTGCCGTGGCGGCCGTCCCCGAAGAGGATCGTCCCGGTCCCGCGGTTGAGGACGTAGTGCTTGTCCTGCGGGCCCGAGGCGGAGAAGTCGTCCACCTCGCGCCAGACCTGGAAGCCGCCCCCCTCGTCCACGAGGAGCGTGAGATCCAGAACCGGGACGTTGGCCAGGTAGAAGCGCTGGTCGATGGAGCCGTCGCTGGAGCCCAGGACCTCCTCGGCGACCTCCACCGCGTTGGAGCAGCTCGCCCGCCCGAAGATGACGTCGAAGTCGAGCTTGGACAGCGTGGCGAAGGTCGCGGCGCTCCCCGTGGTGGCGATCCGGAAGCGCAGCCAGGTGGCGCGCACGTCGCCCACCGCGAAGGCGTCCCAGTCCTTCGGGATCTCGAACTCGACGGCCCCGCTCCTGGTGAGCCCCTCGGTCCCGTCCGTGACCGCGAGGGCCTCCCAGCTCCTCGTGCCGTCCGGGTGCGCGCGCAGGTACTCCCAGACGCCGGCGAGGTCGACGGCCGGCTGGGCCACCGAGACGAGGAGCTTCTGGAAGTAGTTGTTCTCGTTGTAGGCGACGTAGAGGGCGTCGCCGACGGCGACGGCGGGCAGCGGGTTGAACGGCCCGGCCTCTCCCCGCGCCTGCGTGGTGAACTCGGTCAGCGTCCCCTGGTGGTCCGCGAAGCAGCGGTGGACCCGCGCCGGCTGGACCAGGACCTCCTCGTCGGTCGTGAAGACCTGCTCCTTCTCACCCGGGGCGGCGGCCGTGGAGACCTCGAAGCCCTTGGGGATGGCGATGGTGAAGGTCGGCTTCACCGTCATCTTGAAGAAGCAGAACACCCTCGCGGTGGAGGGCGGCGTCAGCGTCACCCCGATCAGGTTCAGGTACTCCCGCAGGTGCTTGGGCAGGACCTGGTTGAGGCGGACGATCAGCTCCTCGATCTGGTGGGCGAAGAGCTCGATGAGCGTGATCCCCGGGTCGGAGAGGTTCCAGTCGGTCCACTCCGGCGTCTTCTCCGGGATCGCCCGGATCATCGCGTCCTTGATGGCGCGGAAGTCCCGGTCGTCGAGGTTCGGCACGGGGACGAGTCGGCCCTTAACGCCCATGCGCGGTCTCCTCCCTCTCAAGGCGCCGCGGGGAGGCCCGTCCGTTGCGCCTCATGGCAGATCCCCCACGAAGAACGGGAAGACCAGGTTGTCCTCGCGGTTCGTGGCGCGGACCACGTACCGGACGTCGATGTCGATTCGCGGCCCTTGGGGAACGGCCCGGACCTCCTGGACCTCGATGCGCGGCTCCCAGAGCTCCAGGGCCTGCCGGATGAAGAACTCGACCCGCCCGGCAAGGTCGGCGTTGTTGGGGTCGAAGACGAAGTTCTCGAGGCCCGATCCGAACTCCGGCCGCATGACCCGCTCGCCCAGGCGGGTACCCAGGATGATCCGGCAGGCCTCCTTGATGTCCTCCTCGCCGGAGCGCGTGCGGATGCCCCCGCGCGCGTCCACGGCCACGGGGAAGGCCCAGCCGGTGCCCAGGAACTTGTCCGTCATGATGACTCCACTGGATCAAAACACGATCCCCGCATGCTCCCCGTCCGGCGCGCCCGAGATAGTCTGGACTTGGGCGTTCTCCACGATCTCGTCCACCACGCCCTGGGCGATGGCGTCCGCCAGGATGCGAAGATTGCGCGACGGCCGGAGATCCTGGTTTCCCTCCTGCGTGCCGGCCGGGGGAACGGCATCCATCTGGCCGCCGAAGTGGGCGACCAGCGCGTTGTAGATGCGATCCGAAAGACTCGCCTTTGAAAGCGCCATCAACTCTCTCCTTTGACCGTCTTGGAAACCCCGATAAGCTGCCCCGTCACGTAGCAGACGGGGTGGGTGAATTCTGTTTGAATGCCCGAGAGCGAAGTTCCTGCGCCCACCTCCACCTGCGGCGCTTTGACGATCACCTTGCCCTTGGCCTCGACCGTGATCCGGCCGGACGGGCAGTCCCATTCCGCGTACTGGCCCGAGGCATCCTCGATGCGGATCGCCTCCTTGCCAGCCTCGTCCCTGAAAATGACACGGTGGCCGCTCTTGGTCTTGAGCACCCGAACCTCTTTGTCCGCCTCCTTCGGCTTGGTGTCCTCCGCGCTGAACCAGAAGCCGATCCAGACGGGCTTCGTCGGCTCCCCGCGCTCGAACATCACCCACACGCCGTCGCCCGGCCGGGGGAGCATGAAGAAGCCCGCGCCGCCGCCGCCGAAGGGAGCGCAGTACGAGGCCCAGTTGGAGAGCTTGCCTTGGCCCCAGACTTCGGGCACCTCCAGGCGCACACGCCCCCGGTCCTCCGGGTCCGCCACGTCCCGCACGATCCCGCGGTAGAGGCCGAAGCGCTTGCGCTTGAGCTCCTTGAGGTCCTGGTCGGTCAGCTCGCGCAGCAGGTCCATGTCCGTCACCTCCCCGCCCCCACGGCCGCGCGCTCGACTTGGTAGCCCTGGGCCTGCACCTTGGCGAGGTCCCGCACGCGCTTGAGGTTCGCCCGCGAGACGGCGTTACGCTCGGCCTCGAACTCGCACAGGTACCCGGAGTCGTCGAGCGTGTGCGTGACGCGGGTGAGGTAGTAGGTGCCGGAGAACCGCTCGCCCACGCCGGCGACGGTGATGAGCCGCTTGGCCCGCAGCTCCGGGTCGCCCACGCAGGCCCCGGTCGCGGTCACGAGCTCGTACTCCTTGGAGAGGAAGTAGGCGAGCGCGAGGTCGCGCGCGTGATTGCGGTCCTCCGCGACCACGTCGTGGAGGATGTGCTCGCTCTCCCCGAACTCGTCGGCCACGAACCGCGCGCCCGATTGGTCGCCCAGGACCTGCCGCTCGGCGTCGGTCAGGTCGTCCGGGACCACGACCTCGAAGGCCTCCTTCTTGAGGTCGTCCCAGCCACGCACGACCACCCGGGTCGGCGGCTTCTCGACCGAGAGCGAGGGCTCGAAGCTCTTGAGGTTCTCCCGGTAGCGGAAGACGCCGGAGACCGAAGGGGGCTTCCTCTTGCCGGAGCGGAAGACGAGGCGCCCGCTCTCGACGAACACCTCGAATCCGATCTCCGAGGCGAGGTTCTTCAGGAAGTGCCAGTCGTCCTCGCTCTCCTGGGCGACGAACCCGCGCTTGGGCGTTTCGTCCGGCGTGAGGATCTCGCTCTCCTTGAACCCGTACTTCTTCGCCACCGCCCGGACGATGTCGTTGTAGGTCATGTCGGGGAACACGTCGTCCACGTCGCCCTTCTTGCGCATGCGGTAGCTCTTGTCGTAGGCGGTGATCGTCACCGTGGGGACGCCGTCCTCCGGGAAGTGGGGTTCCACGACCGTGATGAGCCCCTCGAACAGCTTGGCCAGGCGCGTCCCGTAGCCCAGGAAGACCTCGACGAGGTTCCCGCGCTCGAAGAGGGGGTGGTCCAGCCACTCGCCCCGGCGGTTGGAGAACTCGAAGGTGCAGGCGTCCGCGTCCTCGACGTGATCCTCGACGGAGACGGAGATCACGTCGTCCGTGAGGAGGTCCGCCACGTCGCGGCCCTCGATCAAGATCCGCCGCTTGGGGTTGATGGCGCTCATCGTTTCACCGCCGCGATCAGGTGCTCGACCTGGGAGAACCCGCGCCGCCCGAACTTGAGCGACTCGCGCACTTCGGGCGGGAAATTGGTCGTCTGTTCCAGGATCGCCGCTGCGTTCTCAATGTCGGGGATGACGAAGCGCTCGCCGGAGGAGAGCGCCCTGAAGTTGTCCACGAGCCTCCGGCCCCGGTTGGCGAACTCGATCACCCGCCACAGGTTGGGGTCGCCGTACTCCTTGGAGGCGATGGACTGGAACGACTCGCCCTTCTCGACGACGTGGGTCTTCGTCTGGCCCTGCTCGACGAGCCTAGCGGCGCCGGCCGGACCGCCCTCGTCGGGATGGGCGAGGACCGAGCCGCTCCCGAGCTCGCGCGAGAAGACCGGCTCGGCGCGCTTGCGCGCCAGCGGCTGCGCCGCCGTCTGTGGCGGCAGCTTGAAGCTCTGCTTCTTCTCCTTGTACTGGCGGAGCCCAAGCGAGAGCGTCGCCTCGACGGGCTCGCCGTCGGGGTCGAACATCGTGTAGCGGACCGTGACCGAGCCCACCACGCAGACGAAGTCGAACCTGCCCCAGTGGAAGATGCACACCGGCGGCGCGGCGAGCTCCTGGGTCTTCTCGACCAGCCGCTCGAAGGCCTCGACGGAGGCCCGCACGTCGTGGCGGGAGTCGTAGAAGTCGCGGTTGAGGTACACGTCCAGGTCCAGGGTCTTGAGGTTCCCGCGCACGAACTGCTGGAGCGGGAAGTCGAGGCCGGGAATGCCGATCTCCGCCCAGGTCACCTCCTTTGTGGTAGCGAACTCCGTGGGGTTGTACTCGAAGAAGATCGTGTCCCCGGGAGGGAGAACCGGCGTTAGGGACCCGCGGATCAGGCTCATCGCCGCTCCTGCCTCCGGCGCATGAGCTTGGCCAGCTCGAAGTCGATGCGCCGCACGGTTTCCTCGTCCACGCGCACGGCGTGGATCTGCACGGCCCCCGCCTCGATCACGATGGAGTTGTCGACCGGACCCGCGCCGGCCAGGGCCGGGACCGGCATCGGAAAGGCCGGCGCGCGGACAGGGATGGTCGGCCGGGCGGTAGCGCGCTCCGCGGCGGGCGCGGTCGCCGGGACCACCATCTGGCCGCCCACCGGCACGGTCGGCGGGGGAGCCGGGCTCACGAGCCCCAAGAAGGCGCCGATGTCGCGGACGAACCCCACGACCGCGTTCACCTTGTCGGTGACCCACTTGACCTTCTCCGCGATCCACTCGATGACGCTGCCGATCGCCTGCTTGATGCCCTCCCACACGGCGGTCACCGTGTCGCGGATCGAGGTGAAGATCCGAGAGGCGGCATCCTTCAGCGTCTCCCAGTTGGCGATCACGAGGCCGATGGGGCCCAAGAGCGAGAGGAGCACGCGCTTGACCGTGTCCCAGTTCGAGGTGAGCCAACCGACAACGGCGGTGACGGCGCTCTTGATGGCCCCGAAAACAGCGCCGGCGACCGCCTTGACCTTGTCGAAGTGCTTGATGATGAGGCCGAAGGGAAAGATGAGCGCCAGCAGCCAGTCCGGCGCCTTGGAGAGGAGGTTCCTGAACCAGTTGAAGGCGCCGATCACCGCGCCGGTCACGGCGTCCCAGTTCTTGATGAGGAGGACGACCCCGGCGACGAGCGCTGCGACGCCCGCCACGATGAGCCCGATGGGGTTGGCGGTCATGGCGACGTTCCAGAGCCACTGCGCGGCCGCGGCCGCCTTGGAGGCGGCGGCGCTCGCCCAGGTGGCCACGGTCCCCGCGGCGAGGGAGGCGAGCTGCGCCGCGCGCACGGCGAGATTCTTCACCTGCGACGCGGTCCACGCCGCGACGGCCTTCACGTTGGCCCAGACGGAGAGCGCAAGATTCCTGAGCGCCGCGCCCAGGTCCATCGTGAGGACCTGGTGGAGGCGGCCCGAGGCCGCGCTTGCGGCAAGCGCACGGCCCCATCCGAGGACCATCGGCACGCCCTTGGTGAAGACCGCGCCCAGCGAGGACATTCCGGCCTTGGCGAGCGGAATCCACTTGAGGACGAAGAGCCCGAGCATGCCGGTCACGGTGAGGAAGGCGCCCGCCAGCACGCCGACCACGGCCGCAAGCCCCAAGACGACGCCGGCGACCTTGCCGAGCACGGGGTGGGCCTGGGCGAACGAGGCGACGCCCTGGATCAGCTTGGCGACGAACCCGGCCGCGCCGGAGAGCGAAGAGAGGAGCGGCTGGCCGATGGCGGTCGCCAGGTTCTTGATCGAGACCCAGAGGACGTTGGTCTCCTCGACCAACGTCTCCATCTTCTGCGTGAAGGCGAGCTGGAGCGCGCCGCCCTTGCCAAGCTCCTGCCGCCAGCCCGAAAGGACGTCGAGGTTGGTGTTGAGGAGCCCCGCGAGCTTGGCGAAGGCCTCCTCGCCGGCGATAGCCTTGAGCACCGCCGCCTTCTGCGCCTCGTTCATCCCGGTCATGCCGCGCTGCATGTCCTTGAGGATGTCCACCAAGGGCCGGACCTTGCCGGTGGTGTCGAAGACCGTGACGCCTAGCTTGCGCAGCGCCTTGGCGGTCTCGGCCGACGGCTTGGCGAGCCGGACGAGGAGGATCCGGAAGGCGGTGCCCGCTTTCGCGCCCTTGACGCCCTTGGAGGCGAACCCGGCGAGGACCGTGGCCACGTCCTCGAGCGGGATGCCGAGCCCCCCGGCGGCCGCGCCGGCCTCGCGCATGGAATCGACGAGCTGCGGCACGGTCAAGGTCGAGAGCTTGGAGGCGGTGAAGAAGACGTCCGCGACCCGCGCGGCCTCGGTCATCGAGAGCTGGAACTCGTTGACCGTGTCCGAGAGCACCTCCACCGCGTCGGCGGGGGCGAGTCCCACGGTCTTGGCCATCTTGAGCGCGGTCTCCGAGAGGGCGTCGAACTCCGGGGTGAGCGCCTGCGCGCCGGTCGAGAGGACCTGGTAGAAGCCCTCGGCCACGGCGTCGGCGGAGATGCCGAGCTTCGTCGAGAGCCGGAGCGCCGCCTCCGTCATGCCGCGCTCCATCCGGGCGAAGGCCTCGCCGGTCTCGCCGGTGAGCGTGAGGGCGTTGCGAACCTGCTCTTGGAGCGTGGCCGCAGGCTTGACCACGGAAAAAAGCGCCGCGCCTGCGGCCGCACCCATCGCGGTCAGGCCCACGCCCGCGTCGCGCAGCTGCCGGAACCCGCGCTCCAGGTCCCGGACGCGCTGCTGCGCCGCCTCGGCTTCCTTGCCGAGCTTCTCGATGCCGCCCAGCGCCGCCTGGACCCCCTTGGAGGCCTCGTCGCGCAGCCGCAAGACGATGCCCAGCGTGAAGGTCTCCGCCATCTACCGTCCCTTCCCCTTCATGCTCCTGGCGATCTCCTGGTTGATTCTTCGGATCTCCTCGAGCCACACCCGCCGCTCGCGCCGGGAGAGCGACAGGCACTCCCGCCGGCTCCAGTGGAAGTGAAAGGCGATGAGCGCCGCCTCGCGGTAGACCGGCTCCATCGAGAAGTCGAAGGCGCCTGCCAGGGCCGCGGTCCCCAGGAAGTGGCGGGCGAGTCCCTCCTGCTCATGCGTCACCGCGCGAAAAAATCCGAGATGTCCAGCGTCGCCTTGAACTTGTGCGCGCAGGAGGGGCACTCGACGTCGATGTCCATCTCCGGCCCGGCGTCGATCTCCTTGAGCTTGAGGATCAAAAAGTCCCGGTCGCTCTTGAACATCCGGCCCGTCACGTGGGTGCCGATGTCCTTCGGCTCCAGCGTTCCCAGCCGCGTGATCACGCGCGCGAGGAGCGCGGAGAGCATCTTGGCCGGGTTGTTCTTGAGCTGAGGGTTGAGCATCGCCTCCTGGTCCGCGCCCGTGATCTCCCGGAGGGTGACCTCCCGGTGGACCTGGCCCTTCTCGTCCACGTAGCCCTTGGGCAGCGTGAACGTGTACTCGCCGGCGACCGATTCATTGGGCATGTGTCAGTCCTCCTTTCAGAACGCCGAGGGCCGGACGACCAGCTCCAGGCCCTCGTGCTGGAGCTCCACCGTCTCGATGGCGTTCTCCGAGCTCGTCGCGTCGAACTCCGGCGCGGTGAACTTCGAAGGCCAGGCGTCGCGCACGATCCAGCGCTTGACCTCCTCGCGCCGCTCGTTCTGCTGGATGATCTGGATCGACTTGCGGTTCCCCTGGGCGCCCTCGCGCTTGACGCGCTGGCGCCACTCCCAGAGCTCCGCGTCGGCCGTGGAGCCCATCTCGAGCACAATGGGGGCGTAGGAGTTGAGCCCCGCGAGCTTGCGGACGGTGGAGTTGTCGCCGCCCTCGCGGTACTCGCGGACCTCGGTCTCCTCCTCCAGCCCCGAGCACGTCATGAACCCGGCGCGCTTGAGGGCGTCGATCTCGACGACGAAGTTGTATCGGGGGAACGGATCCACTCTCGCGTTCGGCATCGCTTGACCTCCTTCCTAGACCAGCTCGGTGATGGACTTGCCGCCGTCCCACTGCCCGACGCGGAAGATCACGAACTCGGCGGTCTCCACGATGTTGACCCCGATCTCGGTGATCACCTGGCCGGCTTGCCGCACCTCCGGGGGGTTCGTCTCCTCGTCGCACTTGACGAAGAAGGCCTCCTCCTCGGTCTTGCCGAAGAGCGCCCCCTCCAGGAACTGGCGGCGCAGGAACCCCGAGACGGTGCGGACGAGCTTGCGCCAGAGCACCTCGTCGTTGGGCTCGAAGACCGCCCACTGGGTGCCCTCGGCGATGGACTCCTCCAGGAACATGAGGAACCGGCGCTTGTGGACGTAGCGGAGGTTGGGGTTGGAAGACATCGTCCGAGCGCCCCAGAGCCGGATGCCGCGGCCCCGGAAGGGGCGAATGACGTTGACGCCGGCGGGGTTCAGGATCTCCTGCTCCCCGTCGGTCACGATGCGCTCGACGCCCACCGCACCGCGCACGACCTCGTTGGCCGGCGCCTTGTGGACCCCGCGCTCGGTGTCGCTTCGCGCGAAGATCCCCAGCACGTGGCCCGAGGGCGGGACCAGGATCGGCCGCTTGGTGAGCGGGTCGTTGATCTCGAGCCAGGGGTAGTAGAAGTAGCCGTAGGAGCTGTCGAAGTTCTCGCGGAAGGTCTTGACCGCGGTCGGCTCCAGGTCCCGCGGGGCGTCCACGGCGTAGCCCACGTCGGCGCGGCCCTCGCAGTAGTCGAGGCCCGCCTGGACGATGGTCTGGGAGGTCCGCCCGGGGATGGAGAGCGAGTTGATCTCGTCCACCTCGTCGAAGGCGAAGAGCCCGGTCTTCGTCCCGGGGCTTCCGATGAAGTCGGCGTCGGTCAGGTCGTCCACGCCGTCCGCCCCGCCGGCGAGCGCCACGCCGGTCGCCACGGCCGGCCGGTTGTCCGGCGCGGCCGTCGCGCTCTTCTGGTCCGCGACCTGGATGAAGTTCGACCGCCCGTTGATCACCCGCTCGACGTACCGCTCGCTCTCCGGGTCGAGCGAGAGGTCGTCCCAAGTCTCGACCACGGCGCCCTGGTCCTTGACGACAAGCTTGAACTGCGTGGCCGGGGCCTTGGTCCCGTCGGCCACGTCGAGCGTCAGGAGGTTGCCCCACTCGCCTTCGTTCAGGGCCTGCACAAGCAGCGTGTCGTCCGGCGTCGTGGCCTCCCGGTCTTTGAGCATCGCCTTGGCGATGGCGGCCGAGGCCGAGGCGACGCGCACGACGTAGCAGCGCCGGCCCTTGTTCAGGAAGAACCCGAAGACCGCGTAGGCGAGGTGGGAGTCCTTCCGGTAGGAGCCGAAGTGCTTCTCGAACTGGCTGAAGTTGGTGACGAGTTTCGGTTTGTTGAGCGCGCCCTTGGTCGCCACGCCCAGGAAGGCCGCCGTGGTCGTGCCCACCCCTTCCAGGGGGAAGGCCCCGACCGGCGCCTCCTCGACGAAGACCCCGGGGCGCAGGAATTCCTTGGCCATGTTCTACTCCTCCTTCCTCACGTCTCCTCGACGCGCGTCACGAGCTCGCGCACGAGCGGGACTTGGGCGACCTCTCTCCCCGTGAGCCTGGTCTTGACGACGAACGCGACGGCCTTCGACAGGCTCCGGCCGCGGCTTGCGTCCCGGATCGTGAGGTCGCGGTGGATCCGGAAGGGCCTGTGCAGCACCGCCGACTCCAGCACCGGGTGGTCGTCCACGAAGCGCAGGAGCTGCTCCAGGAGCAGGCGGTCCTCCCTTCCGGTCGCGGCGTGGCCGGCCAGCGTGTAGAGGAGGTCGTAGGGCTGCGATGGGCTTCGCACCATCGCGGTGCCGCCGGGCTCGTCCACCTCCACCTCCCGGGCGTTGTCCATCCGCGCGAGGTCCCGCCGCACGTCCGTGAGCTGGAGCGTCATCGAGGGGATCGTGAGCTCGACCAGGTCCGGGTCCGGGGTCACGAAGACCACCGGCACGGGCCTGCCCTGGAGCTGCACGGTCGCGGGGTCCTCCAGGACCCGCTTCAGGGTCGTCTCGATGTCCGTGATCACGTTCTCCTCGGGCATCAGGTCTCCTCCACCGTCCTCTCGATCACTTCCAGTCCAAGCTCCCGCGGCCTGCCGGAGGCCGCGTAGTCCCGCGCGGCGGGCCGCAGGAACGGCCGCCCCGGGATGAAGAGCTCCTTGGTCTCGGGCTTCAGATGGAAGCCCCTCGCATGGAGAAAGGCCCTCATCCTGGGGGTGACGGGGACACGGGTCCCGTTCTCACGCTCGTGGATCGCGGCCACGTCGGCGCCGTCCTCCGCGCGCCTTCTCGCGCCCACGATCACGGCGAGCTCGTCCAGGAACGCAAAGTCCACCGAACCCAGGAGGTCTCCGTCATCTATCAGCGGCTTGGAGGAGCCTTTCTGTTGCACCGTGAACCCGTGGAGCGGCTTCATGTCCTTGCCGTCGAGGATCCGCTCCTTGACCATGCCGGCGAGCTCGGCCCCGGCCCGCGCGAGGGCCCGCCGGGCGTTCTTCCGCAGCCGCTCGTCAAAGCGGTCCATGACGCGGATCAATCGGTCCCAGTCCCCGGTGCGCGCGACCTCCGCCATCAGGCCTCCCTCACGAGCAGGACCTTGGTGAGGAGCCGCCGCTCGCCGACCGCGGCCGCCTCCTCGATCCGCGAGACCGTGAAGGCCTCGCCCTGGAACGTGACCCGCGCGCCGAAGTCGAGGCGCAGCCCCTTGGCCGCAAGCTCGTCGGAGCGGAAGACCGCCCGGCCGTCGATCTCCTGGGACGCGCCGCCCGGCAGCGTCACGCGCTCGCGCGCGAGCTTGACGCGGGCCTTGACCGGAACCGGCGGGCGGTAGACCTTCTCCGGCGAGGCCTCGCCGTACACCGGGTCCCGCTCCGTCGCGGAGGCGTCGAGCGTCTCGACGGCGACCTCGACGCTCAACTCCGCGAAGATGGGCGAGAGCACCTCGTCCCACGCCCGGCCGACCTCGCTCTTCAGTCCCATCGCCTCGCCTCCGTCATATGGCCATCGCGTGCAGGTCCCGCCGGAACCGGACCAGCATCCCGTCCACTTCCGGGAGTCCCGTGGTGGGCACCTGGCCGCCGTTCTTGATCGACGCGGGGTACTGGAAGCTCACGGAGAGGTCGTCGATCCGCACCTGGCTGATGCCGATCGCCTTGCGCGTGGAGAGGCTGGAGCCGCCGGCCACGTCCGCCTCCTCCGGGCCGGTGCGCAGGAACTCGATGGCCAGGCGAATGCACGCCTCCTTGACCTCGGCCGGCACGGAGAGGAACCCGAAGAGGGCCCGCACCTCCACGTTCTGGTTGCCCTTGGGGAACACGGCCGGCAGCCCCGCGAAGATCGAGCGCGCGGCGCCGTCGAGCTTGAGGTAGCCCTCCTCGCCATAGAGCACGTAGGAGCGGGGGTCGAGCTTGAGCCCGTCCACGAAGACGTCCTTGACCTTGACCACGGGGCGGTCGTCCAGGAAGAGCGTCGCCGCGCCGGTGCCGTCGAGGCGCACGATGCGGTCGCGCGCCCGGAAGTCCCGGGCCGCGTAGAGGTCGATCATGCGCGTGGCGCGTTCGAGCGCCGTGAACACCTGCGCGTTCGTGGCCGCCTCGAAGGAGACGCCCCGGGCCCGGACGTCCTGGATGGAGGCGTAGGGCGCCGTCATTCCAGCCCTCCCCACACGGCCAGGTCCCATTCCCGCGCGAGCGCCCGCGCCTCGTCGCGCGTCAGCTCCCTAGTGTCGGGGTCCGCCTTGGCTTCCGCGTAGTCGTCGAGGCTTCCCTCGAACTCCAGGATGGCCCGCGCGCCGTCGGGCGAGAGCCGGAAGGACGCCCCCGGCTTGTACGAGAACCTCGGCGCGCCGTTTTCCACGAGGGTCAGGAAGATCGCCATCACGCCGCCTCCCGGTTCGGATCGAGCTCCGCGGCCGCGCGGGCGACGTTGGAGATCCGCACCTCGTCGAGGACCAGCGTCGCGGCGCGGGAGGGCGTGCCGAAGGGGTGCGCGCCGATGAAGACGTCGTTCCCGTTCGTGTCGATGCCGCCGGCGAGCGCGCGCTCCGCGTCGAGGCGGCCGTTCAGGTAGAGCCGCAGCGCCGCACCGTCGTAGACGAGGGCGACGTGCTGCCAGGCACCGCGCGCCAGGCGCGACGCGGAGACCACCTTCTGCGGAGCGCCGTTGCGCCAGATCCCGCCGCGGAACTTGGGGTCGGCTCCTTCCAGCGCCTCCAGGAGGTAGGAGTCCGGCTTGACGATGATGGTCCCCACGCCGTCGAGCTCGCCCAGGGGGAAGATCCAGGCCTCGAGGGTCAGCGTGCTCGTGATCGCCAAGCTGGGGCTGGCCGGAACCTGAATGTGGTCGTCGATTCCGTCGAGGAGGAGCCCCTTGCCGTACTTGCCCGCCGTCCACTCGGTCCCGTGGGCAAGCCCCAGGTTCCCGAACGAGGACTCGTCGTGGATGACCGCTCCCTCGCCCTCGTTGAGCTTGAAGAGGAGCGCCGTCGCGGGGTCTGGCACGTAGCCCCCGTCGTGCTTGAGCGGCGAGAGCGGCTCGGGGCCGCTTGCGACCGCCGTCATGCCCAGACTCGAAAGCGAGAACGCGCGGCTCATGGCATCACTCCAGCGCCGTGATGTAGACCAGGCCCGATACGCGCCGGGCCAGGAAGTCGAGCCTCGTGATCGGCGAGCGCAGCGACAGCTCCAACCGGTCGCCGGAGCGGATGAAGCCCCGCTCGTTGGCGGTCGCGAGCTTCGATGCCGCGTCGGCGTCCGAGGCCGCCGAGTCCACCCAGTACACGTCCTCCAGCGAGAAGACGCGGAGGTGCTTCTTCCCCGTGGTGAACGTGGCGCTGTTCGAGGCCGCCGCGTAGGTGGTCGAGACCGTGAGCTCCCGGTGCTCGCGGGGCCCGCCGCCGAGGAGCGCGATCATCGCGTCCTGCCGGGGGGCCGTCGCCGGGTCCGGGATGAGCTTGGCCAGGATCGCGAGGAGCGTCGCCTCCCTGGCGAAGTCCTTGGCGTTGAGCGCGTCGAGGCGCACGTGCGTCCCGGCGTCCGGGAAGTCGGCCGGGAAGTTCTGGACGCTCACGGCCTCCAACGCCGCCAGCGTCGTCGCGTCGAGGCCGACCGAGCCCAGCTTGTTCAAGACCGCCGCGAGCGTGGCCTGCGTGGCGAAGTCCTTCCCGTTGAGCGAATCCAGCCGGGCGTGTGCGCCGGCGTCCGGGTAGTCCGAGGGAAGGTTGGTGACGGTGACCTCCTTCAGGTCGGCGACGACCTGCGCGTCGAGCTCCACGTCCGCAAGCTTGGCCAGGATCGAAAGGAGCGTCGCGTCCTTGGCCGGGCCCAGGTTGATGAGCTGCTGGAGCCGCGCGGCCGTGGTCGCGTCCGGGAAGTCCCCGGGGAAGTTCTTGACCGCCACCTCCTCCAGCGCCGCGAGCGTCGTCGCGTCGAGGCCCACCGAGGCGAGCTTGGCGAGGATCTGGAGGAGCGCGGCGTTGGTGGCCAGGTCCTTGGCGAGGAGCTCGTCCTGCTTGGCCTCGGTGGCCGCGCCCGCCGGAAGCGGCAGGACGTTGGCCGTCACCACCGCCGCGTTGTCGGTCCCGTCGTGCTTGACGCGGACCCGCCGCTCCGAGTCCGGGTCCTTGACCTGCACCGCGCCCAGGTTGACCTCACCCTGGAAGACCACGGCGGCGGTCGTGCGGATCGCCTTGTTGACCTCGTCGTAGACGCGCTGGAGCAGGTCCTCGGGGGAGATGCGGGGCATCAGTTCGCCTCCTTCCGCCGGAACCAGGCGACGAGCCGTCCCTCGACCCGCGAGACCTCGGGCTCCGCGGCGCCACGCTCCATGAAGAGCCGGCGCAACGCGTCCTCCGAGAAGGCCCATGCCGAGCCGTCAGGGATCAGCGGCTCGCCGGAGTCGGTCACGGGCGTCGTCGCACAGACCACGCCCCGGGGCGCGAGGCTCGCGAGGACCTCGGCCACGAGATTTCTGGGATCGCTGGCCTCCCCCAGGGCATCGTGGAGCAGGACCAAGTGGAACGGGCCGCGGCCCTTGGGCACCGCGTCGAGGTCCGCGCCGAGCACTTCCAGCGCGGTGGAACGAGCGTAGGCCACGGCCTCCGCCGCTGGCTCGACCCCGAGAACGGTCCAGCCGTACTTCTCGAACTCGCGCAGCCGGAATCCCAACCCGCAGCCGATCTCCAGCGCCTTCCTGCCAAAGGCGTTGAGCGGGGCGGGCTTGCCGACCGCGAGCGCGTGGTAGCCCTTCATCACCTCCAAGGCCAGGAGCCGGTCCCGCCGCATCTCGTCCGCGTGAGGCTTGGAGAGGGCACCGGCGAACCGGGCCCGGCGCATCTCACGCAGCCTCCCGATGGAGGGGCGCGGGTTGCGAAAGAGCACCCGGCAGCCGTCGCACCGGCAGAGGCGCTCCTCGCCCTCGCCCGACACCTCCTCGCCAGCACCGTCGCAGACCGGGCAGCGGACCGGGCGGCCCGCCGGCTTCCGCGCCGGCTCGGGCTCCGTCGCCGCGGGCGCGGCCTCGACGATACTCGGCCTCGCCACCGCCCGGACGCGTTTGGGACGGGTCTCGTCGTTCATCGGACCCTCCCTTACGCGCCGACGCTGATGTTCTCGGCGATGGCGACCGCGTCGGCCTCCTCGTAGGTCGCGTCCACGCGGCTCGTGAAGGCGTACTGCCGCACGCGCGTGAAGATGTTCTTGTCGCGCTCCAGCGTCATCTGCCGGTGGATGCCGACGATGAGGTTCTTCCTGAGCGTCAGGATCACGAACGTGAGGTCGGTGAAGTTGACGCCGTTGATCGTCCCAGTCAGGTTCGACGGGATCATCGGCACGCGCGTGAGCGGGATGCCCGCGTAGGTCGCCGGCGCCTCGGTCAGGAGGAACCGGTCGCCCGCCGGCGTCGGCCGCTGGCCCAGGATCTTCTTGTAGGCGTGCTCGAACTTGGGGCTCACGTAGAACCGCAGGTCCGCGTAGTCGCGCAGGTACTGCTCCGGGACCCGGTTCAGGAGCTCGCCCAGGATGTCCGTCACCACGCCGCCGCCCTGGTGGTCGTAGACGTGACCGCCGGTCTTGGCGAGCTTGCGCCACCCGTCGGTCAGCGCCAGGTACGGGTCCGTGGACGCGGTGTCGCCCAGGATGTAGAGCTCCTCGTGGTCCATCGCGATCTGCGAGGCGAAGAGCTTGATGACCTCGTCCTCGAGGTTCTGGCCCATGATGTTGTCCTCGAAGACGTCGTAGGAGACCTCGAACGGCGTCATGATCTCCACCGTGTCGAGCACGGTCTTGGAGAACGTGGGCTTCTTGCGCACACCGGGATCGGCCGCCTCCTTGGCGGGCACCGAGGCCCGCTGGCCGATCCCGATCTTGTTGATCTCCCGCTTCTTCGACTTCATCGGGATGAAGCGGGCGTCCTTGGCCATCACGGACAGGTCCTGCAGGTACGTGATGAACTTCTCCGACTGCTCGGGGTTGAGCTCCCCGCCGCCCGCGATCAGGTCCGCCGTCTCGAGGGCCTTTTGCAGCAGTTCCGACTGGTTCATGGTCGTTTCCTCCTCCTTCCGTTAGATCAGGCCCTTCCAGAGCCGTTTGTCGCCCTTGCCTTCCCCCGCCAGGGCCTCCTGGCCGTCGAGCGAGGTCTTGGCCGCCGGGGTGGACTCGATGGCGTCGAGCCGCTTCTTGAGCGCGGTTACGGCCTGCACGAGGCCGGCCGTCTCCGTCTGGCCGCCTTCGGCCTTGGGCCCCCCGAGCACCTCGGCGATGCCCTTGAGCGTCGTCTCCACCTCCGCGAGGCGCTTCTCGACTTCGGGGGTCTTGCTCTCAGGCTTCGCCGGCGGCTCCACCTCACCGAGCAGTCGCTGGAACTCCTCGATGAGCTTCTTCAGGCGCGTCACGCGCTCGGTCGAGAGCTTGCGGCCCGCCTTGGTCACGGACTCGGGGTCCGCGTCCGCCGGGGACTTCGTCTCCTCGCCCTTGGCCGCCGGCGTTGGGTAGGGGTAGGTGCCCCCGCGCATCCGGTCGAGCATCGCCTTGGCCTGCTGGAGCAGTCGCAGCGTCTCCTCGTCCTCCTCGGCCCCGATGAGCTGATCCAGGATCGAGATGACCTGGTCCACCCCCTTGTTGGGCCACGGGTTCGAATACGGGTACGGATAGGGCGACGGGTAGCCGTGCAGCTTGCAGAACTGGAGCCACGGCTCCCACGTGTCGGCGCCCTCCGCGACGCCCTTCTCCTTCAGGAACCCCGTCCACTCGTCATGCAGCTGTCCGGGGGACGGGAATCCCTTGGGCTCGGCCTCCTTTCCCTTGTCCGGCTCGGCGTCGCCCGAGCCCTCGAGGATCTCCTCCTCGACGACCTGCGTTTTTCCGCTCATGGCGGTACCTCCTTTTTGAATGACGTCCGCGAGTTCCGCGGACGAGATCTCCTCGAGCTCCCCGCCCTTGGCCTCGAAGTCCTCCAGCGCCTTCTCGACGTACCAGCGGATCGCGCGCGCCTTCGGGTTGGCGGGCACCGAGACGAGCGAGACCTCCACGAGCTGCATCTTGAAGATGAGCCGCGCGTAACGGGCCAGGCGCGCGATCCACTGCTTGCGGGCCTCGAGGATGCGCCCGCGGATCGAGAACTTGTTGAGCACGCCCTCCTTGATCCGCTGCCAGATCTCCGGCACCGTCTTCGAGATGAGGATCTTGAGGTAGAGCCCCCCGCGCCGCGCCTCGGAGCGCTCCACCTTGCCGATGGCGAGCGCGGGGTCGTGGTTAAGGAGCACCGTCGAGTTCTCCAGGAGGTCGCGCGCCGAGGCCTCGATGGCCTCCTGGGTGATCACGTCCTCCTGGAGGTCGAAGTCGGTCGTGGCGGCGTAGCCCTCCACGATCCACTTGCCCTCCTCCTCGTGGGCCTTGACGATGTCTAAACGGCAGCGAAAGCCAACTGCTCGCATGCAGCCTCCTTCCTGCCGACTTGTGGCGCGGCCTCGGCGCGCTTCACCAGCCAGTGGTCGTTCTTCTTCTCCAGGAGCACCACGCCGGCGAGCGCGCGGCCCTTGAACTCGACCTTCTTCAGGCCGGGCTCGTCGTTGAGCAGCGCGCAGGGCCCGCGGTCCAGGACTTCCACGAACGCGGCCGTGTCCTTCGTGGGGTTGAGCGGTGTCCCGGGCGGATAGAAGCCCTCGGCCTCCAAGAGCTCGCGGCCGCCCGGCTCGGTGTTCGCGTACCCGACCGTCTCCGGCGCCTGGGCGATGTTGTGGTCCAACCGCCACTGGAGGAGCGCGGGCCCACCGGCGTCGATCCGGAGATCGAAGTGCCACTGGCTCGGGCCCTCGCGGATCGGTTTCTCGCCGCGCTTGGTGAAGTAGTGGTACTGGAGGACGAACTCGGCGTCGGTGGGCGAGCGCTTCCGGGCCTCCGGGACGGCCAGCCACTCGAGGTCGTCCGACTTCTTGATGTCGAAGGACGCGACGAAGAGCCGGTTGCGCTTGGCCCAGAGCCCCTTGTTCCTGGCCTCCAGCAGCTTGAACCGAAAGATCCGACCGAGCTTGGAGAGCGCCCGCCGCGCGCGGGCCGAGTCGGTGTACGCGATCACGTACCGGCCGCGGAGACGCGAGACATGCTCGGCGATATCCTCGGGCGTCACCTCGCCTCCGAGCGCCCACTCCTCCACATAGGGCGGGTCGAGGAAGAAAAGCGTCTCCTTGCCGTCGTGGTCGGCGAGGGTCTTCTTCCAGTCCTGCCGGAGGATGCGCACGCCCTTCAGGCGCTCGTGGAACTTCCAGAGGTCCTCGAGGTCGTAGGTCTGCCCGTCGTGGATGGTGGAGTAGCCGGACATGTTGGCCCGGCCGCCCCAGGCGCACAGGCGCCCGTAAACGAGCTTCCAGAACCGCTCGGCGTCCGAGCGCGGCTCGCAGCGCTTGACCCGCTCGAAGCCCGCGCGCGACACGGTCCACGGCAGGCGCTTGAGCGCCGCGAACGCCTGCGGGGTCAGGCGCTGGATGTACTTGAGCGCGAAGACGATCTCCGAGTCGAGGTCGCCGAGCACCTCCTCCTCGGCGCGCGCCTTGGCGAAGAGCACGGCCGCGCTCCCGGCGAAGGGCTCGACGTAGCGGCGGTGCTCGGGGAACTTCTCCGCGAGGCGTCTGGCGTACTTGGCCGACCCGCCCCACTGGTTGAAGGGGACGAGCTTGCGCTTCTCGAACTCCTCGGGCCCGGCGCCTGCCTGCCACGCCGCTTCGCTCTGTGGCGCAGGCAGGGGCGCCGCCTTCTCGACCTCCGGGAGCGTCAGTTCCCCCTTCTCCAGGGCCGCGACCAGCGCGTCGCGCATCTCCCGCCGCTCGCGCTCGTTCCCCATCCGCCAGTAGCGGTAGGCGGGCGGCACCTTCTCCCGGATGCGCTTGGGGAGCGCCGAGACGCCCTTGGGCGGGACCCAGCCGTCGGCCACGGCGCGCTTCGAGATCGCGTAGGGCGTCTGGTCCAGCGGTTTGATGAGGAGCCACGCCGCCTCGTCGCGGAACTCGCTTTCGGCCGCGGGGAGGGGCTTCACGTCCTCGGCCTTGATCAGACCCTTCTCGATGGCGGCGCGTGCGGCTTCAAGGTCCCAGTCCGGGACTTCGGGGTCGAGCCCCATCTCTTCCGCGGCCGCGAGAAGAGCCTCATGAAGGTCGAGCGACTTCCCCTGGATCGCCTCCACCCGCAGCTGCCGGAAGAGGAGCCGGTAGCGGAAGCCGCCCTCGTCCCGATCCGACCGCGGGAAGTACTCGTGGAACCAGGGCTTTTGCGCGCCGTACTCGCAGACGCCCTTGTCCACGATCTGAAAGACCCCCGGGAAGTTGCGCGTGGCCCCGACCGGCGGCGGCTGGCCGGGCTCGGGCTCGGCCGTCTCGCCCTCGACCGTGAGCCAGGCCTTGGGCTCGATGGCCTTGCGCTCGGCCACGATCTCCACGTCCACGAGCGCCTCGGCGCCGCGCTTCCTGCGCTTGGCGAACTCGCCCGTGTCCCAGTCGATCTTCGAGTACTCGGCGATGGCGAGCTTGCGCGCGTCGTCGAGCGACAGCACCGGCTCCTTCACCTTGCCCGCGACGAGGACGTTCAGCGTCCAGCCGATCAGGAACTCGTTGTCCACGCTCTCGATCCGGAAGTCGGCGTGGACGGACCGGCCGCGCCAGTGGTGCTGGACCACGTAGCGGTGGGTCTGGTCCTCGTCCGGGATGAGCATGTAGGGGTCGGCCTGCTTGGCGAGGGCCTTGGCGACGTAAAGGTGCTCGCGCTGGTGGTCGTCGCGGGAGCCGAAGCCGCTCGTCTGGGTGTAGGCCACGCGGTAGCGCTTCATGCTCCGCTTGTGCCGCGCGAGCTCCCGCGCGTAGGGCACGGCCTCGTTCGAACTCGTCGAGATGAAGATGTGCTTGCACGCCTTGCAGAGCCGCTCGAGGATCGGCGGGATGTCCTCGGGCCCGAGGTTCTCCTCCTCCCAGGCGCGGCCCAGGAGGATCGAGTTCATGATCTTGTAGGTCTCGAAGTAGTGGACGTATCCCTTGTCGCGCTTGAAGAAGGGCGGGTCGAAGTAGACGACGTCCGCGCGGGGGAAGCGCATGTGCTTGGCGTTCTCGTTCGTGATCTCGCCCTTGCCCGAGACCTCGGCGGCGTGGCCGTTTACCTCCTTGGCCGCGCGCCGGACCACGTCGCGCACCTTGGCGAGCGATTCGTAGCGCCTGGTCGAGTAGCCGGAGATCGAGTCGGAGTAGAGGGTCTGGAGGACGCGGCTTGCGACCGCCTTCGCGGCCCAGCCCTTGGGGCCGGACCACTCCCGCGCCAGCTTGGCCAGGCCGTCGAGATAGCGGCGCAGCTGCCACGGGCGCGGGTAGACGCCCTTCCACTCGCGGGAGAGCCAGCCCTCGTGGGGAGGCGCCTCTACCAGCTCGTCTACGTCCTCCTCGGAGAGCGGCTTCCCCTCGAAGACGCCCTTCGAGTACCAGTAGGGCACGATGGAGAGGTCGTTCCCCTTGACCCGGTAGCCGCGCCGAGCGGCCTCGATGAGGACCGCGGAAACACCGCACATCGGGTCAAAGAGGGTCCTACCGTCCTCGGGGAACTTGTCGACGATGTACTTGGCGAGGCGCCTCTTGTTGCCGACGTAGTTCGCCTTCTCGACGTCGGGGTCTGCGTCCGAAGATGCGGCAAGATCCTTGAAGATCGTCTCGCCCGCGGCGGTGACGACCTTCTCGACGAGGAGTCGCGCCGCGCGGGCCTTGGCCACGGCCTCCTCGAGCGTGTCCGGCTCCTTGCGCTCGGGGAGGCGCCGCATGAACCGCGGCGCCCAAGCCGAGAGCGAGACCGTCCCTTCCTCCTCGTCGCGGGTGAGGTTCAACGTCTCGTACTCGACCTCGACGACCTCGCCGGGCTCGGCCCGCTGGTTGGTGCTGAAGGTCTTTCCGACGATGAGGTAGGTCCGGCCGTCGAGTTCGGCCGTCTCGGAGTCCTTGACCGGCTCGTCCCCGGGGAGGACGCCGTAGAGGTAGTTGTAGATGCCCTTGACCTTGGTCTCGATCCGTTCGAGCACCACGCCGGCCAGGACCTCGGAGACGTGGAACTTGATCTGCGCCTCGTCGCGCCCGGTGAGGCTATAGGGTCCGGCGTGCTTCTTGGCGACGTTCCCCTCGGAGCCCGGGCGCTCCGCGAGGAACCGCGTGTGCTCCGCGAGCTCGTCTCGGGTCTTCGAGAGCAGGAACGGCGCGCGGTTGAGCTTGAGCGCGGGGTCGGGCACCTCGAACGTCGCCTGCGGCAGCCCCAGCGCCTCAAGCGCCTTCACCCGACGCTCGAACGGCCAGGCGTGGATGTCGCCGGCGTTGAGGTCCAGGTCGTCGGCCCTCCCGCCGCCGTCGACGTAGACCACGTCGTACACGTTGGCCACGAACCCGGCGTCGTCGGGCTCTCCCGTCCCGTGCGCATACCCGGCCACGGCCTCGCGCGGCAGGTGCTTCCCGTCGCGCCAGAGCTCGATCTCGGCCAGGACCACGAGGTCGCGCGCCTTGAGCTTCTTGACCGCCTCGACGATCCCGGGGAACCGCGCGGTGTTGTCCTCGCCGTCCTCGGAGAAGACCACGACCTTCTCGCCGCCCTTGTGGACCTCGACGTTCATGCCGTCGTACTTCTTGGTGGAGTAGACCGGGAAGTCGGCATCCTCGAAGAGCGAGAGGAAGGCTTCCAGCGTCTGGCGCTGCTCCGGGAACGTGCCCTTGACCGGCTTCATGGGCACGAAGAAGCGGAAGAGCTTGACTGCGTTCTCCCTCCGCGAGGCCTCGGCCTGGCGCTCGATCTCGGGACTGCCGGCCCGGAGGAGCTGCTTCTCGAACCGTCCGCGGGCCCACTCCTGGTACGAGGCGACCTCTCCCTTCTCGAAGAGGTGGGCCAGGTGCCCGTTCAGGCCCATGCGGAAGACCTTGTTCTCCGGGTTCACCCGCTCGAAGGTGAGGTCGTAGAGTGGGATGTTGTCCGTGAAGGGCCCGTGGAAGTTGTCGTAGTGGAACTGGACCCGCCCCCAGAACCTCTCCGGGAGGCTCCGCAGGATCCGCCACTCCAGGACGTGCCGGAACGCGGGCGGGAGCGCCGGTGAGTCCTTCACCAGGATGTCGATGTCCCCCTCGGTCGCGCCGTGGATCACGAGGCCGCCGACCAAGTACACGTAGGGCTGGCGGAGCTTGAACGGCTGGAAGTGGGGCAGCACCTCCTTGAGCTCGATCCGCTCGCCGAGCTTCACGCCCGAGGGATGCACCTCTGCGTACCGCTTGAGGAACGGCTCGGTTTCGCGGTCCAGCTCGTCGCCGCGGTCGAAGTGCGGGAGGTTGCGAGCCTTGAGCTCGTTGAGGAGGAGCGCGTGGTAGTTGACGAAGTCCTCGCGCGTCCAGCCCACGTACCGCTGTCCCTCGCGGACCACCTTGGCGTAGCGGTAGTGGAGGATCGCGTCGTCGTACCAGAGCGCCTCCGCGTCCATCTCCGCGGGGTTCCGGTTCTTGTCGAGCTTCTCGATCCCGTCCATCACGACCTCGGCACGATGACGCTCCGGCAGTTGCCGTGGAGCGGCGGCACGGCCACGCCGTTGGCCTCCAGCCACTCGGTGGACTTGCCCGCGAAGTACGAGCGCCGGCCGCCGCGCTCGATGAAGAAGTCGCCGCGCGCCTCGTCGAAGGTGGGCCATGGGGCGATCCGCTCGATGGCACTCGGGGGGCTCGCGAGCGCCTCCCGCACCACCTCCATCACCCGCGGGACGGAGAAGACGCGGCCGTTCAGCTCCCGGCAGATGCGGGAGGTGCGCTGGTCCATGACGGCGCGGAAGACGTACTCGTCGAAGCCCGCCTCCTCGAGCGAGAACATCCCGCCCCAGTTGCGGGCACGGTTCACCGACGAGCCCGCGACGCGGTTGTAGAGCTCGAGCTTGCCGGGGACCTCCTCGGTCCCGAACGCCACGTCGCGCAGCCGCTTCCCGATGGCCTTGCGGCCGAGGCCCTCCTCGAGGCCTCGGGCGATGGTGTCGCGGAACGGTTCGCGCAGGTGCTCGGGGAAGACCTTCCCGATCCAGAAGCGGTCGTGGTCCACCAGCCACTCGACCGCGCGCTCGTGGACCTGGCCGAACGCGGTGCCCACCGCGCGCGGCACGCCGCGCAGCGCCTTGCCGGTCGTGAACGCCTGGCGCAGGTAGCGCTCGGTTTCCGGGGCCAGCTTCGCGGCGAGATCCTTCCCGAGGATCTCCTCGGCCGCGCGCAGCACCTCGTCCAGGTCCGCGCGAAGGTCGAGCTCCTCGAACGTCTCGTACTGGCTCGTGAAGACCTTCTTGAGCGCCTGGGTGTAGAGCTGCTGGAACCGCTCGATCTGGGTTTCCGCGGCCTTCTCGAGGAAGAGCCCGGAGAGGATCGCGCCCACCGTCCGCTCTGCCTGCATGAGGCGCGCCGTGGGGACGCTAGGAAACAAACCGACCGTTGCGATTTCCACGCGCGGTCACCTCCTCCTCGGGTTCGAGCGGGAGCCTGCGCGAAAGCTCCGCGCGCAGGCACTTCTGGAGCGAGACGAGCGAGTCCACCAGCTCCTTGCCGCCGTCCTGCGGGACCATCGGAAGCGGCACCCCGCCCTCGGCCAGCGTCGAGAGCGAAAGCGGCCCCATGCTCGTCATGATGAAGGGCACGTTCGCCCCGGCCTCCTTGAGCGGCCGGAGCAGCAGCATCTTGCGGGCCTCGTTTATCGTGAGGACGCCAACCCGCACGAGCTTCTGCACGTTCTCGGAGACCTTGCTCTCGTCGGTGACATCGATCTCCTTGAAGCGCAGCTCCCAGTCCTGGATGCCGAAGCCCTGCTTGATCAGGAAGTTGTTGATGCGGTACTCGAGGCGGCTCTGCTTGGGCTCGATGACGTGGTACTTGAAGATCTCCTGCTGCGTCTCGCCCTCGCCGGCGCCGCCGAGGCCCCCTTTCTCGGTGAGGCCGATCAGCCGCCCGGGCACGCCGTGCGCGACGCGGATCTCCTCGGCGTTGTCGGCGCGGAACGTCTGGAACGAGGCGTCCTTGATCTCGACCGAGAGCGGCTTGATCTCGATGTCGACCTTCTCGCCTCCCTCCTCCTGGACCACCTCGAGGATGAGCGTCTTGTGGGCCTGGCCCTTGATATGGGTGCGGAAGTACTCCTCGATCCGCTTGCGCGCGCCGCGGGCGAGCTCGCCGCCCTTGACGAGGATCGCGTACTGGGGGACGGCGTTGTTCTCGAAGAACTGGATGTTGAAGTCGCCCGCCTTTTTGTTCCCCACGAGCGCCCGCAGCGCCGGCAGGAAGTCGGGCAGACCGTAGTAGGACGAGCGCGGGTGGTAGTTCTTGAGGTGGATGACCTCGTTCAGGAGCCGCCGCTTCTCCAGCGGCTTGTCCTTGTCGCGCGGGTCGAAGGAGTCCGGGCTCTTGGGGTCGCTCCCGAAGTTTCGGAAGTAGACCATCTTGTTGTCGCGCTGCTGGATGAAGCCCTTCCGGTCCTTGCGCACGCGCATGGTGACCGCGGGGATGTGGTAGAGCCGCTGCGGGGGGCCGGAGCCGAAGCGGTTCCGCAGGACCTCGAAGTAGCCGTTGCCCAGCGCCTCGAAGTCGGTGAGGACGTTCTCGAGGATCTCCCCCCAGGTCTGCTCCTCGTTGGGGCACTCGAAGAACCGCTGCAGGACCTTTTTGTGCTCCTCGTTCGGCTTCTCGACCCCTTCGGGGACCACGAGCTCGTAGCCCAGGCCCGCGGTCGAGATCGCCTTGGCCTTGACGCAGTTGTGGACGAGGAAGCCGTTGGCGAGATAGGACGGGTCGCCTTCGATCTCGAGGTTGTAGACGGGGCCACGGTACGCCACTCGAGTCACAGCCTGGACCCGGCGGAAGACTTTTCCATCGCGATAGAGGAGATCCTTCCCTGTTGCATCTTGCGCCCCAGGTTCGCCGCGCAGGAAGCGCTCGGCGTCGCTCCCCGTGAGGTAGACCTCGTATCGAGTGCGGCGAGCAGGATTGGGCGGACGGGAAGCGCGGTAGAGCGGTGCGTAATCGAGGTCCTCGAGGAGCGCACGCGCCTGTCGCGCCAGCACGGGCGAGGTGGTGACAAAGGAAAGCACATGCCCGCCCTTGGGGCTTGGAGGCCTGGCATGGCCGTCGCCCTCGAAATACGCGCGGAGAAGGTCAAGGGCCAGGGGCTTCGTAAGTGCCTTCATGAGGTCGGGGTGAATCCGCTTTTCGTCGCACCCGACCCCGCCCATCTCCACGAGGAAGCGCGCGACGCGGGGGCTCATGACGACGAGCTGGAGGGTGTGCTTACGTTCCTCCGCCGAGATACTTCCGCCAAGTTCGAAGCACCGCTCCAGGGACCGTCGAACCCGCTCGACGAGCGCCGCCTCATGCGAGCTGAAACAGAAAGAAACCCTCACGTTCCTGGAGCGCCGGCCGGAACGTGGGCACACGGTCACGGAGCCTTCGGCGAGATACCAACCCAGGAGGCGCGCCATGTCCGCGTCGATGGTCCAGCCATTGACGGTGACGGTGGCTTTCGAGCCGCGGGTCCGGAGGGGCGTCGCCACCCAGTCCCCTTTCTGAATCTCGCCAGCAGGGACGTAGTCGGGAGGCGCGGCTTCTCCCGCTCCAGGAGCGGGAGCATGTCGGAGACAGTAGATCGGATGCTCCGGAGTCGCCGCGAGCGGCAGGCTGCTGCCCTCCACCCGCAGCTCGACCACGTGGCCAGAGTGGGGACGGCTCATCGTCCGGAAGACCGTGTGGGGGCATCCGTCCGACGCGATGGCGCGGTCACCCTCCCGAACGTCCTCGACGGGTTTCTCGATTCCCCCCTCGAGCATCACCAGCGTCCCGGGCGGGACGCACCTGTAATGCCACGTGTTGATCTCGAGGAAGAGCGCGAGGGCGTCCAGGTTGTAGGGCGGCTCCTTCGCGCCGGTCTTGTCGTAGTTCCAGGTGTCCTCGGGCAGCTGCGTCGAGCGGCCGACGGCGTCCATGCCGCCTGCGGGTTCGTCGCCCAGCACGTCTGCTTTCACGAACCCGGCCATGTCGTCCCGTTCACCTCCGAAAGCAGAAAGGACCAGGCACGCACGTCGACGTCTCGCGTGAACGGAGGTCGAACGTGCGGGCCTGGGCCCGTCTGGATTCGTGAGGTCCCGCCGGAAGGGCGGGTCAGGTCAGTTCGTGCGGCTCGTCAAGCGCGCGTGCGAGCGACTGCGCTTTCTTCTCGCATGGATTGTACCCCGCTGGCGGTGCCGTTCTGACCAAGAAGTGTGTCGCACTCCGTGTCCGCGCGCAGGAGTCGCCGGACGTGACGGGCGCTCAGTCCGAACCGCGCCGCCAGGCTCTTCACTTCTTCGCCTCGGGCTCGCCGCTCCCGGATCGCGCGGTTCCGGTCGGCCAGGAGCGGCCCCCGCCCAACCCAGAGGTAGCCCCCGGAGAACCATCGCTGAACTTCGCGCAAGACGGTCCGGGGCAGCACCCGTGCGGCATTGACGTGGCGCATCGCGTCCCTCCACGGGGATAGCGCCCCTGGGAGGTGCGTTTGATGCAGGGGCGTCCCCACAAGGGAAAGGCCCGTCTCCGGCGGGAAGGGGGGACACGCCATCGGTGGCCGCGCATTCGATCCGTCGGCGTTCAGCCCCCGTGGATCCAGCGCCCCGGACGCAGAGAGGGAGGGATACCGGTCAGCAGGGCAGGTGCATCTCGTTGGAAGAGACCACCTTTCATGATAGAATTTTCGCTCATGACGCTGCTCCGCACCATTCAAGACGCCGCCGTCGGCGGGACAGAGTCAATTACGGCCCTGTTACGTCGATGCAAGGTCCTCGCGGCTCGGCTTGGCAGTGTTGAGCTTGGCGAATGGGTAGATCGAGAGTTGAACGGCTATGAAACCGTAGAGGGGTTGCCGAAGTATCGTGTTGTCAGCGTACGGTCCCTCGGTCACTTCTCTGGGCCATTCGGTAGCGGGTTACGAAACGCGGAGATCCCGGCCTCCTGCATCCCAGAGAAGTTTCGTGAGTGGGTGGACACGGCGAATCTTACCCAGCCCATAGGGGCATACGAGGATCTGGTCGCAAGTGGTGAAAAATCGTTTGAGATACCATGGCCAGCAGACCTCGTTGCTCTTGTGGGGCGGAACATCTACCAGCGAATGAACTGCATGGCTGCTTGGCAAGAGGTTCCTCGCGGCTCGATCATCGCCATTCTGGACACGGTCAGAAACAAAGTTCTCAATTTCGCACTTGACATCGAACGGATCTGCCCTGACGCCGGTGAAGCGCCGCCAAGTGCACCTGTCATCGCTTCTGAAAAAGTCCAGCAGGTATTCCAAACAAACATCTACGGCAGCGTTGGCAATCTCGCACCGGGAGCACTTGGTCCGCAGCAGATAGTTGGCCCGATGGTGGCTCAAGGTGATTTCGCATCCCTGTCAACTCACCTAAAGGCGCTGGGGATCAACGAGTCGGATATCGATGAGCTCAAGGCCGCAATCGAAAGTGATCGAGCCGGCGGAAAGCCGAGCCTGGGCCGAAAGGTTGGCGAATGGCTGGGGAAGATGCTGGGGAAAGCAGGCGAGGGGGCCCTCAAAGTTGCTGTAGATACAGCCGCTGCCCTGTTGCCCAAGCTCATTTCCGGATATTTGGGACTGCCCAAGTAGCTCCATTTCCCGAGGGCGAGTCCAGGAGCCGAGGACCTTTACGACCTAATGGCAGGCCTCGAAGAGGACGTCGGAGACGATGGCGTCGTGCTGGGCACGGATGCACGGATGTATGTGCCTTCGAACTCCACCCGGCCCGTGTAGAAACGGTTGGCCAGCATTCCGCGCAGCGTCGACGGGTTCCACGAGCCGCCCTTCTGCGTCTTCACCCCGTCCTCGTTGAGGCGCCCGGCGATCCACCGCAGCGACCGGCCCTCCGCGCGCCAGCGAAAGACGCGCTCGACGACCTTGGCCTCCTCGGGCTCGACCGTGATCCGCTCGCCGTCGCCGTTGCGGTAGCCGTAGGGGAGCCAGCCGCCAATGTAGCCGCCCGCGGCGGCCTTCTGCCGCTTGCCCTTGGAAAGGCGCTCGTAGATCACCCGGCCCTCGAACTCGGCCAACGACGCCATGATGTTGCGGAAGAGCTCGCCCGTGGGCGTCGAGGTGTCCACGCCCTCGCGAAGGAAGACGGTGTCCACCCCATGCTTGCGCAGCGTCCGGTCGATCTCGATCACGTCCTTGACCGACCGGCCGGCGCGGTCGATTGAGGGGAAGACCACCACGTCGAAGCGGCCCGCCTTCACGTCGGCAAGGAGCCGCTCCAGGGCGGGTCGGTCTTTCCGGTAGCCCGAGACGCCCTCCTCGCGGTAGAGCTCGACGAGCTTCCATCCCTTGTACTCGATGAACCGCTTGAGGTCGGCCTCCTGCGCGGAGAGACCGTAGCCGTTCCGGGCCGAACGCTCCTGGGAGACCCGGATGTACCCGGCGGGCCGGGCCGGGGTGTCCGCCTGCGTCGTCGTCATCGGTTCACCTCCTCACGTCGGCCTCGAAGAGGATCTCGCCGTCCTCGTCGATCAGTCGGACCAGCTTCGCATGGAGGAGCGAAACCCCGCCCGTGGCCCGCCGGAAGGCCTGCGTGACGTTCCGGGCGATCAGCCGGGCCTGGGCCTCTCGCTCGGCCTCCTCCTTCTCCGTGAAGAGCGTCGGATGCTGGTCCATCGTCAGCCCACCCTTGAACTGAACCTCTAGGTCCTTGAGTGAGGCCTGGAACAGGATGTCCCCCAGCTCGCTCTCCGGCGCCGGGTCGGTCACGACCCAGAACTTGTCCTCCGGTCCGAACCGCATCGTCTTCACCTCCTTCACCGCACGTCCACGTAGTCGAAGCAGAGCGCCAGGACCTCGTCATACGACTTGGCCCGGAACGCCTTCTGCACGAACTCGCTCGCGCGCTCGTTCTGGCCGGCCTTCTTCAGGGCCTTCTGGACCCGCCCGATGACCGAGAACACGTTTCCTTCGGTCCCGACCAGCTTGCAGGCAGGCTTGGGGCGTCCGGATCCGGTCTGCCCTGGCCCCGCGGCCTCGTTCATCTGTTCGTTCGGCTGCGTCATGTGCGCGTCCTCCTCTCAGGACACATGAGGGCGTTGTGGGCGCGGGAAAGCAAGTCGGTTCGACGCGGACCGGGCCGAATACCACGAACGGCCCGTTTGGAACGGGCCTCGCCTTATTTCGGGGGAAGCCGGCCGGGCGCGCGCCGGATTTTTCTAACGGATTTTCAGGGAAGGGGTAGGCCGGTCCCCGGCGCGGCCAGCCCCGGGGCGCCCCAGGCGCAAAAGGGCGCGCCAGGGCGCGGATTACGCGATGTCCGCTGGGCGTGGTGTGTTTGACTGTTCGCCCACCGGCGTCCTGAAAGCTCGAAGTTGGAGCGGCACGCGGCCGAGGCCAGGCGCTGCTGTATCGCGGACACCGCGCCCACCCGGCTCGGCCTCCGAATCTTCGTGTAGAGGAGAAGGGATCCGTGCCGGCATCGCTCCGCTTCCCTCGGCGCAGACGAAAGTAAACGGACATGAGTCGATGCGCGATGGTACGGGTGCAAGAGCCTCCTGTAGGCCCGCCGGCGGGGCTTGACAGTCGTTGCTGAATATGCAACGATTGTACTCATATGAGCAACAAAGCACCGCTTGCCCCCCATGTCCCCATCAGCCTCAAGGCGCTCTTCTCCTCCAAGCTCCGCGTGGAGGTCCTCTCCCATCTCTTCTTTCATCCCGGCCAAACCTTTCACGTGCGCCGGCTGGCCTCCGAGCTGAACCAGTCTGCCGGGACCGTGGCGAGGGAGCTGGCGCGCCTCGAGAAGGCGGGGCTGCTGACGTCCGAGCCGGTCGGCAACCAGAAGCACTACTCGCTCCGTAAGGATCTTCCCATCCTGGAGGATCTACGGAATGTCTTCCTCAAGACATCGGGCGCGAGTCTCGACCTGCGAGCGGCGCTCGAAAAGATGCCGGGAATCGAGGTCGCGTTCATCTACGGCTCCTACGCCTCCGGCGAGGCGCACGCCGCCAGCGACATCGATCTCATGATTATCGGCGAGGTGGCCGACCGCGATATCGCTCCGACCGTTTCCCGAGTCGAACGCCGCCTGAAGCGCGCCATCAACTACACGATCTTCACACGCTCCGAGGCGGAGAAGCGTCTGGGGAAGAAGGGCGACTTTGTTCACGAGGTCCTGACCGGTCCGAAGATCCTGCTGATAGGAAGCTCTGATGATCGACTATTCCGAACTGGTCCGTGACGGCCGAGTGAAAGCGGGGCGATTCGCCCGACGGCAGGTCGAGGACTG
>FWPU01004145.1_pt1 | contig 34443 bp, 32 predicted proteins | sample 2228361 | NCBI WGS metagenome assembly FWPU01 (sample SAMEA103939777, study PRJEB20133) | metagenome
CGCTTACTTTTCAAGGCGGAGGACCTATCTACGGCACGGATTTAGTCCTGGGGCGGGGTCGGTCTCTCCGCCGGGATGCATGATACCAGGGCGGGTTGACAACCCATCCTACTAATGCACCGTGTGGCGCTTGCCGCCGTACGCGCTGTCGAGGATGGCCCAGATATCGGCCCACAGAGCGCGGTCGGCAAACGAGGTGCGGATTTCGTCCAGCGTGCGGTTGAAGGTGCGTTGGCTGGTCTCGCCCAGGATGGCAAGCACGACGCTGGCAACACTGGTGCGGATCTCGCGGCTGGCGCGATGCCGGCGGTGTACTTCGCGCAGACGCGGTATGTCTTCCATCTGTCCCAACATCGCCAAAGCAGCCACGGCATTCGCAACGATCTCTTCGTCGGGGGAATCGAGCCCCTGACGCAAGTACGGGAGTGCGCGTTCGTCGCCCAGCCCCGCCAGGCTCAATGCGGCGGTGGAGACCCGCTCCGCATCGTCGTGATAGGTTTGGAGATACTGCCAGACTGGCTCGCGGGCGCGCTCGTCGCCGGTGTTCCCCAGAAGCGAAACGATCTCGTCGGCAGTAAGAGGATCGAGCATCGGATCGGCCAGCGCATCGATCAGGGCCTGTGCAGCAAACTCGCCCATGCGCGCCAACCGGTCGAAGGCGTGGTCATGCTCTCGCTGCGTAGGGCCGGCCAACTGACGGATCAACTCGTGTATGTGCTCGCCATACTGCTTGTAGATGCGCTCGGCCTGCGGACGCATCCTACGGCGACGTTCGGCGGCCGCTTCTAGGACTTTGCGGTTGGGCATAAACCTTCCCCTCGGTCAAGTTCACGGAACATGTGAGGTGATTACGCATTACGCATTACGTATTACGCATTGCGTATTCCGCGTGTCGTTATTCCCCCATCACCTGCACCACCAGTCGGCGCGAGCGGGGGCCGGTATCGAAATCGAGAAACACGATCTGCTGCCAGGTGCCCAGGGTGAGACGGCCGTTGGCGAAGGGCACGGTGAGCGAGGGGCCTACCAGCGCAGCGCGCACGTGGGCGCTGCCGTTATCGTCGCCCCAGCGCAGGTGGTGGCGATAGTCGCGGTCGGGCGGCACGATCTCGTCGAGCACCTGGCGCAGGTCGGCCAGTGCCCCGCTTTCGTACTCGATCGTCGTCAATCCCCCGGTCGAGCCAGGGCAGAAGATGGTGACGATCCCGGCCTTCAATCCCGAATCCCGCACCGCCTGCGCCACCTGGGTGGTGATGTCCACAATGTCAGTATGCCCGCGTGTGTGCAGAGAGAGTTCCTGGGTGGTGACCATCCGTCTGTCTCCTGAATCTGGAGTCTTGGGCACAGTGTGCTCATTCGCCTCGGACTATCTGCCGTCTGCGATACCCCTCGTAATCGGGCACCAGGCGCTCGTATTCTTCATCCATCAGAGGGGATGAGATCATGAAATCCGCGGAGGCCCGGTTACAGGCGACCGGAATGTTCCACACCACCGCCACTCGCAAGAGTGCTTTGACATCGGGATCGTGGGGTAGCGGTTCGAGCGGATCCCAGAAGAATATCAAAAAGTCAATCTCACCCTCGGCAATTTTGGCACCGACCTGCTGATCGCCGCCCAGGGGCCCGCTTTGCAGTTTCGTGACCTTGAGGCCCAGTTCACGTTCCAACATCTCGCCAGTAGTGCCCGTAGCGTACACCGTGTGCTGTGCCAGGAGATCGCGGTTGAACTTGGCCCATTCCACCAGCGCCTGCTTCTTGTTGTCGTGCGCGACGAGGGCGATGCGCTTTTCGGGTTGCATGGCGATCCTCATATCGGTCATACGAGTTTCTCGGTCCTTTCTCCGCAACGATGATGCTCACGACGTTGTTACCCGCGCGGGTACAGAGAAATCACGGGGGCGGCATCGGTTTATCTCCTCTGGTGACTGCCCTGGCATGCCGCTCCTCCCTACCAGATGGCTCTCAGGCTGCCAGCCGCGTCCTGCAAAAGGTCAGGAATGCGCGCAATGCCTGGTCCGGCTCGTTGGGCAGAGCGCTTTCCACTACCCGTTCTTCGACACCATCGTGCACATGTTTGGGAAAGGTAGCGACATGTTCCTATTGCTGGTGGGGGATATTGTCGTGCCGGAAGATCGTGCCATCTACAGCCCGGCGTTCCCAATGATAGGCGTAGACTCCAGAGCGACGTTTGGAGAACCAGATGTCAGCGTAGGAGCCGTCGGTAAAGTATAACCGCAGTCTGGCATCCCCGACGGTCACCGAAAGCACAATGTCGGCGAACTCGCGCAGGGCGATGTCGGCCAGGTGTTGCATCATAGGTCCTTCAGCATACCGGCGAGTTCGTCTCGTTTGGCTTCTAGGTGATCCAGCCGGAAATAGTCCTCCCACGTCCCGGCTTCCGGCAACGTGCCATCGCGGTAGCGTGCCTCCATATCCGCTGCGCTCTGCACGCCGTACTCGTTGCACAGTTTGACGATCTCAGCCTGCACTTCACGGAGGCGCTGTTGCAGGTAAACGCGCAGGCTCTCGCGCTCTAGTTCCCGCTCGCTCATATTCAGCCTGGCAGCAAACGTCGCATAGCCGGCCATCTCCCACCTCCGCACACTATTATAGCGCATCGCCTTCAAACGGCAACATCGGCGCATACTCGCTCAAAGCGGACGACAGTCCGCGCCCGCGACGCTGGACTATTCCAGCGGGAGCACGCAACTGGCGCACTATGCCTGCCTGTGTTACAATGCGCTACAGAGTGCGCAGGACAATCAGTGCTCATCCGTGTTCATCCGCGCATCATCTGATATGGATCTCCTCAAAGGACTGAACCCCCAACAACAACAAGCCGTCACTGCCTCCGATGGGCCGGTGCTGGTGCTCGCCGGCCCCGGCAGCGGCAAGACGCGCGTCCTGACCCACCGCGTTGCCTGGCTGGTGCTGGAGCGCGACGTGGCCCCCTGGCGCATCTGCGCCGTCACCTTCACCAACAAGGCCGCCCGCGAGATGCGCGAGCGGCTGGAGCATCTGCTCGATCCATCCGCCGCGCGCAGCCTGACGCTGGGCACCTTTCACGCCACCTGCGCCCGCATCCTGCGCCGCGAGGCCGAGGCCGCCGGCATCCCACGCGATTACGTCATCTTCGACGCCGACGACCAACTCCGCCTGGTGCGCCAGGCGGTCAAGGACCTCAACCTGGACGAGAAGCGCTACGCGCCCGCCATGGTGCATGCGGCTATCTCGCGTGCCAAGAACGAACTGGTCCCGCCGGAGCAGTACAATACGGGCTCCTACTACGGCGAGGTCGTCAGGCGCATCTACGAACGTTATCAGACGCTTCTGGCGGCCAACAACGCGCTCGATTTCGACGACCTGCTGATGGTGACGGTGCGCACCTTTGCCGAGAACCCTGCGGTGCTGGCGAAATACCAGGAGCGCTACCGGTACGTCTTGGTGGACGAGTTCCAGGACACCAACCAGGCGCAGTACGTGCTGTTGCGCCAGTTGACCGGGCTACACCATAATCTGTTCTGCGTTGCCGACGAAGATCAGAGTATCTATATGTGGCGCGGCGCCGACTATCGCAACATCCGCCGGTTGCGCGACGATCACCCCGATCTGGTAACGATCCTCCTGGAGCAGAACTATCGCTCCACGCAGACCATCCTCGACGCGGCGCGCGCCGTGATCCGCCACAATCCCGACCGCACCGACAAGGCGCTCTTTACCAAGCGCGGGCGCGGACTCAAGATCACCGTCCACGAAGCCTACGATCAGGACGACGAGGCCGAGTTCGTCGTCAACACCATCGCGCACCTCACCACTCACGAGCACGTGCGTCCCGGTGATTGCGCCATCATGTACCGCACCAATGCCCAGTCCCGCGCACTGGAAGATGCCTTCGTCCGTGCCGGGATGCCCTACAAACTCGTCGGCGCCACACGCTTTTACGCCCGCCGCGAGATCAAGGACCTCGTTGCCTTCTTGCGCCTGATCCACAACCCCGCAGACGGCGTCAGCCTCGAGCGCATCATCAACGTCCCGCCGCGCGGCATCGGCCAAAAAACGGTAGCGACCCTGGAGCAGATCGCGCACAAGCGCAACGTTGCCGTCTATGAGGTGCTCAAGGACATACCCGACGAATTGGGCAGCCGTGCGCAGCGGGCATTGGCTGCGTTCCGCGAGATGGTGGATGGCTGGATCGCGGCACGCGAGCACCTGACGGCGGCGCAGTTGATTGACCGCGTGCTTCAGGACACGGGCTATGCCGATTATCTGCGCGATGGCACCGAGGAGGGCGAGGACCGCTGGGCCAATGTGCTCGAACTGCGCAACGTCGCCGCCGAGTACGAGGCCCTGACGCTGACCGATTTTCTGGCCGACGTAGCGCTCGTCTCCGACGTGGATAACCTGAGCGAGACGGTGGATGCGCCGACGCTCTTGACGCTGCACAGCGCCAAGGGGCTTGAATTCCCCGTCGTCTTTATCACCGGTCTCGAAGAGGGCATGCTCCCGCACAACCGTTCTCTCGACGACGCCGAGCAGATGGCCGAGGAGCGTCGCCTGATGTACGTCGGCCTGACGCGGGCGAAGGACCGGCTCTATCTGACTTATGCCTTCACGCGCACCCGCTATGGCGATAACGACTTTAACGCGCCCAGCCGCTTTCTCGATGACATACCGGCCGAATTGGTGGAAGGATCGTGGCGGCGCGGATCCAGGCGCGCGAGCAGAGGCGCGCAGAGGATGTGGACGTGGGAAACAGAGGGCCGAGAGAGCAAGAGGGCAGGGGAGCGGGGGAGCAGAGGGAGCGGAGGTGACAGGCGACACACAACGCAGAGCACGCGCTTTCGCGCCGGGCAGCGGGTGCGGCATCCCAAGTTCGGCGAGGGGCTGGTCATCGACAGCCGCCCAGATCGGGACGACGAGTTGGTGACGGTGATGTTCGAGAAGGCCGGGTTAAAGCGGCTGATGGCGAGCATGGCGGACCTGAAACACCTGAAGGGATGAGAGGGGCAGGATGCCAGAGTTCGATGGCCCGCGGCCGCTACGGCGAGAGGAATGGCCTGCCGCGCAGCGGCTGGAACGGCTGTGTTTCGCCGGCGTCCTGGGCGAGACAGACGACGGGGATGAGACGTCGTACACCCCGCCCAAGCGCGGCGGCTGGCAGGTGATCGCCCACCGGGGCGAGCCGGTCTCGCTGATCGGCACGTTCCACAGCCGGGTCAGTGTGTATGGGAGCCCGTTGCGCGTCGGCAGCATCGGCGGTGTATGCACCCATCCCGAATACCGGGGCCACGGGCTGGCCTCTCGCTTACTCGATTATTGCACACGCCGATTGACCGCAGAAGGCGCACGGTTGCTGCTCATCTCCGGTACGCGCGGGCTGTATACCCGCGCCGGCAATGTCACCGCCCAGGATTTCGAGTACATCACGCTCAGGCCGGGCCAGCCCTTCAACACGCTTGGGGCGCAGGTGCAGCAGGGAGCGGGTATCTCCATACGCCCGGCGACTGCGGCAGACGCCGCCCTGTGCGCTCGCCTCTACCAGGCAGAGCCGGTGCATTTCGTGCGCCGCGTGACCAAGTTCGCCGAGCATTTCGCCCGGCGCGAAGAGTTCCCGCGAGGGGACGATTGGATCGTCGAATCGGGAGGGAAGCCCGTGGCCTATTGTTTCACGCGGCTGCCGTGGGGATACACGCGCGAACAGGGCGTGCGCGAGGTGGTCGAGTATGCCGGTAGCCGGGTGGCGTTGGCCGGTTCTCTATCACAGACGATGGCCGGCCTGAACCTGCGCGAACTGCGACTGGTGGTGCCATGGCAGGATGTGGATGTGTTGAGGCTGCTGCACGGGCAGGGCATTGTCGGGGATCGCATTCCACTGCCCGAACACACGATGCGCCTCCTCAACTTCCCCGGCCTGATGGCCGATCTGCGGCCTTATGTGCAGGCGCGGCTACCGACTCCTCTGCGGCGCGGTCTGCGCTTCGAGCAACAAGGTGACTGCTATGTCATCGCGCACGGACGTGAGCGGCTCGAACTCGATGGTGGGACGATGACGCGGCTGGTGATGGGGGTGCCAGAGAAGATGACGGAAGTCACCACTCAGGGCCGAGGGCTGGGAGACATCATTACGGCGTTGTTCCCCCTCCCCTCGTTCTTGCCGGGGTTGAACTATCAATAGTCCCAGTAGTTGTGCACATTTTACAAGATGGTGTTGAAAGTGACGGACGCCCGGCTTTAGCCGGGGCAGCCTCGCTAAAACGAGGCGTCCAAACGGCATCCGGCGGCTACACGGGCAAAACCAGGCCGGATTTGACTGCTCCGGGCCTGGCAAGCACATCAACCGCGCCATGGAAGTAGGAGGGAGCGAGGCAATGCGTCTCAAGCGTTCTTCGGTGTTCCTCAAGACCTTGCGTGATCAGTACCGGCCTCTCCTGTGGTGGGGGAGCAGCCTGGTCGCGCTCGCGTTGATGGTGACGCTGTTCTATCCCAGCATCCGGCAGATGCCAGGTGTCAACGCGATGCTCGAAAGCGCGCCCGAGGCGTTGATGCGCGCCTTTGTCGGCGACATTACGGACATCATCGGCCCAGAAGGCTATCTCAATAGCCAGTTGTTCTTCTTGCTCTTCCCCTTGCTCTTGCTGGTCTATGCCATCGGCTTTGGCGCCAACGCGATCGCCGGTGAGGAGGAGCAGCGCATGCTCGACCTTCTGCTTGCCAACCCGCTGCCACGCTGGCGGGTGGTGGTGGACAAGTTCTACGCCATGGTGGTGGCGACGTTCGCTCTGGCGCTGTGCTTCTGGCTGGGGCTGGTAGGCGGCACGCTCGCCGTCCAGATGGAGATCGGCGCCGGAAGGATGGCGGCGGCGACGCTGAGCGCCGCGCTGCTGGCGCTGGTCTTTGGGACGCTCGCGCTCGCGCTCGGCTGTATCACCGGGAAACGGGGCCTGAGCATGGGCATCGCCAGCGGCGTGGCTGTAGCGGCCTACTTTCTCAATGCCTTTGCGCCGCTGGTGGAGGGGCTGGCGCCCTACCGCAAACTCTCGCCGTTCTACCTCTATATCGGCAACGACCCCCTGACGAACGGGCCGGACTGGGGGCACGTGGCAGTGCTGGCGGGATTAATCCTGGCGCTGCTGGTCGTGGGGCGCGTCACGTTCGACCGGCGCGACTTGGGGGTGTGAGCGCCTGGCGGGCGCGCTCACGCACGATGGCATTCGGATCGGCCAGGGCGCGCCCAAGCGCCGCTTGCGCCGCGTCCCCGCCGATGTGCGCCAGCGCCTCCACCGCCAGTACCATACTGAACCCAGTTCAGGCCATGCCCCTCGTCCATCACCGTACGTCCCGTTCCGCCGACACGATGCCGGTGGCCCGCAGCCAACTATCACCCTCCGCGCCGAACCCCTCGTCGGCGAAGCGATAGTCGTGTTTGCGGATCAGTTCGGATAACTCGTCGTGCAGCCCTTGCAGTGCTTGGCGTTGAAAGCGCAGCAACTGCTTGAGTTGTTCCGCGTCCTCGACCAGTTCGAGCGCCCGCGAGAAGTGCGGCAGGCACAGGCCGGAGGTCTTGAACAGCGCCGTCGCCAGGTGTGGGTCGTCCAGGTACTTGAGCAACGTCCGGATGGCAATGTCTTCCATCATCCGGCGGTGTGCGCAGGCGGGACATTCAGCGGTGGGGCGCAGCCGCCGGAGGATTTCTTGGGCGTATTGGCGGGCACCCCGTCCCAAAGGCGCGACGTCGGTGGCTTCCAGCACGGCGTTGAGCACATCGCGCAGGATGATGGCAGTGCCCAACACGACGCCGTGCCCCTCGGTCAGCATCCAGGCGTGGGTGTTGCAATAGCCGCGCGCGTCGCGTAGCGTGCCCCGCACACCGAAATCGTTGACGCGCTCGTACATCGTGCTGTCCAGGTAACTGCGCACGAACCCGAGCGACACCCGGCACAAGGGGCATCCCGGTTTGGCGCACGCCTCGAGCAGATCGGAGTACAGTCTGTCCTTCTTGGTCGTTTCCATAGGCCCATCCTGAAACCAAAAAACCTCTACCTTGACAGGTAGAGGCTATCAGTCATTCCAGACGAATGGCGAGAGCAGCCCGCCGGCGAGCCTCATCGCTTGTAGCACATTATATCGCGCCTCGCTCGGATGTCAAGCCGCCCTATGAGAGCAACAGCGGGGCGAACAGCAACACCGTCGCCAGGATGATAAGCCCGGTCAAGATCCAGGCCAACACGTTCTGCCAGGGAGGATTCGTCCAGCGCCCCATCACTCGTCGGTCGTTCGCCAGCCTTAGCACCAGGATCAGCAGGACCGGCAGCAGGATGGCGTTCACCGACTGCGAAAACCACATCAGCGGGAAGAGGGGGATGCCGGGGATCAACACCGTCACCACGCTGAGCACGATGATCCCGATGTAGAGGGCGTAAAAGATGCGGGCCTGGCGCAAGGGACGATCCAGCCCGCGCTCCCAGCCAAAGGCCTCCGAGACGGCGTAGGCGGTAGATAGCGGCAGTACCGCCGCCGCCAGCAAAGAGGCCGCCAGGAGGCCCACCGCGAACAGCCCCTTGGCCCAGACCCCCGCCAGCGGCTCCAGCGCCATGGCGGCCTGTTCGGCGGTCTCGACGCGAATGCCCGCGGCGAACAGCGTCGCTGCCGTGCAGATCACGATAAAGGCGGAGACGACGTTGCCCCATGCCGACCCGACGACGACGTCGAGGCGGGTGTAGCGGTACTCTGCCATAGGCACGCCTTTGTCGGCCACGGAGGCTTGCATGTAGACGATGCCCCAGGGTGTGATCGTCGTCCCCACGACGGCCAGGAGTGTGAACACATAGTCGGTGCCCCCCTGGAAGGTCGGGGTGAAAGCCTGGCGCAGGATTTCGCCCCAGTTGGGGTGCTGGATAAAGGCGGTGATAATATAACTCAACGCGGCCAGGCTCAACGCCAGCAGCACCTTTTCGACGTGGCGGTACGAGCCGCGGACTACCAGAAACCCGACCAGCAGAGCCGCGACAGGGACGGTGATATAACGTGACAGTCCGAACAACTCTGTGCCGGCTGCAACACCGGCCAATTCCCCGATCGTCGTGCCCAGATTGGCGATCAGCAGGCAGATCATCGCCAACGTCGTGATGCGGACACCGAACTGCTCGCGGATCAGGTCCGCCGTGCCCTTGCCGGTCACGGCCCCCATCCGGCCAGCCATTTCCATGACGATGATCTCGCCGATGGTGATGACCACGATGACCCACAGGAAGCGATAGCCGTAGGTCGAGCCGGCCATCGAATAAGTGGCGATCCCGGGAGCATCGTTGTCGGCACTGGCGGTGATCAGTCCCGGGCCCAGGACCGTCAGGAGCACAAAGAGACGCACCCACAGGGGTCTGAGCCGTTGCCAGAACGTCATAGGCGCCTCACCGGTACATGCGCGGCAGTCGCTTCTTCCAGGCGGTGGGGATGATCTTGTCGAGCGCGTCGTCGGCGGTGACGATGCCGTGCAGACGCCCCTGGTCGTCCACCACCGGCACCGCCAGGATGTTGTATTTGGCGACGACCTGAGCGACCTCATCCTGACTGGCAAGCAGGTTGACTTTGTGGACGCGACGGTGCATGAATTCGGTCACGGGTGTCTCAGGCCGGGCCAACACCAGATCGCTCAGTGAGAATACGCCGATCAGGCGATCGTCCTCATCGGTCACGTAGACGTAAAAGATCGTCTCGGCCTCTTGGGCCGTCTGCCGCAAGACCTCGATAGCCTGCCCGGCCGTGAGGTCGGGGCGCACGGTCACGTACTCGGTGGTCATCAACCCGCCCGCCGTATCCACCGGATAGGCCAGCAGTTTGCGCACATCCCGCGCTTCTTCGGCCTCCATCAGGTTGAGGAGTTCCTGGCTGCGCTCTTTGGGCAGTTCGGCCAAGAGGTCTGCGGCCTCGTCGGGGGCCATCTCCTCGAGCACGTCGGCCACCCGTTCGTTGGGCATCGTCTCGATCAGGCTGGCCTGGAACTCGGGCTCGACCTCTTCCAGCGCGTCGGCTAGGGTCTCGACGTCGAGCGTTTCCAGCAGCCGACTGCTTTCCATCCGGCTCAGGTCGCTGATGATCTCGGCCAGATCGGCGGGATGCAGTTCGCTGATCTTGTCGCCGGGGACGCGCAACCGCATCGGCTGGTCGCCGGGCAAGAGTTCGACGGCGTCCCACGAGATGATGCTGGTCGGCAGCCGATGCCCGAGCGCTTTTTGCGCGAGCCGCGCCAGACCCAGCCGCCGCAGCAGCCCCATCCCACCGATGTCTACATTGGCAACGTAATAGTGGCCGTTGACGCGTGCCAGTTCCAGGTCGTTGACGCGCACCACGCGCACGCCGTCCGTATCAATGATCTGCTTGTCGAGCACATCTTGCGCCAGGTACAGGTCGTGCTCTCCCGGCTTGTACGGGGCGATGTGTTGTATCGCGCGCACGAGCGGGATAGCCGGGGCAACGAGCACGGCCACGTCGGCGAAGGGCACCACCAGGTCGCCGCTCTTCTGCTTCACCACGAGGGCGACGATTTCGGGGTGAGGTATCTCGCCGCGGATGCAGGCGATCAGGTCTTTCAGCGGGCCGACGCGCTCGCCGTTGATATCGGTAACAGGCTTTCCTAGCAGGTCGCTAACGTAGGGCATCCCTCACCTCCTTCCATACAAACCGGCCTGGCGGGAAGCGCGGGCCGTCGGACTTTGTATCATAACACCTTCTGGCGGATGTGTCAAACTGCGTGGTGTGCACGGGCCATTGCCCCCGGCGAGGCACCGTATCCGCTATTTGACAAACCGTGCAAATTGGAGTATACTGCTTGCGTAGTTATTGTGCTAACGCCTTATATAGCATACTAACTACTATTGTAGCCGATGGCTAGAAGCCTCGGCTCAGCCCCGCCAGGGCTTTCACCTGCCCGCCAGGGCGGGCCTGCCCTCAGCCGTGCGCTTGGGGCGCACGGCGGGGGCTTCCCGGCTAAAGCCGGGCCTCCGGCCTAGTTTTGTACTGAGAACTACACTAAGGACACAAAGGTATCCTTCGTGTCCTTCGTGGTTTTTGGTTCCGGCTTGTCCGGGTTAGGGACATACCCCAAGAACTTTTGGAGACGTGCTCTAGCAGCGGAGGTCGTCGTGAAAAGCAGTCCGATTGACAAACTGGTAGAACTCGGTTTTTCGGAGTACGAGGCCAAAGCCTACATCGCCCTGCTCCGCGAAAGCCCGGTCACAGGCTACCAACTGTCCAAATTGTCCGGCGTGCCGCGCTCGATGATCTATGAGGTGCTTGGCAAACTGGTCGCACGCGGCGCGGCGATGACGTTGCGCAAGGAGGGAGGCATCGAGTACGCACCCGTTCCGGCAGACGAGTTCCTCGACACGCTGCACCGCGAGCACGAGGAGCGCGTGAACGCGCTGAAGAGCGATCTGGCTAACCTGACCTCGGCGCCCAATCTGGAATACGTCTGGAACATCGAAGGGTATGAGAACATCCTCGCCAAGGCAGAGGAGATGATCGGGCAGGCGCGGGAGATTATCTACCTTTCGCTGATGCCGGAGGTTTTCCCGGAACTCGAGCCCACGCTGCAAGCGGCCATTGCGCGGGGTGTGCGTGTCGTGGTGTACGCGACGAGCGCTCCGCCCCTACCCGGCGCGCAGGTGATTGCCAGCCTGCCTTCGGAGGAAGCCGTCAGCCGGGTGGAAGGGCTAGGGTTGATCCTGGTGGTTGATGAGCAAGAAGTGTTGATCAGCGAGTTCTTGACCGGCGTTCAGGCGCGCGCCTCCTGGACCGGCAACTCGCTTTTTGTCTTCATCGCCGAGCACCACCTGCGCACCGACCCATACCTGCCGCAGATTCTGACCTGCCTGGGCGAGCGCGCCGCCGACATCATCCGCGAAGACGACCGTGAACTGTTCGCCCGTGCGATGGAGCGACACGTGGGGAGATAGGATGGAGATTCGATCTGGCCCTTCTTACCGGGAGGTGTGAGATGAGACGCACTACATTGGAGTTGCTCTGTTGTCCGACCTGTCACGGCGCTCTCTCGCTGCCAGATGCGGGCGAGGCCGAAACGATAGAGCATGGGATTCTGTAATGAGCAAGGAAACTCACCGCAAGTACGCTGAGAACGCAGAGATTTTCGGATTGCTGATCAGAATGCTGCTGATCCTGTTGGGCCTCGTCGCCGGGCTGGTGTTCTTCTGGCTGTTCCCGCTCAAACTGATCGCCCGGCTGGCACACCGCTACGGCTATTCGACGCCCTGTCCTTCGTCGCTTGCCTGGCTGGTGAACAATCCGATCCGCCGCCGCTACATGCGCCCGCTGCTCGACCGGGTGGGCATCCGGTCCGGCGAGCGCGTGCTGGAACTGGGGCCGGGGCCGGGGACATTCACCGTGGAGGCGGCACGACGCGTCGGGCCAGAGGGGCGGATCATTAACGGGACGGCTGTGATCACCGGCGCTTCCAGCGGCATCGGCGCGGCCTTTGCGCGGGCGCTGGCAGCGCGGGGCTACGATCTCGTGCTTGTCGCCCGGCGCGAAGAGCGGCTGACCGCGCTCGCCGCCGAGTTGCAGGCGCGTCACGCGATAACCGCTGAGGTCCTGGTAGCGGATCTGGCGAAGCACGCAGACATAGAGCGCGTGGCGCGGCACATCGCCGGGATGGAGACGCTAGAGATGCTGATCAACAATGCCGGCTTTGGCACGACCGGCCGCTTCTTCAAGGTCGATCTGGCCAGGCATCTCGAGATGATCCACGTTCACGTCGTCGCCAGCGTGCGCTTCTGTCACGCCGCCTTGCCCGGCATGGTCGCGCATGGCCGGGGAGCGATCATCAATCTCGCGTCGGTTGCGGCGTTTTTGCCGCTGGTGGGCAATGCAACCTACTCCGCCACCAAGCGCTTCCTGGTCACGTTTTCGCAATCGTTGCAGATGGAACTGGCGGGAACGGGGGTCAGGGTACAGGCCCTCTGCCCGGGCTTCACCTACAGCGAATTTCACGACACGCCCGAATATGCGCGATTCAAGCGTTCTTCGATCCCGGCGTTTATGTGGATGTCGGCGGAGGGCGTGGTTGCCGGCTCGCTCAAGGCGCTGGAGCGGAACCGGGTGGTCTACATCCCGGGCTTTCAGAATCGCCTGATCGTGGCATTGGCGGAGGGTGGTGGCCTGGCCTCGTGGTTGTTGAGCAGGATGATGGGGCGAAGGAGGTGAGGCGCAAGGCGTAAAACGTAAGGCGCGAACCCATGCCTTACGTATTACGTTTTACGCATTACGTTTTAGAATATCCATATCATGGCGCTGATGCGCAACCTGAACCGTGAATTGGGCACCACGCTCATCGTCGTCACCCACGACAGTACTGTGGCTTACCAGACGGAGCGCATCCTGATGATGCGCGACGGACGCATCGTGCGCGAGCAGATGGTGGGCGCGTCTTTTGAGGAAGACCTTGAGGCATTTCGCCGCTCTGGGCTGGGGCAGGCAATCCTGGCAGGGAACACGATGCGGCTAAACGCAAACGCGTGCGCTGTGCTACGAGAGGTTTTGGAACGGGCGGGGGGTTGACGCCAAGAGTTGCGTGTTAATACTGCACGCGGGCATGCACGGCGTTTTTCGCGTCTGCCGGATTGACCGTTCGCTAGTTCCGCGCAAATCACGGCCAATCTCGGGGAACGAGAGCCGGTTGAGCGCCGCCGTGCGCTCGCACACGGCTGAACGCGATGCAAGCCCTGCAGGCTGATTCACGGTGCGCGCCGGAATCCCGAACTTGGGCCGAACTTGTTCAGGCCGAACTTGCCGAAACTGGCGTTCGGCGACTGAAATCGCCTCCGGATGCGGATTGCGGGCCTATCAGGTGCGGGTTTAACCGTCGGGCTGGATAGTTACGACCGAGCAAAACGCCATACACGGCCATGGCGGACGATAGTCCGCCATGGGCAGCCCACTGCTCTATGTTGACCCACAAGAAAATCGGTGGTAACTGCTCACCTGTCCTCGCCAAACGTCATTCTAAGGCGCGAAGCGCCGAGGCTTGCCCTGAGCAAAGTCGAAGGGAATCTCGTTGCTGCAAATCAAAAACGAGACTCTTCGCGCCCTCCGGGCGCTCAGAGTGACATCTCTGCTATGGGCTGAGTAGTAGATACAATTGGTGTCCATCAGCGTTTATCTGCGTCCGACAATTTTAGTTGCAGCCGGAGGCCGCGCTATGAACAAGCGCGTCTGTATTGCCATAATCGTGATGGGATTCAGCGGCCTGGTTGCCGAGATACTCCTCTTGAGAGAACTCTTGATCGTTTTTTCGGGCAACGAACTCGGCATCGGCATCATCCTCGCCAACTGGCTGATCCTCGAAGCGTCTGGATGTCTCTTTCCTGGCAGGCTGGCCGATAGATCCAAGAACGCGCTCGAAACATATACGGTGATTACCGCCCTACTTTCGCTGTCCGTACCGATAGCAGTTTTTCTGACCCGCAACCTCAAGAGCATGCTCGGCGTTTCGATTGGCGAAAGTATCGGACTCGTACCGACGGTTTATGTTTCTTTCCTTGTGCTTTTGCCGGTAAGCCTCCTTCACGGCGCCTTATTTCCTTTCAGTTGTCGGATTTATTCCCTCTTTTCAGGTCAAGCGGTCCCTGCTGCCGGCAGGGTCTATGTCTACGAGACCATAGGCACAATCATCGGCGGAATTGTCTGCACCTATCTTCTCATTCCCCGCCTGAATACTTTTCAGGCAGCCGGATGGCTCGCTGTGCTGAACTTGATCGTATGCCTGGGTGTACTTTTTCCTTGCCGGAACGCCGGACCGTTTCGCAAGGCTATGCTGGGTGTAGCGAGTGCCCTCGTCCTTCTTTTCGGCTATCTAGTGCTCGGCGGTCAGGCAGAGAAATTGCACCGATATTCCATCCAGGCGCAATGGAAGAACCTCAATATCGTTCACTACCAGAACTCGCAGTACGGCAATATCTGCGTGATCGAAAACCAGGGACAGTATATCTTCTTCCAGGATGGGGTTCCCGGGCTCATCACACCGGTCCCCGATATCATATCCGTTGAAGAATTCGTGCATCTGCCGCTGCTTGCTCATCCCCGTCCCACAAGAATCCTGGTTCTGAGTGGCGGGGCCGGCGGCGTGATCAACGAGGCGTTGAAGCATGCATCCATCGAAACCATCGAGTATGCGGAACTCGACCCGTTGACTCTTTCTCTCTTGAGGAAATTCCCCACGCCGCTGACGGAATCCGAATTGAACGACGAGCGAGTGCAGATCAGGCACGTTGACGGTCGGCTGTTGCTGAAAACGACACCGAATACTTATGACCTGATTCTCGTCGGCATCGAGGAGCCGTCGAATTTACAAGCGAACCGATTCTTCACACAAGAGTTCTTCTCCCTGGCAAAAAGCAGGCTGAACGAAGGAGGCATCCTGGTGCTGGGAGTGCCCGGCTCTTTGACTTTCTTGACTGAAGCATTGCAGGACCTGAACAGTTCTATTTTTCACACCCTGGCCGGCGTCTTTGCCTATATCCGAGTCATTCCGGGTGATGAGAGGAATGTCTTTCTGGCGTCAGACGCGCCGGAGATCTCGGCCATTGACAAGGCTCAGATCGTGCAACGCTTGAACGAGCGGAACATTACGGCCAGCACCATCGTCCCCTGGTATATCGAGAACAAGCTGCATCATGGCTGGCAGGACTGGTTCGCCCGCTTTATCGAGAGGGGCAGTCGAGAAATCAATTACGATTTCAAACCCGTGGGACTGTTCTATAGCATCTCGCATTGGAATGCCCTATTTGCGCCTTCGTTTGGCCGGCTCTTCGAACAATTCGAGAAGATAAACTTGGGGGTGGTTTTCCTTGCATTCATCCTCTCCCTCCCCTTGTACTTCTTCCTACGCTCAAGGGCAAGATTACCTTCGGCGGGCATTTCCCTTGCCATCGTCACGACCGGCTTTGCCGGAATGATCTTCGACCTGGTGGTGATCTTTGCGTTTCAGGCAATCTATGGATATGTATTTTCCTGGATTGGGCTGCTGGTGGCATCCTTTATGGCAGGGGCGACCTGTGGTGCAACGCTGATAATGGCTCTGGCGCGAATCCAGCATGGTTTGAGGCTTTTTATCAAGACCGAACTGGCAATCATCTGTTTTGCCGTTGGGTTGCCCCTGGTGTTCGTTGCTTTTCGAGCCTACGCGGGGGGTGAGAACGCGCTCTTTACGGGACCGTTCTTGATCATCTCGTTTGTCGGCGGGCTTTTGACCGGCTCCCAATTCCCTTTGGCAAACGAGCTGTATCTGAAAAGTAGTGCAAGTGTGTCCAGGACTGCCGGGTTGCTCTATGCTTCCGATCTGCTGGGTGGGTGGTTGGGAGGAATAGTAGGGGCGGTCGTGCTGTTGCCTGTTCTCGGTCTTGCCGGGACCTGTATCACGGTGGGGTTGCTCAAACTGACAAGTTTCGTTATCATGTTCACACAGTCTCGATCGTGTTCGTGAAGGGGTGAACGATGGACGGTTTTTCCCTCGGAAAGTTAACGCGCAGAGAATTTCTGAAAAACGTCGCCAAACTCTATTGCTTGATTGGGCTGTCTTCCGTCTTTCCCGGTTGTGCTCAAGCGGAGCCCTCGACCAACGAGACAAAGACCGAAGTTGAAGAATCTGTTGAGATCGGCTCGGAGTTTGAACCGGCGTATCTGAGACTTTACCGAACGGGTGAACTGAAAGAGCGAGCGGAAGAACTCTGGGCCGTTATGGAAAGATGCCATCTCTGTCCCAGAGGATGCGGGGTCAATCGTCTCAGAGGAAGGAGTGGGATCTGCCGTGCTCCTGGCGCCACACTCGTCACGTCGGCGTTCCACGCGCACTTTGGCGAAGAAAGGCCGCTGGTCGGGACGGGCGGCTCCGGGACGATCTTTTTGACCCACTGCAATTTGCGGTGTGTCTTTTGCCAGAACTGGCCGATCAGCCACCTGGGCCGAGGCTCTGAAACAAGCATTGATGAATTTGCCGGCATGATGCTGCGGCTGCAAGCAAACGGTTGTCACAATGTCAACCTCGTCACGCCAACCCATTATTCCCCCCACATCCTCAAGGCGCTCGAGGTCGCTGCAGGCAAAGGGCTGCGACTCCCGATCGTCTACAACACCAGCGGGTGGGAGCGTCGTGAAATACTCGCGTTTCTCGATGGCATCGTGGATATCTACCTGCCCGACTTCAAATACTGGGATAGCGACATGGCGGCCAAGTATTCTGCGGGAGCAGCGAGTTATCCCGAGATCACAAAAGAGGCCATCCTCGAAATGAACCGTCAGGTTGGCGTGGCCCAACCTACAGCAGAGGGCATCATGCAAAGAGGGTTGATGATTCGGCATCTGGTTATGCCAAACAACATAGGCGGTTCGGAAAAGGTCATGGAGTGGATAGCAGAGAATCTGCCCAAAGATACGTATGTCAACATCATGGCGCAATACACCCCGGCTCACAAAGCCTATGACTATCCGGAACTGTCCAGGAGAATAACCGACGAAGAATATCAAAAGGTCGTCCAAAAGGCGCAAGACCTGGGGCTTACCAATCTCGATATTCAGGGATCTTGGTGGCTGCAAAGATGAGGAGGGTATCCATTCGTTGAAGCCCGATGTATCCGTCAAAGCCGCCTCCTTACGCCGCATCGTTGCCTCATTGGGCAGCGCCGGTGTGGCCTACTCCGGCGGCGTGGATAGCACGCTGCTCCTGGCGGTCTGTCTGGAGGTGCTGGGGCGTGAGCGTGTGCTGGCGCTGACCGTGCACTCGCAGTTGACGCCCGCCGTGGAGCAAGAGCGAGCGGCGGAGACGGCGCGACGCTTGGGCGCGCAGCAGCACGTCGTGCCGTTCGACGCCTTGAGCGATCCCGGCGTTGCCGCCAATCGCCCCGACCGCTGCTACCACTGCAAGCGGGCGATACTCTCGCGGCTGCTCGAGATCACGCACGCCGAAGGGCTGGCCGCATTGGTGCACGGCGCCAACCGTGACGATCTGGGTGACTATCGGCCGGGGCTGCGCGCGGCCGAAGAATTGGGCGTGCGCGCGCCGCTCCTGGAGGCAGGATTCACCAAAGACGACGTGCGCACCCTCTCGCGCGAGATGGGGTTGCCGACATGGGATCTGCCCTCGATGGCCTGCCTGGCCTCACGCATCCCCTACGACACGCCACTTACGCCCGAGGCGTTGGCCCGCGTTGACGCCGCCGAATCCTTCCTGCGCGAGCGTCTCGACTTGCGCCAGTTACGCGTACGCGACCATTTTCCGCTTGCTCGAATCGAAGCACCCGACGTCGAGATCGCCCATCTGGCCCAACCCGACACCCGCGAAGCCATTGTCCATCACCTACAAGCGTTAGGCTATCGCTACATCACCCTCGACCTGCAAGGCTTTCGCAGCGGCAGCCTGAACCCAAGCAAAATGACAAATGACCAATGACACATGACCAAACCAACCAACTAACCAACCAGCCAACTAACCAACCATTCCCCTTCGCCACCCCGGATTTCGACCGCGCCAGACGCAAGGGCGTTCCTGAAGTCATCCTGGCCGACCGCAAGACCACCGAACAGAGCCTGAGCATCGCCCGTGCCTTCGTCGAACGTACCGGTCGTGCCATCTTGAGCCGCGTAGGGCCGGAGTTGGAAGCGCGACTATACGAGGCGTTCGCGGCAGAAGCGGAGATCGAATGGATTGCGCCCGCGCGCGCCGCCGTGGTGCGCCGTCCGGATTTCGTGCGCCCGCAGACCGGTGGACGGGTCGGTGTGCTCACTGCCGGCACCTCCGATGCCCCCGCCGCAGAGGAGGCGGCCCTCGTATGCCGCGAGATGGGCTGCGAGGTCTACACCGTCTATGACGTGGGCGTGGCCGGCCTGCACCGGCTGTTCGAGCCGCTGCGCGCGCTCCTCGACGAGCATCAGGTGGATGTCGTGATCGTGGTGGCGGGGATGGACGGCGCGTTGCCCTCGGTCGTCGCCGGCCTGGTGGATGTGCCTGTCATCGGCTTGCCCACCTCCGTCGGCTACGGTGTCGGCGGGCAGGGCATCGCCGCCCTGTATTCCATGCTCCAGACCTGTGCACCGGGCCTTGCTGTCGTCAACATTGATAATGGCATCGGCGCCGGCGCTGTCGCCGGCCTCATCGCCAACCGCGCCGCAGCGGCGAGGGCCACGCAATCTTGATCGCGCTGAACTTGAGAGCCATCGGCACAAGGGGTGATGAACAACGCCTTGACGTGGTCGCCACGACCCGGCTGCAGGGAGTAACCTAACCCGGACAAGCCGGAACCAAAAACCACGAAGGACACGAAGGATACACAAAGGACACTAAGGTTACCTTTGTGTCCTTAGTGTAGCCGTAGTGTCCTTTGTGGTAAAAAGCCTTGCTCATTGTGCAAGAATTTCACGCGTAACGGACTAAGCGGCCGAGGGCTTTAAGGAGGCGTTTAGACTGTCGAGGAAAGCGGCGCGCCATTCATAGTCTCCTTCCAAGAAACGGCGCAGGCGCTGCCAAAAGGGGGGACGCGGCGGCGACTGGCGGATATTCTGCTCGACCAACGCCGGGATGATACGGGTGCGATACAGATTCAAGAACTCTTGTTCATTTTCGTTGAGCGGGATAGGGCTGTTCATCAAGTCCTCATACTTGTCCAGGACGTGCCCGAACAGCCGGCGCAAAGCCTGTTGCTCTGTTTTACCAAAGGTATAGATCGCCAACTCGGGCACGCAGACCGAGAAGCCAACAGGTTGCTCGTCCAGCACCTCGACGGGGAACAGATCTTTATCACCCAATGAGATCGCGTATACCTTGACCGACCGTTCCATATCACTCACCTCTTGGTGTCTTACGCCAAGCGTAGCACGTTTCGCCTGAGTAGACAAGGAGGCCACGCTTTCGCTGATGCTTACAGTCCTTTACCTCGATCTCTTTTCCGGCGCCGGCGGTGACATGCTGCTCGGCGCCCTGCTCGACCTGGGCCTGGCGCTCGACGATCTGCGGAGCGACCTCGCCAGGATGTCCCTCTCCGGCTACGAACTGGAAGCCGAGCGCCGGGTCGGCCACGGCCTCAGCGGCACTCAACTGCACGTGCGTGACCTGGCCCAGGCACACCCCGCCCGCCACCTGCACGACGTGCGCCGCCTGATCGAGGAGAGCACGCTCTCGGAGCAGGTCAAGAGAACAGCCCTGGCCGTCTTTGAGCGGCTGGCGCGGGCCGAGGCACGCGTTCACGGCGTTCCCGTGGACGAGATCCACTTTCACGAACTCGGCGCGGTGGATAGCCTGGTGGACATTGTCGGCTTTATCGCCGGGTTGGAGCGGTTGGGGATAGAGCGGGTCTTTGCTTCGCCGGTGCCGCTGGGCAGCGGCACGGTCGAGACCGAGCACGGCCTCCTGCCGGTGCCGGCCCCGGCAACGCTGGCGCTCCTGGCCGAAGCACAGGCCCCCACGCGCCCGCACCCCGCGCGGACCGAGATCGTCACGCCTACCGCTGCCGCGCTCCTGGCCGAATTGGCGACGTTCGCCTATCCGCCGCTGCGCGTGCGCGCCGTCGGCTACGGCTTCGGGCAGAAAGAGTTCCCCTGGGCCAACGTGGTGCGTGCCTGGATGGGTGAGGTCGAAGCAGACACAGACGCGGGACGCGATCGGGTCATGCTATTGCAGTGCAACCTCGATGACGCCACCGGCGAAACCCTGGGATATGTAATGGAGCGACTGTTCGCCGCCGGCGCCCTCGATGTCTGGTTCACCCCCGTGCAGATGAAAAAGAATCGCCCCGGTGTCGTTCTCTCCGCGCTGGCGCGCTCTGAACAGGCCGACGCGCTGGCGCAGGTGATCCTGCGCGAGACCCCCACGCTAGGGCTACGGGTGCAGGCAGTGGAGCGCATCGTCGCCGAGCGGCGCGTGCGCGAGGTTGAGACTCCGTGGGGCAAGGTGCGGGTCAAGGAAAAATGGCTGGCGGGGCAATGTGTCGCCGTTTCGCCGGAGTATGAGGACTGCGCCCGCATCGCCCGCGAGCAGGGTATTCCACTGCAGCGGGTGTTTGCTGCCGTGGCGGCAACGATAGGGGCGAAACAAGCCAGAGATCAGAGTATCGTCTCGAGGTCAGGCTTGCCCTGCTCTACGCACAGCAATTGACAGGTTAGTTTCCGGTACAAAACACAGCGGACGCCCCGATTTATCGGGGTGTCCCGGCTAACGCCGGGCCTCCAGCCCAGTTCTGTACCGAGAACTACACTCACACCCTCTTCACCCCATCTGCCGCCTGACAAACGTAAATCTCCGGCCGGCGGCTAAATGCCTTCTCGTACGCCGCCGCGACGTATGCCTGAAAGTCGGGTACGGCCCCCTCGGCAACGAGCGAAACGGTGCAGCCCCCGAACCCCGCGCCGGTGAGCCGTGAGCCATAGCACCCCTCCACCTTCCAGGCCGCTTCCGCCAACGCGTCCAACTCCGGCGAACTCACCTCGTAATCGTCGCGCAGGCTGATGTGACAGGCCCGCATCAGCGCCCCTACCGTCGCCAGATCGCCTTGTTGCAGTGCCTTCTTGACCTGAAACACGCGCGCGTTATCGTTGACCACGTGACGTGCACGCCGATAGATGACCTCCGGCAGCCGCTTCTTCAACCGCTCCAGGTCTTGGGGGGTCACGTCGCGCAGAGCGCGGATACCGGGCAGGTCCGTGCTCAAGAGTTGCACGGCCCGCTCACACTGACTGCGGCGCACGTTGTACTCCGAGGCCGCCAACTGTCGCCGTACCCCCGTATCCGCCACCACGATGGCGACGCCCCTGGGCAGCGGCACGGTCTCTGTCTCCAGCGTGCGGCAGTCCAAGAGCAACGCGTGCCCCTTGGCACCCAACGCGCTCGCCATCTGATCCATGATGCCGCAGTTGACCCCGACGTAGACGTTTTCCGCACGCTGGCAGGCCAGCGCCAGGTCGCGCCGGTTGAGCCGAAAACCGGACAGCCGTTGCCAGGTGTAGGCAAAGGCCACCTCGACTGCTGCCGACGACGAAAGCCCCGATCCCACCGGCACGCTGGATGTCAATACCGCCTCCATCCCAGCCAGGTGCAACCCACGCTCCTGCAAGACCCAGGCGACCCCACGGGGATAATCGGCCCAATTGCCATCCGACGGCGGGATGTTCTCGAGCGAAAAAGTCACGCCACTTGCCATATCGAGCGCGTACACACGCACCTCGCGCTCCTCGATCGGCGCAGCGGCGATCCAGGCGGCGCGGTCGAGCGCCACCGGCAACACATAGCCGTCGTTGTAATCGGTGTGCTCGCCCATCAGATTGACCCGGCCTGGGGCGCGCACCACGACCTCCGGCTCGCGCCCGAATCGCGCCAGAAATGCGGATGTCACATTAGCCTGCATGGGATTCCTCCAACGCAATAATGTCCGGCAACAAGCCCGCCTCACCCAAAGCGGGTACGAGCCGCGGCCAATCCCGCTCGTTCACCAGGGCCGCCGTTGGCCCGACCTGCTCGCGGATGAGGCGGCGTATGGATGGCAAAGAGGCGACCTGTTTCATCAGTCCCTCATCGGAAACCCGCAGCAGCATGACCCGCTCGATGCGGGCCTCTGCCCCGCGCGCCTCCCAGCGCGTCAGCGCCGCCTCGACGAAGTGTGGTACGGGCGCGCCTGTCACCTTGCCCAGGAATTCGAGCACCCGTGCCACCGGGATGCCCTGCCGCCGCGCCCGCTCCAGCGATGCCGGCGTGAGCCGATACACGAACGGATCGCCGGTACGCACCCAATCGGCGACCCGCGCCAATTGAAAGCGCTCGTAGCGCCGCACCGCAGGCACAAGCACCGTAAAATCGCCCCGCAGCACCAGTAGCGGCAAGGCTTGTCCTTGCCCCACGGGTTGCCCCTCCTCCCTCTCGCCTGCACTCACCAAACCAAGAAATGCCGCACCGGCTGGCGTCAGGCGAAACGCAGAAGCGCCCACACCGAGATCGGTAAGCCCGAGCCAGGTCAACGGGCCTGTGACGAGATAGCGGATGAGTGCCCCTTCGATGGCATCCCAACTTTCAAAGCCGGAGAGATACGCACCGGTGGTCGCATCGCGGATGTACCAGGTGGTGTAATCGCCGCCGGGCCGCTGAAAGTCAGGGTCGGCCTGCTTGATGGCCGCGATAAAGCCGTCGAGGCTGTACCAGGTTTCCGGTGCACACGCTCGCAGGTGGCGCAGGATGGCCTGGCGTGCCAGCACCGGATCGTTGCGCCAGGCGCCGGTGTCCTCGGGGGCAAGAGAGGGAACGTGGAACAGGTCATTCCAGGTCGGATCGTCGCGCCAGGTCGCCGCGAGTGCCTCGCGTTGTTGTGCTGACATAGATTGCAGCCAGGCAGCCACCGGAGCGGGGTCTGGGCGAACACGGCCCGAGTCGCCGGTACGCAGCCAACCCAGGCGCTGCACCAGGTGGCGCAGAAACGTCAGGCGTTCGTGGTCGGCAGCACACAACTGGCGGGCCAGACGCGCTTGGTGATGGGCAGGCCAACTCCCGTCGGCACCTGGGCGCACCTGCTCGTTCTGCAAGTACGCCAGCAACGTGCAGGCGTCGTCGAGCAGCGCGTCGCCGTCGGCGCGCACCTCGGCCGGCGCCGACGCCGCTTCGAGCGTGAGCATCCGTGGAGAGACGGAAGGAGCGGGCAAGTGGGCCAGCAGTTCGGGCGGGACGAACACCACTTCGTAGGCGCCATCGGGCCCCTGGTCGAAGGCGCGAGCGATAAAGCCCGTGTACCACAATGCTTCGGCAGTGGAGATGGGCGCTTGCCACGGCCGTTCACGCTCCATGCGCGCCGGGCCCATCGCGCGGATCTCGCCCCAATCGCGAGTAAAGACCAGAAACGGCATCTTGCCACTGGCAGCGAGAAGCGCTTCCAGGGCTTGGCGCGGCCCGGCCGGTAACGCCTGCCACACGCGGGTGATCGCCTCGGGTGCAGCCATTGCCGCAGCCAGTTCCGCTGCCGCATCACGTTGGCGGCCGGCTGCCAGTTCCACATCCCAAAGGCGCGCGATGGCCCGCAGGTGAACCAGATCAAAGTCAAGGAGGCACTGTTGGAGCGAGCGCACGACATCATTATAGCCGAACCGTCGTGAGACTGCAAGACAACAGTTGCGTATTCGGGCAAGGGGACTATAATTTAGATAGTTTCCGGTAGAAGTTGGGCCCGACGCCAACAGCGATGACAATGAAACCCAGACTGAGATCAAGGCACCACAGAACCTTACGAGCCATTTTCGAGGAGCCGGTCCGCACCAATATTCCCTGGACGGACATCGAAAGTCTACTGGTTGCCTGTGGAGCGGAGATCAGTGAAGGGCGAGGGTCTAGAGTGCGTATTGCTCTCCATGGTGTACGGGCCGTGTTCCATCGCCCACATCCGAGGAAAGAGACGGACAAAGGCGCAGTGATGGCTATGCGCCGTTTTCTGACGGAAGCAGGAGTGGAGCCATGATGGAGTACAAAGGTTATCTATCTCGTGTTGAGTTCGACGACGAGGCCAACATCTTCCACGGAGAAGTCATCAATGTCCGAGATGTGATTACGTTTCAGGGGAAAACGGTGGACGAACTGCGCCAGGCATTTGAAGATTCCGTGGAAGACTATTTGGCCTTTTGCGCCGAGCGAGGAGAAGAGCCTTGCCAGCCTTTTTCGGGTCGGTTGACGTTACGTCTCTCGCCTGAGCAATACCGCCAAGTCGTTCTGGCTGCTGAAAAGGCCGGGAAAGGCGTAGACGTGTGGGTGGCAGAGGCGCTTACTCAAGCCGCGATTCTAGAAAATGGTTCCATTGCAAGAGAGGCTGCATAATATCTGCCATGCCCGACTAGGCTAACCGCGCGCCGAATTCGCAGGTAGCGCGAGCCACACATACGAGGAGCGAAGCGATGAACCAAGACCAGCATCCGGTGCCTGTTCAACCCCAAGACCCCAACGCGCTGGTGGCGTGGGTCCAGGACGCAGTGCGCCAGGCGCGCCTGGCCTGGCGGCTGTTCTGGGACCGGCGCGTGCCGTGGTGGACCAAGATGATCCCGCCGCTGACGTTGGCCTACATCCTGGCCCCTGTGGACATTCTACCCGATCTGGCATTTGGCTTGGGCCAGTTGGATGATGTTGCCATCATTCTGATTGGCGCCAAACTCTTCATCGAGTTGTCCCCACCCGACGTCGTGCGCGAGCACCTGCGGGCGCTGGGCGCGCGCATCCAGGAATGGCGCGTCGTGGATGAGGAAGCCAAGAAAGGCGAGCCGCCCTCGGTCGTGGAGGGGAAGTACAAGGCCATGGCGGAAGAGACGCCGCAGATCGAGGTGGTCGAAGCAGAGGAAGAATAGCCCACCCGGCGCTCGCCAGAGGCCCGTTTTCTCCGGAGCGAAACGGTGAAAACGGGTCTTTCGTTTGACAGAACGGTGGCCCTGTGGTATGATGTGATGCCGTGATTTAGCACTCGATGGCAGAGAGTGCTAAGAGGGGTGCAGAATGGCAGGCGAAGAATTGACGCCACGCCAACAAATGATCCTGAGCCTACTCATGCGGGAGTATGTGAAAACTGCCACTCCCATAGGCTCCCGCGCGCTGGTGGAACGCTATAGCCTCAAAATGAGCGCGGCCACCGTGCGTAACGAATTGGCCCGTCTGGAGGAATTGGGCTATCTGACCCATCCCCACACCTCTGCCGGGCGCATCCCGACCAACAAGGGTTACCGTTGCTTCGTCGAACGGCTGCTGGACGAGGTGGAACTGCCCTTACAGGAGCGTCTCACCATCGCCCACCAATTCCACCAGGCGCGCCAGGATATGGAGCAATGGATGCCATTGACAGCATCCGTCCTGGCCCGCACGGCCCGCGGCGCCGCCCTGGTCACCGCTCCACAGGCACACCAGGCGCGCTACAAGCACTTGCAACTCATCTCGACCCATGGGCAGACGGTGTTGTTCATCCTCGTCTTGGTCGGGGGGACGGTCAAGCAGCAGATCCTGACGCTGGCCCAGCCCCTCGACCAGGCTGCATTGAGCGAGGCGAGCGATCGGCTCAACCAGATGTGCGCCGGGCTGCCCCCGGCCGAGATCGAAGCGCGCATCGGCGGCCTGCCCGCCTTCGAGGCCGACATTGCCCGCATCATCGTGGACATTATGAGCCGCGCCGGTGGGCACTCGGCCGAGGCGGTCTACCGCGATGGCCTGAGCGAGGTGCTGCAAGAGCCCGAATTCGCCGAGGGCGACAAAGCGCAAGGGCTGGTACGGGTGATGGAAGAGCGCAGTTTCCTCGAAGCGGTGCTGGCCGATGCCCTCAGCCCGGAAGTGGGTAGCGTGCGCGTGCTCATTGGCGGCGAGGGGCGCTGGAACGAGTTACAGGCTTGTAGCCTGGTGCTAGCACGTTATGGCGTGTCCAACTATGTCACCGGGGCACTGGGCGTTGTCGGCCCCACCCGTATGCTGTATGGTCGCGCCATCTCCACCGTGCGCTTCGTCGCAGGATTGCTGAGCGACCTGGTGTACGATATGTGCATGGAATGACGAGTGCCAGACTTGCCCGGAAACCCGTTTTCCTGCCCGCTGTGGGTAGGAGACGGGTTTCTTCTGGATTTTTCATCCCTAACAATATGAGCACCACCACGAGGAGGTCGAAGTGTCACCGAAGAAGAAAACCGAAGCCAAAACCGAACCGGAGGTTATCGAACAACCACAAGAGCCGGTAGAACCGGCGGAAGCGGAGGGAGCACAAGTAGAAGCAGAGAAGCAAGAACTGGAGCGACTGCAGAAGGAACTGGAACAAGCCAAGGCCCAGGCCGCCGAGTATCTCGACGGCTGGCAGCGGGCGCAGGCCGAGTTTTCGAACTATAAAAAGCGGCAGGAGGCCGAGCGGGCACAGATGGCACAATTTGCCAATATGGGTCTCTTGCGCAAGTTGCTGCCCGTCACCGACGATTTCGAGCGTGCCATCGCCACCTTGCCGGACAATCTGAGCCGGCTCAGTTGGTGCGAGGGCATCCTGCTGATCAAGCACAAGTTGGACGCGATCCTCGAATCCGAGGGCGTCAAGCCCATCGAGACCGCCGGCAAGTCATTCGACCCGCTGTACCACGAGGCGGTGACGTATGAGGAGGCTGCCGGCTACACGGAAGGCCAGATCATTGGCGAGGTGCAGCGTGGCTACATGATGGGCGAGCGGGTGCTGCGGCCCGCGCTGGTGCGGGTGGCCAAGGCACCGGCCGCTCAGCCTCCAGAAAGCACAAACGCAACGGAGAAGAAGGAGTAAGCAATGGGCAAGATCATCGGTATTGACCTGGGTACGACGAACTCGGTCTGTGGCATCATGCTGGGCGGCGAGCCTACCGTTATCCCCAGCGCCGAAGGCGGACGGCTGGTGCCTTCGGTCGTGGCGATCAACCCCACCACCGGAGAGCGCATGGTCGGGCAGGTCGCCAAGCGCCAGGCCATCGTCAACCCGGAGAACACCATCTTTTCCATCAAACGCTTTATGGGACGCAAGTTCGATGATCCCGAGGTACAACGGGCGATCAAACTCGTCCCCTACAAGGTGACCGCTGCGCCGAACGGCGACGTGCGGGTGTGGATGGGCGACAAGGAGTACAGCCCGCCGGAAATCTCGGCCATGATCCTGCAAAAGATCAAGACCGACGCCGAGGCCTACCTGGGCGAGCCGGTCACCCAGGCGGTCATCACCGTCCCGGCCTATTTCAACGACAGCCAGCGCCAGGCGACAAAGGACGCCGGACGCATCGCCGGGCTGGAAGTGCTGCGCATCATCAACGAGCCGACCGCCTCAAGTCTGGCCTATGGCCTCGACAAGAAGAAAGACGAGACCATCGCCGTCTTTGACCTGGGTGGCGGCACGTTCGACATCTCCATTCTCGACGTCGGCGACGGCGTCTTTGAGGTACGCGCGACCAATGGCGACACATTCCTGGGCGGGGACGACTGGGATCGCCGCATCATTGACTATGTGGCCGATGAGTTCAAGAAAGAGCAAGGCATTGACCTGCGCGACGACCGCCAGGCGCTCCAGCGCCTGCGCGAGGCGTGCGAGAAGGCCAAGATCGAACTGAGCACGGTGATGGAGACCGAGATCAACCTGCCCTTCATCACCGCCGACGCCACCGGCCCCAAGCACTTGCAGATGAGGTTGACGCGCGCCAGGTTGGAGCAGTTGACCGAGGACCTGATTGAGCGCACGATTGGCCCTTGCAAACAGGCTCTGGCCGACGCCAAACTCAAGCCCTCCGACATTGACGAGGTCGTGTTGGTGGGCGGCATGACGCGGATGCCCGCCGTCCAGAGAAAAGTGGCCGAGTTCTTTGGCAAGGAGCCTCACAAGGGGGTCAACCCCGACGAAGTCGTGGGCCTGGGTGCAGCGATCCAGGCCGGCGTCCTGGGAGGCGAGGTCAAAGACATCCTGCTCCTGGACGTGACCCCGCTCACGCTAAGCATCGAAACGTTGGGCCATGTGGCCACACCGCTCATCGAGCGTAATACCACCATCCCCACGCGCAAGAGCCAGATCTTCTCCACCGCTACCGACGGCCAGACGCAGGTCGAGATTCACGTCGTCCAGGGGGAGCGCCCCATGGCATACGATAACAAGAGCCTGGGGCGGTTCATCCTCGACGGCATCCCGCCCGCGCCGCGCGGCATCCCGCAGATCGAAGTCACGTTCGACATTGACGCCAACGGCATCCTCAATGTCTCGGCCAAGGACAAGGCCACCGGGCGCGAGCAGTCTATGCAGATCATCCCCTCCAGCGGCCTCTCTGAGAGCGAGGTCGAGCGCATGGTGCGCGAGGCCGAACAGTTCCGCGAGCAAGACCGGCAGAAAAAAGAAGAGGTAGAAGCGCGCAACATCGCCGACAATACAGTCTACGCTGCCGAAAAGTTGATGCGCGAACAGGGTGACAAGGTCCCCGATCACCTCCGCTCCGATGTGAATGCCAGGATCGAGGCGCTCAAGACCGCGATGCAGGGGAGTGACGTCGCCGCCATCCGCCGCCGCACGGATGAGTTGAACCAGGTGCTGCAACAGGTGGGCGCCACGATGTACCAGGGGGCCGGGCCTGGCACCCCGCCGCCAGGAGGCGGACCGGAGCCGCCCAAGGGCGGTGGTGAAGAAGAGGTCATCGAAGGCGAATTTCACGAAGCGTAACCGATGAACAGCCGCCCAATTAACAATGAACAACCCGTTCATTGTTAATTGTTCACCGTTAATCGCCAATGAGCAGCAAGCGCGACTATTACGATGTACTAGGCGTCAGCCGGTCCGCCTCACCCGAAGAGATCAAGAAGGCCTACCGCAAACTGGCGCGTCAATACCACCCAGATGTCAGCGATCTGCCCGATGCCGAAGCCCGCTTCAAGGAGATCAACGAGGCGTATGAAGTGCTCTCCGATCCCGATAAGCGGGCCACCTACGACCGTTATGGGCACGTAGGGCCTGGCGTGGGCGGCTTTGGCTTCGATTTCGGTTTCCGCGATCCGTTCGAGATCTTCGAAGAGGTCTTTGGGGGAGGCTTTGGCTTTCGCACGTCTGGACGGCGGGGGCCACGACGCGGCGCCGATCTGCGCTACGACCTGCACCTGACCTTCGAGGAGGCAGTCTTTGGCTGCGAGAAGGAGATCGAGGTCGCGCGCTACGAGGTCTGTCCGGAGTGCAAAGGCAGCCGCGCCGAACCCGGCACCACGCCGGTGCGCTGCTCAGAGTGCAACGGCACAGGCCAGGTGCGGCGGGTACAGCGCTCGATCCTCGGCTCATTCGTCAGCGTCACCGCTTGCCCCTCCTGTCGGGGCGAAGGACAAACGATCCCCATCCCCTGCAAAAAGTGCCGGGGCGAAGGGCGGGTCTACTCGTCCCGCAGGCTCTCCGTGACCATCCCACCCGGGGTGGATCACGGCACGCAGATCCGCCTGACCGGCGAAGGAGAGATGGGCGAACGAGGCGGTTCGCCGGGCAACCTGTACGTCGTCCTCGACGTGGAGCCACACCCCATCTTCGAGCGCCGTGGCGACGACATCCTGGTCGGCCTGCGGATCAACTTTGCCCAGGCGGCCCTGGGCGCCGAAGTAACGGTGCCCACCCTGGAAGGCGAAGAGACCATCTCCATTCCCACCGGCACCCAGAGTGGTGCCGTGCTGCGTTTGCGCGGCAAAGGCGTGCCACACCTGCAACGGAATGGCCGGGGCGACCAATTGATCCTCGTGCGCGTTGCCGTCCCCACCCGACTTTCGCGCGAGCAGAAACGGCTGCTCCAGGAACTGGGCAAGACACTGGAGCCGGAAGCGGTCTGGCAGGAAAAGCGCAGTTTCGTGGACGACCTAAAAGACCTGTTCGGCCTGTAGCGACGTCATGAAGGAGTGGAGCGAGGTCAGCCTTACAGTCGAGAACGAGATCGCGGAGGCGGTCGCCGAAGTACTCGCACGTTACGCGCACCGCGGAGTCGCCATCGAAGCCGGGCCTGACGGTTGGAACGCAGGCCCGGTTATCGTGCGTGCCTACCTGCCCGCCGATGACGATCTGCCGGCTACGAAGCGCCAGGTCGAAGAGGCGCTCTGGCACCTGGGGCAGATACAGCCTGTCCCGGCCCCTGCCTTCCGCACCGTCGCCGAGGAGGACTGGGCCGAGGCGTGGAAGGCACGGCTGACGGTGATGCGCATCGGGCAGCACGTCGTCATACGCCCTTCGTGGCGAGAGTACTCCCCCCTGCCCGGCGACATTGTCATCCGGTTGGATCCCGGCATGGCCTTCGGCACCGGCCTGCACCCCACGACCCAGATGTGCCTGGCAGCGTTGGAGGAATTGGTGCGGCCGGGGATGGCGGTGCTCGACCTGGGCACAGGCTCCGGCATCCTGGCGATCGCTGCCGCTAAACTGGGCGCCGGACGCGTGCTGGCGGTGGATCATGACCCCACAGCGGTCACAGTGGCGCAAGAGAACATCGTGGCCAATGACGTGCAGGCGATCGTGAGTGTGCGACAAGGCTCTCTTGCCGAAGCAGCGGGAAGTTATGACCTGGTGGCAGTCAACATCCTGGCGCGCACCATCGTAGAGATGCTGCAAGAGGGGCTGGCAGGGCTGGTAGGTGCCGGAGGGACTATGATCGCCACCGGCATCCTCGATGGACAGGAGTACGAGGTGATCGCACTACTGGAGCGAGAGGGGTTTACACCGGTGGAACAGCAGCGCATGGAAGACTGGGTCTGCCTGCTGGCAAAAAGGCCCGTCGCGTAAAAGACGGGCCTTTTGAGGCTCAGAACTCCTCTTCCATCTCACTGGGCCGTTTGTGCCGATAGACGATCCGGCCACGGGAGAGATCGTAGGGCGAGAGTTCCACCCGCACACGGTCGCCAAGCAAGATGCGAATGTAGTACTTGCGCATCTTTCCCGAAAGGTAAGCCAGGACTTCGTGGCCGCTATCCAACCGGACCCGGAACTGCGTGCCCGGCAGCGCCTCGACGACCGTACCTTCGACGTCTATCTTGCCCTCTTTCTGCTTAGCCATCTGGTTCCCCTCTACACCAGTTGTGACCCCACGTCGCTTGCAGCACCGCCTATGAGGACAGTTTCCGCCTCAGTCGTCGCTTCGCCAACAGGCTGTGCCATCTCTGTCTCGGGAACGCTTTCTACAGCCGAAGACGGTGCCGCCTCCGTCACGGCGGCTTCTGCAGACTCGGATGGCGTCCCCTGGCGTTCTGCCATCCACCGCTCCCACTCATCCTGTGTCACCTGCCGCGCGCTCAGATCGAGTCGCTTTCTCTTGCTATCAATGCGAATGATCTTGACCAGCAACGTTTCGCCAGGATGAACGAGGTCGGCGGGCTTGAGTTCCGGCGTGCCGATCATCTCTCTGGCGTGGAGCAAACCTTCCACACCGAGGTCCAGTTCGACGAATGCGCCAAAGTCCAACACGCGGGTAACGCGGCCTTCAACCAGTTGGTTCTCTTCGTAATGATCGTCCACCAGTGTCCAGGGATCTGGCTGGAGTTTCTTGAGGCTGAGCGCGACCCGCTTGCGCTCGCGGTCTACGCCGAGGACATAGGCATCTACCTCGTCGCCGACCTTGAGGATCTGACGGGGACTGTCTATCCGTCCCCACGAAAGCTCTGAGACGTGGATCAAACCATCGGCCCCGCCCAAGTCCACGAACACGCCAAAGTCGGTAATGCTAGTCACCTTCCCGTGCCGCACCTCGCCCTCCGTCAGCTCGGCAATCACGCGCTCGCGCTGCAACTCCTGCCAGGCGCGCTGCGCCCGCCGCTGCGAAAAGATCAGACGACGGCGCTGGCGGTCCACTTCGATGACCTTGAGCCCGGTGCGCTTTCCGACCATCGCGGCTAACCGCTGCTGGCGTTGCTCCTCACGCATCCGCTTGGGCAAGCCCACCATCTGCGAGGAGGGGACAAAACCACGGATCTTGCCGAACCGGACGATGAGGCCACCGCGATTATAGCCGGCGATTTCTCCTTCGTACAGTTCGCCACTAGCCAACATCTTCTCGGCCTTGAGCCAGTCCTCGTATAGGTACGCCTGATGGATAGAGAGGACCGGCCTCCCCTCCCGATCCTCAGTGCGCACCACGAACACCGGAACCTCAGCCCCTACTTGGACCTGTGAACGAGTCGCGGCATCTAGACGCGCCAGGTCCTCGGCAGGCACGAAGCCCTCTCGCTTCAGGCCGACGTCCAGGACCACGCCCTGGTCACTGATCTCCACCACGACCCCTGTACGGATGTCGCCGGGGCGAGGCGCCTGATAGCCATACTCATCCGCCAAGTACTTGTCCAGGTCTTGTTCCATTGCCATCTGTTCAGCCGGGCTTTCAGTCAAATTATCTGCAGTCATAAACGAGTCACTCCTCGCCAGACACGCCCTCCGACAAGAAAACCGGCATCACCCGCTCTGGTGCGGACGATGCCGGTTCCCGGACTCGCGTATGAGATCGGATGGATACAGCGGGAGCGTCTTATCCTATCCTGGTTTACCTCATCAAGGGACCAACTGGTCAAAACGGTTCGGCTTCGCGGGCCCGCACAACAGGGGGGCAGTGTCTCCAAATAGGTTTCGTACATAATTCTATCACGACACAGGGGAATGTCAAATCATTCCAGAGCGGTTTGTCGCACCAGTACCTAGCCCGGGCAAGCCGGAATCAAACAGATGCTCAACTGACAAATTCTCGCCCAAAGAACCCCACAGGTTAGTCCGTTACACGTGAAAATCTTGCACAATGAGCAAGGATTTTTACCACAAAGGAGACTACGGCTACACTAAGGACACAAAGGTAACCTTAGTGTTCTTTGTGCATCCTTCGTATCCTTCGTGGTTTTCGGTTCCGGCTTGTCCGGGTTAGGGTCTAGCCTTCCAACTTGTCAATGAAGGTCTGTAGTGAATCGCTGCCGCGGATACGGATGCGCGGCATTTGGTAGCGGCCGGCAAAAGTCTCCGTCGCGCCCCACTGCGTCGTTACGGCACCCCAGTAGCCCGCCGCTTCGAGGACGGCGATGACATCGGCGTCGTACTGACCGGAGGGATAGCAGAAGAAACGCGGCAACCGGCCGGTGTGATGGTGGATCGCTTCCTGGATGCCCAGGATCTGGTAAACCAGGTAGTCGTAAGAGCGGTCGCGCAGGTCCACGTGGTCACGCCCGTGAGCCTCGATGGCCATGCCCGCATCCGACATCTCTTTCATCTGTGCCCAGGTCAGGTACTCCGGCTGCTCGAAGTGGGCCGGCGTAGCAAGCACAAAGAAGGTGCCACTGAAGCCATGATCGAGGAGCATGGGAAACACGACCTCGTAGGCGTCGCGATAGCCGTCATCGAAAGTGAGCACGATGGGCTTTCCCGGCAGCGGGTAGCCCTGCGTCCAGTAGAAGTAAAGGTCGCTCAGGGTGACGGTGTGGTAACCCGCGTCGTCCAGGTACTGGAGTTGGGCAGCAAATCTCTCCGGCGATACGGTCAGATCGCGGCGATAGCGGTCGGCGTTGGGCGGGAGTTCGGAGACATAGTGATACATCAGGATAGGCACCCGCGCTTGCTCGTACTGGGTAACCGGCGCAAGCGCGCGCGTTGGGTCGGGCGGTGAGTGCGAGCCGTCTGTTGGCTCGGGCGTCTGAGGAACCTCCCAAGCACTCAACGCCGGCCGAGCGAGGAGCAGGCTGAGGCCGACGACCGAGATCAGCACATAAAGCACAGGGCATGCCACACGCTGCCTGGATGTGGCAAAACTGAAAATGGGATGCTTTTCGGGCATAGCGAGCAGAAGGATACCCCAAGCGGGGCGATCTGTCAAGCACTGCCCCGTGCGCTCCGCATGGCCGAGTAAAAGCCCTAACCCGGACAAGCCGGAACCAAAAACCACGAAGGACACGAAGGATACACGAAGGACACTAGGGTTACCTTTGTGTCCTTA
>FWPU01000609.1_pt1 | contig 34441 bp, 28 predicted proteins | sample 2228361 | NCBI WGS metagenome assembly FWPU01 (sample SAMEA103939777, study PRJEB20133) | metagenome
TAAGAATGAGGCGGTAACCAGGTGAGTTGGGGTGCTGATTCAAATCGGTGTGCTCTTCGCCAACGGTGTGCTGGTAATCTTCCGGGTCGTGGCCGCCATAGAATGTCCAGAAGCCCTTGCCCAATACTCCATGAATATATTTGGCTTCTTTGATTTCGCGGTTTTCGGCCATGATTACCACATCGGGTTTTATGAGGTGTTTCTTGAAACCGGTGGTCTGGCCGAAAAATCCCTTTATGACTTTGGTGTGATTTTGGGTGAGCATGGTGGGGATGGGGTCCCACTTGGCTGAAAATTCAAACAGGGTGAAATAGTCGTTATCGCGGCGCAGGCCGCGTTCGCCGGGCTGGTTGTCGATGTCTGAAAATTCATATTGGTAGGGGTCGCGCACCAGCCGGAAATCGGTAAACGCTAACGTGTTGTTAAAGTTAAGTTTTTCCTGTGCCTGCGGGTCGGCCGGGTCGCCATCGTACATGCGTTCGCAGATGTCCACACCTTCGGCAGCCAACGCAATATCGAAGCTATCGGTAGCCGAACACATGGCAAACATAAATCCGCCACCCGCCACAAATTCCTTTATTCTTTTGGCTACAGCAAGTTTAAGGTGCGACACTTTATAGAAGCCCAGCCTTCGGGCGGTTTCTTCGGCCTCTTGTTGTTGGCGGATATACCACGGTGCGTGTGCATACGAAGCGTAAAACTTTCCGTATTGGCCGGTAAAATCTTCGTGGTGCAGGTGCAGCCAATCGTATTTGGCCAGTATGCCGCCCATTACTTCGTCATCGTAAATCAAGTCGTAAGGAATTTCGGCATAGGTGAGGGCCAGGGTTACGGCATCATCCCACGGTTTGGCCGTTTTGGGCGAGTACACGGCAATGCGCGGGTATTTTTCAAGTTTCATCACATCATAATTCAGCGCCGGGCTGGCTATTTCGGAAAGGATGGCGTTAGCCTGGGCATCGGAAATGATTTCGGCATAAACGCCGCGAATGCGGCATTCGTTCTGTATTGCCGGATGGTATTTGCACATAAAACTGCCTCCGCGGTAATTCAGCAGCCAGTCGACTTCCGTTTCGGTGCGCAGAATCCAGTATGCAATACCATAAGCCTTTAGGTGGTTGGTCTGGCTGTTATCCATGGGAATGAGGATGCTGTTGGCTGCAGCCGGAACAGAGCAGATGATTAGGGCGGAAAGCAGAAGAATTCGCATGTCAGATGGTTCAAAATTACATTATTTCAAAACAAAAAATTCGGTTGAAACTGTAACAATTCCTCTTTTCGTACAACGTATTGCAGCAAACCGGAGTTCGGATGAACTTAATGGAAAACATACGGGAAGGGCTGCGGTCGGTTCAGGCTAACATGCTACGTTCGGTTATTACTTCGCTTATTGTAGCCACGGGCATAACTTCGCTGGTTGGGGCCCTTACGGCAGTAGATGGCATCGAAAAATCGGTAACCGAAAGCCTTACCTCGTTGGGCGCCAATTCCTTTGATATCGAATCGAAAACCAACCGCGGAGCCAGCCGGGAGGGACGAACTGAGAAGAGTTATCCGCGCATAAGTATGCGCGAAGCGCTGCAGTTTGCCCGCGATTTTTCACACAAGGGCAGCGTAAGCCTCTCGGCCACGCTAACGATGATAGCCGAAATATCCAGAAACTCAAAGAAAACCAATCCGAACGTAACCGTTACCGGAGCCAACACCGATTATGCTTTAATTAAGGGGCTGGATTTTAAAGAAGGCCGCAATATGTCGGAGCTGGAATTTGAAAGCGGCGCTCAGGTTGCCATTTTGGGTTATAAAATATGGAAGACGTTGTATGAAGAAAACGAGAAAATAGAAGGAAGCGAGGTAACGGTGCTGGGAGCCCGCTTTCGTGTTATCGGGGCTTTGGCCGAAAAGGGTGGGTTTGGAGATCCAAGCTTTAATTTTGACAACATGATAATTATTCCGCTTAAAAAAGCCAACCAGATGGCCGGAGGACGAAGTCTATGGTACCGCATAACGGTAGCCGTATCCGACGCGGCTACGGTGGATGAGGCCATGGGTGAGGCCACCGCCCTGATGCGCAGAATTCGGGGAGACCGGCCCGGCAGGGAAGATTCCTTTAATATTGACAATAACGTTTCGTTGCTGGAAAGCACCGCTAAAATTGCCGGCTATATACGCATAGCAGGCTTTGGGCTTGGTTTTGTAACGTTGCTCGGTTCTTCCATTGCTCTTATGAACATTATGTTGGTATCAGTTACTGAGCGCACCCGCGAAATAGGCATACGAAAAGCACTGGGAGCCACTCCGCTGCGCATACGCCAACAGTTTGTAATAGAAGCCATTGTGGTATGCCTGCTGGGCGGTGTGCTGGGCATTGTATTGGGTATTTTGGCCGGTAATGCGGGGGCCAAATTCATGGGCATGCAGAGCTATATTATTCCCTGGTTCTGGATTTTCTTCGGTATTGTGGTTTGTGTGGTGGTGGGCCTTATTTCGGGTTATTATCCGGCTTACAAAGCCTCGCGGCTCGATCCGATTGAATCGTTGCGATTCGAATAAGCTTTAATTTGCTTTTCTCTTTTTATCTTCGCGGCCTGAACAATGCCCGGAGAGATGCCAGAGCGGCCGAATGGGGCGGTCTCGAAAACCGTTGTACGGGCAACCGTACCGAGGGTTCGAATCCCTCTCTCTCCGCTCAGCACGGCCATATAGCCGTGATTTTTTTTATGTTATTCTAAAAACGCAAAAACTGCAGGTGCAAGCTTTATCCCGGCGCTTTGAAGCAACTTTTGGCAGCCAACCGCTGGTGGTTCGGTCGCCCGGCCGCATTAACCTCCTGGGCGAACATACCGATTATAACCAGGGATTTGTTTTGCCTGCCGCCATCGACAAATACGCTTACGTGGCCATAGCCCCCCGCACCGACAACCGGATAAGCCTGCTGGCAGTTGATCTGAACGAAAATTTTGAAACCACCATTAGCGATATTGCGCCAGTAAGTCAAACCTGGAGCAATTATATTCTGGGGGTGGCTAATCAGTTTGCCCGGCGTGGCTTTTTGGTAAAGGGCTTTAATCTGGCCGTAAGCAGCGAGATACCCACAGGAGCCGGCCTGTCATCGTCTGCGGCCATATCGTGCGCCACGGCCTTTGCCCTCAACGAGTTGCTGCATGCCGGAATTGACCGGATGGAGCTGGCAAAATTTGCCCAAGCTGCCGAGCACTCTTTTGCCGGGGTGCAATGCGGCATTATGGATCAGTTTGCCAGCTTGTTTGGAAAAAAGGACGCGGTTATTTATTTGGATTGCCGCTCGATGGAATACCGGTACATTCCGTTAAAGCTTAACGGATATGAGCTGCTGCTTTTTGATTCAGGCGTAAAGCATTCGCTTGCATCAACTGCCTATAATGATCGCAGAAGGGAGTGCGAGGAAGGCGTACGACTCATTGCACGGTGCTACCCTGAAGTAAAAAGCCTGCGTGATGCCACTCCGGCTCAAGTTGACGAGTGTGTATCTGGTTATGAAATAGTGCACCGGCGTTGCCGTTACGTGGTAGAAGAAAACATACGCGTACTGCAGGCCTGCGATGACCTGCATACCGGCAACTTAAAGGCATTTGGGCAGCTGATGACCCAAACCCATATTGGTTTGCAGCATCAGTACGAAGTTAGTTGCCGGGAAACCGACTTTCTGGTAGCCAAAGCCATAAGCGCAGAAGGCGTTGCCGGCGCACGAATGATGGGCGGTGGTTTTGGAGGCTGTACACTTAACCTGGTACAAGCACATGCAGCAGAAGGGCTGATAGACAGATTAAAAAGCGAGTACGCAAAATTTACCGGCAAGAACCTTGTATGTTACCGCGTAAGCACGGCTAGTGGAACTGAGGTTACGCAGCAGACATAAATGGAAACCTTGCAAATTTATTTGGCATTAAAAATGCACTCTTTAAAGGTTTGCCATTTTCAATCAAATTTATAGCGAGATGCGGGTAGTATGGATACTTTTATTGTTGGTTTCTATTAAAGGAACGGCCCAAAAGAAGGACGGTGATCCTTATTTTAAAATGGGCGATATACGGTACTCTGAAAAAAGCAAAAACCCCAATCAAACCGCACTGGATGTGTATATGCCCCGTAAGGGCAGCAATTCGCCTGTGGTGGTATGGATACACGGAGGCTTATGGACTTTTGGGGACAAAAGCAATGTGGAAGATAAACCCGCCTTCTTTACCTCAAATGGCTACCTTTTTGTTGCGGTCAATCACCGCCTTTCGCCCGAAGCTCGTTTTCCAGACCATGCACGCGATATTGCCGATGCACTGGCCTGGATAGCCGGCAACATTAAACATTATAGTGGCGATCCAACGAGAATTTTTCTTGCAGGGTATGGATCGGGTGCCCATCTGGCTTCGTTTGTTACCATTAACAGCAATATCCTGAAGGAAGCTGGATTTTCTCCAAATGCCATCCGGGGTGTGGTGTTGATAGATGGTACAGGGCTCGATATCCCCGCAATAATAACTGATGCTACCCACAAACTTCGGGATTGGTGTATTAGCACCTTTGGCAACACCGAATCGCATTGGATCGATGCCTCACCGGTATCCTATGTTCAGCCCGGAATGTCCCTTCCTCCTTTTCTGATTATGTATTCCGGGACGAAAAACCCGTTGGAAAAAGAAGCCCTTTCCCTGTCATCGAAACTTGCCGGGGCAGGTGTAAAATATAAAACGGTTAACTATTCAAAAAAAAGCACGCTTTCACTTAACAAAGACCTGGGCAGGGATGGTGATGTGGTCGGCCAGGAACTGCTTAATTTCTTTTATGAATGCCTTAAAGGCAAATAGCCTGTTATAGAAGAGGCTCCAGATATTTTATTACGGTTTGTGCCACAATGCGGTGTCCTTCTGCATTTGGATGAATGCCATCTGGCAGGTTAAGATGTGAATGGCCGGCTACGCCTTCGAGCAGAAATGGAATAAGTACGGCCCGGTTTTTGCGGGCCAGCTCCTCAAAAAGCTGCCGAAATTCCTGACTATATTCCGGTCCCATATTGGGTGGTACCATCATACCGGCAATTACAATCCGGGCGTTAGGGTACCGCCTTTTTACTTTATCCATAATGCCCTGCAGATTTTTACGGGTCTGGTCCAGCGGCAGGCCACGTAAACCATCATTTGCACCTAACTCCAGCACCAGAATATCAACAGGTTGGCGGAGCACCCAGTCAATTCGTGTAAGGCCCCCGGCCGAAGTTTCGCCACTCAGGCCTGCATTTATGGCTCTCACTTTATGCCCTTTCTTATTCAGAAGTTCTTCAGCCACAGCCGGAAAAGCTTCTTCGGGCGATAAGCCATAGCCTGCGGTAAGGCTGTTGCCAAAAAACAGAATATTGGTTTGAGCGCAAGTAAGGGCGGGTGCCAGCAAAAACACCAAAGCAACGATAATGGGTTTTATTGTGTAAAACATAATTCTGTTGCGAAACAATTTTACCATATTCCGGCTTTAAAACAGAAAAAACATCAAAATCATGCCGGAAATTGTTCTGGAGCTCCATGAGGTAACGAAGCAATTCCATACCGAAGTACAAACCTTAACGGTTTTGCAGGACATTTCTTTTTCTGTTGCCGAAGGCAGCACATTGGCTTTGGTGGGCCCGTCAGGAAGTGGCAAGACTACTTTACTGGGTTTATGCGCGGGTTTGGATTTACCCACTTCAGGAAGTATAACGCTTGCCGGGCATAAGGTACACCAGTTGCCTGAGGATAATCGCGCGTGGCTGCGCAACCGGTACGTGGGTTTTGTTTTTCAAAATTTTCAGCTTATGCATTCGCTTACTGCACTGGAAAATGTTATGCTGCCCCTTGAACTGCGCGGTGAACCACACGCTGAAAAGCCGGCACGGGAACTGCTAGAGCGGGTGGGCCTTGGCCAGCGTTTGCACCATTATCCTGCACAACTTTCGGGCGGTGAGCAGCAGCGTGTTGCCGTTGCCCGCGCCTTTATAACCCGGCCGCGAATATTGTTTGCCGATGAACCCACCGGTAACCTGGACGATGAGAATGCTTCCAGGTTAACCGATTTGCTTTTTGCACTCAACCGCGAAAATGGCACTACGCTGGTACTGGTAACTCACAATGCTGATCTGGCCTCAAGGGCCGGAAGAATTATTCAATTGCGTGGCGGCAGACTCTTTTCAGATTACCGTGGGAATTAAAAACCATTCTGCATGAAGTTCAGGTTACCGGCAATATGGATCATGCGAATGGCCTGGCGCGATGCCCGGCATCAGCGCACCCGGCTCACGCTTACGCTAGCTGCCTTGGTGGCGGGTGTGGCAGCCATGGTGTTGCTGGATTTGCTCAACTCGGGGCTTCAGCGCGAGATTCACGACAATGCGCGCGAACTGCTGGGGGCTGATATGGTGATAAACGCTTCGCGTAAACCGGAACCTGCCCTTCAGCGGGTGTTCGACAGCCTGCCCCAGCCCAAAGCCACTGAAGCCAACATGGCCTCGATGGTGTTGTTTTTACCCGACAGTTCATCCCGTCTTATCCGCCTGACGGCATACGACAGGGGTTTTCCGTTTTACGGAAAACTTGAAACTGTTCCTGAACAAGCCGCAACCCGCATACATCAAGGAAAATTTGCCCTGCTCGATGAAGCACTTGCCCTGCAGTACGAAACCCGTGTTGGCGATTCGATAAAGCTGGGCAACACCATTTTCCGCATTGCGGGAGTAGTGCGCAGGCTACCTGGAGGTGGCGGGGTACTTTCAACCCTTACGCCATCGGTTTACATTGCGCTGACTAACCTCGACAGCACAGGCCTGGTTCAGTTTGGCAGCCGGGTAGATTACCAGATTTATTTTAAAACCAGCACGGAAAAAGAGACCGGGCAACTGGCCGGGTTTTTAAGGCCGCTGGCGCGCAAGTATGGTCACGGCTTTGATGATGTGGCCGAGCGAAGACGCGAACTGGGCCGCGCGTTTGAATCGGTGTATCGTTTTTTCTCGCTTCTTGCTTTTGCCGCCCTTATGCTGGGAGGGATGGGCATAGCCGCTTCGGTTCACCTTTATGCAGCTGAAAAGCGTCTTGATGCTGCCATGCTTAGGGTAATTGGTGCACCCGGTAAAGCCGCATTTTTCATTTATTTTTTTCAGATACTGGTTTTGGGCATAGCAGGAAGCCTGGCAGGCGTGTTGCTGGGTCTTGGACTATATCTCCTTACACCCCTTTTGCTGCAGGACCTCCTGCCCGTAGAGCTCAGCCTGTTCGTATCATGGCCTGCGCTTACCAGGGGGTTTGTGCTGGGTCTTTTACTTTCGGCCCTGTTTTCGGCCTGGCCGCTTATGGCGGTTCGGTTTGTTCCTCCACTGGCTGTGCTGCGGCCCGATTTCCGGCCGGCGGGGGTGCGTTCCAAATCCCGGCTATTGGTGCAGGTTGCAGCGGTAATTTTTCCGTTTATACTGGCCTGGATACAAACCCGTAGCCTAACAACTGCTTTGTTTTTCCTAGCCGGCCTGGCGGTAGCTTTGCTGCTTCTCTATGGGGTTGCACGTGCCCTGCTCGTACTGGCCAGAAAGTATTTTCCAGGCAGAGCGCCATTTGTATGGCGGCATGCGTTGGCTGGTTTATTCCGGCCGGGTAATCAAACTTCTTTGTTAACGGTAATTCTGGGCCTGAGTGCGTTTTTGCTGGGGACGTTGAACGTAGTCGAAGAAAGCCTGTTAAGCCAGGTGGAGTTTACCGGAAACACCAACCAGTCCAATACCATAATGTTCGACATACAGCCGCACCAGAAAGACGGTGTGCTTGAGCTGATGCACCGCAACCATTTGCCGGTAAAACAACTGGTGCCCATAGTAACCTGCCGGCTTGCGGCTGTTAAAAACCGGGTGGTAGCCGAGTGGCAAAAAGATACGGTAGACCGCATACCTAACTGGGCCTTAACGCGTGAATACCGTGTTACCTACCGCGACACGCTTCATCTGTCCGAACAGCTGGTAAGGGGTAATCTGCAGCAATACCGGCCCGGCCACCCCGATTCGGTTTGGGTAACTGTTTCGGAAGGCATGCACGAAAACCTGCACATAGATGTAGGCGATTCTCTCGTTTTCGATATACAGGGCGTACCGGTTAAAGTGCACATAAGCGGTATCAGAAAAGTAGAATGGCCAAAAGATCCGCCCAACTTTATTTTTGTTTTTCCAACCGGAGTGCTGGAGCATGCTCCACAGATTTTTGTTGCGGCCACCCGCATAGATGATCACACCCGGGCAGCCCGGTTTCAGCAGCAGCTTATTGCTTCATTTCCCAACGTGTCGCTAATCGATCTGCGTCTGGTACTTGGCACAGTTAACGAACTGTTCGGCAAAGTGGGCGGAATTGTGCGCTTACTGGCCCTGTTTAGCTTTGCAGCCGGCCTTATTGTGCTGGCAGGCATGGTGCTGGCTTCGCAGTATGTGCGGCAACATGAAAACGTGCTGATGCGCACCCTGGGAGCCCCCTCCACAACCATTGTTGGCATTACGCTCATCGAATACCTGTACATAGGCATATTCGCAATTGCTTCGGGCTTGAGCCTTTCTCTGGCAGGAGGCTATGCTCTGGCGGAATTTTTCTTCAACTTCCGTTTTTCTTTTCGCACCGCTGAGCTGGTTACTGTAGCTTTTCTTATGGTATTGTTTACTGTAGCGGTGGGATGGCTGAATTCCAGAAAGGTACTATACACCCCGCCACTGGAAATATTGCGCAGGGAATGATATTATTACGTTAATGAACAGATGGATTTGTATGGCATTTGTTCTGTGGGCAGCCCGCGGCCATGGCCAAATGCTGTACCGTTTTATTGAAAATGCAGGCCAATGGCCCGAAGACGTTAAGTTTGCTGCCCGTGTGCCCGGCGGCAACCTATATGCCAGGGCTAGCGGTTTTGAACTGGTTTTATTTGAGGAAAACCTGCGGCATACCCACGCCGAAGCCAACTTACTGCAAGAAGAATCAGATGGGCGAAAACGTCCCAGTCCTGCTGTAAATGCTCATAGCCTTCATATTGAATTTGTGGGGGGCCAAACAGGTATGGTGTATGGCTTGGAACAATTGCCGGAGGTGTATCATTTTTTTCAGGGGCGGAATCCGCAGCAATGGCGTTCAGGTGTATCTGCCTGGCGCTCACTCTATTACCAGAATATCTATCCGGGCGTTGACGCCACTGTTACATCGGCCGGAACAAATTTAAAATACGATTTTCGCGTGGCACCCGGTGCCCCAACTTCGGTTATTGGAATCAGATACCAGGGTGCCAGTAAGGTTGAACTGCGCCAGGGCAACCTGTATATTGCTACATCGGTTGGCGAACTGATTGAGAAAAGGCCTTATGCCTATCAGTACATAAACGGAACAAAAACCGAAGTGCCCTGCCGGTATGCGATGATGCAGGACCGCATTACCTTCGAGTTTCCAAGAGGTTATGATTCCTGTTATGAGTTGATTATTGACCCACTGCTTATTTTCTCAACCTTTTCAGGCAGCACAGCCGATAACTGGGGCAGTACAGCTACGCCGGGTGAGCGAGGTTCATTGTATTCTTCCGGTATAGTGCGCTATGCACTGGGGGGCACTTTTCCGGTCACTGCCGGTGCGTTTCAAACTGACTATGGCGGAAATTATGATGTGGCTATTCTGAAGTACGACTCTACCGGGTCGCAACTGCTCTATGCTTCGTTTTTGGGCGGAACCAGCAACGAAACCCCGCATAGCCTGGTGATGGATTATAACCACGACCTGTTGGTTTTAGGTACCACCAGTTCGGCTGACTTTCCCGTAACCGCGGGTGCCTACCAAACCACCTTTGCAGGCGGAACCCCGGTTTTTTCTGATGTTATTGAACAATATCCTTCTGGTTCCGATCTGTTTGTTGCCCGCATCAGTGCCGATGGCTCGCAACTCCTGGCCAGCACGTACCTGGGGGGCAGCCTGAATGACGGCCTTAACGCCTGGCCAGGGCCACTTACCCGAAATTATGGCGATGAAATGCGGGGCGACATCATTACCGACACGCTGGGTTACGTGTATGTAAGCTCGGTTACCGCCTCGCCCGACTTTCCAGTCACGGGTGGTCTGGGCCGCACCTTTGGCGGCCTTACCGATGCCCTGGTACTTAAAATTACGCCGCAACTGGATAACCTGGTCTGGTCTTCGTTTTTAGGCGGAAGCGATTACGATGCAGCCTACTCCATAAAATTCGATACACTGTATAATGTGGTTGTGGCAGGTGGTACCACCAGTGCCGACTTTCCGGTGCTGCCTACTGCATATCAACCCGGCTACGCCGGCAATACGGATGGATGGATAGCCAAAATTTCGCATACAGGCGATTTGCTCATTTCTTCGACTTTTACCGGAACCAGCGCTTACGATCAGGTATATTTTCTGGACCTGAACAGCCGAGATGAAATATTTGTGTTTGGCCAGACCACCGGTGCCATGCCGGTAACACCCGGCGCATACAATAACCCCAACAGTGGGCAGTTTATTCAGCGGTTTAGGCCTGACCTCTCCGCACTGGTATTTTCTACGGTTTTCGGCTCAGGAATTGGTGTGCCCAACATTTCTCCAACGGCATTTATGGTGAACCAATGTAACAATATATATGTGTCAGGTTGGGGAGGTTTTATTAATTCCCTTCGAGGATATTGGCCATCTGTTAGCCGCACAACCGGCATGCCCGTAACACCCGATGCGTTTCAGCCCGTGACACAGGGGTCAGACTTTTATTTAATGGTATTAACTGAAGATGCCAGCGAGTTGCTCTATGCCACATTTTTGGGCGGACCGCAAACTTCGGTGCACGTAGATGGAGGTACCAGCCGGTTTGATAAATCGGGTATAGTATATCATGCTGTTTGTGCCGGGTGCTTTGGGAGCTTTGACGATTTTCCGACCACCCCGGGGGCATGGTCGAACACCAATAACAGCGCAAACTGCAACAATGCCGCGTTTAAATTCGACCTGGCTACGTTGCGTGCCCGATTGCAAACCAATACCGTGGATTTTACCATGCCCGGAATAAACAGGTTGTGCTTTCCGGACACCCTGCGGCTGGAAAATTTAAGCACCGGTGGCGAATATTATGAATGGGATATGGGCGATGGTACCCTGCTGACGCGTTTCGACAAAGAATCATTTTTGTACCAATACCAGCAGGAGGGTACGTATGTTATAAAACTAAAGGCCATAGACCTGAATACCTGTACGGCAGTTGATTCTACCCAAACTGTGGTCCATATTTATAAAAATGATGGCCAGGCTCAAACCGATGACAACCTTTGCTTTGGCAGCAGTTACCGGCTGCAGGCCAGTGGTGGCGCTTCCTATTTATGGGTAAGTGCCGACAGTACATTTACCAGCACACTGCCCGAACCTTTGGTAACGCCCACCGATACCACGATTTATTATGTTACCATAACCGACAGCGATGGATGCGTAAAAACAGATACCGTTACCATTCATGTAATTCCGGGTATCGATTTGCGGATGCGTTACGAATTTCTGGCCGACTGCTTCTCCCGTCCTTCATTGTTGGTACGAAATGAAACCGAGGCGCAACAAGGTGAAACATATTTCTTTGATTTTGGGGATGGTTTTACTTCTGAACTTCCTGAAACCATCCATCAGTACCAGCAAGACGGGTATTACAACCTTAAGCTGGTGGGAATAAAAGAAGGCTGTGCTTACGAAACCGCCGTTACATTGCCATTTTTTGTAATAAAAGTTCCCAACGCTATTACCCCCGATGACTCGCCTGGATTTAATGATACTTTTTTTGTTCAGTACGGGGATGCGGGCAGTACACCTTTTCAATTCAATATTCCGGTATCGGTGAAAATATTTAACCGCTGGGGATTTAAAGTCTATGAGTCGGCTGACTACCGCAACACCTGGGCCGGGCAGGGGCTGGATGCCGGCATATACTTTTATGAACTGCGCATTGGCGCCTATAACTCCTGCAAGGGATGGGTACACGTTATGAAGTAGGCCGCAACCTATCTTATATAAACTTCAATAGGGTTGGGCGTAAAGGTGAGTACGAAAATGACCAGGGCAATCCATCCCAGTATTCTTCGTCCGGTACCGAGCGGCTCTTCCCATTCCGATTTGGGATGCGTTACGCCAATAAGCCGGCCCAACACGAACCCAAATAACAACCAGGCATGGTAGCCGGTTATTCCCGGTATAAACCAGGCCAGCGCCAGTTGCATGGCATACACCAGCAGGGTGTACATAAGTGTTTCGCGCGCGGAAAGACCCAGGCCAGTAAAGCTCAGGTACAGAAAAAATCCATACCCAACAACGTACCACCAGAGCTCCTGCGGTGGTAAACCCGGATGTACAAAGCCCAGGCCGGCATAAAACATAAAGGCAATAAACACGCCCGAAGCTACCCTGCGATGTATTTTGTAACCAAACAGGCCGTACAGTACATGCCCACCATCAAGTTGGCCCACGGGCAGCAGGTTTAAGCTGGTAAAGATTAACGCCAAATAGCCGGCAAACAGGTAGGGATAATGCATAATTTCATGGGCATTTGGCAAGCGTGCAGGGTCGGCACACCAGTTTTCGAGCAGTATGAACAACAGATTTTTTCCTATTACAATATCCACTATTCCCTCACGGGCATAAACATGTTCGGCATAGTTTAGCCCAAAGGCCTCGTATTCGGGATGTATCTGAAATATGTACTCCGGTGGGGGCAGCGTAACAAAGCCGTAAACAAGCAGCACAAGGGCAACGACAAACCCGGCCAGGGGCCCGGCAATGCCAATGTCAAAATGCTGGCGGATGGTGATGTGGCGGGTACGAAGCCTGATGATGGCGCCCATGGTTCCGATGGAAAGCGGAAACGGAGGCAAGGGAATAAAATACGGCAATGAAGAATTTACCCCGTTTAGGCGTGCAGTAAAGTAATGCCCGAATTCGTGAAAGGCCAGGATGAGCAAAAAGGGTATTGAAAAGTGCATGCCCTGGTAAAAGTCGGCCCATGAATAGACTTCCATCCACACGTTTTTCCCGGTAACCCACTCCGAACCTGCCCAGGTGGTGGTAAAGAAGGTGGCTAAGGCCAGCAGCAGATGAATTACAGGAGAGAATCGTTTTGTCATGATAATAAAACAAAATCAGGACCTTTGTGGTCCTGATGCTGCTGTGGGCCCAGCTGGGATCGAACCAGCGACCCCCTGATTATGAGTCAGGTGCTCTGACCGGCTGAGCTATGGGCCCCTTAAGCTTTGTCAAAAAACGCTGCAATGTTAACCATAAGGCAGCGAAACCGCAAAAGGTTACGGCCTTACCAGCATTTTTATATTTTTTATCTGTTGCCCGGTACTGCACCGCACAATGTAAATGCCTGCAGCCTCAATTTGTGCGGTTACTTCAAGCAGGTTGTCAGCCCTTTGCATTTCAAAAGATATGGCCCTTCCGCTAATGGATAAGATTTCAAGCTTAAGAACGTTGCCGCGCAGGTAGAACTTTCCGTTATTGGGATTTGGATACAGGGCTATAGCCTCGTTAGGGGTTTGGTTAAGGCCTGTTACCACCTCGCCCTTTCCAAACTGCGGGCGAATCATCAGGCTTCCGGCAACGAGGTCGTTCATCACCCAGGTTCCGGTAGTATTTACATACATGTTGCTTCCGGTATCGTTGCTGCTGTCCAGGCCAATGCGTATCAAACCTCCCGGTGCCTGACGCCAGCCTATAAAAAAGGTATCGGGTACTACCACCGAAGGATTAAATTTAAAGTAAGTAAACTCATTATTACCGTTACGTCTTACCGGAACGGTTTGCTCCGACAGGAGGGCTCCGGGCCGGCCATTCAGGTTGGTCCACACCAAAATGGTAGCAATGTTGGGGCTGGCCGATGCAGTAAACGGGTAGTAGATATACACGCCCGAAAGCGTATCGCTTTGCTGATTTACGGTTCCGAACTTCACGGCTGCCAGGTTGCCGGCCTGTGTGAGCCCGGCAGCATACTCGGCTGTACCATCATCGTAGGCGTAATAATTGGTTAAACGATAGGTAAACGTAAGGGTATCGTTCTGAATAAAGTTAATGGGCACATACCGGGAGTAGTAATCCTGGTCGTTGTCTCCGCTGTTAATGCCGATGGAGGCTGTTACGATGGCCGAATCGGCTAAGGCATCAAAGGCTGTTGCCGGTGGGATGGCGTTGAGCAGATAGGTGGCCCGCCCGCGGCTGGGCACCGACGGAAGGCCTGCTTCAAAATCCACAAAGTTGTCGAAGGATATGGTTTCAATCCCCGATGCAAAAGTGCGTACACGGAAATGCGATGTGTAGTTGAGTACCTGGGCAAATGTGGTGTCTTTCAGGTTAAATACTTCAATGGTTGGGGATGACAGGTGGGCGGCAGGGTTATCGCGGAAGTGATTGTAAGGCAGGGCATAATAACTACCGAAAAGAGAAGTAAAGGGGCGGGTCATGGCCCTGTCGGATATGGAGGTGTTGCCGGTTTCTTCTGCTGTACGGTAATTCAGATAAACATAGTCAATATGCCATACATCATAACGGCCTGATCGCCTGCCAAAACTCCGGAAACGGAATTGAAACTCGTTATGATAAAATCTGTCCTGATTAATCCGGATGGCTGTGTCGTAAAAAACATTGGGCAACTGGGTAGTATTGTCGGAGTAAAGAGTTAACACAGGTTCCCACTGGCCGGAGTTGTTTTTGAATTCAAGTGTTAAAAAATCAGACGGATCCGGATTTTCTGCAAACCCTCCCCATTGGTAGAAGAACGACAGGAATATTTGGTTTCTGATGGCCACTGGCACGGTGGTTAAGTCAATTTTCCGCGATACAAGACTGTCGGTATAGCCGGTTTCGAGGGGTAATATGGTGTTGTAAGGTACGCCATTGGCATCGAGTCCATCGAACAGAGCCGCGTTAATGGTTGGCGGGTTCAGGGCCGTTCCGGAGCTTATAAGTACGGTATGATAACTATCCCACAGGGTGTCGGTAACAAAGGGTTTTGAAAAGTCATCCCAGAAGGGGAGGCGCATGGGCGGAAGCGAGGCTGTGCGTGCCTGGGTATAATTAACGGGTTGAGGCTGGCGTTGCACCGGCACTATTTGCAACTGTGCCCATACAGCAGCAGGAAATAAAAACAGAGCCAAAAAAACAACTGCCTTCACCTGGTCGGTTTACTGATTTTCAATATCGCTGTTTTCGGGTAGCGGGGTTCCTCTTTTTCCTACCCATAGTTCAACGATGTCGCCCACCTTAATATTTTCGCGGGCCGCGGGCTTTTGTTTAAGCACCACCGGTTCTTCGTTCAGCGTATCGCTTACCACGTAAATACGTCCCAGGTTCAAATGGGAACCGAAAAGCGGCACCTTGGCATCTTCGAGGGTAAGGCCTACCACATCGGGCATGGGCACGGTGTTGCTGCCTCCGTCTTCCACCACCAAATCAATGGCCGAACCTTTGGGAATGCGGGCTCCCGGTTCAATCTTTTTTCCTTCATAACGCATTTCGCGCACCACGTTAAGAAAAGGGCCCCGGGTAAGAATTACCCGGCCCCGGTGAAGTTCATTACCGCGTAACACGGCTTCTGCATTGATAAGCGAGCCATCAATAAGGTTGGGAACGGGCACGGTTGGCGGAGTTATTCTGTTGAGCGAGATGTAGATTATACGGTTCTCTTTAACGATGGCGCCAGGTGCCGGAAACTGCCGCAGCACGGTTAGCGGAGGGTATTCCTGCGAGTAGGCGCTGTCGTTTACCTCGTAGCGCAGGTTTCGCTCACCCAAAAAAACCTCCAGCTTATCCAGCGGCATGCCGGTAATGTCGGGCACGGTTATGGTTTCACCATGGTGGGTGGCGGCAGGAAGATAAATATAAAAATATACAGCCATGATTGTTATTACCGTGCCTGCAGTAACGGCTATGCTAAGCAATAAACCGGCAGGGGTGGAGGCATATTTTTTGAATTTATCCTTCAGCTTCACAGTTCCTGTCATACGCGGTTAGTAGATGATATTGGAAGAAAAGTTTCGTTCGAGTTTTTTCTCGCGGGCATGGCGGATTTCGGCCAGCTCAATCAGGCGGCTGATGAGCGATGTAAAATCAATTCCGCGTTCGTTCCACATCATGGGGTACATGCTGGAATTGGTAAATCCCGGAATGGTGTTGATTTCATTAATGAATACTCTTTCGGTTTTGGTAAGAAACATATCTACTCGCGCATAGTCGCGGCAATAAAGTGCCTCGAAGGCTTTAATGGATAATTTTCTTATCAGCTCGCGGGTTTTTCTTTCCAGCTCAGCGGGCACCATAATGGTAACAGCGTGTTTATCGACATATTTAGCATCGAAGGTATAGAATTCGTAATCACCCTGTATACGTATTTCTCCCGGCCAGGAGGCCTCGGGTGGTTCGTTACCTAAAATGGCGCATTCAATTTCTCTGCCCGCTATAAATTTTTCAAACAGTATTTCCGAGTCGTAGGTAAAGGCTTCTTCTATTGCCTTACTGAACTGCCGTTTATTGCTAACCTTATTAATGCCTACGGATGAACCCAGGCTTGCCGGCTTAACCATAAAAGGCAGACCGAGTTTTTTTTCTATGGCTTGAAATGAAATTTTTTCTGCCTGCCGGTAATTGGCACTGATGAATTTTCCTACAGGAAGGCCCGCCTGTTGCAAGAGCCGTTTGGCTACAATTTTATTCATGGCTATTGCCGAACCCAGCACGCCCGTTCCGGCAAAAGGTATGTCCATGGCGGTAAGCAGGCCCTGAATGCTACCATCTTCGCCATGGGTTCCGTGCAGTACCGGAAACACAATGTCAACCTTAAAGCGGTCACCGCTGCTTAACAGCGTAAAGCCCGGATTTTTCGGATCCAGGATAAGACCCAGTGCCTTGCCCTGTTCAATGTCTTTGCTGACTGACTGGGTGAGGTACCACTGTCCGGATGTGCTGATTCCTATGGGCACGGCCTCGTACAAATCGCGGTTCAGATGTTCAAAAATGTTTTTTGCTGAGTTAACCGATACGGCATGTTCAACCGATCTGCCACCGTAAAGTATAGCTACCTTTTTCTTTACCGACATGCTTTGACTTTTATCGGTTTCAAAGATAAGGATTTAAACCAGAAGGGTTTTCGTGGCTTTACCGGGTAACCATGAATTTCATGGCATATCTTTTTCCGTTAATGTGCGCTCTGAAAAGATATAAGCCCGGACTTGTGGTGCCGGTGTAAATGGTGTAAGTTTGGTTGAGCACATCATGCAGTTGCAGGCCCGCAATCCGGCGGGCAGTCATGTCAAGTATTTCTACAAAAACATCGCTTCGTTCTTCCAGGTTAAAGGTAACCCGGGCTTCATCGGGGGTGTTCCAGTAAACGGTGTAAGGACCACCGGAAAGAAAAAGCGGGCTGGGGTCATCCGACAGGAAAAACTCAACGTTATCAAGGTATATGTTATTACCCTGCCGGTTGGTGAAAACAAAGGCAATGCGTGCGGCGCTTAAGCCGGCCAATTGATTCAGGTTAACATAGTTTCTGCGGCTCCATTGCGATTCGTCTTCCGGCTGCCACTCAACTGTGCTAATAATGTTGGCCAGTGCCAATCCGGCGCGGTCGAAGGGGGGAGTTAGGGGCTGGTAGGTATCGCCACAATCGGGCGAAGCCAGTATGCGCAGGCGGTCGTTGTCGGTTCCGTTCCATGCATACGAAAAGTCAAAAAACATGCTGGCCTTTGCGGTGGTTGAAAAATCAAGGGTTGGGGTAACCAGCCACGATTCGTGGGGGCCATCGGGTGCGCTGAATGCCCGAAAAGTAGCCGATTGGCTGAAGTTGGTTTCAGTGAGCGTCCACTGCGTTCCGCTGGCAGGGCTGATTACCGGCCAGGTGAGGAAGTTGAACTGCTCGCGAAGCGGAATACGGTCGGTTGAGGTATCCAGCAGTATGCGGCTGCTGTATGTATTGTTTGCACTGGCGGATACCAGGGTTCCGTTTATTTCGACTACGGCAATTTCTATCTGATTTACACCCGGTTGCAGGTTTACGGAGTTTGTGTTCAGCACGGTTGTGCTGCCAGACAAGAGGTTCAGTCCGTTATAATCGTTAATCAGGGGCGGAGCTGCATTTATGCGGATTGATATTTTTAAACTGGTTACCGGGTCGCAGGTCAAACTTCTGATTTTGATAAACAGTTCCGGCTGGTTATTGCAGGTAACCGGTCCGGGTTTAGCAAGTTCGAGAATAGCTACATCGGGTTCGCTGCAGTTAGGGGGCAGGAGGCCTGGTGATGTGAGCAGGCTGTTGCGGCGTGGTACTGCGGGGTTATCCAGTATGAGTTGCATGCGCTCTACCTGCCCCTGCGTAAACAGATTCATGCAGGCATCGTTGGTATAGTCCAGGTAGTTCTGAAACATTTTGTTTACTGTGGCAGTACAGGTAGTTGTGGTGGGATGTACAGGGCATCCCAGGGTTTCTGAGCGCTGTTGCGGAGTGTCGTCAACGTAGTCGGTGCCGCAGGTTGCATCGCCCCAAATATGGCGCAGGCCAAAGAAATGCCCGATTTCATGCGTAAGCGTTCTGCCTTTATTGAAATCGGGCTCCAGATTAAAGCTGCCGTAATCGTCCGATCCGAATGCTTTGTAATCAACCACTACACCGTCTGTTTCGGCTATTCCGTCCTGATATTCTTCCAGACCGGGCAGATTCGATACCGGAAACTGGGCGTAGCCAACGAATCCGCCCGAAAGATTAAGCACCCAGATGTTGAGGTATTGGTCGGAGGGCCAGTAGCTCAGTGCTTTGAATTCGCTTTCCTGCGACACCGACCATGACGACCGGCCGCCATTTATGCGCACAATGCCCGTGGTGGGCAGCCCAAACGGATCGCGAAGTGCCAAAACAAACTCAACATCCATGCTTCCGGCCAGGCCTGCAAACTCTGCCGGGGTGTTGCCGGCATCGGCATTGAGGCGATTAAAGTCTTTGTTGATGACGTCAATCTGAGACAAAATCTGCTCGTTCGAAAGATTAGCTCCTGTTCCTTCGGGTTCACCGTTATGGATAATGTGCACCACAATGGGTATACGGTAGGGTTCCGATTGCTGCCGGGCCTGTTGCTGCCGCATAAAAATGGTCCGCTGTCCGCTAAGCCATTGTTCAAACTGTTCATCTGATTGTTTAATTTTTCCCAGCCTGCGTTGCAGCTGCATATATTCAACCGTACCGCATCGCTTCTGGCCATGAACGGTGTGCGCAGCAAGCGCCAGCAAAAACATAACCACCAGAAGAGGCGACCGCATACTCGTATTCTGAATAAATCAAATATAGGCAGGGTAACCTTACAGGTAAAACGCCCGTCGGGATTTTATTCCGAAATATTTACAACTTCTATGGCTTTGATTTCAGGCACGGCTTTTTTGATAGCCTCTTCCACGCCCGCCCGGAAGGTCATGGACGACATGGGGCAGGAGCTGCAGGCTCCCAGAAACTCCAGTTGCAGAATGTTGTCATCCGTTATCCGGAGTACGCGAACATCACCACCGTCGGCTTCCAGATACGGCCTGATGCTGCTAAGCGATTCTTCTATGCGCTGAAGGATCTTTTTCTGCTTCATGTGGTTTTAAGTTCAACCGGCTGGGTAGGTCCCGCGCTGGCGTTCCGTATGGCAATTTGCCTGGCTGTGTGCTCGGCAAGATGAATAAAGGCTTCGGCCGTGGGACCGCCTTTGAGAACAATGGGCAAACCGGCATCACCGCTTTCGCGAATGCCCTGCACCAAAGGTATCTGACCCAGCAACGGAACATTTAACTTCTCCGATAAGTTCTTGCCGCCATCACGGCCAAAGATATAGTATTTGTTTTGGGGTAATTCTTCGGGCGTAAACCAGGCCATATTTTCCACTATGCCCAACACGGGCACATTAATCTGGGGTTGCCTGAACATGGCAATGGCTTTGCGGGCATCGGCCAGTGCCACTTTCTGAGGTGTGGTAACAATTACCGCTCCTGTTACGGGCACGGTTTGCACCAGGGTAAGGTGAATGTCGCTCGTGCCCGGGGGTAAGTCTATCAGCAGGTAATCCAGGTCTCCCCACAGCGCTTCTGTAAAAAACTGGCGCAATGCCGAACTGGCCATGGGTCCGCGCCAAACCACGGCACTGTCGGGCGGGGCCAGAAAGCCAATAGACATAAGTTTCACACCATAGTGCTCCAGCGGCACAATTACATTCCGGCCGTCAACGGCTTCAACGGCTGGTTGCTCGGCCTCGCAATTGAACATGGTGGGAATGGAAGGACCAAAAATATCGGCATCAATCAGGCCAACTTTTGCACCCGTATAGGCCAGCGCCACGGCCAGATTGGTGGTTATAGTCGATTTGCCCACACCACCTTTTCCGGAGGCCACCGCTACAATGTTCTTCACCTGGGGCAACAAAGCGGTGGCAGGCCGTGCAGAGGTAACTGCGGCATCTGTATGAATGGTAATCTTGCGCGAACCTGCAAGGGGTGCAACGGCCTTCAGGCAGTCCTGTCTGATTTTCTCTTTTAGCGGGCACGCGGGCGTGGTAAGGGTAACGGTAAATTCCAGCTCGGTTGCGGTTAAACGCATGTTGCCAATCATGCCCAGGCTTACCAAATCCCGCTTCAAATCAGGGTCGTGTACCTGCTTAAGGGCTTCCAGGATATCGTTTTCGGTTACTTGCATGTTATTTCGGGCGAATTTAGCCTTGCTTTACGGGTAAAACAAAGTTTAACACCTCTGGTTTCGACTTTTGGCAGCCGGCCCATTATCTTTAAAACCTGAACGACTATGCCGATATCCCGCCAGACCATAGAAGAAGTGCGCAGCCGGATGGATATTCTGGATGTGGTAAGCGATTTCGTTACCCTTAAGCGTGCCGGTCAGCAGTACAAAGCCCTGAGTCCTTTTACAAACGAAAAAACACCCTCTTTTTTCGTAGTTCCGTCAAAAGGTATTTTCAAGGATTTTAGCAGCGGCAAAGGTGGCGATGCCATAACCTTTGTAATGGAACACGAGGGGATGAGCTACCATGAAGCCATTCGCTACCTGGCCAAAAAGTACGGAATTGAAATTCGTGAAGAGGCCGGTAATCGGCCCGATGAAAATGCGCAGGAGCGCGACAGCCTGTATATCGTAATGAACTATGCAAAAGATTACTTCCACAACCTTTTGCTCCATCATGAAGAAGGCCAGGCAGTCGGGTTAAGTTATTTCCGCGAGCGGGGTATTAACGAATCTACCATCATTAAATTTGAACTGGGTTACAGCCTGGATGAGTGGCATCATTTTTCGCAGCAGGCCCTTCGCAGCGGTTTTAGTCAGGCCATGCTGGAAAAAGCCGGTCTTATAGTTAAACGGGATGGCAAAGATTACGACCGCTTTCGCGGAAGGGTAATTTTTCCGGTACACAACCTCTCCGGAAAAGTTATTGCCTTCGGGGCGAGGATATTGAAACAGGCAGCCGATCGCCAGCAACCCAAATACATCAATTCTCCTGAGACAGAGATTTACAAAAAGGGCGATACATTGTATGGTTTGTTTCAAGCCCGCAATGAAATCCGCAGGCAGAATTTTTGCTATCTGGTAGAGGGCTATACCGATGTGCTGTCGCTGCATCAGGCCGGAATTGAAAATGTCGTGGCTTCATCAGGAACAGCGCTCACCGAAGAACAGATACGGCTTATCAGGCGGTTTACCGACAACATTACCGTTTTGTTCGATGGCGATGAGGCGGGTGTAAGGGCAGCCCTGCGCGGCATTGACCTGCTGCTGAAAAGCGACCTAAACGTTCGGGTCGTGTTGCTGCCAAAGGGCGAAGACCCCGACAGTTTTGCACGCAAAAATTCAACTTCGGTTTTGCGGCAATACCTCAGCGAACAAGCGCATGATTTTATTTCGTTTAAGGTAAACCTGTACAAAGACAGCGCCCGGCACGATCCCCTTCAAAAAGCTGAGGCTATCCACGAAATTGTTACCAGCATTGCCGGCATTCCCGACCCCGTAAAACGCTCGGTTTACATTCGTGAAACCGCACGTCTGCTTGATGTACCCGAAGATGTGCTGCTTGTTGAGCTGAATAAACTCCTCATCCAGGAGCGCAGACGCAAACAGCAGCAAGCTACCGAACCACCGGTTAATCCGGTAGCCTCGGCTGTGGCACAGCAACCGCTTATGTATGCCGATGCGGCGGCTATACAGCAATTACATGAGCGCGAAACCATAAGGTTGTTGCTTAATTATGCCGAACAGTTGTATGAAGATGAAGATGGCAGCCATAACGTACGCGATACCATATTGCAGGAAATAGAAGATATAGAATTTACCCATCCCGTTTGCCGCGAAATTATTGAGCTTTACCGCAAGGCTGCGGCAAACAACGAGTCACTGAACAGTTTTTACCTGCTGAATAACGGCTCGGAAGAAGTTAAAAAGCTCGTGGCCGATTTACTTACTAACCGATATTCCATCAGCACGCACTGGCGCGATAAATATCATATCTTCATTACTCACGAGTCGGAAGAACTGCAAGATATTACTGTGCGAAACGTGCTTCGTCTTAAATTCTGGCTGCTGCAGCAAATGATTGAAGATAACCTGGCAGAATGGAAAAAAGCAGAAGCTGAACAGCCTGCTGCCACCACCAGCTGGGAAGCATTTATGATCAGACATCAGCAATATAAACAGGCCCAGCGTGAAATTGCTGACCTGCTGGGCATTGTGGTGCAGCGTTAGGAACACCCCACATGGTAATTTTGTTGTAGCTTGCGAAGCAAAAATATGGATACTCCCGAACAAATACGCCTCGATACCATTGAAGAAGCCATCGAAGACATAAAAAACGGCAAAGTTATCATTGTGGTGGATGATGAAGACCGCGAAAATGAAGGCGATTTTATATGCGCTGCCGAGTGCGTAACGCCCGAAATCGTGAATTTCATGGCCACCCATGGCCGTGGTTTAATCTGCGCCTCGCTTATTGAAGATCGCTGCGAAGAGCTTAAGCTGGATCTGATGGTGGGTAATAACACGGCAGCTTTTGAAACGCCATTTACCGTTTCGGTTGATTTGATTGGCCATGGCTGCACCACCGGAATATCGGCCCACGACCGCTTTAAAACCATAAGGGCATTGGTTGATCCGGAAACCCGGCCGGAAGACCTGGGCCGTCCGGGTCATATTTTTCCGTTAAGGGCCAAACGCGGAGGCGTACTGCGCAGGGCCGGCCATACCGAAGCGGCTATGGATTTCGCCCGCCTGGCCGGATTTAAGCCTGCCGGCGTATTGGTAGAAATCCTGAAAGAAGACGGCACCATGGCCCGCCTGCCCGACCTGAGAAAGGTAGCCGATCGCTTCGGGCTGAAACTGGTAACCATCAAAGACCTTATTGAATACCGCATCCGTACCGAGTCGCTTATTGAACGCGACGTGGATGTGGATATGCCCACCGATTTTGGCCACTTCAGGTTGGTGGCCTACCGGCAAACCAATACACAGGAAACGCACCTGGCCCTGGTAAAAGGCACCTGGGCAAAGGATGAGCCTGTGCTGGTGCGCGTCCACTCATCGTGCGTAACTGGTGATATTTTCGGATCCTGTCGCTGCGATTGTGGCAAACAGCTGCATTGCGCCATGGAAATGGTGGAGCGCGCGGGCAAAGGTGTAGTTCTGTACATGAAACAGGAGGGCCGGGGCATAGGATTGCTCAATAAACTGCGTGCCTACAAGCTGCAGGAAAGTGGGCTGGACACGGTAGATGCCAACCTGCAACTTGGCTTTGACATGGATGAACGCGACTATGGGGTAGGTGCCCAAATTCTGCGCGACCTGGGCATTACCAAAATAAGGCTTATAACCAATAATCCCAGGAAGCGTGTGGGACTGATGGGTTACGGCCTGGAGATCGTAGAAAACGTGCCCATTGAAATAGCGCCCAATCCGCACAATGAAAAATACCTTCTAACCAAACGCGACCGGCTGGGTCATACCATTCTTAAAAATTCATGAGCCGGCTTGTAATTGTAAGTCTTTGTTGTCTTTTGCCTGTCCTGCTTAAGGCACAGCAATGGTCTTTTGAACTATGGCACGAAGGGAGGGTTGTTACCACCGATGGCGATACTTTAAAAGGATTAATTAAATACGACCTGCAAACTGACATTATTCAGTTTAACCAGCCCAACACCAACAGGGCCGAGGCCTTTGCACCCCGTAAGGTGCTTTTTTTCGAAATATTCGATGCATCGATGAGGCAGTACCGTATGTTTTTTTCATTGCCCTACTCTCCGGCGGGCACCTATGGAGCACTGTCGTTCTTTGAATTGCTTACCGAGGGAAAAATTACCCTGCTGTCACGTGAGGCGCTGGAATACCGCACGTTCAATTCACCATACCTGTATGGGTCATACAGCCGGTTGGTGCTGGTGTACAAATATTATTTTATGGACGATAAAGGAAATATTACCGAATATTCCGGAAAGCGTGCCGACCTGATGAGGCTGTTTGGAAGACATGCACCGGAGGTTGAAAAGTATATCCGGCAAAACCGCCTTAGGCTGGATGATCGAGCTGATTTTGTACGCCTGATTGAATACTATAACTCACTGTTTAAGTAATATGTCTCACCAAAAACCGCTTATACTGGTATCGAACGATGATGGCATTACCTCAAAAGGTATTTTTACACTGGTAGAAACCATGAAAACCCTGGGCGATGTGCTGGTGGTGGCCCCCGACAGTCCCCAGTCGGGCATGGGTCATGCCATTACCGTAGGCGAAACCCTTAGGCTGGAAGAGAGTTTTATTTTTGACGGAGTCAGGGCCTATCAGTGTTCGGGAACACCCGCCGACTGTGTAAAAATTGCCCGCCACTTTGTGCTGAAAGACCGCCGGCAGCCCGATATTGTGGTAAGCGGTATTAACCACGGAAGCAACACCTCTATCAGTGTGTTGTATTCGGGCACCATGTCAGCAGCCATCGAGGGAGCGATTGAGGGCACTCCGGCCATAGGTTTTTCGCTGTGCGACTACGCCCACGATGCTGATTTCTCGCATACCGTTGAGCCTATAATAGCCATTGCCCGGCAGGTGCTTAAAAAGGGTCTTCCCAAGGGCGTTGCGCTGAATGTAAATTTCCCGCCCAGGCGCAACGAGCCGTTAAAGGGCATTCGTATTTGTCGGCAGGCTAACGCCAAGTGGGTAGAAGAATTCGATGAGCGCTATGACCCCAATGGACGCAGATACTTTTGGATGGCCGGAAACTTTGTAAATTTCGATAAAGGCGAAGACAACGATGAGTGGGCCATTGCCAATAACTACGTGTCGGTGGTTCCCTGCCAGTTCGATTTAACCGCCCACTCGGCTATACCGGTGCTGAACGAGGACTGGGATATTTTAAAATAAAAGCCTTTCTATACCGGGTCCACATCAATCACCACATTCAGGTTGCGGAAAGCTTTTTCGTGCATTATGTTATTGCACAGCAGAGCTATGGTTGCTTTTATATCCTGCAGGTTTTTTGAGTTGCGCGGAATTTTGATAAGCATGCGCATTAAATGAAGGTTTCTTATGAAAGGGATTACCGGTTCACCGGGTCCCACAATCATGAGATCTGGCAGCTGTTGTTTGAACTTGTTAAAAAGATTGGTGGCAGCCTGATTGGCAGTTAGCTTATCAGGGTGTTTGATCGTTATTTCAATAAGGCGGGTAAAAGGCGGGTAATGATGGGCTTGCCGGTCGGGGATTTCTTTTTCGTAAAAGGCCAGAATATTGTTTTGTTGAACGAAGCTGAAGATGGGCTCATCGGTTCGGTTGGTTTGAATGATTACCCGGCCGGGCCGGCCTTTGCGGCCGGCCCGGCCGCTCACCTGCATCAGCAACTGATAGGCCCGCTCTTCCGAACGAAAATCAGGAAAATGAAGCAGACGGTCGGCATAAAAAACAGCCACTACGCTAACCCGTTCAAAATCCAGCCCTTTGGTAACCATCTGCGTTCCTACCAATATGTCAGTAGTCCCCGCTGCAAAGCGGCTAAACAGCTGTTCGAACGCGTTTTTGCTTCGGGTAGTGTCCAGGTCCATGCGGTCAATGTTTGCCTCCGGAAAATGAATGCGCAGTTCTTCTTCCAGCTTTTCTGTACCGTAGCCCAGGGTTTTGATCCGGCCCGACCCGCAATCCGGGCAAACCGAGGGCACGTGAGTGCGGTAGCCGCAATAATGGCAGTCCAGGCTGTTTTGCTTTTGGTGATAGGTAAGGCTTACCGCGCAGTTCAGGCAACGGGGTATGTAGCCGCAGTCTTCGCACGACAGGAGCGGGGCATAACCTCTGCGATTCTGAAAAACAATAACCTGTTCCTTGCGGCTCAGCGCTTCGCTTATCGCGCCAAGCAACGTGACAGAGAACATGCCTTTCATGCCTTTTAACTTCCTTTCCTGCTTCAGGTCAACCAGCACTATTTCGGGCAGTTGTGCTTCGCCATAGCGCTGGCTAAGCCTTGTGTACCCAAAAACCCCGGTGCGGGCCAGGTAATAACTTTCTACCGAAGGTGTGGCCGATCCAAGCAAAACAGGCGCCTGGTGTATGCGTCCCAGCATAAGGGCGGCATCGCGTGCGTGGTAGCGTGGGGCCGGGTCCTGCTGTTTATAGGATGGGTCGTGTTCTTCGTCCACAATAATCATCCCGAGATGGCTGAATGGGAGGAAAACGGCCGATCGCACCCCCAGCACAAAAGATACTTTACCCCGCAGTACATCATTCCATATCTCTGCGCGCTCATTGTCGGTAAACCGCGAGTGATACACAGCCATTGATGAGCCGAATACCCTTCGAAGGCGTTCAACCATGTGCGTGGTAAGCGCTATTTCGGGAAGCAGGTATAAAATCTGCGAACCGCTTTCCATCGTTTTACGGATAAGGTGCGCATAGATTTCGGTCTTTCCGCTTCCGGTTACACCGTGCAGCAACACGGCCTGCTTTTGACTAAAAGCCGCAAGTATGGTGTTTAAACAGTCCTGTTGTTCGGCACTCAGCTGCGGAAGGTTTTCGGGGTTACCCTCCGAATAGTCAAAGCGGGCAACGGCAACAGTAAATTCCTCGAATACACCGTTTTTAATAAGCGTGCGGAGCGAGGACTCTGAAACACCGCCTTCCAACAGTTTGCTTCTGGATAAGCCCCTGGCGTTTATTGAAGGGTTATTCATTACAGGCAATTCCTGCAAGAATTTCAGGAGCACTTCTTCCTGCCGGGGTTTATGCTTCAGGCTGGAAAACAGGTCTTCGAGCTTACCGGGTGTAAGCCACTGTGCGCGAAGGCGTATTTTACGCTCTGTACGGGGTTTAAACCGGGGATTAACCTCTTCCAGCAACACCACAGCCTGCTTACTTACCAGCGATTTAAGCAGAGTGTACACATTTTTGGTTTTGCCTATGCGGGCAATGTCAGTATACGACAGGGAACCATGCTGCAGGGCACGAAGTACTTCTACCTCACGTTCCGAAAATTCAAACAAGGTACTTTCCCAGTCAAATGCAGGATGCATCTGTACCTTCGATTCGCTGGAAAGCTTAAGGGCAGCAGGCAGGGCAGCCTGAAGCACTTCGCCTGCGGTGCACAGGTAATAGCCTGCCATCCATTCCATAAACCGCACCTGTTGGTGCGTAAGACAGGGTTCATCGTCCAGCAGTTCCAGCAGGTATTTGGTTTCGAAATCCGGAGGCTGGTGGTGCAGGCGCATAATTATGCCCGTAAGTATTTTTCGTCCACCAAACGGCACAATAACACGCTGCAGGGGCCGGACGGCATTGCAAAAGTGTTCCGGAACGGCATAGGTAAACAGCCGGCCTATGGGAACCGGCAACAGGATTTCGGCAAAAAAGTTGGCAGCACCGGGCATAAGTTCGGGTAAATCTAAATTAATTTTTCACGGAAGCTTTGTGCCACCCTTTCGAGTTGTTGCAGCGCCTGTGCAGTGTTGTTAAACGGTGGCAGGCACGTGTTGTTGGGGCAAATAAACACCGATGGTGTTTGGCTTGCCGATTTGCCATGTGCCATGGGTATTATTCCACTTTCGGAAGCGCTGGCGTAAAGCACAAACGGATGATAGTGCTGCTGCAGCTCCGCGCGAAGGGTATCGCTACCGTGCACCACCACATCGCACCGGGCGGCCTGGTTCCGCAATTGTGCAAGTCCCCAGTTAGCCATATATACCGGCTCTTCCTGGATAAGGGCGTGCAGATTACTCAACATTTGTTGTGCCCGGTGGGTAAGGTCTTCACGGTCCAGCAAATAGCCCAGCACCAGCAGGCTGGAGGCCATGAGGCTGTTTGAGGCAGGGATAACGTTGTCGAAAATTTCTTTTTTTCTTGCAATGAGCTTTTCTGCTCCGTTCGATGTGTAAAATAAATAAGGTGTTTCATCGCTAAAGTTGGCCAGTACTTTTTGGGCCAGTTGCAGGGCCTGCCCCAGGTAGTGCTCGTCAAGCGTGCATTGGTGCAGGTCCAGGCAGGCGCGGATGGTGCAGGCGTAGTCGTCCAGAAAACCTTCTATGGGCAGGGGTTTTTCAAAGTAAGCGTGCAGCAGATGTCCGCCTTTTAAGAGATGGTTCTGCAAAAACTGCAGGCAGGTAACGGCTTTTTTAAGGAACCAGGGATCGGCAAAAGCCCGGTAGGCTGCGCACAGGCCCGAGATGGTAAGCCCGTTCCATGCGGCAATGATTTTTTTATCGCAGGCCGGGGCCACACGCTTGTTGCGGCAGTTTAGCAGTTTTTGCCGGGTGTCCGGCCAGTTGGCCGGGGTGGGTTGTCCGGGTTTGCGAAATAAAATATTGCGGCCTTCTTCCCAGTTTCCTTCGGGTAAAACATGGAGGAAGTCTGCCCAGAACCCGGCATCCGTGCCCAATGCTTCGGCAAATTCGTTAAAAGTCCAGGTATAATATTTTCCTTCTTCGCCTTCGCTGTCGGCATCCAGGGCGGCATAGTAACCTCCTTCGGGGTGAGTCATTTCGCGTTCCAGCCACGCGGCGGTTTCATATACCACCTCCCGAAATCTTTCATTGCGCGTAACCAGCCATGCTTCGCTGTACAGCTCAATTAACTGGGCATTGTCGTACAGCATCTTTTCGAAATGAGGAACAAACCACTTTTCGTCAACCGAGTAACGGGCAAAGCCTCCGCCCACGTGGTCGTAAATGCCGCCGGCGGCAATGTGGTTCAGGGTGTGCATTGCAGTGGCAAAAGCATCCTTGTTTCCGGTAAGGTAACCGTAACCCAGCAACCACCTCCATACTGCAGGCAGCACAAATTTGGGCGCTTTGCTCAGGCCACCGTGCCGGGGGTCGGTTGCCGCGGTTAACCGCTGGTATGCCGCGGCGGCAATGTAATGGCCTGAAGGATCTGCTTGTGAGGGCGCTGGCCATACATTTTGCTGAAGGTGTCGGGTAAGTTCCTGAGCGGATTGTAAAATATCTTTCCGGCGACTGGTCCAGGCTTCGGCTATGCCCTGCAGTACCTGCTTCCACCTTTGCGGCGGAAAATAAGTTCCTCCGAAAAAGGGTTCCTGTTGCGGGGTTAGAAAAACATGCAGGGGCCATCCGCCATTGATGCCCATGGCCTGTACGGCTTCCATATAAACCTGGTCAATGTCGGGGCGCTCTTCACGGTCAACCTTAACGTTTATAAAATATTTATTCATGAGCGCTGCCAGCTCAGCATTTTCAAAACATTCACGTTCCATAACATGGCACCAGTGGCAGGCCGAGTAGCCAATGCTTAACAGAATAGGTTTGTTTTCCTGTACGGCCCGTGTAAGTGCTTCCTGGCCCCATTCATACCAGTCAACCGGATTGCCGGCATGCTGCCGCAGATACAAACTGGAAGCATATATAAGGCGGTTGGGTTGCGCGGGAGTGTTCATGTGGACAGTTGTTTTTGCAGGCTTTCTATTTCGGCCGATACATCAACCAGGTGTTTGATTTTTTCCAGGCGGGCGAGGGTGGCTTCTATAAGTTTTTTATGCGACCGGCTGCCGGGAAACAGGGGTTTGTGGGTTAAGGTTTGGCGGAGGCTTTCCCATTCTTTAATAAAATTCCGGGTTTCTTCATCCATGGCCGATTGTACAAATTTATTCCAGATATACTGTATGGCTTCGCGCGAAGGATGAATCATGTCGGTATCGTAGAAACGGTAGTCGCGCAGGTCATCCAGCAGCAATTCGTAGGCAGGAAAGTAGTGTACATCGGCATAGTGGTGGCACAGCTGGTGGCAGGCAAGCCGCAGCACCGACTTGCTAACGCTGTTCAGTTCATGTGTGTCGCGCAGATGGCGCACGGGGCTTACGGTGATGATAATCTGAAGGTTGGGCTGCAGTGATTTGAGTTTGGGGTACAATTCATCGAAAGAGTGAATAATTTCCTGTTGAGTTAATAATTCCTTGATAAAGAGCCGGGCTGGCATTTTGTGGCAGTTGGCCACCGCGCGGTTGTTTTCCTTAAGCCGGTAAATCCAGGCTGTGCCGTAGGTAATGATGAGCCAGTGCGCGCTTTTCAAAAAACTGTGTGCGCCGGTAACAGCCGATGAAAGCAACTCTTCAAGAGAATGTTTACTGAATGAAGCAAACCTGGAGTGGTAATCGTAGTGGAGAAACACATCTTCCCTTTGCAGGTAGCCGTGCTCATCGGGCATACGGTTATCCAGGCTCAGGCTTATTTGCTGATGGATACTCAGCGGGTTATAGACCGTTCCGAAGGGGTTGTTAAGAACGGTAAATTTGTTTTCGGTAAGTGCCTGCCCAATGGTATCGGAAAAACAGGAGCCCGTAGTAAAGATAGAATGGCGAAGTGAAATACGGTTTTTTAATGCCTGCGGATGGAGTTCTGTGCGGAACATGTCCTAAAACTAAAATAAAACCCCGGCTTTCGGGCCGGGGTTCGGGTATTTGGTTTGGCCGAGTTTATTCGGCCACTACGTTTACTTTTATTTCGTGCTTTACTTCTTTGTGAAGGTCGAGCACGGCTGTGTAAAGGCCTGTTTGTTTGGGCTGTTCGCGGAAGGCAATTTTTTTGCGATCTACCTCAAATCCCTTTGCCTTTAACGCTTCGGAAACCTGCAGGGGTGTAACGGAACCAAAAATCTTTCCGGTTTCGCCTGCCTTGGTTTTGATTTCCACTGTAAGATCTCCGATGCGGGAGGCCAGGTCCAGTGCGTCCTGTTTGATTTTTGCGGCCTTATGGGCTGCCTGGCGGATGTTTTCCTCGATCATTTTCTTATTCGATGGGTTGGCAATTACCGCCAGACCCTGGGGAATTAGATAGTTCCTTCCGTAGCCGGGCCTTACCTTCACGATGTCGTTCTTGTAGCCCAGTCCCTGAACGTCCTGTTTCAGTATCACTTCCATGATTTATCAGCTTTAGGGTTACCGTTATTTTAACTGGTCGCCTGTAAAGGGCAACAGGGCCAGATGGCGGGCCCGCTTAATGGCTTGCGCCACTTTTTTCTGGTATTTCCAGCTGGTTCCGGTAAGTCTGCGCGGCAGAATTTTACCTTGTTCGTTCACAAACTTGAGCAGAAAATCGGGATCCTTGTAATCAATGTACCGGATTCCGTTTTTCTTAAAGCGGCAGTATTTGGGTTTGGGTTCTGCGCGCTTAATGGGTTCGTTCATCAGTGTCATTCGGCTAACTCCTCCTCAGTTTTTCGGGTTTTTTGGGATGTTTTGTCCTTTTTGTTGAATTCGCCTTTCCGCCTGCGTTCGTTGTATTGCAGGGCGTACTTGTCGAGGGTAACGGTAAGAAACCGCATTACCGACTCATCGCGTCTGAATTCCGTTTCGAGCTGGTTTACCACTTCTGGATTTGCCGAAAACTCGATGAGGTTGTAAAAACCGGTGGATTTGCGCTGTATGGGGTAAGCCAGTTTGCGCAGTCCCCAATGCTCAACGTTAATTACGTTGGCACGGGCATTTTTAAGCACCTTCACGAATTTTTCGACAGTATCCTTCATCTGGTCTTCAGATAAAACGGGATTTAAAATGAATACTGTCTCGTAGTTTTTCATGCGTTTTTCGCGTTTTTCTGGTTTTGAGCCTGCAAAGGTAGGGAATTAACCCGAATTTTAAATAATGGCCCTGAAGTTCCTTTCCGGGATTATTTAACCACAAATTTACCGCTGCCCATCAGGTAGTCATCGCAGTAAATTTCCAGGGTATAGGTTCCGGGTGCGTATTCCGAGCCCTTGTCGTAGAGGTAGGTTAGCTTCTGACGGGTATTGTCGAACAGGATTTCCTGAGCGGCAGTGTAAAACTCCTCGCGGCCGTTGTATATAAAGGTGCCGGAGCCACGGGTTACGTCAAACAGCACCTGCCCGTTTTCATCTACAATACGAATCATGATTTTTTTCCCTTCAATGGGGGCCACATTGTTTTCGGCCAGGTTGAACTCAATTTTCAACTGGGCTATCTGCCGGGCGCGGAAGGGCTGTTCGCGTTCTTTACCGCGTTCGTTCAGGGCCACAATGCGCAGGTTCTCGGCTTTAAGCCGGGAGGCCAGCGCCACTTTGGAGGCCAGTTCTTCGCGTTTCTGGCTTAGACGTGAAATGGAATCGCCCAGTTGGTTTTTTTCGGTTTTCAGGGCTACGTTTTCGTTCATCAGCTCTTTGTTTACATTCTTAAGCCGCTCTATCTCTTCGTCTTTGTTTTTCAGCAGCAGTTCGTAGCCCTCAACCTTGTCTTTCAGTTCTTTAATTAATTTACCCGAAGCCTGTGTGCGCCGGCGCAGTTGTTCTTCAATCTCGGCTTTGGCCTTTTCCAGATCGGCTACTTCACCGCCCAGTTTTTGCACTTCCTGAATTTTTTGTTCCAGTTCTACCTTCAGTTCTTCCATGCGCTGCATGGTGGCGGCCAGCTCTTCTTCGGTGGTGTTAAGCTGGGCTTGTATTTCGGATTTCTCCTGATAGTCGAGGTAAATTTTTACTACTTGAATGATGACGATTACCGACAACAAAGCGATAATGATAGCCGTTTTGCTGTTTTTTTTAGGTGCGGGAGTTTGGGTATCCTGGCTCATAGAAGGGCAATGTAAAACGCAAAATTAGGCAATGCGGGGGGTAAATCAAGGGCTCAAAACTGCAATACAACGTGTAGCCGGTACACTGATGGATTAAAAAACAACAACCCGCACCGGTACAGGTCAGCCGAGCAATAGACCAGGGGGTGGGTGCGCAGTTGGTTCCAGGCTTTTTCCATTTCGGGGTTAAGGTGTATATCGTCAATCACCACCACACTGGCAGGGTGTACTTTTTTAAAAATCTGGTTGGCGTAGCTTATGGTTGGTTGGTAGCGGTGGTTGGCGTCAATCAAAGCAAAGTCAACGGCCGGAAGTTGTTCTAGGGTTGGGCGCAGGGTTGCGTCCAGATTGCCGCGTATTAAATGAACTCCCGAAAGCTTTAAAATTTGAAAATGGTGCTGGGCCAGGTCGGCCAGTTGGGGCACGCCTTCAAAGGTGTACACTTTTCGTTGTGGGGCTGTTAGATAAGAAGTGGTAAGCCCCAAACAGGTGCCCAGCTCTACCACATATCGGGCATTTACCCAGTTGGCCAGGCGGGCATACAATGCAGAGTATTTAGGTGGCGTGGTGGCAATGCGCACCAGCCCGGCCAGGCTTTTGATTTTTGTCATTTTAACCGAACCGGCCCCGGGGTCTTCATATTGCAGTGTACTGCGGTTATTAAGCAGGGCCCTGCGCAGGTTTTCGGTTTCGGTAGGATATTCTGCTTTACCCTTTATTGTGCGCGTATATAAATCGAATAAAAAGGGCGAGTGGAGCGAGTGCTCGTCAACAGCATCGAGCCAGTACTGTAAAAAGCTGCGGATGCGGAATCCAATCACTTAGTTCAACCGGAAAGGGGCAATGAGCGAAAAGGGGGGAATATGAACATTAAAGCGGGTGCCATCAACAATGCGTTCCATAAGATAGGTGCCTTCCATTTTCCCTATACCCGATTTGAGGTTACAGCCCGAAACATACTGATGCCACTGGCCGGGCTCCAGTATGGGCTGCTGGCCCACCACGCCTTCGCCTTCCACTTCGCGTTTTAAAAAGCCGGCATCGTGTACATGCCAGTGCCGGCGCAGTAACTGAATGGTAAATTCGCTTTGGTTTTCGATCGTGATGCGGTAGGTAAAGACATAATGATGTTGGGAAGGACTGGAATAGGCAGGCTGATATTCCGTTTCCACGCTTACTTTAATGCCCTGTGTGGTTTGCGTAACCATGCGTTCAAAATTAGTTTTTTTTCTGTTGTTTTAACAACCTGCCACCGGATGGGTTTAAATTTCCGGCTCACAGGTTATGGATGTAAAAATTGAAGAAAGCTGGAAAAAGCGCCTGGAAGGCGAATTTGAAAA